>Ga0207422_1001773_pt1 | contig 36821 bp, 29 predicted proteins | sample MarCyaLeptolynsp_FD_187757 | JGI IMG/M metagenome (GOLD analysis project Ga0207422, IMG submission 187757) | Marine cyanobacterial communities from Panama - species 1 Leptolyngbya sp. (SPAdes) | ecosystem: Environmental > Aquatic > Marine > Unclassified | place: Panama: Panama City | collected... | reverse complement strand
GGTGGCTCGCCGCCCACGTCGGTCTGTTCTTGATGGGCTACGCCGCGCTGTTCCTGACCTGCATCACCGGCGTGATGTACCTGATCCAAGAGCGCGAACTCAAGTCCAAACGCCCGCGCGCCTTCTACTACCGCTTGCCGCCGCTCAACAAACTCGACGAGGTCGCCTACCGCACGCTCTCGTTCGGTTTCGTCTTCGTCACGCTGGGCGTCGTCACGGCAAGCATCTACGCGTCGTCCGAATGGGGCGACCGCTGGATCGTCGATCCCAAGATCGCGCTCGCTTTCCTGACTTGGACGATCTACCTCGCGATGCTGTTCAGCCGAGTCGCCGCCGGATGGCGCGGCCGCAAGAGCGCATACTTCTCGATCGCCGGATTCTGCTGCGCCGCTCTTTCGTGGTTCGCCGGCTCGGGCGCCCGGGGGTGGCTGGCGCAATGAGGGCGGCAGCGAGGAGGGCGGAATGAGCGTCGTCGTCCTAGGCCTCAGCCACAAGACCGCTCCGGTCTCGGTGCGCGAGCGCTTCGCCTTTGGCGGCGAAGAGCACGACCGCGTCGTCGCCGATCTCGCCCAACGTCCCGGCGTCGACGAAGCCTGCATCGTCTCCACCTGCAACCGCGTCGAGTTCTTCGTTCGCGCTCCGGAGCCCGGCGACGCGGAGTCCGCCATCCGCCAACTGATCGATGCGCTCCCGCAAGGTCCCTTCGCCGAAGCCGAGCCTTATCTCTACCGCTACGCCGATAAGGAAGCGATCCGCCACATCTTCCGTGTCGCTTCCAGCCTCGACTCGATGGTCCTGGGCGAGCCGCAGATCCTCGGCCAGGTCAAGACCGCCTACCAGGCCGCCAAGCGAGCCGGCGCGATCCAAGGCCCGCTCGACCACCTGCTGACGGCCTCGTTCCGCGTCGCTCGCCGGGTGCGGAATGAGACCGGCATCGGCCAGATGGCCGTGTCGATCTCCTATGTCGCCGTCGAACTGGCCCGCAAAATCTTCGGCGAGTTGGACGGCCTGAACGTGCTGCTGATCGGCGCCGGCAAGATGTCCGAAGCCGCCGCCCGTCATCTCCACTCGGCTGGCGCTCAAAAGGTCTTCGTCGCCAACCGTACGCTTGAGCGCGCCAAGAAGATGGCCGAGCAATTCCAGGGCACGCCCGTTCCCTGGCACTGTCTGCATGAGACGCTGACCCAGGCCGACGTCGTCATCGCCTCCACCGGCGCCCCCGGCTTCATCCTCACCAAAGAGACCGCCCGCGGCGTCATCGCCGCCCGCCGTCACAAGCCAATCTTCTTGGTCGATATCGCCGTGCCGCGCGACATCGACCCCGAAATCAACGATCTCGACGACATGTTCGTCTACGACATCGACGACCTCCAACAAGTCGCCGAAGCCAACCTCGAGAAGCGTCGCCAAGAGGCCGAGCAAGCCGAGTCGATCGTCGAAGAAGAGGTCGACAAGGTGATGCACCGGTTACGCGCGCTCCAGACCGCGCCGACCATCGTGCAGTTGCAGAAACGCTTGGAGTCGATCCGAACGGGTGAGATCGAACGCCACCGCGCCAAACTCTCCGGGCTCACCCCGGAGCAGGAGCAAGCCGTCGAGGCGCTCACCAAAGCGATGATGAACAAGGTCGCCCATCCGCCGATCGCGCACATGAAGCGGCTCGCCAGCCACCCCGACGGTCTGCGTTTCGTCGAGGCCGTCAAGCGCGCCTTCGGCCTCACGCGCAGCTAGTAGAAGAAATGGCCCAACTCGTCATCGGATCCCGCGGATCCAAACTCGCCCTCTGGCAAGCCCGCCACATCGAATCCCTGCTCCAAGCGCTCGGCCACGAGACGCGCATCGAAATCATCGTCACCACCGGCGACAAGATCACCGACGTCGCGCTCGCCCAAGTCGGAGAGAAAACCGCGACCAAAGGCGTCTTCACCAAAGAGATTGAAGAGGCGCTGCTCGACCGCCGCATCGACCTGGCCGTGCATAGCTTGAAGGACCTGCCGACCGAACTCCCCGAAGGCCTCCAAATCGGCATGGTCCCCGAACGCGAAGATCCGCGCGACGCCCTCGTCGGCAAGAGCCTCGACGAGTTGAAGCCCGGCGATCGCATCGGCACCAGCTCGCTGCGCCGCGCCGCTCAGATGCGCGCCCTGCAGCCCGAGGTCGAGATGCTCGACATCCGCGGCAACGTCGACACCCGCCTGCGCAAGCTCGACGAAGGCCAGTACGACGCGATCCTGCTCGCCGCTTCCGGCTTGAAACGCCTCGGCCTCAGCGACCGCATCACCCAAGCCCTGGAAGCCGATCAGATGTCGTCCGCGGTAGGCCAAGGCGCCCTCGCCGTCGAGATCCGCCAAGGCGACGAATCGACCGCCGCCGCGCTCGCCCCGCTCGAACACTCGGCCACGCGCACGGCCGTCGAAGCCGAACGCGAACTCCTGCGCTCGCTCGGCGGAGGCTGCCAGACGCCGCTCGGCGCCCGCGCAGTCGCCGCCAAAGACTCGGTCGCTCTCCAAGCCGCGATCATCTCCGCCGACGGCGCGACCATCTTGCGCGCGTCGGCCGAAGCCGCCGACCCAGTTGAGGCGGGCCGCGCCGCTTCACAAGAACTGCTCGCCGCCGGCGCCGCCGACTTGCTGTAGCCCTACGCCGCCGTCAAAGCCGCTTCCGGCAGCAAGTCCGCAATCGAGTCCGCCACCACCGTTGGCCGGTAGGGATACTTCTCCAAGTCCGAAAGCAGCGTCGATCCGCTCAAGACCAGCACCGACCGAAACCCGAGGTCCACCGCGCCGCGAATATCGGTATCCATCGTGTCGCCGATCATCGTCACTTCGTCCGTCCGTAGGCCGATCTTCTTACGCGCCAAACGCATCATGAACGGGTTTGGTTTGCCGACGTGGTAGGCCGTGCGCCCCGAGGCCGCCTCCAGCAGTGCGACGATCGCGCCGCAGCCCGGACGCGGACCCGAGTCGGTCGGGCACCACGTATCGGCGTTCGTCGAGATCAACCGCGCGCCGTTCTCGATCAGCCTGTGGGCCTTCTCCATCACCTCGAAGTTCATCGTGCGGCCTTCGCCCACGATGACGTAGTCGGCCGATTCCGATCCCACCGCATAGTCCGCTTGATTGAGCGCATTCAGCAGGCCGCCTTCGCCGATCACGAACGCCGTGCCGTTCGGTTTCTGTTGCGCGACGAATTCCGCCGTCGCCAAGGCCGACGTGTAGACGTGATCGACCGTCGTCGGGATGCCGAACTTCTTCAGCTTGGCCACGACGTCGAGCGCCGCGTAGGCCGAATTGTTGGTGAGGAACAGGTACGGCGTGCGCGTCTCGTCCAGGTGCGCGATAAACTCCCGCGCGCCCGGAATGACCTCCGTACCGCGGTAGATCACGCCGTCCATGTCGATTAGATACCCTTGCTTCATCATTTCGTCCCTCCTCGGGATGCAGAAAGACCTATCCCCTGCGCTCGTCGCCTGAGAAACGCTCTCAGAACGAAGAACTGCGGGTAACGATTCGCTCGTTGAAGGTCGCTTTTTCGCTTGGATGAACAGTGTCGCGGCCGCAATACGTGGTCGGCCGACGAGGGCCTCGCGGGCCCCGCTTACGAGTCCATCGGCCAGTTTCGAGGCCGACTTGACACTTTCAAGCTAGCATAGCACCACTGATAGGTGCTGTTTCATTTTCGTAAAGATTCGAAGCCGCTTTGATGACTACTTCTCCAGCCGAAACGCCCCTTCGATGTACGGCTGTCGCGCGTCGTCGCGCCCCGGCACGGCGGACAGGATCAGGTAGTTCCCCGGCCCCAGGCCTTTCGTGCGCACCGCCCCCATGTACTGGATCTCTTTCTTGCCGTCGGCGCCCTCGACAACCTGCGCCGAGCCCTGCCAATCGAACGAATCCAACTGCACTTCGTCCTTGAGCAGCGCCACCTGAACCTGCGGCTCACCGTTGAGCAGCGCCGCTGGCGGGTTGTACAGGCGATAGGTAAACAGCACCGTATCGCCCGACTGGAAGACGTTGGACGCCTCGGGGATGAACCGCGACTCGCCGTAGTCCAGCAGGTCGCCCCAGTCTTCGGGCTCCGCGCCTTCGATCGCTACCGCCCGACGCGTTACGACCATCGACGAGGTATCCAACGGCAGCGAGAAATCAGGCACAAGAAAGCGTTTCTCGTCGACGCCGATCTTGCCGCTCTGGTCGTCGCGCAGCACCATCTTCCAGCTCTGCTCGCCCGGCGTCGGACGGATCATGGCGGACGTTTCGACCAACACGCCTCCGTCCTTTTGGGCTTTCTGGAAGGGCTTCTTTGCGAAGACCTGCTTGACCGTCTTCTGCTTCTGGACCGACCAGCCGCCGTCGCCGTCCGCGAAGCCCCCGGCCAAGGTCAACGCCGTCTCGAAACCCTTACCCGCCTCCTCGGCTTCGAGTTGCTGAAGGTCCGCTCCGGCGGTAAAGATCATCAGCGGTTTGCCGTCGACGCCGCGGAAGACGTGGTACTGCACCGCCGGCGTCAGCTCGGGCTCGCCGTCGGCGTCGAGCGCCGATACCGCCGCTGCCGGAACCTCGCCGAGGCCCTCGACGTCCAGGTAGTTCTTGGCGTACCGCAAGCGCACGCCCTTGCGGCCGACGTCGAGCTTGATCGAGCGTGGATTGCCTTTGCCGGTCAGCGTCGGTTGGAAGCCCAGCACGTAGTAGTCGCGCGAGTCTTCGAGCACCATCTTGAAAGCCAATACCGGGTCGTTCGTGCCGAGCAGCGGCTTTCCGCCGGTGGCCTCCGCGATCTGTGCGAGTCCTTGTTGATTGATGCCCTGCGTCTGCGACGAGTAGGCCGGGTAAAAGGTGGTCCTCGAGAAGAGCGCCACCGCTCCCAGCCGGTTGAGCGTGCGTTCGGTGCGAGTGAAGTCGACGTCGATGTTCTCTCGGTCTTGCGCAAGCTGTTCCGTCGTACGGAAGTCCAAGCCCTGTCGCGAGGTGCCTAGGTCGGGCCGAAACAACAAGACCGCCTTTCGGCCCGGTACCGCCTGGAGTCGTGCGGCGAGGTCGATATAGCGCGAGAGAGCCGCTTCGCCCTGTAGCTGAAACTCCGCGCCGGAGCCCCACAGCTTGGGTAGTCCGGAATCCGGAGTCTCCGAAGGCAGCGAGACGCCCTTGGCCGCGTACTCCTTGAGCAGGGAGGCGTCGCTCGTAAAGGGCGCGCCGCCCATCGAGACTTCCATGCCGGCCGGCAGTCCGTCGTCGACCCAACGCTCGATCGCTTGCTGGACGCGAGGGAAATCGGTCGCGGGGGCTTCCAGGGCGATGTAGAGTTTGGTCGCCGTCGGCGAATCGACGTATTCGATGGACTTGATCTCCTTGTCCTTGCCGGCTTCCTTCAAGGAGAAATCGAGTTGTTTGAGATCGCTGACCGGCGCGTCTTTCTGGGTTGCGCGGACTTCCAGTTGAAGCAAGCCTTGGGCCGCCGCGATCGAGGGAACAAGCAGAACGAGAGCAAGAAGCGAGCGCATCACAACCTCTATAGAGACTGAACTCTTCATCAGAGGTTACAATCTTCTGGCTCTATGTCCATCCGCCGCCGCGACTTCCTCCGACTGGCCGCCGTATCAGCGGCCGCCGCCTGTAGCGCCCCCGAGCCCGCGCCGGAACCCGGGAAGCGGCCCAACGTCGTCTTTATCCTGGCCGACGATCTTGGCTACGAAGCCGTCGGCTGCTACGGCGGAACCTCTTGGAAGACGCCGAATCTCGATGCGCTCGCCGCCTCAGGCGTCCGCTTCGATCACGCCTACGCCCAGCCGCTGTGCACGCCGACGCGGCTCCAGGTCATGACCGGGCAGTACAACTACCGCAACTGGCGCGCCTTCGGCATCCTCGATCCGTCCGAGACTACCTTCGGCCACACGCTCCAGCAGGCCGGCTACAAGACCTGCATCTCCGGCAAGTGGCAACTGTGGAGCTACAACCCGCCCGACTTCGAACCTGAGTTCCGAGGCATCGGAACCAAGCCCGAAGACGCCGGATTCGACGACTGGTTCCTCTGGCACTCCTATCACACCGAAGACAAGGGCTCGCGCTACCCCGACCCCGTCATCTACGACAACGGCGAACTCGTCGAAGACACCGAAGGCAAGTACGGCCCCGATCTCTACGTCGACCACATCAACCAATTCATGGAGAGCCACGTCGCCGACGAGCCCGAGCAACCGTTCTTCGTCTACTACCCGATGGCGCTCACCCACGGACCGTTCAACCCGACGCCCGGAACCGACGCCTACGCGGACCCCGAAGAGCGCCTCCGCTCGGACGAGAAATACTTCGGCGACATGGTCGAGTACTGCGACAAATCCGTCGGCCGCATCGTCGACAAACTCGACGAGCTAGGGATTCGCGAAGATACGCTGCTCGTCTTCTTCACCGACAACGGTTCCCCCTGGACGACCTATTCGATGATGGGCGACAAGCGCGTCCAAGGCGGCAAGGGATTGACGACCGACGCCGGCACGCGCGTACCGCTGATCGCCGACGGTTGGGGCGTGACCGAGAGCGGTCGCGTCGTGGACGACCTGATCGATTCGACCGACATCTACTCGACGATCCTAGACGCGGCCGGAGCGACTCCGCCCGCAGGCAAGACGATCGACGGCCGTAGCTTCCTCCCGCAACTACGTGGCGAAGCCGGTTCCGCGAAGGACGTCGTCATCGTCTGGCACGACCCGCGCCCCGGGACCGGAAAGGAGCGCTGGACGGCCCTCGAACTCTTCGCCCGCGACAAGCGCTTCAAGCTCTACGACGACGGCCGACTCTACGACGTACCCGCCGACATTCTCGAAGAGAACCCGATCGCGGAAGGGCAGGGAAGCGCCGAAGCCGAGGCTGCACGCGCCCAACTGCGCGCGGCGTTGGACGAGATTCCCGAATACAAGCGCGAGCCCGAATGGGACCCCTACGCGCCGTTCCGCCCGGCCTAATCTTGGGCGCGTTCCACCATCTCAATCGACTCGGCGATCAGCACGGCCATCGTTTCGTCCTCTTCCCAGTCATTGGAATCGACCGTCGCCGTCGTCTGCCGCTCATAGCTGACGCGCGTCATATCGGCCGATTTTCCTACGATGCGGACCAGATCGCCCCCGGCGGGCGCGGGGCCTTCCACCCGGTCCACGAACGGCGGTTGCGTCGAGCAGAGCGTGTAGACCGGGCCGGCGCTGAGCCAACCCTCGCCGCTAGTCAACTCCAAGGCGCAGTCGCTGAACACCTGCTCCACGCGACCCTCGACGGTAATCGTTTCCGCCGCATACTGCTGAGGCTCGTCGGCCACGGCGGCGACTGCGGGCGTGCGATCGACCTCCGTCGGCTCGGGACCGCAGGCAAGGCTTCCTAGCAGAAAGCAAGCAACAAGGATCGTTGGAGTTCTCACGACCAGTGGATTCAGCGGCCAGGCGGGGCGTTACGTTCATCACTTGAACGACCGTTATACTCGGGATTCAAAGGTCGAAAAACGCATGAAGAAAGTCGTACTTCTCCTGGCCCTCTGCCCCCTCTTGCTGCCCGCCCAGAACGCTCTGCTAGAGCGCGCGCGCAAGAACTTCGAGCCGGTTCCGGTCAACCCGCCGGTGCTTGAGGGCAACCCGGCGACCCCTGAAAAGATCGAGCTCGGCAAGATGCTCTTCTTCGATCCGCGGCTCTCCTCAAGCTGGCTGATCTCCTGCAACACCTGCCACAACCTCTCGCTCGGCGGCGTCGACTTGCTCGATACCTCGATCGGTCACGGTTGGGCGCAGGGCCCGCGCAACTCGCCCACCGTGCTCAACGCCGTCTTCAACATCGCGCAGTTTTGGGACGGCCGCGCGGCCGATCTCGAAGAGCAAGCGAAAGGCCCCATCCAGGCCGCCGTCGAGATGAACTCGACCCCTCAGCGCACGGTGGACACCCTCAAGTCGATCCCCGAGTACGTCGACCGATTCGAGGCTTCGTTCCCGGGCGAATCGGACGCCGTCACCTTCGACAACATGGCGCGCGCGATCGAAGTCTTTGAAGCCACGCTGACCACGCCGTGGTCGCCGTTCGACCGCTACCTGACCGGCGATGTAGACGCTCTCGACGCGCACGAGAAGCAGGGACTGGACCTGTTTATGTCGAAAGGCTGCGTCGCCTGCCACAGCGGCGTCAACCTCGGCGGTACCGGCTACTTCGCTTTCGGCGTGATCGAAAAGCCCGGCGCCGAGGTCCTGCCGCCGAACGACAAAGGCCGCTTCGCCGTCACCCAGACCGCCAGCGACGAGTACAAGTTCAAGTCGCCGTCGCTGCGCAACATCGAACTCACCGCGCCCTACTTCCACTCGGGCAAAGTCTGGGACCTCGAACAGGCCGTCGCCGTCATGGGCGCCTCCCAACTCGGCAAGCTCACCGACGACGAGACCAAGGCGATCACCGCCTTCCTGCGCACGCTCACCGGCCGCCAGCCCGAGGTCGATTACCCGACCCTTCCGACGCACACCGACCGCACGCCGCCCCCCGCGCCGGGCGGGATGCGCGCGAACGCCGGGCACTAGTTCGCGGTCGGCTTTGGAGTCGGTCGCGCGGATCGCCGAGTCGGTCGATCGAAGCGGCACGGCTGCTTGTTCCCCGGCGGCACGAGATTGAAGTGCAAAACCCTCTCCTGGAGCCACGACCCGCCGTCGAGCAAGCCCTGCGGATCGACCAAGCGTTCTTCGTCCCGCTCGAAGCGATAGCCCGTGTCGCCGTCGCGGTACTCGACCCACGCGGGCTCCTCGTCCAGTCGTAGCTGCCGCCGGACTTCGAACCGCGGCAAGAGCGCACCCTGCTCGGCGGCCGCCCGCAGCCTCGGTTGGTCCGACCCGTCGATCCGCAGCAGATCGTCCTGATAGGTAAAGACCTTGACGCTGCGCGGGACAAGCCAGTGGTTCCAGTGATGCCCCTCGGTCGCCAGGTTGCTGTACATCGTGATCGACGACATCGTCTTGAGCCCAAGGTAGGGGCTGGAGGCGTTCAGCACAGCGAGCGCGACCACAGTCCAGGCCGAGACAGTCGAAGCGCCTTTGGCGAAGGCAGGTTCCGCGTCGGCGCCGCGCGTCCGCCACGCGGCGGTCGCCGCTGCGGCCAGGATGAGCAACGCCAGCAGATCCCACCAAACCAAGCCCAGCACACCCAGACGCGGTCCCGCGGTGAACCAGACCCACGCGCTCGCAACAGCGGCGGTCCCGAGCGCCGCGCCGCCCAGCATTTGCAACGGCGACCATTCCGGCCGCCAGACTGTCAGCCACGAAGACGGCGTGAAGGCGGAGAGCCAGGCGAACATCATCGCCGAGAACGCATAGACGCCCATGTCGACGCCCAACCACCAATGGAAGCCCAACGCGCCGACCAGCCCCAGCGCTCGCGGCCGCCGCAACAGCAGCAGCACCGGAAGCCCCGACTCGACGACCAACGTCCCCCAAGTCGCCGCCGCGTCGTAGCTCGCCCAACCCGCCGGCAGCCCCCAGCGCTCGACGCTCGCCCGCCAAAGCGTCGCCGCACAGCCGATCGCAGGGTCAAAAAAATCGACGTTGAGCTTATGAAACGCCGCGATCCCGTAGACTGCGACCACCCCCGCCCGGATCGCAGGCGCCGCCGCCGCGAAGCGTTCTTCGTCGTTCGACGGCCGAGCCAACGCCCACCCCAGCAACACGCCCGAGAGCAGCAACGTCTCGATCATCTCCTGGTTGTGAACGTCCGGAATCCGCGAGAGAAACAGCGTCAACCGTACCCCCGCGGTCACCAGAAACAGGCGCGCCGAGTCCGGCCGAAAGGCCAGCGCCAGCCCGCTGACGAGCATCAACGCGCCCAGCGGATTGCGCTCCCAAATCCACTCGTGGATCTGCAGGCTGCGCGTCACTTCCGTGACTGCGAACAGCCACGCGAGTACGCGCCATCGAGTGACCATGGCCTACTTTGCTGCGGTTGCCACGCCGATGTCTTTACCGTCCATGAACGGCGGCGTCTTGAACCCGAAAAGGTTCAGCGCCGTCGGCCCCAGATCCTCGATTCCCGGGTTCTCGGCTTCAAAGTTTCGGTTGGAGAACAGCACCCCGGGGATCAGCGGCGGGTCGACGCAGTGGTCGCCCGACCAGGCCTTCAAGTTGTCCTCAAACAGCGGCCCGCCCGCTTTTCCGATCGCCACGTCCCAAGCCGAGCGGTAGCCGATGTTGTACCCGACCACCACGTCCGGCGCCGCCCGCATGTAGGGCCCTGAATAGCACTCGTTCTTCGCGTAGGCGCGCGAGACGGCGATCTCGTCCTTCTCCTCGTCGCGTAGGCCGCTCAGCTTCTCGGCGATCTCCTTCATTAGCGCCGGCGCGTCTTCGGGCTCTACCGTGCCCTGGGACTCGCGGCCCTTGACGTTCAGATAGATCCCCGCCAGCCCAAAACTGTACGCCCGCGTCTTCGACCAATCGATGCCGCGCAAGTACGTCTTCTCTTCGGCGTCCGGCTCGTCCTTCACCGCCAAGTAGCCTTCTTGCTGCAGCCAGGTATTCAGGTTGATGCCGCGCTGGAACGATTTGAAGCCGTGGTCGGACAGCACGAACAAGACCGTCTCTTCGTCGACGTGCTCGAACGTCTTGCCGACAATGTCGTCCATCCGTTTGTACAGATCCTCGATCGCCTGCGCGTATTTGTCGCGCCCGTCCTCGTTGTGTTCGTGCGCCGGATGGTCTTTCTCAAGGAACCGGAAGAACATGTGCTGCACGCGATCCGACGTATCAAAGACGCACGCGATCACGCCGCGCTTCTGCTTCTCGAGCGCCGAGAAGAACATCTTTTCGCGCTCGTCGCAGATCTCATACGCCATCTCCAAGAAGGCGTCTTCGTCGATCACGCGCTCGTTCAGCGCCCAGGTGTCTTCCGCCAACCCAAGCGTCGAGAAGTCGCCCAACAGCTTCGCCAAGTACGTCGCGTAGTAGCTCGGCTGCGAGATCGGCAGCGCGGGCGATTCCGGATCGATCGAGATCGGCGTCATGTACAGCGACACGTCCGGCTCGGTCTGCACGATACGGAACTGCGCGAGCCCCGTCACCGAAACCCCCGGCCCGGCCTTGAACTTCAGCCGCATCCACTCGCTCATCTTGCCCGGCTCGAGGTCGATCGTCTCGTCCGGCAGCTTCAACGTGGCGTGCCCCGGCTTTCCGTTCAGCGTCAGCTTGAACGGCAGTTGGATCGGCCCGGCGCCCTCCACCATCGGGTTCTCCGGCCCGACGATGTTGCCCTCATATCCGGTCCCGTTCTTCGCCAGCGGGAAGCGATACCCCGATTCGAAATCCACGTCGCCCGTCTTCGTCGTGAACTCCTGAAAGCTCCCCTGCGTGCCCAGCAGGTCCGGCGTACACATCGCCGAGAGCAGCTTCCCGTCGAACTTCTCCGGCGGAAACGTGATCGGCACCCGCAGGATCGTCGTGTGGACGCGATGCCCGGCCAAGATCGACCAGAAGGTCTTGGACTTGCGGCGCATCTCGACGATCGGCTTCGACAACGGGATGATCCACTTGCCGAGCTTCATCGTCTTCGAAGGCGGCGCCACCCTCGTCGACGCCAGCTCCGGAATATAGCTCTGCAGACTCCGGTTCAGGAAGTCGAACATGTTGTGCTTGCCGGGATTCGATCCCGTCGCAAACGTCGACCACGCCACCGGCGACAGCGGCGGGAACGTCGTCCGCAGCCGCGAGTAACGCCCTTGGTCGCGCAGCTTGGCCAGGTTCGGCATCTTGCCTTCGGAGAGATACCGATCGACCAGGGTCGGCTCCAAGCCGTCGAGCCCCAGGAAGACGACCTTCTTGACCTTGGCCTTCTTGTACCCCTGCGCCCCGCGGATCGTCCGCCACAAGATGCGGAACGGCAGGATCAGCAGCGAAGCCGCGCCCAACAGGAACGCCGCCGCTAGAGACAGAAAAGACCCGACGAACGCGAATCCGGCGCCGGGGCCGACATAAGCCTCCGCCGAACCCGGCAAAAGAAACAACAGGACCAGCGCCGCCAGGGCGCTCCAAGACCGAAGAGCCATCGTCTCCCAGTGTAGTCGCCCCGGAGCAGGTGTCAGGCGATAGGTTCTAGCCAAGACCGCAACCGCCTGATGCCCCGGACTCCGGCCCAGTCCCCCGACCCCTATTACCTCACCCAAAACCTAGAACCTATCCCCTCCCGTGCTAACTTCCTATCGATGACTCGACTCGTCCTCGGCCTGTTCGCCGCTTCGCTTTCGGCCGCCGCCGCGCAGTCCTCGTGGCGCACCCTCGAACCGGATACCCTGCCGACCGCCCGCCACGAGTGCGCCTTCGTCGAATCGGGCGGCAAACTCTACCTCATCGGCGGCCGCGGCATGAAGCCGGTCGAGATCTACGACCCCGTCACCAACGAGTGGACCCAGGGCGCCGTCCCGCCCATCGAGATCCATCACTTTCAGCCGGTCGACGTCGACGGCAGGATCTACGTCGTCGGCGCCCTGACCGGCAAGTACCCGCACGAGACGCCCGTGCCCGAGGTACTCATCTACGACCCCGCCAAGGACGCCTGGTCGAAGGGGCCGGAGGTCCCCGTCGACCGCCGCCGCGGCGCCGCCGGAGTCGCCTTGCGCGACGGCAAACTCTACCTCGTCTGCGGCATCATCGACGGCCACTGGGACGGCCACGTCGCCTGGCTCGACGAACTCGACCTCAAGACCGGCGCGTGGAAGAAGCTCCCCGACGCGCCCCGCGCTCGTGACCATTTCCAAGCCGCCGTCCTCGACGGCAAGCTCTACGCCGTCGCCGGTCGTCGCAGCAGCGCCAAGACCAAAGAGACCTTCCAGTTGACCGTCGGCGAAGTCGACGTCTACAACTTCGCTTCGGGCGCCTGGAGCACGCTGCCGCAGGCTCTCCCGACGCATCGAGCCGGCAACAGCGCGATCGCGATCGGTTCTCGCCTGCTCGTCGTCGGCGGCGAGAGCGAGCAACAGACGGCGCACTCGGAAGTCGAATCGCTCGACGTCGCCTCGGGCGATTGGGAGACTCTCCCGGCGCTGGTCCGCGGGCGTCACGGCACCGGGGTCGCGGTACTCGACGGCTGGCTCTACACCGCCGCCGGCAGCGGCAATCGCGGAGGCGGTCCCGAGTTGACCTCGCTGGAGGCGGTCGCGCTCCGGGAGGTCTTTTAGGTGCGCTTGCTGCTCGCCCTCGCTCTGCTGACGGCCGCGGCCGCGATCGCGCAACAACCCGTCGTCGTCACGCAGCAGGACCTGATCGAGATGACGGAGTCGGACCTGCCGACCTCGCTGATCGTCAAGACCGTGCGCGCGGCCGATCGCGTCCCGGTGCTCGGCCCGCAGGATCTGATCTCGTTGACCCGCCTGGGCGTCGCGTCCGAGGTCCTGGAGGCCGTGGTCGAGCGGGCCGGAACCATGCCGCGCCCGTCCGTCGACCCGATGCCTCGCGACGCCCGCACGCCGCAGCCCGCGCCTTCGCAACCAGAACCGGAACCGGAACGGGAACCGACTCCCGCCGAGCCAGATCCCGCCGCCCCGGCTCCTGCCGACGCAGCCCCTGACGAGGCCCCGCGCAACCGCTTCCGGCTGACCGCCGCCATGGCCGCCCGGCGCGGCTGGGGCCGCAAGCCCTTCTCTACCGACAAGCGCCCCTTTGCCGTCTACTGGGCTCTCACCGCGCTCGACGACCAAGGCAAGCCCACGCCGCTCGCCGGCTGCCCGCGCGAGCCGGTCTGCTGGTGCGGCGATCCGATCGGCCGCAAGCGCTGCGCCCAACCCGGAAATCCTGAATGGGGCGCTTACCTCAGTTGCTTGCGCCCGACCGAGATGGTCCCCGGCGAATCGGTCGATCTGTTTGACATCGAAGTTCCGGGCGAGGTCCGCGAACTCCGCGCCGTGCCCTTCGTCGGCGTGCTGGAGAAAGACGACTCGATGTATCTGGAGCCGTGGACGTCGGACTCCGTCGGCCCGGCCTACGTATCGGTTCGCCCCGAGCCTGGACAAACCTACGAGGCGACGGTTGAAGCCGAACTCTCTTCCGGACGCAAGCCGAACTTCACCTTGGCGCGAGAGAGTTTCCGTCTCGCCGATCCCACCGAGCGCCCGCCCGCCGACGCGATCTCTTTGCGCCCGGCGGCCGGCGTCGATCTCACGCCCGGCAACCTGCAGGCCTGCGAAATCGAGTAGGCTGCTAGCGCAGCTTGCCTTCGACGAAAGGCACCTCGAATACCTTCTCGTGCATGATCGGCCCGTGCCCGAAGTAGCCGTCTTCGCCGAACAATTCGCCGTGGTCGGCCGTCACCGTGATGTAGGTGTTGTCGGGGACCATGTCGAACAGCTCTTCGAGCACCGTATCGAGGTATTGGATCGTCTTCACCTGACGATCCTTCAGCTCGTCCATCTTCGCCTGGTCGAAGAACTTCTCTTCCTGCTCGGTCAGCTTGCCGCCGACGATGCCGTCGTCCATGTGCTTGAAGACGCCGTGCACGCCGGAGATCCGCGGCCACTCGTTGCGCGGCTCGTCGGGCAACGCATACGGGTAGTGCGTCTCGCCGACGTTCAGGATGTAGAACGACGGCTTGTCCTCCGGGAAGGTCATCTGCTTCAACATCGCCCGCATGTCGTTGTGCTTGTCCATCAAGCGGAACGTGTCGAAGTTGGTGTTGATCGGCGTGCGCGGGTTCAGCACCGGCAGCGAGACCATCGCGTGCGTGCGGTAGTTCAGCTTCTTCTGCAAGAAGCCCGGCAGGAACAACTGCGGGACGAACGACTTGAACTCGATGTTCTCTTGCCCCAGCCGCTCGTTGAACTTCAGGAAGTCCTTCTTGTAGTACTCCGACGCGAAGACGTTCTGCGGGCTCTGGTGCGGAAGCAGTCCCATCAACAGGTTGTAGTGCGACGGCGCCGTCCAGGAGGCGTAGGACCAGCGTTTCTCGGTCTCGCCGAGCTTCATGATGGTCTTCGGCCGCGCCTCCATAAAGGAGTCGTAGCGGCAACTGTCGAAGATGACGAGTACGTAGTTGTTCGGCTTCATGGAAAGGCCCAGTGTACCAGTACTTCTAGCCCCCTAAAGGGTCCTACTGGATGTATCCGAGCCCTCGAAGCGCGTCCAAAGTGGACTTGTCCGGACTCTTGTCTTCGCCCTCCGGTAGGTGGAATTCGCGGGATCGCAGCACTTCTGCCGAGTCGCTCTCGATCTCCTCGAATTGTCCGGCGACGTTGCGCAGTTCCTTAGGGTCGGTCGACAGATCGTACGTCTCCGGCCCGTCCCGGCGCGTGCTCCAGTGGGTCTTGACGCTCCCGAAGCGCACCGACGACAGATCCTCGCGCAGCCGCTCGACGTCCGACATCCCGCTAGCCGGACTGCAGACGAAGCAGAACGCCTCTGCGCGAGCGTAGGCGCGGCCCCGTCCCCATGCGGCGCCTTCGAGTCCGCCCGGCGCTTCCTCGCCGATGACGGACACGACGGTCGGAAAAAAGTCGACCGCTTGCAACAGCGACGGATCGTCCATCGCCGGAGCGCTCATCGACTCGGGCAGCTTGATCAACAGCGGCACGCCGACTTGCGGTTCGCCCAGGGTGCCTTCATGCTTCAGGAATCCGTGTTCCCCGAAACTCTCCCCGTGGTCCGAGGTGACGATGATCAGCGCCTCGTCGAATCGGCCGCTCGCCTTCAGGTCCTCGAAGACGCGGTTGAGCCCGCGATCGAGCCCGCGTAGCTCGGCGTCGTACTGCGCCGCCATGTAATCGATCTCCGCCTGGCTGATCACCGGTTCTCCGCGGAGGTAGTCCTCGAAAGTTTCGATCGGGAATCCGATCCAGTCGACGCCCTCTGGACGGCCGCCGAACAGCTCGTCGTCCTGCTCCACCGGCACGTAGGGATGGTGCGCGTCGAAGAAATTCAGGAAGAGGAAAAAGGGTTCCGGCCCGGCGCCGTCCAGCCAACGTTTAGCCTCCGCCCGAATCTGTTCCGCGCGTCGTGCTTGCGGCGCGTAGCGATTGAACCATTTGGTTCGCCGCGAAACCGCTTCCGGCAGGAGCTTCCGAATCAGGTTTCCCGGCGAGCGTCGCGCGACTTGGAACTGGTAAGCCCAGGCCATCGACTCGGCCCGGACGAACTCGCCCGGCGCGGCGTCGTAGTGGAGAAACCCGCGCTCCAGGCCGAAACCGCTGAGCACGCCGTAATTCGCCACGATTCCCGCCGTCTGATAGCCCCGTTCCTCCAGGTATTCGGCCAACGTCGGTCGGTCTTCGCGCAGCCCGTGCGCGACCACCGGATTCTCTTCGACCGCGAAAGGTCGGTGAGCGCCGTGAGTCGCGGGGTAGAGTCCCGTGAACATCGATGCGTGCGACGGCAGGGTCCAGTTTGAGGGCGACGTCGCCGTCGTCACGATGTCGAACTCCTCTTCTGCGATCCGCTTCAACAGCGGCATCGTCTCGCGTTCGTACCCGAACAGATCAAGATGGTCTGCCCTCACGGTGTCCAGCACGATCAGCACGACGTCCGTCCGGCCTGACGCGTCCGCCCCAATGCGCGCCGGAGTCGCCCGGACGGACCAGCGGTTGGGAAGCGGCAGAATGAACGTCCAGACCAAGAGCCACGCGGCCGCGAACCCGACGATCGTCGCCCACCCCCGCCTCGCGACGTTCGCGCGCCCAACCGTGGGACGACGGGTGACAGCGAAAAAGGCGGCGAGCGCCGCGGCCGAGAAGCCGACCAGCCAAGCCCGGAACTCCGCAAGGTTCCCCTCGTACACCGAGGCGACGACAGCGCCGTACAGCAATAGCGAGAAGACGGTGGTCGCGATCGCGAAAAATCCGGCCCTTTCCCCTCCCCGGACGCGAACCACCCTGAGCGCGACGATCACGGCGACGGCTACGCCGGCTGCGCCGATGCCGATGTTCGTTGAGGTCAGGCCTGCTTGCATCAGCGTCCAGAGGAACGCCGCCGAGTAGACGGCGGTGACGCCCCCAAAGACACGGGTTCGTAGGCTCGGCCCATCCCGGCCGCCGGAGAGGAGCCCGATGAGAGCTCCGCCCAGGGCTGCGCCCGCCGCAGGAAGGAGGGTCGTGATCGCCAAGTCGACCGTACTTCCCGAGAGTCCATACCAGCCGAGCAGCGAGCTCTCCACGAATCCGTGCAGCAGGCCGAGTTGAACTCCGAGGCTCGCTCCTTCGAGAACGCGTGCGCCGGTCGCGTCTTGCTCGCTGGTTTCCGTCATGATTGTTCCGTCCCGGAGTCTTCCGAAGTCGAGCAACGTCCCGGAGACCCCAGTGTAAGGCAGCGCCGTCAGCTCGCCGAAGATGCGGCCACGTCGCCGCTTGCGGGCATTCCAGGACCGAAGGAACGTACCGTGGCCACCCCGGCGGTTTTCTCGCGATCCCGCTACTGGATGTATCCCAAATCTCTCAAGGCGTCGAGTTCCCGACGACCCGGAGCCGCCCCCTCGCGGCCCCGTCGACGGAATTCGCGGCTCGCTAGTACGGCTGCCGCTGCGTCCTCGGTCTCTTTATACCGGCCGCCTTGATCTTCCGTTTCCCCGGGGTCCTCGGCCAGATCGAACGATTCCGGTCCGGTGCGACGGGTGCTCCAACTCGTCTTGATCCTGCCGAACCTGACGGTCGCCAGCTCTTCACGAAGTCGATCGATCCTCGCCAGGCTGCGGTAGCTGCCGCAAGCGAAACACCCCGCTTCCGAGCGCGCGTAATCCCTGCCGACGCCCCAGGCCGAGCCGTCCAAGTCGTCAGGCACGGCCTCCCCGAGCAGCTGCGCGATCGTAGGGAACAGGTCCACCGATTGCAGCAGCGACGGGTCTTGAATCGACGGCGGCCCCGCCGACTCGGGCAGCTTGATCAGCAACGGAATGCCGATCTGCGGCTCGTCCAGGATTCCGCCGTGCTTGAGGAAGCCGTGTTCTCCGAAGCTCTCGCCGTGATCGGAGGTGACGATGATCAGAGTCTGATCCCATCGCCCGCGAGCCTTCAGGTCGCCCAGAAACCCGGCTAACCCGCGGTCCAGCCCGAGCAACTCCGCGTCGTACTGTGCGCCGAGGAAGTCGATCTCTTCCTGGTCGATGACCGCCTCTCCCGCCAGGTACTGTTCGTATCCGGACGGGTAGCGCACCCACGAAACGCCGTCCGGGCGCTGACCGAAGGCCTGGTCGTCGCGTTTGAGCGGCAGGTAGGGCACGTGAGCGTCCAGGAAATTGAGAAACAGAAAGAACGGGCGTCGATGCTCCGCGTCCGCTGAATCGAGCCACTCCTTCGCTTCCTGCCGAATCTCCTCAGCCCGCCGAGCTCCCGCCGACCACCGGTTGAACCATAGACTTCTGCCGGCGATCGATTCCGGGAAGCGCTCGTAGAGCAGGCGACCGACCGATTGCCCGCGAAAACGCAGCCGATACAACCAGAGAGTGGCTCGCGCTCTCGCCGAGACCGGTCCCGTCGCGTCGAAGTACTGGAAACCTCTCGAGAGCCCGAAGCCGTTTAGAGGCCCGAAATTCGCCGAAATCCCGCCCGTTCGGAATCCCTTCTTGCCCAGAAACTCGCTTAGCGTTTCTACGTCTGGGCTGAGCGGGTAAGCCAACGGCGGCGACTCGTCCGTCACGAAAGGGCGATGAGCGCCGTGACGAGCGGGGTAGAGGCCCGTGAACATCGACGCGTGCGAGGGCAGGGTCCAGTTCGACGTGGCCGTCGTCGTTGCGACGACGTCGAACTCGGCGGCGAGTCTCGTCAAGTTCGGCATCGTCTGGCGCTCATAACCGAAGAGGTCGAGGTGATCGGCTCGGACCGTGTCGAGGACGATCAACACGACGTCAAACCCCGCGCTTGTCGCTCCGGCGATCCGTGCCGGCCCGTCGCGCACCGGCCAACGATTCGGCAGCGGGAAGACGAAGGCCCACAGCAGCGCCCACGTCGTCGCCCCGAGCAACAGCGCGCGGCGGGCCCGGCGCGCCTGGCCGGCGGCGTCGCCCAGTTTGGTGCTGAAGGAAACCAGCCCGGCCGCGAGCATCACCAGGCCCGACAGCGCCAGCGTCCATTGGAAGGCGGGCAGTTTGGACCGCTCGACCGCATGCGCTTGCGCGGCATAGAGCTGCAGCAGGCACAGCACGCCGGCGACGGCCAACGCGCCCCGCGCGACCACGAAAGGATCCGTTCCCGCGCGCCAGACCGTGCGGCACACGACGACGACCGCCACGACCGCAAGCAAGCACGTCAGCCCCGCCTCGGCTCCTGGACTCCCTCGCCGGAGCATCGCGCAAAAGACCGCGAGGAAGAGCAGCGCCGCCGCGACGAATGCGCGTCCGCGGACCCGATTCGCGTCCAGGTCTCCAATAAGCCCGGTGACGCTTCCAGCCATGGCTCCGACCGCGCTTGCAAGGGTCGCTACGACAGCCAAGTCCAGGGGGAGAGCGTCGAGGCCGAACCAGCCGAGCAAGCCCGTTTCCAGCAAACCGTGGACGCCCCCAAAGACTCCGCCGGTCAGTGCGCCGAGCGCCGCCGCTCCCGCACGCGATGGACGATGTGCCGATTCCGCCAAGTTCGAGGACGTCGATTCCGGATCAGGCGCCCGTTCCCGACGCAGGCCTACGGAGTATACTCTTCACCAGTCCGCAGTCGGAGTAACGACATGAAGAAGATCATCCCCGGAGTCGTGCGCTTTGAGCGCGAGATCTATCCCCAACGGAGGCCGCTGTTCGAGAAGCTGGCCGACGGCCAGAGTCCGCGCGCGCTTTTCATCACCTGCGCCGATTCGCGCATCGACCCCAGCCTGATTACGCAGACCGAACCAGGCGAGCTGTTCATCTGTCGAAACGCCGGCAACATCGTTCCGCCGCACAGCTCCGACACCAACGGCATGACCGCGTCGATCGAGTACGCCGTCGCCGCGCTCAACGTGCCGCACATCATCGTCTGCGGTCACACCTCGTGCGGCGCCATGGGCGGCGCCATGCATCCGGAGTCGCTGACCCGCTTGCGCCACGTTCAAAGCTGGCTCACCTATTCCGAGGCCGCGCTCCAGGTGGTCGACGAGAATCAGCCCGACCTGGACGAGAAGGCGCGCCTCGCGGCGCTGATCGAGCAGAACGTGCTGCTGCAGATCCAGCACCTTCGTACGCACCCCTACGTCGCCGCGCACGAAGCCTCGGGCAAGCTCTCCCTGCACGGTTGGGTCTATGAGATCGGGACCGGTCGAGTCAACGCCTACAACGCTTCGAGCAAGAAGTTCGAACACGTCGGCGACGAGACGATCGAGTCAGGCGTGTCCGAAGTCCGCCAAGCCTGAGACCTGACGCCCGACACCCGACACCCGACACCTTCCGCCCTACGTCCCGCCCCAAAGCTGCTTCAGCGTCCCGAACGCCCCGCCGGTCGCCGTCGGCTGGCTTCCCAGCTTGTCCGATACGTAGCGCTTGATCGCTTTGCCTAGCTCGCTTCCCTCGGCCACCGGGCCGCCTTCGCGATGGGCTCGTAGGACCGCCGCCGAGTCCTCAGGGAACGTCGCCTGCACCGACGCCCGAAAGATCTTCTCCATGTCTTCGGTCGAGAGCTCGGCCCGTCGGTCGAAGCGGTTGACCAAGACGTTCATATCGTCGCGCTTGACGCCCATCTCTTCGAGCAGCGGGATCGTCCGGCGCATCAAGAACATGCTGGGCATGTCCGTCGAACACACCAGGTTGACCTCGTCCGCCGTCGAGACCGAGGTCATCCCGACCCCGTCGACGACGCCGCCCAAGTCGACGATGACGAAGTCGTAGATCGTCCGCGCGAAATCGAGCGTCTCCTGCACCGGATACGGTTCGATCAGCGGAGGCTCCGGACGCTCGGGGGCGCCCAGTACGTCCAGGCCGTCGTGGGCGACCACCAAGGATTTCCAGAGCGCCTCGTCCAATTGGCTGGAGTGCCGCAAGGCGTCAATCGTCGTGTAAGGCGTGCGCAGCCGAAGCAGGAACGAGAGCACCCCGCCGGCGAGGTTCAGATCCGCCAGCAGGACCTGCTTCTTGGTCTGGGCGCGCACCTGATAAGCCAGCGCGGCCGCGAGAGTCGTGGCCCCGGCGCCGCCCTTGACCGGCGCCACCGCGATCAGTCGTCCTCGACGCTGCGCTTGCAGTTGCGGCCGCGCCTGCGAAGCGCTGCGCTTCGCGATGCGCTGCATCGCTTGCTCGAAATCCGCCGCCGGGAACGGCACGGACAAGAACTCCGCCGCGCCGCCCCGCAGGCATTGCAGGATCACTTCCGGATCGTTCGAGCGGTGCAACGCCACGACCGAGACCGGCGCCCCGGAATCGGCCACCGCGCGCAATAGCGAGCCCGACGTCGCGCGATCCGTCGCCACGTCGATCATGACCGCCGCGACCCCCAGCGAGTTCGCTTTCTCGATCAGCGCCGAGGCCGAGGGATAGTCGGCGATCTGCTCCGCCAACGACGCCGTCGGCGACATCGTCAGCACGCCCTGGATCGCCTGGGAAATCAGCGGATCCGGGCAGACGAGTAGGGTCGTGACCGTCGCCGAACTGTCTGAGGTCGCCCCGCTCATCTCTCTCCCTCGCTCCTCCCGTTCGATCCGGCTCGCCCGTAGTCGACGGGAGAGGCGGCTCCTAGTTCACCGTCGGCCTGTCGAAACTCTGCACGCTGATCTTGTTCCCGCGAATCATCTCCACCTCGATATCGGGCGGAGGCGGCGGAGGCGGCACGTAGGCAACCGGCGCCTGAGCGTGCGTTCTGGGCGCCTGCGAAGGCGCTCGCACGCCGTAGAGTTCCGACTCGCTGACGCCGGTCGTTTGGGCGATCTGCTTGTCCTTGGAATTGCGCAGGACTAGCTGGATCCGTCCGCGCGATTGCGCCAGCGTGACCATTTCCGCCTGCGCCGGCTCCAGCAGCAGCGTCACGACCGGCACCTTCTGCGGCCGTCCGGTCGCGTCCGGCGTGAGATGCTCGCCGGCCGAAAGCACGCGAACGTTGCTGAGAATCGTCCGCGTGATCGAGCCGCCGCTGGCGCTCGTCGAGGGCGTGCCCGTGATCAGCACGTCGACTTTCGCCTCCGGCATCACGAATCCGGCCAGGCCGCTCACGTCGTCCACTCGGACCGACATCGCGCGCATGCCCTCGGGCACCTTGGGCGACAGGCCGAATCCCGAGCCGGCCGGCGCCAGACGGCGCATCAGCACCGGTTCGTCGGCCAAAACGCGCGCCATCGGCGAACGCTCGACCACTTCTTCCATGTTGGTGTACGCGCCCTCGGGCACGTTCGCCTTGGGCCACTCTTGCAGCCGCAAGTCGCTCACCTGAATCTGAGATCCGACTTCGAGGTCGCGCACGGCAACGACGATTTCCGACATCCCGACCTCGGTCGCCCCGGTCGCGTCGCCTCGCACGGCCATACGGTAGAAGACGCCGGTCACGAGCAAAGCCATGCCGGCGGAGATCGCAATTGCAAGAACGATTCGTGAGTTCATCGAAATCCTTATCGGCTAGCTTCGCGTCGGGGGTTAGCCGCCCGACGTTCTAGATTGCGTGGGTCTTGCTCCCACAAAGAAAGCGCGGCCGGAGAAAGAGCCTCTCGCGGCCGCGCTCGTAGATTCGACGTTCGCGTCCGGACCTCAGCCGCCGGCTTCCACCAGCTTCGAGGCCAATCGCGAATAGATCGTATCCATGCTCGTCGCCATGCCTGGGAGGAAGAGTCCCGAGGCCACGGCGACCAATCCGGCCAGCAAAGCGTACTCGACCAGGTCTTGGCCGCTGTCGTCGCTCCACCGTCGGAGCCTGCTTGCGATCTTCAAAGTCCAGCTCATACGCCTGCTCCTTTCGCCGCTAGGCGACGCCTTCTCCGACTAAGCCGCGGCAGCCGTCAGAACGCTGCCCATGCGCGAGAAGATCGTGCTGACGCTGGCCGAAATGCCCGGGAGCAAGGCGCCCGCGGCGACCGCAACGAAGCCGGCCAAAAGCGCGTATTCGACCAAATCCTGGCCTTCCGCGTCCTCGGCCAACAAGCGCAGGCGCGAGATGATCAAGTTCAGTTTTTCTTTCATTTCCAACTCTCCTATGTGACGAGCTATCGGCGTTCTCGGCGAAAGCCTCGTGCCCCCGCGTAGGTCGCTCCTCCGTCACTCAAGGAATCGTCCCGCCACTGAACTCATCGACCGCCCGGCTGGAACCCTGACTGAAATCCCGTCAACAATCCGACGCCTCGGACGCGTCTAGCGGCGTGCGGGCCGTCCGTGCGCGGCCCAAACGTACGGTTAAATACCACCGATCGGTGGTTTTCCACCGGCGTCGCGCTATGCTAAACGGCACGGAATCAAGGAAATAGGCCCTTTAGGTCGATCCCAGGAACGGCGCCCGAATTGCACCTAATCAGGCGTCACCTGACCAAAGGAGGGTCTGCATCATGACCAAACGAATCCACATCACCACGTTGATCGCCGCTCTCGCGGCTTGGTTCGTGCCTCCTTCCTTGCCGGCTCAGTCCGCCGATTCCGGGCCGTCGCTCGGCGTAGCCCGCGTCTCGCTCGTCAACGGCGACGTCACCACCCGTCGCGGGGAAGCCGGCGATTGGATCGCGGCCGGCGTCAACACCCCGCTCGTCGAGGGTGATCTTCTGGAAACCGGGCCCGGCGCCCGCACCGAGATCCAACTCGACTACTCGAACTTCCTGCGCCTCGACGGCGCGACGACCGTCGAACTCGCCTCGCTCGGCAACCGCAACTTCCGCGTCCGTCTACTCGAAGGCCGCGTCACCTACTCCGAGCTGAAAGGCGGCGAGGCTGACGTCGACATCGAGACCGCCTACGTCGCTCTCCGTCCCCAGAAAAACGGACGCTACGAGATCGAGTCCCGCTCTGGCGTCACCGTCATCCAGGTCCGTCGCGGTCAGGCTGAAGTCGCCTCGCCCGACGGAACCCGCGACGTCCGTCGAGGCCGCATGCTGGTCGTGCGCGAAGGTCCCGACGGTCTCGACTTCCGCGCCGAGGCCGACGAACCGCGCGGCGACTGGGATCGCTGGAATGAATCCCGCGACGACCGCCTCGCCAACGCCGAGTCGTACCGCTACGTCGATCCCTCGATCTCCGGCGCTCACGATCTCGACCACCACGGCGACTGGCGCTACGTCTCCGGCTACGGCCACTGCTGGATCCCGCGCGTCAACGCTGGCTGGGCTCCCTACCGCTTCGGTCGCTGGTCCTGGGTCGATACCTGGGGCTGGAGCTGGATCGGCTACGAGCCTTGGGGCTGGGCGCCCTACCACTACGGAAGCTGGTTCAACCACGCCACCTTCGGCTGGACTTGGTTCCCGGGCCGACGTCGCTTCCGGCACGCCTGGGCCCCGGCGCGGGTCGCCTTCTTCGGCTACTCCGGCCGCAACTTCTCGCTCGGCCTCGGCTTCGGCTTCGGCAACGTCGGCTGGATCCCGCTGGCCCCCGGCGAGCGTGGATACCGCTGGTGGGGCGGCGGTCGCGGCTACTTCAACCGCGGCGACAACATCCGCATCAAGAACTCGACGATCATCGTCGACAACTCGACCAACATCTACAACAACTACCGCAACGCCCGCGCCAACAACGGCGTCACGGTCGTCGACGCGCAGAGCTTCGCTCAGGGCCGCGTCAACAACCCGCGCAGTCTGCGCTCGGGCGAACTGCAACGCGCCTCGCTGATGCGCGGCCAGATCCCGGTCGTCCCGGCCAGGGCGAGCCAAGGCCGCATCGTCCGCGCCGCGAACGCAAGATCTCCGCGCGCCGCGACTTCGGCCCGGACCTTCTCGCGCTCCGGCCAGAGCGTGCGCGCCTCGGCGGCTCGGCCCTCGTTCACCCAGCAACAGACCCGGCTAGCGCAGTCGGTGCGCGAGTTCCGCACCGGTCGCGCCGGATCGGCCAACGGCTCCTCAGGAGTCCGGGCAGGGAACTCGGTCCGCGGCACGAGCGCCGGCTCGGTGCGCTCTGGCACGACCAGGTCCGGAACCGCCAGGGCCGGGACGACTAGGGCTGGAACCGCCCGAGCCGGTTCCGTCCGCTCCTCGGCCGCCACCCCCTCGCGCACCCGCGCCGGAACCAACGGCGTCCGCGCCGGGACCTCCACGCGAGCGCGCACCAGCAACTCCGGCCGCACGGTCGCTCCGGTCGATCGCACCAACGGCGTCAGCCGCGCCACGCGCTCCGGCAGCCGCTCGGGCACGGTCGCTCCGCGCACGAGCAGCCGCATCCCGCAGCGCTCCTCGAGTCGCGTCGACCGCTCAGGCGTCCGCTCCGGTAGCCGCTCGGGGACGGTCGCCCCGCGCACGAGCAGCCGCATCCCGCAGCGCTCTTCGAGCCGAGTCGATCGCTCGGGCGTCCGCTCCGGCAGCCGCTCGGGGACGGTCGCCCCGCGCACGAGCAGCCGCATCCCGCAGCGCTCTTCGAGCCGAGTCGATCGCTCGGGCGTCCGCTCCGGCAGCCGCTCGGGGACGGTCGCTCCGCGTACGAGCAGCCGCATCCCGCAACGCTCTTCGAGCCGAGTCGATCGCTCGGGCGTCCGCTCCGGCAGCCGCTCGGGGACGGTCGCCCCGCGCACGAGCAGCCGCATCCCGCAACGCTCTTCCAGCCGCGTCGACCGCTCAGGCACTCGCTCGTCGAGCCGCTCGGGCGTCTCGCGCTCGGGCTCGATCCCGCAGCGCTCGTCCAGCCGGGCGCAGCGTTCTAGTCAGCAGCGTTCTAGTCAGCCGCGTTCCAGTCAGCCGCGCGTACAGCGCTCCGCTCCACAACGCTCGGCGCCCAGCGCCTCCCGACGCTCGACTCCGCGGGTCCGCTCCGCTCCCAGTCGCACCCGCTCCTCGGGCGGCTACTCCCGGCCGCAACGCTCGAGCGCTCCGCGCGTCCAGCGTTCGGCCCCCTCGCGTGGCTCCTACGGCGGCGGCGCCCGCAGCAGCGCTCCCTCGCGGTCCTCGGGCGGCGTCCGCTCCGCCCCGAGCCGCGGTCGCGCTCCCTCGCGCTCCCGATCGCGCTAAGCCCCGACTCCCTTCCGCAACTTCGCCGCCCGTGACTTTCCCGGTCCGGGCGGCGAACTTACGTCTATCAGGCCCTATGAGAACCCCTGTCCCAGAAATTGCCGAAGCGTGGAAACCCCGAGTATCCTGTAAAGTAGGCGAGTCGGCCCGGCTGATTCTCACCGATCAGACAGCCGACATTTTGAAACGTCCCGGCGCCGACGAGCGTCGTTAGGGAAGATACGTTCCCTTACGGCGGAGGCCCCGAGACCCAATGGCTGTCGAAATCATGGAAGAGCGGACAGTGACCGAAAAAAGTCCCGCACGCGCCCGCGCGGCCGAGCGGGACGTACCCCACTTCGGTCCCGTCGAATCGCTACATACGCCCTGGTGGACTTCCTTCCTCAACGAAGTCAACAGCGTCTTCAGCCCCGAAAAGATCCCGCCCCCGCCGCAATATCGCGAGCACCAGCCGGGCGACATCGAACTCGGCCAATTGGAAGTTCCGCATCTGCAGAACTCCTGGTGGGAAAACATTCGCGACTTCTCGCGCGCGACCAAGGAAGAGGAGGCGCTTCCGGCCTTCCAGCCCACCGCCGAACCGGTCGCCGTCAAGAGCATCTGGGGCGCCTACGACAACCGCAAGAACGCCCTGCCGATGACGGCGTTCCTGCACGTGCTCGCCGTCGTTCTCATCTTTACCGTCTTCCGGGGAGGACCGGTCGTTGCTAAGACCGGATCGGTCACGCTGATCATCCCGGTCGATTTGAATCCCTATCTGGCCAACCTGGAGCTCCCGCAGAACGACGCCGGCGACTCCGGCGGCGGCGGAGGCGGCGGACAGAATTCGCCGTTGCCCCCCAGCAAAGGTCGGCTGCCCCGTTTCTCGTTGGAGCCCCAACTCACGCCCCCGACCCCGGTGATCCGCAACCAGGATCCGAAACTCGCCGTCGAGCCGACCGTTGTCGTGCAACCCGACGCGGCCGTCCCTCAGATTGATATGGCCGCCTTCGGCGATCCGTTCGGCGCCGTCGGCCCGCCCTCGGCCGGCCCCGGATCCGGCGGCGGCATCGGCACCGGTCGCGGCGGAGGCGTAGGATCGGGCACCGGTTCGGGCGTCGGTCCTGGCCAAGGCGGCGGATTCGGCGGCGGCGTCTTCCGCGTCGGCGGCGGCGTTTCGGCCCCGCGCCTGGTCCGCAAGGTCGAGCCCGAATACTCCGAGGAAGCCCGCAAGGCCAAGTATCAGGGGACCGTTCAGCTCGCGGTCGAGGTTTGGCCCGACGGGCGCGCCCACAACGTCCGTGTCGTGCGCAGTCTCGGGCTAGGCTTGGACGAAAAGGCGATCGAAGCCGTTCAGCGTTGGGAATTCGTCCCGGGCAAGAAAGACGGCAAGCCGGTCAAGGTACAGGCGACCATCGAGGTCAACTTCCGACTGCTGTAGCCTGCGTCGGCTGATCGACGGCCGTCGTCAGCAGCATGCGTTCCAACAGTTCTTCGGCCAAGTGGGAGGTCTGCTGCGCCAAGGCGGTTTCCTTGTCGACCAGGCCGCCTTCCCAGGCGGCCTTCCTCACGGCCGGGTAGTCGTTGTCGATCGCCCACTCGACCTTGGCGCCGACGATCCGCTCGATATGGCGGTTCTCCAGCCCGCCCAACGATCCGGCGCGATTGACCAGCAGCCGCAGCGAATCGCCGGCCAAGCCGCGCGCCCGCAGCTGGTCCACTTTGCGCTTGGCCAGGTGGAGCGACGTGATTTCCGGCGTGCAGACCAAGAAGCAAAGATCCGATACCGCGAGCGTGTCGACGGCGGAACTGAGTAGAGCGCTCGGCAAGTCGACAATCACCGCTTTGTAGAGCTTCTTCAAGCGACTGAAAGTCGCCCCGCTTCGGCCCAGGGTTGACGGGTCGATGGCTCCGGGCTCGGCCGGGCTGGTCAGCACGTCCAGTTGGCTCCACCGGGTCGCCGCCCGCTCGACAAAGGCCCGGTCGAACTCCGGGTTTCCGAGCAGGTCGGCCAGCCCGGCGCCGGCCTCCAGCCCTAGCTGAAAACCGACTGTGCCGGTATGAAAGTCGTAGTCGACAAGCAGCGTGTCTCCGTCCAGGCGTCGCGCAATCTCGTTCGCCACATGGAGTCCGACGGTCGAAGCGCCGCTGCCTCCCTGCGAAGGCAGGAAGGAGATAATCGAGCCGTCGTGCGGTTCCGGCTGTTGCTGCTGCGAAACGCCTAGTCGCTCCGCCAACGGCCGCAGGTCGTACGGCGCCGTCACATAGCCCCACGCGCCGGACTGCCGCGCTTGCACCACGGCCGAGAGTCGTCGAGGGCCGCCGGCCGCGATCGCCACCGCAGTCGGCAACGCCTTGCGCGCCGCCCGCAGGACCGAGAAGGCGCCCGGGCCGCGCGACATGTCCACCAACACCGCTCGGACCGGATTGTCCGCGTCTGAGGACTCGGCCAGGTCGTGCCGCGCCACCTCGTCCGTCATGGTTTCGGCCGGGCGCACGAATCCCGCCTCCTTCAGCGCCGTTTGCAGCCGGGAGATTTCGTCCGAATGCGGACTTAGAATCAGAATGCGTGGATCGGCCATGCTTCAGCCGCCGCTAGCCTCCTGCGTACGCCTCCTGGTTGTGCGCCGGCTCCTCGGCGTTCGTCGGCTCCGGCGTCGAGGCAGTCTTCATCGTCAAGACGGTCTCGCGCATGCGATCCAGGAGGTCAGCCAGGTGCTCGGCCGTTTCCTTGCGCTTGCGCTCGGATTCTTCGAGCGAGCGGATGATCTCCGCCTGCGCCCGCATCGCTCGCTCGGCGCTGTCCAGCCGCGCGGCTAGGTCGCTGACCGATTTCTGCGTCTCGTCCAAACCGCCTCGTAGGTCGGCGCCCTCGATTTCGGCGACTCGCGCGGCCAACGCTTCGGAGGCCGCGCCCGCCTCATCGGCGCGTCGCGAACCCGAGGTGACCGCCTCGTCCAGCAGCCGCAACTGCTCCGCCAAGCTCTCGATCCGCTCGCGAGACTCGCGTCCGGCGTTCTCTTGTTCGCGCAAAGCGCTTTCCACGGCCGCGTGTTCGGCCGAGCGGCGTTGTTCCAGGTTGCGGATCGGCGCCGCGACTGCGCTTGAGATGCTCGCCGCGAGGCCTTCGACCAGATCGGTCATCGGCGCCGGGTCGGAGCCGACCTGCGGCTCCGGAGGAGTTTCGACCGACGGGCTCTCCTCGGCCGCCGTCTCAGCCGGTGCGGCCTCCGTGTTCTCCGGTTCGGCCGTCACGGGCGACACCGCGGTCTCTAGGTTCTTCAACCCGGAGTCCGCTACGTCCCGCAGTTGATCGCGGATCCAGCGGCCCGAAGCTTCGTCGGAGGAACCGGACGTCGTTTCGGACGTTCCGAACGTCGGTGTGTTTTCTGACAGATCAGTTTCCATGGGGAGACCCTCGACCGGAATTGTCGTCCGCGCTACACACCGTTCGCCATAGTGGGTGGCCTCTAGTTTGGCTAGAGGGAAACCCTGAGTCCCCGCTCCGGATCACAGGCGTCTCGCCCCGCTTCCGGGCTAGACTGAACCAGTACCATGGGCTCAACCGCTCCCGGAATCAGAAGCCTCGGAGCGCGAGGCATCGGCATGGCCGCCCTCTCCGTCGCCGTCGTACTGCTCGATCGGTGGACGAAGGACGCGGTGATCGACGCGCTTCCCGTCCACTCGGCCCGCAACGTCATCCCCGGTTTCTTTGACCTGGTTCACACTCGCAACACCGGTATCGCCTTCAGCCTTTTTGCGGATTCCGGCCCCTTCGTCTCGGAAGTCCTGCTGCCTCTCGTCTCCGCGCTTGCGATCGTCTTCGTCGTGGTCTACTTCTGGCGTCAATCCGAGGACGCTCCGGCGGTCCGTTGGGCGCTGGCGTTGATCCTGGCCGGGGCCGTCGGGAACCTCTACGACCGCATGTCCTTCGGCTACGTGACCGACTTTCTGCTGTTCTACGTCGGCGACTGGAGCTGGCCCGCCTTCAACGTTGCAGACAGCGCGATCACGATCGGCGCCGGTCTGCTTCTGCTCGATTCCCTGCGCAAACCGTCTCCCGCCCCGGATACATCCGCCGCTTAGCTGCTCGCGCCGATGTTGCCCCCGCTAGCCGTCGTCATCGCCGCCCGAGGAGGCTCGGCCCCGGCGGCTCGCGCCCTGGCCTCCCTCAAGGGCCAAGCCGTCGATCCCGTCGTCGTCCATCCCGCGGACGAACCCGAATCGGCGCCGTCCGCCGATGCCTCTTGTTTCGCCGTCGACGCGCACTCCTTCGCCGGTCTGCGGGCCGAGGGCCTGAGGCGCGCCGCCGCCGTCCCCGGCCCCGCTCCCGCCGTCGCGATCCTATCGCAGGACTACACCGTGGCGGCAGACTGGGCCGCCGTCGCCGCCCGTCCGACCGAGGCCCGTGACGCCGACGTCGTCTGCGGCGAGGTCGACCCGCCCGAAAAGGGTTGGGCCGCTCGCGCCGCCTACCTCTGGGAATACGCGCATCTCGCGCCCCCCTGCCGCCCCGGCCCGCTGCCTGCCGACGAGGCCCGCCGCGTTCCCGCCGGAGCCGTCGTTTACCGCGGGGCCGCCCGCGATCCCGCCTACCTCCGCGCCTCCGATTCCGAACTCGACTACCACGGCCGAATGGCCGCTGACGGCCTCCGCTTCTTTCGCGATCCCCGCCTGCGCGTCGTCTACCATCCGCCGCCCACGCTCGCCCAGTTCCGCGCCGATCGCCGCCGCTGGTCCCGCGAAGGCGCCCACGCCCGCTTCTCCGACGCGCCCCTCGCCGCCCGCCTCGCCGCCGCCGTCACGCGCCTCGCCCTCCCGCCGCTGCTGCTTGCGCGGTTCACCCTCGCCGTCGCCCGCAAGCCCGCTTACTGGGCGACCGCCGTCCTCTCGACCCCGCTCGCATGCCTGTTCGCGGTCGATCAGATGCTCGGCGAGTGGCGCGGCCTCCTTGGCCGAGGCTCGCGATGAAACTCACCGTCGTCCTCGCCTCGCAAGGCCCGCCCGAACTCCTCGCCCAGTGCCTTCGCGCGCTCGAAGGTCAACCCGTCGATCAGCTCCTGGTATCCGAAGGCGACCGCCCGCTTCCGGGACTCCGCTGGGCTCGCATCAACGAATTCGAAGGCGACGTCATCGCCCACCTCGAAGCCCGCGCGATCCCGACCCCCGGCTGGGCCCAAGCCATCCGCGCAGCGCACGCGTCCGAGCCGGCCGTGATCGGCGGAGTCCTCCGTCCGGCCCCCGGCGCCTCCGCGTTTCACTTGGCCCAGTACTTCAGCGATCACGCCGTCGCCCCAATCTCCGACGCCAACGTCAGCTACAAGCGCGCCTGGGTTGATCGCAACCGCGAGCGGCTCACTTCGGGCGAATGGGAGACGCCGCTCCACGTCGAGGCCGCCGCGCACGGGGAACAGACCGTCGTCGACGCCGTCGCCGTCTACCGCTACGACGGCCGCACCGCCTCTCAAGTCCTCAGCGAACGCTTCCGCCACGGCCGCGCCTACGCCGCCCGCTCCGGCAAGCGCGCCCAAAAAACCGTCTTCGCCCCTCTCCTGCCCGCCGTCCTCTTAGCCCGAGGCCTACGAGCCGCCGCCCGCGCCGGAATGCTGGCCGCCTACCTCCGCGCGCTACCCTGGACGTGCTTGCTCAACCTCGCCTGGTCCATCGGCGAAGCGGTAGGCGGAATTCTCGGCGACGAATAGCTCCATGCGCATCGGCATCGACGGCGGCTCGTGGACCAACCGGCGAGGCTACGGACGCTTCCTCCGCCAGGCCGCCGCCGCCCTGTCTCGCGCCGACGCCGGCCACCGCTACCTCGTCTTCACCGACTCGCAAGAGGTCGCCGAGCAAGACTGGGCCCCCGGCTTCGAGCCGCGCTACGTCGAACTCTCCCGCGAAGTCGCCGAGGCCGCCGGATCGGGCTCCAACCGCGCCCTGCAAGACGTCCTTCGCATGGGCTACGCCGTCGCCCGCGAAGAGCTCGACCTGTTCTTCTTCCCCACCGTCTACTCCTATTTCCCGCTCCTGCGCCCGCTCAAGGCCCTCGTCGGCGTCCACGACGTGATCGCCGACGACAACCCGACCTTCGCCTTCGACACGCCCCGCAACCGCCGCCTCTGGCAGACCAAGGTCCGCGCCGCTCTCTGGCAAGCCGACCTCTGCATGACCGTCTCCGAGTACTCGAGCGCCGCCGTTCAACGCGTCTGGAACGTCGACCCCCAAAAAATCCGCATCGTCCCCGAAGCCGCCGCGCCCATTTTCGGACCTCCGGGTCCGAATTCTCCGCGCGAGGACTTCCTGCTGGCCGTCGGCGGCCTCAGCCCCAACAAGAACCTCATCCGGCTCATCGACGCCTTCGCCCGCAGCCGAGCCCGTTCCGCCTCCACCCGTCTCCTGCTCGTCGGCGACTACCAGGACGACGCCTTCAAGAGCAGCTACGCCGAGGTGCGCGCCCGCCTCGACGCCGAGCCCGCCCTCCCCGTCGAACTCACCGGCTTCCTCCCCGACGACCAACTCGCCAACCTTTACCGCCGCGCCCGCCTCTTCGTCATGCCGTCCTTTGACGAAGGCTTCGGCCTCCCGGCGATTGAAGCGATGGCCTCCGGCGCCCCTTGCGCGCTCAGCCAAGGCCACGCGCTCGAAGAGGTCGCCGGCGGCGCAGCCGAACTCTTCGATCCGCACGACGTCGACTCGATCACGCAATCGATCGACCGCGTCCTCTCCGACGACGCTCTCGCCGCCGACCTCTCCCGTCGCTCCCTCGCCCGCGCAGCCGAATTCTCCTGGGACGAGACCGCCCGTCGCCTGCTGGCCGTATTTCACGAACTCGCGGCCTAATCTGCTCCGATTCCGGCCCCCTGTGGCACCATCGAAGGGCACGCTCATGCAGCCGCTTGAAGGAAAAACAGCCGTCGTCACCGGCGCCGCCGCCGGAATCGGCGAAGCGATGGCTCGCCGCTTCGCCCGAGAAGGAATGCGCGTCGTCGTCGCCGACGTCGATGAATCCGGCGCCCAACGCGTCGCCGATGCGATCTCCGCCGAGGGCGCCGAAGCCCTCCCCGTGCGCGTCGACGTCACCGTCCCCGCCGATCTCGACCGCCTCGCCGACCAAGCCTACGAACGGTTCGGCGCCGTCCACCTGCTGTGCAACAACGCGGGCGTGCTCGGCCGAGTGCTCGAAAGCTGGCGCCAGCCGAGCGAGAACTGGCGCTGGGTCTTCGACGTCAACGTCCACGGCGTCGTCGACGGCGTGCGCGCCTTCCTGCCGCGCATGCTCGATCAAGACGCCCCCGGCTACATCCTCAATACCGGATCGATCGCGGGCTTCATCACCGGGCCGTTCTTCGCGCACTACAACGCGTCCAAGCACGCCGTCGTCGCGTACTCGGAGTGCCTCCACCACGAGCTCCGCCAGCTCGACTCGAAGGTGCGCGTCGGCGTCCTCTGCCCCGGCTGGGTCAATACCGGCCTGGCCACGCTCGAGCACAAGCTGCCGCCGCATCTGCGTGAGGTCAACGAGGGGATCGAGCCGGATCCGAAAGTCGTCGAGCGCGACCGCGGAGTCCGTCAAATGGTCGCGGAATCGATCGACCCCGAGCGCATCGCCGAGATCGTTGTTGACGCCGTCCGCGAAGATCGCTTCTACGTCTTCCCCCATCCCGAGCGCAAAGTCGACTTCCAACGGCGCGCCGAGGAAGCCTTGGACGAAGTCGAGCCCCAGTTCCCCCCGCGCGGCCGCTCTCAGCCGGCCGAATAGAAGCACGTGATCACCCCGCGTTCCCAGCTCTCCTTCCGCGTCGAGATTCTGCTCGTCGCCCTGGCCTGCCTGCTCGCCTTCGGCCTCCGCTCCTACCCGATCTACGATCAGGTGTTCAAGGAGGACGGCGTGCGCATGATGGGCGCTGATCCCTTCTTCCACATGCGCACGGTCGACAACCTGACGCGCCACTTCCCCCAGCGCAGCGGCTTTGATCCCTACATGGTCTTCCCCGGCGGCCAGAACGTTCCCACCGGCCCGTTCTTCGATTGGCTCGTCGCCGGCACGGCGCTCATCCTCGGCGGCGGGTCCCCCGATCAACAGGTCATCGACTTCGCCGGCGCCTGGATCCCGGTCGTGATCGGCGCTCTGACGGTCGCGCTCGTCTGGCTCGTAGGAAGGATTCTCTTCGGAGCGGTCGCCGCGCTCTCCGCCGCCTTCCTCGCCGCCGTCTTGCCCGGAAACTTCTTCGAGCTTTCGCGCCTGGGATTTCCTGATCACCACTGCGCGGAAGCCCTTCTCTTCGTCGCGACCTGGGCCGCCCTCGCCTTCGCCGTGGACGCTGGAATCGAGGCCGGCCGCCGCTACTGGCTCGCCGTCTCCGCCGCCGGCCTGCTGCTCGGCGCCTTCCTGGCCAACCGTCCCGCCGGCGTCTTCCTGGCCGCCTTCCTCGTGCTTTGGTTCGGCGTCGAGTGCTTAGCGCGTCACTATCGCCGCGAATCCTGCCGCGAGATCGGTCTCGCCGGCGCGGTCGTCTTCGGGCTCGCGGCTGCCGTCTTCGTGCCCACGGGAGGCATGATCTGGTCCGAGATCACTCTGCTCGGTCTCGCCGGAGGATTCGCCTCCGTCGTCGCTTGCGCGATCCTGGCCGATTACTTCACCGCTCGGCAAGCGCCGTGGGTCGCCCTGCCGCTCGCTCTCGCCGGCGCCGCCGTCCTGCTCGTGGGCGCCGCCTTCCTGGCCGCGCCCCAAGTCTTCGCGGGACTCGGCCAAAACCTCGCTCGCCTCTCGTCCTCGCAGACCGTGCTCACCGTTCGCGAACTTCAGCCGCTATTTCTAGGCCAGAGCGGACGCCCGTCTCTCCAGCCCGCCTACTTCCAGTTCACCACCGCGATCTTCCTCTTCCCCGCCGCCTTCGCAGGGATCCTGATGCGTTCCTGGGGCGGTCGCGAAGACTCCAACCGCCGCCTCTTCCTGGTCCTGGCCGTTTGCTCGTTCGCCGCCGTGCTCGCGCAGAACCGGATGTCCATCTACGCCGCGCCAGTCATCGCCGTCGCCGTTGGTTGGCTCATCGCCCGGATCGCCGAGGCCGATCTGCGTAAGCCTGTCCGAGTCGCCGCCCTCGCCGTCGCCGCCGCCGTCGTCTACATCCCCAACGCCTACGCCCTCGTCGAGCAGGCGCCCGCCCTCACCGGCATCAACGACGAATGGGTCAAGGCGCTCCGCTGGGTTCGCGACGAGACCCCCGAGCCTCTCGGCGATCCCGACGCCTACTTCACGCCGTTCCCCCTCCGATCGGCCGCCGACGGTCCGTTCCCCTATCCGCCCTCGGCCTACTCCTTCATGGTCTGGTGGGACTACGGCTATTGGCTGCTGCGCGAAGGTCGGCGCATGCCCGCCGCCAACGGAACGCAGTCCGGCGCCCGCGAAGCCGCCCGCTTCTTCGTCGAGGACGACCCCGAACTCGCCGCCGCGATCCTGCGCGAAAAGCGCTCCCGCTACGTCGTCGCCGACCCGACGCTGCCACTCTGGCGCCAGCAAGACATGGAGCCCAACAACGCCAAGTTCCGCTCCATGCTCATCTGGGCGGGCGTCGATCCGCGCGAGTACTGCGAATTCTTCATCCGCATCCGCGAGGGCCGCCCGGAGATCGTCACCGTCTTCCATCCCAAGTACTACCGTTCGATGCTCGCCCGGCTGTACATCTTCGACGGCGAGGCGGTCGAGCCGTCCAACTCGACCTGGGTGATCTCTTCCCAAGAGCGACGAGCCTCCTTCGGCTCCTACCGTCGCATCAGCTCCATGCAACGCTTCGAGAGCTATGAGAAGGCGCAAGCCTACGTCGATCGGCGCCCCGACCAGAACCTGACCATCGCCGGTCTCTTACCCCAATTGAGCTGCGTCCCATTGGAGAAGCTCGACGACTACAGCCTGGCCTACGCCTCGCGCGACGACCGCCTGACAACCATCACCGGCTACCGCTCGGTGAAGGTGTTTGAGTACGAAGGTCTCGATCAGGAACCATGATCCCGACGATCGCCAAAGCCTTCGGCCTGCTGCCCGACCGCCTGCGCCGTCGCTGGTTCGCGCTCGCGCCGCTGGCCGGACTGTCGGCGTTGCTGGAGATGGTCGGGACCTTCGGGGTGCTCGTGCTGGTCCGCCTGATCGCCGATCCCCACGGGCCGCAGGCCGAGCAAGCTCTCGAAACCCTCAGCCGCTGGCTCGCCGTCGACGACCTCGATCGCGCCACCGTCGTGTTCGCCGCGGGCCTCGGCGCCTTCTACGCCTTCAAGAACCTTCTCCGCCTCGGCGAAGCCTACGCCCAAGCGAGCTGCGCCGGCCGGACCGCCGTCTACGTCTCCTCCGGATTGATCGATCGCTACCTGCGCGCTCCGTACCCGTTGCACCTGGAACGCAACTCGGCCGACTTCACGCGCCTCGTCGCGGTCTCGGCCTCGAACGTCGCCCACGTCACCCTCGCCGCCGTGATCGCGCTCTTCTCCGAACTGCTCGTGGTATTCGGGATGCTCGCCGTCCTGGTCTGGCAGACGCCCCGCGCGGCCATCGGCGCCGCGGCCGCACTCGGCGTCGCTCTCGCCCTGCTGACTTGGCTCACCCAGAGCACCCACACCCGCTGGGGCCTCCGTCTACAGCAGCTCCACCGCGAGCACTACCAGGCGATCCAGGAGGACTTCGCCGGCGCCAAGGAGATCCAGACCCTCGGCCGCCAGCGCTTCTTCGTCGACGCCTACCGCCGCGTCCGCGACCGCGAACAGCGCATCGTCGCCAAACGCCAAACGCTCGCCTGGGCGCCTCGCCTCGCCGTCGAGACCCTGTTCGTGGCGGGACTCGCCATCCTCTTCGTCGTCGCCCGCTCGGCCTCCGCCG
>Ga0207422_1001771_pt1 | contig 36852 bp, 37 predicted proteins | sample MarCyaLeptolynsp_FD_187757 | JGI IMG/M metagenome (GOLD analysis project Ga0207422, IMG submission 187757) | Marine cyanobacterial communities from Panama - species 1 Leptolyngbya sp. (SPAdes) | ecosystem: Environmental > Aquatic > Marine > Unclassified | place: Panama: Panama City | collected... | reverse complement strand
GAAGAAAACGGCGAATTCTTTGAACCCGCCGCAGACAAAGTGTACCGTCATCCCACTTTTTATGAGTTGCCGGATGATTTGAAACATATGTAAATCCCCACCCTAACCCTCCCGCCAATGGCGGGGAGGGAACAGATTTTTAAATTTATAAAATTATGAGTTTGAATACACAAACAAACAATACTGTCAATCCAACTCCCCCTCCTTCGGAGGGGGCCTGCCTGCCTGCCGGACAGGCAGGGGGGAGAATTCCTTATATACTCGGCATCGCCGACAACTCCCTGATCCTCGGCCAACGCCTCGGCGAACTCTGCGGTCACGGACCCAGTCTGGAAACCGATATTGCCATCACCAATATGTCACTGGATTTGCTGGGCCAAGTGCGTAGTTACTACCAATACATCGCCCAACTTTCTGGCGATGCTTCGACAGGTGATACATTCAGCTTGTCGAAATGCTCAGCAACCCCCACCGAAGACGACATCGCTTTTTTGCGTTTGGAACACGAATACAAAAACGTGTTACTAGTTGAACAACCCAACACAGATTTTGGCTATGTTATCACCCGTCAATATTTCTTTGATGTCTTTCATTTACTCCTTATGCAGGAATTGCAACACAGTAAGGATGAAACCCTTTCGGCCATAGCCAAAAAAGGCATAAAGGAAGTGAGCTATCACAAACGTTTTTCAGGCGACTGGCTAAAACGACTAGGTGATGGTACTGATGAAAGCCACGATCGCATTCAGAAAGCCGTCAATGACCTTTGGCCTTACACCAACGAACTGTTCGAAATGACCGAAGCAGACAAACAAGCCGCAGAAGCCGGAATTGGTGTCGATGTTTCCAAATTAAAAGAAAAATATTATGCAGAAGTAACAGAATTACTCAAAGAAGCAACGCTCGAAATCCCGGAAAGTAAATACTTCCACAAAGGTGGAAAACACGGCGTGCATACCGAGCATATGGGCTATATTTTAGCAGACTTACAATTCATGCAACGCACCTATCCAGGAATGAAATGGTAAGGGATAGAAGATTAGCGATTTATGATTATTGGATTAACGCCTGCCTTCCGCAGGCTGGATTTTAGAATAAAATATATTAGACATGAACGCTCAACTTCTTGAAGAACGATTAATACAATTTGCAATAGATGTTATTTTATTGACAAAAAACACCGAAAACAATTATGCTGCTCAACATTTGGCGAATCAATTGATTCGTTCGTCAACTTCAGCAGCTTTAAATTATGGTGAGGCAAGAAGTGCAGAGTCAAATAGGGATTTTATTCATAAAATGAGAGTCTGTTTAAAAGAATTTCGAGAATCATTAATAAATATGAAAATCCAAAAAGGAGCTAAATTGGTTAAAGACCTTGACAAACTCGATTTATTATTACAAGAAAACGATGAATTGGTTTCAATTTTTGTTGTAAGCATTAAAACTTCAAGTCAAAAAATCAAAAATCGTTAATCATATATTATTTTGACAGAATCCTTAGCACATATCAACCCATCCCTCCTTAAAATCCTCGAAACCGTTCCCGACCCTGAGATTCCGGTTTTGACGATAATTGACCTGGGTGTGGTGCGTGACGCTGAAATGATGGAAGACGGTTCTGTTCAGGTGAAGATTACCCCCACATACAGTGGTTGTCCTGCGATGGATGTGATTGGTGATGATATAGTAACCGCTTTCGCGAAAGCGGGAATGAAAGCCAAAGTAAAACTCGTCCTTTCACCCGCCTGGAGCACCGATATGATTACCCAAGAAGGCAGAGCTGCATTGGAAAAATACGGAATCGCAGCACCACTAGACGCCACGGCCGACAAAGAAGCCCTTTTGGGAAATAAAAAACTGGTAAAATGCCCGCAATGCGGTTCAAAGAATACCGAATTGGTAAGTCAGTTTGGCTCCACAGCTTGTAAAGCACAATTTAAATGCAATGATTGTCTGGAGCCTTTTGATTATTTTAAATGTTTAAAGTAAATCCTCGCGTATGCGGGGATCTCGTATTTCAAATAATATAATTTATGAACTCAATAACCACCCAAATAAAAAACAACCTCGCCATCATCACCCTAAACCGCCCCGAAGTTTTTAACAGCTTCAACCGCGAGATGGCACTGGCATTGCAAAAAGCGCTGGATGATTGTGCTTCTAACCAAGAAGTGCGCGCCATCCTCCTCACAGGAAACGGCAAAGCATTTTGTGCGGGGCAAGACCTAAAAGAAGTAACAAGTCCCGAGTTGAACCCCGGGTTTAAAGCCATTTTGGATGAACATTACAACCCTATCATCACAAGAATCCGAACTATTGAAAAGCCCGTTGTCGCTGCAGTAAACGGTGTTGCAGCAGGAGCCGGCGCCAATATTGCCCTTGCATGTGATGTGGTGGTGGCTTCAGGTCACGCCAGTTTTATTCAGGCGTTTAGTAAAATTGGGTTGATTCCTGATAGCGCTGGGACGTTCTTTTTACCACGATTAATTGGTTTTCAGAAAGCTTCGGCGTTGATGATGCTGGGGGATAAAGTTTCGGCGGAAGAAGCAGAAAAACTGGGAATGATTTACAAAGTATTTTCAGCAGAAACCTTTATGGAGGAAGCTGAAGAAATAGCAGTAACCCTCTCCCAAATGCCCACCCACGGCCTTGCATTGACCAAAAAAGCACTGAACGCATCCATGCAAAACAATCTGGAAGACCAACTGGCTCTGGAATCAAAATACCAGATAGAAGCCGCCCAAACCGAAGATTACAGTGAAGGCGTAAACGCATTCATGGAAAAAAGAAAACCCAACTTTACCGATAAGTAAAGACATATAAGTAAAGGCGTAGTATACTACGCCTCCAATTTAGGTCTATAAATAAAGGTATAATTTATTGAGCCATAATTAATAATTAAAACCCTGCTGACCTCCAGCAGTATGAGTTCTCCCCCTTCGGGGGAGCTAGAGGGGGCTTACAATGAAAGTAGCAATAATAGGATCAGGAACCATGGGCAGCGGCATCGCGCAAGTCGCTGCAACTGCAGGTTGTTCAGTAAAATTATATGACACCAATCAGGCAGCTTTGGATAAAAGTAAAACCGCTTTGGCGAAAGTCATGAGCCGCCTGGTAGAAAAAGGAAAAATTGATGAATCAGAAAAATCACGCATCGAAAACAGCATCAGTTATGTGGGCTCTTTAAAAGAACTTTCCGATGCCGATTTAACCATCGAAGCCATCGTTGAAAATGCCGAAATCAAACAAAAAGTGTTTGCCGAGCTGGAAACTTACCAATCTCAGGATGCCATCATCGCCTCAAACACCTCGTCACTTTCCATCGCTTCACTTGCTGCATCCCTAAAAAAACCGGAACGATTCATCGGAATCCACTTTTTCAATCCCGCACCATTAATGCCTTTGGTAGAAATCATCCCTGCGATTCAAACTTCCGAAGAAGTGAAAAATAAAGTGGTACAAATTATTAAGGATTGGGAAAAAATTGGTGTGTTGGCCAAAGACACGCCAGGGTTTATCGTTAACCGAGTAGCGCGGCCTTTTTATGGCGAAGCCCTCCGCATTTATGAAGAAGGAATCGCCGACCTGCCTGCCGGCGAGACAGGATTTGCCACCATAGACTGGGCGATGAAAGAATTGGGAGGCTTCAGAATGGGACCGTTTGAACTGATGGATTTCATAGGAAACGATGTCAATTATACGGTTACAGAAACCGTTTTCACAGCCTTCTATTTCGACCCCAGATACAAACCTGCGTTTACCCAAAAGCGCTTTGCAGAAGCAGGGTATCTAGGAAGAAAATCAGGCAGGGGCTATTACAATTATGCTGAAAATGCTACCAATCCTGAACCAAATAAAGACAAGAAATTAGGACAAGAAATTTTCGAAAGAATTTTAGTAATGCTCATCAACGAAGCCGCTGATGCCTTGTTTTTAAACATAGCTTCCGCGAAAGATATCGACCTTGCAATGACCAAGGGAGTCAATTACCCCAAAGGACTACTCGCTTGGGCAAACGAAAAAAGCATCGATTGGTGTGTAGAAAAAATAGATGCACTTTATGATGTATACCACGAAGACAGGTATCGCTGCAGTCCGTTGTTGCGAAGAATGAAACAGAAAGGTAGTAGGTTTTAGGTAGGAGGAAGTAGGCTTTCATAGCAGCCTATATAATTGATTTATATTTTATTAGCTATGTTTATAAAAATTTAATATTATCGAAAAATCTGCGTATCATTTTAATTTTGAGGATTTGCTTGTGTATCAAAAAGCAATGGAGTTTGGGGAAGTAGTTGATAAACTACTAGTAAAATTTCCCAAACATGAGTTGTATAAGTTGACATCTCAATTTGGAAGAGCAGCTGATTCAATTGCATTAAATATCGCTGAAGGATCTTCAGGTTCAGATGCTCAATTCCATAAATATTTAGGAATAGCTTGATTTAGTGCTAATGAATGTGTTTCGTGTAATACTAAGGCAAACTTGCGAAAATATATAACCTTTGTGGAATTTGAAGAGAATCGAAGATTATTGACAGAATTGACTAAAATGATTACGACTCTTAGAAAGAAGATTTATCAGAGAATAAATGATAAAATGAAATAGAAAATGAAAAAAAACCTCCCACCTCCTGCCTCCAACCTAATACCCAAAAAAATGCTATCCCTCGACCCCTTCAGCCAATGGTTGGGCATCGAGATTCTCGAATGTGAAATAGGGAGATGCAAGCTGGGAATGACAGTTAGAAAAGAAATGCTAAACTCCATGAAAAAAGCGCATGGCGGCATCACCTATTCATTGGCAGACACGGCCTTTGGTTTTTCAGCAAACACCTATGGAAAATATGCCGTATCCATAGAAACCTCCATCAACCACATTGAAGCGCTTGAAGAAAACGATTACATCACAGCCGAATCCATCATAGACGAAACCCGTAACAAACTCGGTTTTCATATCATCGAGGTAAAAAAAGGTGAAAAAGTAGTAGCTTTGTTTAAAGGTGTCGTTTACCGAACTTCTAAAGACTGGTAAAAAACATATCAGTTAATCAGTATAAATCATTAAATCTGTGAAAAATCATGAAATGGGAAGGCAGAAGAAAAAGCGGTAACCTAGAGGATCGCCGCGGTATGAGCAACAAAGGCAAAGCAGTAGCCGGTGGTGGGCTTATAGCAATTGTAGTCATTTTACTCCAACTCTTTGGAGGTGAAACCGGACAAACCATAGCTCCCATATTGGAGCAAGTTACCCGGCAACAACAAACCACCCAACAAGTGCAAAACCGGGAGCTCACCCCTGAAGAAGTCAAAATAGGTGATTTTGTAGCCACCATACTTGCTGACACAGAAGATGCCTGGCATCATATTTTTAGAGAAAACAACCTGGGGACATACAAAGAACCTAAACTTATTTTGTTCAACGACCAAGTTGCCTCAGCCTGTGGAAACGCCACTTCGGCAGTAGGCCCTTTTTACTGCCCCGCAGACCAAAACGCTTATATGGATCTGGTTTTTTTCAATGAGCTTCATACCCGTTTTGGTGCAAAAAGAGGCGATTTTGCCATTGCCTATGTAACTGCACACGAGATAGGTCACCACGTGCAAACACTCCTTGGAACCTCTCAAAAAGTGCGTCAACTCCAAAGCCAAATGAGCAAAGCAGAAGCCAACAGACTCTCAGTAGCCCTAGAACTGCAAGCCGATTTCTATGCAGGTCTTTGGGCACACTATGTTCAAGGCTACCTCACCGAAAATGATATTGAAGTAGCCATAAGTGCCGCACAAGCCGTTGGCGATGATGCTATTCAAAAACGAGTAAGAGGTCAAGTACAACCCGAAAGCTTTACACACGGTACCTCAGCCCAACGCAAAGAATGGTTTTTAAAAGGACTAAGAACGGGAGATTTTAGTCAACACGACACCTTCTCAGCACTACTCAATTAAAACAATCAGTAGCCGGGAACCTGCTGTTCACTGCAAGTCCTCAAGTGCCAAGCCATTTTTGCAGGGCACGATAAAGAGCTTCTACTGTCGCTTTTATCCCGCCGGCAAAAATAAGCTCGCCACTCTCCGGGCTTTCCGTAACCATCAGGGCTAGTGACCTTAATTCAAGCGTTAAAAAACACTAATTATATTTTAATATTCCTCTTTAAATAGTAATTTTAGAAAAATTTAAAACAATCAAATTATGAGTTGGATAGCCTACATTATTTTCGGACTTATTGCAGGAGTTATTGCAAAGTTACTTCACCCGGGAAAAGACCCCGGAGGCTGGATCATTACCATACTTTTAGGGATTGCAGGTTCACTTCTTGGAAGATGGATTGCCGGCTTACTTGACATTACTGTTAGCGGAAGTTTTTGGAGCCCCATGAACTGGATAGTTTCAATAGCAGGAGCCATTTTATTGCTGTTTATCTACGCAAAAGTCATAAAAAAGAAATAAAAACATTTAATTTTTGTACCTTATAAATTATGAAAAATGCATTTATTATAGATGGCATCCGCACACCCATTGGCAGTTATCAAGGCACCCTTTCACCGGTTCGCACCGATGATTTGGCAGCCCTTGTCATCGCCGAAATCGTAAAAAGAAATCCAAACATCCCAAAAGAAGCTTATGACGACGTCATTCTAGGCTGTGCCAATCAGGCCGGTGAAGACAACCGCAATGTGGCCCGAATGGCTTCCCTGCTGGCAGGCTTGCCTTACAGCGTTCCCGGGGAAACTGTAAATCGTCTGTGCAGCAGTGGTCTTTCAGCCATCATTCACGCAAACCGTGCTATTAAAGCCGGAGATGGCGACTTGTTTATCGCAGGCGGCGTGGAGCACATGACCCGCGGGCCCTACGTGGTGGCCAAGCCTTCAACCGCTTTTGGAACCGATGCCAAAATGTATGACTCCAGTTTTGGGTGGCGTTTTGTCAACCCAAAAATGCACGAAATGTACGGCACAGATGGGATGGGTGTCACTGCAGAAAACCTGGTAGAGAAATACCTTATTTCGCGCGAAGACCAGGATGCATTTGCATACAACTCCCAAATGAAAGCCACCAAAGCGCAACAAAACGGAAGACTTGCAAAAGAAATTGTTACCGTAGAAATTCCGCAAAGAAAGAAAGACCCGATTCAATTTTCGGAAGACGAATTTATCAAACCATCGACTTCAAAAGAAGTGCTTGCCAAATTAAGGGGAGCCTTTAAAAAAGACGGCAGTGTTACCGCCGGAAATTCATCCGGTTTAAATGATGGTGCAGCTGCAACCATCATCGCTTCTGAAACTGCGGTTAAAAAATACAATTTAGAACCTATAGCAAAAATTGTAAGCTCAGCAGTAGTGGGAGTAGAACCCAGAATTATGGGGATTGGCCCTGTGGAAGCTTCCAACAAAGCCCTCGCAAAAGCCGGATTGACGATGGCTGACATGGACATCATCGAACTCAACGAAGCTTTTGCCGCACAATCGTTAGCGTGCATCCGCGAATGGGGACTGGCAGATGACGACCAGAGAATCAACCCTAACGGAGGTGCCATTGCCATCGGTCACCCACTGGGAGTCACCGGAGCTCGCCTTTGTTATTCCGCCGCTTTAGAGTTATCTTTAACAGGAAAGAAATATGCGCTCGTTACAATGTGTATTGGTGTAGGGCAGGGATATGCTGCAATCATTGAGAGAGTTTGATGTTATGCTGGGCGCAGCGAAGTCCCGAACTTGTTTCGGGATGTATTGGTGTGGGACAAGGGTATGCTTCGGTGATTAAAAATACTTCCGCGTAGGCGGGAAATCCAAGATTCAGCGTAGCTAATCTCGTCAGTCAAAAGGTGATTTTTTCAAACGGGAAACAAAAATTTAATCCTGACACTTATAATTTATAAATAATAATTATATTTACAAAAAATAAATATAAAATGGCAACATTCACATCTTCACTACCACAAGAACTGCTGGATAAGCTTGCAAAAACAGCGACTGAATTAAAAATTCCAAAGAATAAATTAATTCAAAAGGCTTTAGAATATTATTTAGAAAAACTTGACAAAGCTTCTTTTTTAAATAGTTATAAAAATATGGCAGATGACCCTGAGCATTTACTACTCGCTGAAGAAGGAATTGAAGATTGGTTTCAAATGCTTGAAGAACTTGAAAAAGAATGAATCAAGGCGATATTTATGAAATTTTTTTAGACCCCACTTTAGGTAGTCAACAAAGTGGTAGGCGTCCGGCAATTATTTTATCGGGTACAGGAATCAATAAAATAACCAAGACGGTTATTGTCGTTCCTTTAACCACTCAACTAAAGCACTATCAAGACAATTTGATTCTAAAGCCAACATTAAAGAATGGATTAAAAAAAACTTCTGAAGCATTGCCAATTCACATTAGAGCAATTGATAAAACAAGATTAAAAAACAAAGTAGGAAATATAGAGCGTTCTGAAATTGAGGTTTTGAAAAAGAGTTTAGATAAAATTTTGAAATATTAATATTAAATAAAAATATCCCAAAAACTCCCCTCTCCGGTTGCTGAGCGAGGTCGAAGCGTGGAGAGGGGCTGGGGGTGAGGACTATGAAAATACAACACTACATACTCGGCAACTGGACCGAAGGCAAAGGCGAAGGAACCCCAATACAAGACTCAGTAACCGGTGAAGTTTTTACAAGCGTCACCACAGAAGGGCTTGACGTTCCATCCATCCTGCAATACGGTCGCGAAAAAGGCGACACCCTGCGCAAAATGACCTTTCAGGAGCGGGGTAATATGATTAAAAAACTGGCACTTTATTTAACCAAAAAGAAAGTGCAGTTTTACGAAATCAGTTACCGTACCGGTGCTACCAAAATCGACAGCTGGATAGACATTGAAGGCGGATTTGGAAACCTGTTTGCAAATGCCTCCCTTCGAAAATTATTTCCCAATCAGTCCTATCACGTGGAAGGCGAACCCATCGATTTATCCCGTGGCGGAAGATTTATGGCCCATCATATTATGGTGCCCAAAGAAGGTGTTGCGGTACATATAAATGCCTTTAATTTCCCCGTTTGGGGAATGCTTGAAAAATGTGCCGTCAACTGGATGGCAGGAATGCCTGCCGTAGTTTTACCGGCACCACAAACTGCTTACCTTACCGAAGCCGTAGTCAAAGAAATCATCGCTTCGGGAATTTTACCCGAAGGCAGCCTGCAACTCATTTCCGGAACGGCAAAAAATATACTTGACACTGTGCAGTCTCAGGATGTCGTGACCTTTACAGGTTCGGCTAAAGTGGGTAGAATGCTGAAAGCACACCCACAACTTATTGAAGAATCGGTACCGTTCACCATGGAAGCAGATTCTTTGAACGCTTCTGTGCTGGGCGAAGACGCCGCTCCCGGTACACCCGAATTTGATTTGTTTATCAAGGAAGTGCGCAACGAAATGACCGTGAAATGCGGACAAAAATGTACCGCAATCCGTCGTATTCTTGTTCCTGAAAAGTATATGGAAGACGTTCAAATCGCCCTTGGTAAAGCACTCGATAAAGTCACCGTTGGCGATCCGCGTTTAAAAGAAGTGCGCATGGGTGCTTTGGTAAGTCACGCTCAGCGCGAATCAGTAAAAAGTCAGGTACAGAAAATCGCTGAAACTGCTCAAATTGTCTATGGCAGCTTTGATGATTTTGAAGCCGTTGGTGCCGATGCAAAAAAAGGATCTTTTCTTCGGCCTATTTTATTACGCGAAGACAATCCGTTACAAAACGAAGCTGCACACGTGACTGAAGCTTTTGGCCCTGTGAGTACACTGATGCCTTACAACACGATAGAAGAAGCAATCAAAATTTCCAAATTGGGTAAAGGCTCATTGGTGAGTTCGGTTTTCACAAATGATAACGCCATTGCCAAGGAATTTACAATAGGCGCCGCTTCCCACCACGGAAGAATCCTTTCAATCAATCGCGAAAGCGCCAAGCAAAGCACCGGTCACGGTTCGCCATTACCATTGCTGGTTCATGGTGGTCCCGGTCGCGCCGGAGGAGGCGAAGAAATGGGCGGAATGCGTGGTATCAAACATTATATGCAACGCACCGCCATTCAGGGTTCGCCAACAACCTTGACCGAAATAACCGGAATTTACCAACCCAAATCTGATTATAAAGAAGCTGAAAAGCATCCTTTTACTTACCACTGGGAAGACATCCAACCCGGAATGTCACTCAAAACCCATAAACGCACATTAACTGATGGTGACATCGTCAACTTTGCCAACCTCACCTGGGATCATTTTTATGCCCACACAGACATCACATCCCTCGATGGAAGTATTTTTGAACAACGCACCGCCCACGGTTATTTTATCATTTCGGCGGCAGCAGGCTTGTTTGTTTATCCCAATAAAGGTCCGGTAGCAGCCAATTACGGTTTGGAGGACATTCGGTTTTTGCGCCCCTTGTATCACAACGACACCATTTATGTGCGCCTTACGTGCAAACAAAAAGTGGATCGCGACCCCAAAGGAAAAGAACACCCTTCAGGCATCGTGAAATGGTATGTGGAAGTTTTTGATACCGAAGATGAAATGGTCGCTTTTGCCACGATTTTGACGATGGTGCAGAAAAAGCAAACGACTTTCGTCGAAATGACTTCAGAAAGTATCCCGTTTTATCTGAGCAAATTATCAGAATCGGTCAAGCCGAAATGGGGCACGATGACGCCACAGCATATGGTGGAACATTTGGAATTCAGTTACCGGATTGCCTCTGGCGAAATGCAAAATTTTGACATCGCCACGCCCGAGGAATATCTGGAAAAAACCCAGGAAACCCTTTGGAATTATAAACCCATGCCGCGGGATTTTCAAATGCCATTAATGCAAAAAGGCAAACTGGAACCCTTGCAGCATCCCGATTTGGAAACCGCCAAACAAAAAATGTTGGAAGCCCGTGAAGAATATCTGGAGTTTTTTAAAGAAAACCCTGATGCACTTAATAAAAATGCAGTCTTTGGATATTTGAACAGGTATGAATGGTATTTGCTGGAGCGGAAACATTTGAATCATCATTTTGAACAATTTGGTTTGCTCTAAGCAAACCAAATTGTCAATGCGCATTTATTGCGCATTCGCTTAAATATTAGTTCAAAACATCATCAATATGACCAATGCCCAAAAGGTATTACACATACATCCTCACACACGACCAAAATCATATTTTTTATGTGGGAGTGACAAATAATATTGAGAGAAGAATGTATGAACATAAAAACAGCACGTTTAAAACACATGTTGGAAAATATAACATTAAGAAGTTGGTTTATTTTGAAGAACATAAAGATGTTAGAATTGCAATTAGTAGAGAAAAAACTATTAAAAAGTGGAAAAGAGAGTGGAAGACTAACCTGATAACGGAAATGAATCCTGATTGGATTGATTTAAGTGACGGGTGGGATCTTTCTAAGTACGAAAAGAAAAACGATTAAACGAATCTGCAACAAGTGCGGATTGACTAGTAAAGAAAATTATGACAACAGAACAACCCTACGTAAAACAAACAATAAATAGCCAAATAGCAACCATCGAGTTCTTCCATCCGGCACACAACAGCTTGCCGGGGGATCTGCTTGCACAATTGGCTGACACTATTACAAAAGCAGGAAAAAACGATGAAATAAAAGTCATCATCCTGCAAAGCGGTGGTGACCGCACTTTCTGTGCAGGAGCAAGCTTTACCGAGCTCATTTCCATCAACGATGAAAAAACCGGTGAAATCTTTTTTAGTGGCTTTGCCAATGTGATTAATGCAATGCGTAAATGCCCAAAATTTATTATTGGACGCATTCAGGGGAAAACAGTGGGTGGCGGCGTTGGTCTCGCTTCTGCGGTTGATTATTGCCTGGCAACCAAATATGCGTCCATTAAACTCAGTGAACTCAACGTGGGCATCGGTCCGTTTGTAGTGGGTCCTGCGGTGGAGCGCAAACTCGGTCTGAGTGGTTTTTCGCAAATTGCCATTGATGCCAACAGTTTTTATGATGCTGAATGGGCAAGAAGCAAAGGACTATATATGCAGGTTTTTGAAGATATTCCGGCATTGGATGACGCAATAAAAGTGTTCGCAGAAAATTTATGCGCATACAACCCTGAAGCCATGAAAGAAATGAAAAAAGTATTCTGGACCGGCACTGAAAACTGGGACGAACTGCTGAAAGAACGCGCTAAGATTAGCGGGAGATTAGTTTTGAGTGCGTTTACGAAAGAAACATTGAAGCGATTTGGATAAATTTTGGTTTTCTCCAGCTTCATGGTTTAAATTTCAGTAGAAATAGTTAAATTTATACTTCAAAATAAATAGTATGGAAGCGGCCACCAAAGATAAAATATTAGCATTTTTAAAAGAACAAAAACCTTACTTAAACCAAACCTTCAATTTAAATAAAATAGGAATATTTGGTTCTTTTGCAACTGAAAATGAAACACCAGAGAGTGATATTGACCTCATTGTTGAGTTTAAAAAAGGAACTCCCAATATTTTTGAAAAAAAACAATTATTACGCGATCTCATTTTTGAAAAATTTAACCGTTCGGTTGATATAGCAAGTGAAACATATTTAAAGCCTTATTTTAAAAGACAGATTTTAAAAGAAGCTATCTATGTCTGAAAAGAATTTACCAAATATTTTAGCAATTCAGGACTCTTGTAATAAAATTATTGATTTTACAACTGGTATTCACAACGCCGAAGAATTTTATCAAGATCAAAAAGCGTTTGATGCAGTTCTAATGAATTTTATCGTTATAGGAGAATCTGTATCAAAACTTTCTTCGGATTTAAAAAATCAATTTCCTGATGTTGAATGGAATAAAATAAAATCCTTCAGAAATATTGTTGCACATAATTATTTTGGCGGGGATGCTGATGAAGTATGGCAAATAATAAGTTCAGACATAGTTTCACTTCAAATTTCCATTGAAGAAATAATCGTACTATTAGAGAAATGATCTACTCATTCAAAGGACATATACCGGTTATCCACGAAAGTAGTTTTGTGCACCCTTTAGCGGCGGTTACCGGCAACGTGATTATCGGAAAGAATTGCTACATAGGTCCCGGAGCGGCTATCCGTGGGGATTGGGGTGAGATTATTTTGGAAGACGGTGTGAATGTGCAGGAAAACTGTACCGTGCATATGTTTCCCGGAAAATCGATTGTATTACGTGAAAGCGCACATATTGGTCACGGAGCCATCATTCACGGTGCTAATATTGGAAGGAATGTTTTGGTGGGAATGAATACTGTGATTATGGACGATGCGGAGATTGGTGATGAATCAATTATTGGCGCCATGTCTTTTATAAAGGCTGAAACGGTGATTCCCAGGCGTAGTTTGGTAGTGGGCAATCCGGCGAAAGTGATTAAAGAAGTCAGTGATGAAATGATTGCCTGGAAAACCGCCGGAACACGATTGTATCAACAACTCCCTGCCGATTGTCACGAGAGTTTGAGAGAGGTGGAGCCGTTGCGTGAGATACCCGCAAATCGTCCCAAGCAGGAGGATTTTTATAAGACGTTGGAAGAATTTAGAAAAGAGAAAAAAGAGTAACCTAAAACCTTTGTGTATCTTTGCGAAAAACCTTTGCGCCTTTGCTGCTTCGTCAACTGAAGCTATAAAGCGCAAGGAGGTGAAACCCTTTTCTTGCAACTCCCGCTAAGAATAACTGAGAACTAATGAGAGAATTAAATTCTCAAATTTAAAAATACTATGAGTAACAAAGACAAGACTTCCTCCTCCACGGAAGTTCCGTTTAAACTTCCCAGAATGGGAGAAAGCATTACAGAAGGCACCATCATCAATTGGCTCGTCCAACCCGGCGAATCGTTTGAGGAAGGTGATATCATCGTTGAGGTAGGAACTGATAAAGTAGATAACGAAGTGCCAGCACCTTTTTCTGGTACTATGCTTGAAATAAAATATAACGCTAAGGATGTGGTGAAAATCGGAGAGGTGATTGCGATACTTCAAACTTCCGAAGGGCACTCAAAATCCCAGAAAAAAGAAGAGAGAGTAGAGAAACAAGAGGTGAAAATTGAGAAACGTGAAACGAGAAACAAGAAACCAGACACGAGCGAAGCGACTGTGCGAAGCAAAACAAAAAACGCAATTCCGGCTCAGACCTTTGTAAATAAAGACATGTTCATTTCGCCTTTAATTCTCAATATAGCAAAACAACACCATATCAGTTTTGAAGAACTGGCACGCATTCCCGCCACCGGAAAAGATGGTCGTTTACGGAAAAGTGATGTGTTCAAATATATTGAGGAAGGTCGTCCGGCACAATTTGCACAGCCCGTGGCAGAAGCAGGATACAGCATTCCGCAATTAAATTTGGACAAAGGCAAAGGAAAAATCGTCGAAATGGACCGAATGCGGCAAATGATAGCAGACCATATGGTGTATAGCAAACACACCTCGCCTCATGTCACCGCTTATGTAGAAGCCGATATGACAAACATGGTCAACTGGCGCAATACCCATAAGGAAGTTTTTCAGAAAAAACATGGTGAGAAATTAACCTTTACGCCCCTTTTTGTAGAAGCTGTTGCGAAAGCAGTTAAAGACTTCCCGATGATCAATGTTTCGGTGGATGGAAATAATATCATTGTGAAAGAACACATCAACATTGGAATGGCTACAGCATTGCCCAGTGGAAACCTGATTGTGCCTGTGGTCAAGGATGCAGACAAGAAAGATTTACCGTCTTTAGCCAAAGAAATCAACGAACTGGCAGAAAAAGCCCGTACCAATAAATTAAAAGCCGATGATACCAAGGGAAGCACATTCACCATTAGTAATGTGGGTACCTTTGGAAGTTTGATGGGAACGCCCATTATCAATCAACCGGAAGCTGCGATTTTGGCAACAGGTATCATCAAAAAACGCGCTGAAGTAATCGAAAAACCCGAAGGTGATACCATAGAAATCCGCCAGATGATGTATTTGTCCCTGTCCTTTGACCACCGCATTGTAGATGGATTTTTAGGAGGTAGTTTCCTGAGAAGAATTGCCGATTATTTTGAACAGTTTGATACATCCAGAAAAATATGACAATTGTAGAAATGTTGCATTGCAACATTTCCACATAACAAAAAAACCATAATAATTGCAAATTTGTTGCATTGCAACATTTCCACATAACAAAAAAACCATAATAATTGCAAATTTGTTGCATTGCAACATTTCCACATAACAAAAAAACCATAATAATTGCAAATTTGTTGCATTGCAACATTTCCACATAACAAAAAAACCATAATAATTGCAAATTTGTTGCATTGCAACATTTCCACATAACCAAAAAACCATAATAATTACAAATTTGTTGCATTGCAACAATTCCACTGCAACATTTTCAAATTGGGAACAATTAAATATTGTTTATGAATAAAAAATTCCAAAACAAATACAGAACAGAATCCATCAGGTTGTCCAATTGGGATTACAGAAGCAATGCAGATTATTTTGTGACTATTTGCACAAAGGATAAAAAATGTTTTTTTGGAGATATTAGTTTGGATAACCAAACCAAACAAAAAACAATGAAATTATCAAAAATAGGGCAATTTGCCCATGATTTTTGGGTAGAAATACCAACCCATTTTCCATTTGTAAAATTAGATGCATTTGTGGTGATGCCCAACCATATTCATGGAATCATCACCATTAATCATAATGATAGAAATGTTGCGTGCAACATTTCAACAAATGATATTCCTTTTTCAATAAATGAAAGAATGGCAAAAATTTCCCCAAAAAAGGGGTCATTATCATCTGTAATCAGATCCTACAAATCTGCTGTCACAAAACAAGCAAGACAATTAGATCCCAGATTTTCATGGCAATCTCTTTTTCATGATCATATTATCCGCAATCCATTTGCATTACATCGAATTAGAAAATACATAAACAACAATCCCAATAATTGGGATGTTGATAGTCAATATCAAGCATAAATTGTAATAAAATGAATAATATCACAAAAGAAACCTTCAAAAAAGCCTTCAAAAACGTCTGCACCGCCAAAGCCATGGCAGAGCTGTACGAAGAAAATTTTAAAGTGGTTTCCAAATATGTACACGCCACTTCCCGCGGGCACGAAGTCATACAAACCGCTGTGGGAATGCAGCTTTTACCTCAGGATTATGCCTACCCCTATTATCGCGACGACTCGATGTTACTAAGTTTTGGTTGTACACCAAAGGATTTAATGCTACAATTACTCGCTAAAAAAGACGACCCATTTTCAGGCGGAAGGACCTATTATTCGCACCCCAGTTTACGAGACGACGACAAACCCAAAGTACCTCATCAAAGTTCGGCAACTGGTATGCAAGCCATTCCGGCTACCGGAGCTGCAATGGGATTTTGGTACAAAGAAACCTTCAATTCCGCTCAAACCCCTAAAGATTGGTCCCTAAACGAAGTCAAAGCCCCAATCGTGGTTTGTTCTTTAGGCGATGCCTCAGTCACCGAAGGTGAAATTGCCGAAGCCTTTCAAATGGCAGCTTTAAAGCAGTTACCCATCTTGTATTTGGTGCAAGATAACGGTTGGGATATTTCTGCTAACGAAGCTGAAACAAGAGCCCAAAGTGCTTTTGAATACGCCAAAGGTTTTCACGGCCTCGAAGCCATTTCCATTGATGGGACTGATTTTATTGAAAGCTATACCCAAATTCAAAAAGTGATTGAAACCATCCGCAAGGAAAGAAGACCCTTTTTGGTTCACGCTAAAGTGCCGTTGTTGAATCACCATACATCGGGCGTAAGAATGGAATGGTACCGTGATGATTTGGAGGAGGCTCGATCGCGTGATCCTTATCCAAAAATTAGAAAGCAGTTGCTGGATAATGGGTTTACTGAAAAAGAGCTGAAAAAGATAGAGACCTCCGCCTACGCGGAGGTTGGGAAAGACTATGAAGAAGCCCTCAAAGCCGAAGACCCCAAACCTGAAGATTTATTCACACACGATTTTGCGCCCACTCCCATTACTGAAGAATCTGGAACAAGAAGCCCCGAACCTGCCTCGCCGGCAGGCAGGGGTGCTGAAAAAGTGGTGATGGTGGATTGTGCCCTTTTCGGGATAGAAGAATTGATGAGAAAGCACAAAGAATGCCTGCTTTACGGTCAGGATGTGGGTGGACGTTTGGGTGGTGTTTTTCGCGAAGCGGCTACATTGGCGCAAAAATTTGGTGACAACCGGGTGTTTAATACCCCCATTCAGGAAGCATTTATCGTGGGTTCTACTGTGGGAATGAGTGCGGTGGGGTTAAAACCCATTGTTGAGGTTCAGTTTGCAGATTATATCTGGCCGGGACTCAATCAGTTATTTACTGAAGTAAGCCGCAGTTGCTACCTCTCCAACGGTAAATGGCCGGTGTCGATGATACTGCGCGTGCCCATTGGTGCTTACGGAAGTGGTGGGCCTTACCATTCGTCTTCGGTAGAAAGTGTTGTGACCAATATACGCGGAATAAAAATTGCCTATCCCAGCAATGGAGCCGATTTAAAAGGATTGCTCAAAGCGGCTTATTATGACCCCAATCCGGTGGTTATTTTGGAACACAAAGGATTATACTGGAGTAAAGTTCCTGGAACTAAAGGGGCAACATCTGTTGAACCGGCAGAAGATTATGTGTTGCCATTTGGAAAAGCGTGGTTATTACAGGAAATCTGGAAACAGGAAGATGTGGAAACCGCCACCATCGTTTCTTACGGAATGGGTGTACACTGGGCGATGAATGCCACACAAGGGTTGAGAAGCCAGGTAGAAATCATCGATTTGCGAACCTTATATCCGTTGGATGAAGAAACCATTATGAAATCGGTTAAAAAAACCGGAAAGTGTCTGGTGGTGACAGAAGAACCTTCCAATAACAGTTTCGCAAGAGCGCTTGCAGGAAAAATTCAGGAGGAGTGTTTTCAGTATCTTGATGCACCGGTGATGACCATTGGTTCAGAAAATATGCCCGCCATTCCTTTGAATTCTACTTTGGAACAAACGATGATTCCGAGTAAGGAAAAGGTGAGAAGTAAGTTAGAGCAGCTTTTGGAATATTAATCGATTTATTATTTTTTTGTGAAACTTAAATCCACAGAACTCCAATAAATAGTGATTTTTGAAACTAAAAAGTCTTGTTGTTTTTATTTAAAATAATTCTAAATAACTATATTTGCATATCAAATCAAAAATCATTTCTAATGAAAAATTATATTTTATTAATACTAGCAACACTTGTTTTGTTTTCTTGTAAAAATGAAAAAAGTGATAAAGATCAATCGCAAGATTTAAAAGCCACATCTCAGGAAGTAAATGTCTACACCCACCGTCATTATGAAGCAGACCAACAGCTTTTTCAAAAGTTTGAAGAACAAACTGGAATCAAGGTAAATGTCATCAATGCCAGTGCCGATGAATTGATACAAAAAATGACTTTGGAGGGTGATAAATCGCCTGCAGATGTACTAATAACAGTCGATGCAGGAAGATTACACAGGGCTAAAACGTCCGGTTTGTTACAGTCGGTATCCTCAAGTATTTTGGATTCAATCATTCCTCCTCATTTAATGGATAAAGATAAAAACTGGTTTGCTTTAACAAAAAGAGCACGTGTGATTGCTTATGCAAAAGATAGAGTTAATCCCGAAGAATTATCTACATACCAGGCATTAACAGACGCTAAATGGAAGAATAAAATTCTCATTCGCTCCTCTAGCAATATTTACAATCAATCACTTTTAGCATCCATTATTGCCCATCAGGGAGACAATGAGGCTAAGACCTGGGTTGAAGGTGTTGTGCAAAATTTGGCACGTTCCCCAAAAGGAAATGATCGTGATCAAGTTAAAGCGGTAGCTGCAGGTGAAGGAGATTTGGCCATTGTAAATACTTACTATGTAGGAATGTTAGCCAATTCAGACAACCCTGAGGAACGAAAGGTCGCAGAATCTATCGGAATCTTTTTTCCCAATCAAAATACAACAGGAACACACGTAAATGTGAGTGGAGCCGGTGTAGCCAAATATGCACCTAACAAAGAAAATGCTCTAAAATTCATTGAATTTCTTGTGTCTCAAGAAGCCCAAAAGATATTTGCATTGTCTAACTATGAATACCCCGTAAATCCCAATGTAGAAATTTCCGAAACATTGAAAAATTGGGGCACTTTTAAAGAAGATACAATTAACCTCTCCCTTTTGGGCGAAAACAACAAAAAAGCGGTAATCTTATTTGATGAAGCAGGCTGGAAGTAATGATATTTTTTCCATAAAAAACAGATTGCTTCGTTTAAAACGCGACAGTAACAGGTGGTCTATAATCACACTTTTTGTGGTGCTTTTGATTGCGCTTCCTGTTTTAACCATTGGAGTTGAACTTTTTAAAGGACCCGGCGATTCCTGGTCACACATTTTCAAAAACCTTCTCGGGCAGTATGTTTCGAACTCCGTTTTTCTTTTAATTGCTTGCAGTGCGATGGTGCTGCTTTTTGGGGTCACTACTTCTTGGCTGGTTGCACGTTATGAATTCCCGTTTCGAAAGCAATTAGAGTGGCTGTTGATTTTGCCTTTGGCCATTCCTTCTTATATCGTTGCTTATGCATATGCCGGTGTTCTTGATTATGGCGGAAGCTTGGAATTGATACAACGGTATTTTGGAATGGATTTTACCAGAGTAGATGTAATGAATCGTTTTGGTTTGGCATTTGTGCTAAGCATTTCTCTTTTTCCTTATGTGTATGTGAGCACCAGGGCCTTTTTTCTGAATCAGGCTAATAATTTGCTGGAGGCATCTAGATTGCTTGGAGTGGGAGAATTTCGTTCTTTTTTCAAACTCATGTTACCTCTCGCCAGACCGGCCATTATTGCAGGTCTTATTTTAGTTTTGATGGAAGTGCTCAATGATTATGGAGCCGCACAATATTTTGGAGTAAACACCTTTACTACCGGTATTTTCAGGTCCTGGTTTTCTCTTGAAGAGCCTGAAACGGCAATTTATCTCTCTGCATTATTATTGCTATTGGTATTTGCATTAATACTCTTTGAAAAATGGCAACGCAGAAAAATTCAATATGCCAGCGAAAAAACAAATAACCAAAGTATTTATAGAAAGACAACCAGCAAAAGAAAACAATTTTTGATTTTCTGTATCGTCATCACCCCGGTGCTTTTTGGGTTTTTTATTCCGGTAGCACAATTGATTTATTGGGCGACGTTGACATACAGTTCAGTATTTGATTATTCTTTTTTAATGCTTTCGTTGCAAACATTTGGCATTGCATTTTTAACGGCAACGGTTACAGTTATTTTTGCTACTCTACTCATATTCTCAGCTAAATGGAACCGTATAGGATTTATTAAAAACCTCTCAAGACTGGGTGTGCTGGGATATGCTATTCCCGGTGCCGTTGTAGCGATTGGAATTATGATTCCCACATTGGCACTTGACAGATGGTTGATGGACGTGATGACATCTGTTTCCGGTAGCACGACAGGTTTTCTCATTCATGGGACTTTGTTTGCGTTGGTTTATGCTTACGCCGTACGATTTCTTGCAGTCGCTTATAATCCAATTGAATCCACAACTTTAAAAGTGAGCAATGCCATTCCTGATGCTTCAAAAACACTTGGTGTGGGTAATTTTAAAACGTTTTTTAAGATCGAATACCCACTCATCAAAACCGGAATGCTCAGTGCTTTTATATTGGTTTTTGTGGATGTTTTAAAAGAATTACCACTCACACTCATCTTAAAACCTTTTCAGGTAAATACCCTTGCAGTAAAGGCTTTTGAATATGCCAGCGATGAACGGGTGATGGAGGCGGCGATTCCGTCGTTATTCATTATCTTTACAGCGGCAATCCCGGTAATATTTTTAAATAAATTGTTAGTAAGTAAATAGCTATGCTGAAAGTAGAATCCCTTTCCAAAAGTTTTGACAAAGGAAAATCCTTTGCTTTAAAAGACGTGAGTTTTCAACTTAACGAAGGCGATGTCTATGCCATTGTGGGCGAAAGCGGAAGTGGTAAAACAACATTAATACGCCTCATTGCAGGTCTGGAATCTCCCGATACCGGAACGATTGAAATCAATGACAAACTTGTTTCCTCCATCAATAAAAATGTAGCTCCTGAGAAGCGCAACATCGGTTTTGTGTTTCAGGAATATGCTTTATTTCCACATTTGAAATTAGAAGAGAACATCCTTTACGGAATTTCAAAATTAAAAAACAAAAAGCAGCGCGCTCGCGAAGTATTAGAATTGGTGGGGCTTTTAGAAATGAAAGACCGCTATCCACATCAACTTTCGGGGGGACAACAACAGCGTGTGGCATTGGCAAGGGCGCTAGCCCCAAATCCTTCACTACTTATCCTTGATGAACCTTTCAGTAATCTGGACGCGATGTTGCGTGCTCAGTTGCGCAATGAGGTTTTTGATATCGTAAAAAAATCAGGTGTAACCGCCATTTTTGTGACACACGACACTCAGGATGCTCTCGCTGTAGCCGATGAAATCTTAATCCTTCAAAACGGAAAACTCGTTCAAAAAGATGCGGCTGCCAATTTATATACCAAACCCAGCTCGGTTTATGTGGCTTCCCTTTTTGGTAATACCATACAACTAAGCAAAGAAATCCAGTCTGCATTTGAATGTCCGCTCAAAGCAGATTGCTGTCACGCCATTAGAAATGAAAACATTGCAATCAATGATGAATGTGAATATGTGACCAACGCCACTGTATTGAAAAAAACCTTTATGGGCTCTGACACCCAGCTTTACATAAAGCTTGATAACGGTGAACACCTCACTGTGATGACAAAGCACAATCACGTTGATGAACGCATCACCATAGGCTTTAACTCAAAAGATGTGCTTGAGTTTAAGGAGTAAAAAAATCCCGGTTGGGTTTCCGGGACTTTTATTTCTAATTTTTTGATAGTTATTGCGGCGGGTACCTTTCTAGTATTTTGGTTACAATCTCATTAATTCTGGCCTCTTTTTTCTCCATGTCTCTGGCTAAAGGAGCCGTCCCAATACCCTGCCAAATCAGTTCGTTGGTTTTGGCATCAATGATGTCTATATAGAGTGTTCCTTCTGTGGTTTTAGAAACCGTAGTGCCACCGCCCCAGGGATGTCCCCAGCCCCAGCCCCAGTAGCCACCCCAGCCATAGTAGCTTTGATAGACGTCAACACGCTCTTTAGCTTTGGTAAAAAAACTGATAAGCAAACCGGGAGTTTCAGATTTTTGAAGTCCTTTGCTACTCATAGTGGCGTCTATAGCTCTCAGGATTCTTCTTTTATCGAGATCCGAAACTTCGGCCTTATCAATGCCGGGTTTAAAAAAGGCATAGGAGTTGTAATTGTTAAAATTTACAGAGGTATCATAGTCTGATGCCACACGCACACTGCTGCAAGAAGCAAACAGTAAAAGCGCAAAAACGGGGATGAGTAGTGTTTTCATTATTTTTGATTTTGGGCGTTCGGGCGGGCTTTCCGCTTTTACTCCTCAAAATGCTTGTTTCGCAAAAGCTTCACAATCATTTCTGCGGGGTAACCGCTTCAATCCCTAACGCGGGTTTGTATTATTTTAATAAATGTTCATCAACAAGATTGGGCAAAGTCACTTTTAATTCCGGGTTTTCTTTCATGGCTCTTTTAATAGCAAAAATAGCCTCATCATTTCGAGCCCAACTGCGTCTGGCGATTCCGTTATTGACATCCCAGAAAAGCATTGATTTTAAGCGTCTTGCCGCCTCTTTAGAACCATCAAGAACCATACCAAAACCGCCATTAATCACTTCGCCCCAGCCCACGCCACCGCCATTGTGAATGCTCACCCAGGTGGCTCCTCTAAAGCTGTCACCAATCACATTGTGAATGGCCATATCTGCTGTGAAACGACTTCCGTCATAAATGTTTGAGGTTTCCCGGTAAGGGGAATCTGTTCCTGAAACATCGTGGTGGTCGCGGCCTAGAATTACAGGGCCAATTTCGCCTTGAGCGATCGCCTTGTTGAAGGCTTCAGCAATTTTGATGCGGCCGTCACTGTCTGCATAGAGTATTCTTGCTTGTGAACCTACAACGAGTTTGTTTTCCTGTGCGCCCCTGATCCAGGTAATGTTGTCTTGCATTTGTTGTTTTATTTCATCAGGTGAATTTTTCATCAACCCTTCCAAAACTTCACAAGCAATGGCATCTGTTTTTTCAAGATCTTCCGGTTTGCCGGAAGCGCAGACCCATCTAAAAGGCCCAAAACCATAATCAAAACACATGGGTCCCATTATGTCCTGCACATAAGAGGGATATTTAAACTCACGGGGTTTCAAAGGATCGGCGTTTTCAGTATTGAGCACATCTGCCCCGGCACGTGAGGCTTCCAGAAGGAAAGCATTTCCATAATCAAAGAAGTAAGTGCCTTTTGCGGTGTGTTTGTTAATGGCAGCTGCTTGGCGGCGTAAACTTTCCTGGACTTTTGCTTTGAATAAATCGGGTTGATTGGCCATCATTTGGTTGGATTCTTCATAAGAAAGTCCGGCAGGATAATAACCACCGGCCCAGGGATTGTGCAACGAAGTCTGGTCGCTTCCCAAATCGATGTGAATGTTTTCTTTATCAAATTTCTCCCAGACATCCACGATGTTTCCGTCATAGGCGATAGAAACGGTTTCTTTTTTCGCTTTAGCTTCTCTGACACGTTCAACCAGTTGGTCTAAATCTGAAATTACTTCATCCACCCAGCCTTGGGAATGACGGGTGTGTGTTGCTTTGGGGTTTACTTCGGCACAAACTGTGACGCATCCGGCGATGTTACCTGCTTTGGGTTGTGCGCCGCTCATGCCGCCCAAACCGGAAGTGACAAACAAACCGCCTATGGGGGATTTTTTTATTTTCCGGAATCCGTTTAAAACGGTGATGGTGGTGCCGTGAACAATTCCCTGCGGACCAATGTACATATAGCTACCGGCAGTCATTTGCCCGTATTGGGAAACGCCTAAGGCATTCATTTTTTCCCAGTCGTCGGGTTTGGAATAGTTGGGGATGACCATTCCGTTTGTAACCACCACACGTGGTGCTTCTTTGTGAGAGGGAAACAAGCCCATGGGGTGACCGCTGTACATGACCAGGGTTTGTTCATCGGTCATTGTAGCGAGGTATTGCATTGTTAACAGATATTGTGCCCAGTTTTGAAATACGGCACCGTTACCTCCATACGTGATGAGTTCGTGAGGATGCTGCGCTACTGCATAATCCAGATTGTTTTGAATCATCAACATAATGGCTTTTGCCTGCTCGCTTTTTCCGGGATATGCTGAAATGGGGCGCGCATACACGCTATATTCGGGACGAAAACGGTACATATAGATGCGGCCATATTTCTCCAATTCTTCTTTGAACTCGGGCAGGAGGGTAGCGTGGTGCTTGGGTTCAAAATAACGCAGGGCATTGCGCAAAGCGAGTTTTTTTTCTTCTTCAGTAAGAATTTCTTTTCGCTTTGGTGCGTGATTTATGGCACTGTCATAGGGTTTGGGTAGCGGTAATTCTGAAGGAATTCCTTGTAAAATTAATTCTTTAAAGTCGGTATTGAGTTGAGTTGCAGTAGTCATGGAATCAAAAATCTAATAGTACCTTATTTCACAAAGTTACAAAAAAACAGCGGTCAAGCTCTTTACTTTTTAATTGAAAAGGTTTTGGTATTTTTGTTTCAATTGATGTACCTTAAACCAAAAATTAACTGATGCCCACCAATAAAATTTTAATCCTTTTTGCGCACCCGCTGTATGAGAAATCTCAAGCCCATTTGCAGATGGTCAAGCACCTTCCAAAAAATGATGCTATCACCTTTCACGACTTGTATGAATGTTACCCCGAGTTTAATATTGATATTGAAAAAGAGCAGGAACTTCTTAAAGAACACAACATCATTGTATGGCAACACCCTATGTATTGGTATAGTGCTCCACCCATTTTAAAACAGTGGATTGATTTGGTTTTAGAATACAAATGGGCCTATGGAACTTCCGGAACGGCACTTCAGGGTAAGTTTGTTTTTCAAGCAATAACGACCGGAGGCCGAAAAGAGAATTATTGTGACACCGGGAAAGACCGCTTTACTATTTATGAACTTTTAGATCCCTTTAACCAAACCGCACAGGTATGCCAAATGCATTATTTGCCACCTTATGTGATTCACGGCACCTTTAAAATGGAAAAAGCTGACTACCAAAAAGCGGGTGAAGCGTATGGCCAATTGATTGCTTATATGCTGGAAAATGAAATAAAACCCTCTGAATTCAAAGACCTATTGTATTTGAACGATTGGTTTGAAAAGAAAAAATAAACACTATGGAAACAAACTTCTTTTTAGAAGCAATAATTTACCTCACGGCAGCAGTAATTTGTGTGCCCATTGCAAAAAAGATGGGCTTAAGTTCCATTTTGGGCTACCTTTTTGCCGGTATTCTTATTGGGCCTTCGTTGTTGGGTCTCATTGGGCAAAAAGGAGAAGATATTATGCATTTTGCCGAGTTTGGTGTGGTGATGATGTTGTTCCTTATTGGTTTGGAGCTGGATCCCCACAAGTTTTGGAAAATGAGAAAATTCATTGCCGGAATGGGTTCTATACAAGTTCTGGGAACAACGGTTGTTTTGTTTTTTGGTTTACAGCTGGTTTTAGGATGGAACTGGCAAACAGCATTAACGATTGCTATGGCGCTTGCTCTTTCATCTACCGCCATAGTGCTGCAAACACTTAAAGAAAAAGGATTGAGCAATACCTCTATGGGAAGGTCTTCGTTTGCAGTTTTGTTATTCCAAGATATTGCAGTGATTCCCATATTGGCGGTAATTCCTTTGATGGTTTCTGACGTAAGTGTTGCAAACCCCGATCAGATAGTTCCTTCTTTGATTTCAGATTTTCCGGCTTGGTTGCAAACTTTAGTAGTCATAGGAGCCATTGTTTCCATTTACTACCTGGGTAAATATGTCATTGTGCCACTTTTGCGTGTTGTTGCAAAAACCCGACTTCAAGAGTTGTTTACGGCTTCTGCATTACTGGTGGTTTTTGCTGTTTCTTTTTTAATGGAATTGGTGGGCTTGAGCCCTGCATTGGGTGCGTTTATGGCCGGTGTGGTTTTGGCAAATTCAGAATTTCGCCACGAACTGGAAGGTGATATCGCTCCTTTTAAAGGGTTGCTTTTAGGACTTTTTTTTATTGGAGTAGGGGCCTCTATAGATTTTGATTTAATCATTTCTAATCCTGTCTTTATTCTTTTTTTTGTAGTGGCGCTTACTGTATTAAAGTTTTTGATACTTTTCGCGGTGGGACTCATTTATAATAAGAATTTAGACCAAAATTTACAATTTTCAATCGGATTGAGTCAGGCAGGGGAGTTTGGTTTTGTGATAATGGGCTTTGCCATGGGGTTGAGTATTGTGCCTAATGATTTGTCAAACCAAATATTGGCTGTTATAGCCATTACTATGCTTCTTACACCTATCTTAAATGTGATTAATGAAAAATTCATCATTCCCAATGTGGGTACCAAACCAAAACAAGAAACCGATAATGACCTTATAGATGAAAAAAATGAGGTTATTATTGCCGGCTTTGGGCATTTTGGAAGTACGATTGGTCGCTTGCTGCGAGCCAATAAGATTGATGTTACGGTTCTTGACCACGATGCCGAAAGGGTAGAGGTGCTCCGTAAAATGGGCTTTAAAGTATATTATGGTGATGCCACGCGCCTTGAGCTCCTCAAAGCGGCCGGGGCCGATGAAGCCAAACTTTTTATAGCCGCCATTGACAACCCTGAAGTGAATTTAAATTTGGTAGAACTGTTGCAAAAACATTTCCCCAACCTCCAAGTGTTGGCTCGTGCGCGCAACCGAATTGATGCCTATGAGCTCATTGACCACGGTGTAAAAAACTTTTACAGAGAAACCTTATATACTGCCGTGCATTTGGGCGTTGATGCTCTTGTAGAATTAGGCTACAGAAGATATACCGCTACCCGACAAGGACAGCAGTTTATTAAATATGACCAGGAAACCACCTGGAAGCTCGCCAAAAAACGACACGATAAAATGGCTTATATGGTAACCGTTATGGAAGAGGTGGAAATGCAGGAGGATTTGTTACGCAGGGATTTATATACCCAAAATGAAGGCAATGACCATTCCTGGGATAGTGAATATTTGAAAAAAGAAAACCCCAAAGTAACCGAATAAAAAACTATCGTTTGGCACCGGTTTTTTTGTCATAACCATACGGACAATGCCTGCAACCACTCTGGCAGCAATAACCCCGCTTGAGGTGATATTGTTCTGTAAAACATTTATAACCCTCAGGGGTGAGGTAGTAATCACCGTCGCCAAGAAGCTCAGGCTCCTTTTCACCCTTTTTTGAAGAATTGTTTTTAAATAGTTTCACGCTGCAAAAGTACAAAATAGACCCTTAAATCCATGCCAAAGATTTTTATCGTTAAATCTCTTTTTTCTAAACACTTTGCGGGAATAGCATTGTGGCCGTTTATTTTGGTGAAGTCAAAAGCTTATAAAACCAATGCTGTTTTTATCAACCACGAGCGCATACACCTCAAGCAACAATTGGAACTGTTGATTCTGCCTTTTTATTTGTGGTATGGATTGGAATTTCTTTTGCGGTTGCTAACCTATAAAAACCACCTTAAAGCTTATAAAAACATTAGTTTTGAACGCGAGGCTTACAGCAAGGAGGCAGATTTACACTATTTAAAACGTCGTAAACCTTGGGCGTTTATCATGTATTTATAAAGAGAAAACCGCCCGTAGCAGCGGGCGGTTAGAGTGTAATAGCTATTTATTAACCAATTTTAAATTTCTAATTACGTGACAAATTTACGGGATTATTTTAACAGTTAATACTATTTTAACATTTATTAGGGATTTACTGTAAAAAATTGCCGATGATCTGTTATGCGTGAATAGTAAAAGAAATGGTTGAGGTAATATTGGAAAGTGTGTAAATTAAAAGAGGCTGTCTAAAAAGGCAGTCTCTTTTTTATTTATTTTACTTTGAAAAAACCGTGAAATTGATTAATTTCATGGTATGAAAAGAAAAGTAGCTTGGAAGACCAGTCATCAAAATCAATTGAGTCTTCTTCCACCCAGTTATGATGAGCTTGTCCCCAAGAATCATCCCGTTCGCGTAGTCAACACCATACTCGACCAGATAGATATTAGCTCTATTGAGTCGACCTATAAAGGAGGAGGCACATCCTGCTACCACCCTAGGGACTTAATGAAGATTTTGGTGTATGCTTATCTGCGTAATCTTTATTCTTCACGCAAGATAGAACAGGCGCTAAATGAAAACATTCATTTTATGTGGTTATGTGGCTGCATAAAACCAGACCACAATACCATCAGCAACTTTCGTTCAGGCAAGCTCAAAGGAAATTTCAAGAAGATATTCAACCAAGTTGTTGTTTTGTTGGCAGGACAAGGACATTTGAGTTTAAAAGAAATCTATGTTGACGGCACAAAGATAGAGGCCAATGCCAACCGTTATACATTTGTGTGGGGAAAGAGCATTAAAACCTCCCGTGCACGCATCGAGAAGCAAATCAAAGAGCTATGGTGTTATGTAGAGACAGTCTATGCCCAGTAAGAGCAAAAACCAAACGAGCCGGATAATTTTGATGCCATAGACCCTGATGAAGTCTCCAAGACCATAGAGCATATCAACCAAGCACTGCAAGGAAAAGACATCGATAAAAAAGTAAAGCAAAAACTCAACTACGCCAAGAAAAACTGGCCTGGGAACATAGCCAAATACAACCGGCAAGAATCTCAAATGGGCGGGCGCAACTCGATGAGCAAAACCGACCCCGATGCCACATTTATGCCGATGAAAGAAGACCATATGAAAAACGGCCAGTTAAAACCCGGATATAATCTTCAAGCCTCTACCAACAACCAGTTCATCGTAAACTACAGTCTTGCCCAAACCACCGCCGATACCACTACACTGAAACACCACACCCAAGAGTTCATCGAGAACTATGGACAAGCGCCAGAAGCTTTAACAGCAGATGCCGGTTATGGAAGCCAAGAAAACTATGAATACTTAGAGGGGAATAACATTCAAGCCTATGTAAAGTACAATTATTTCCACAAGGAACAGCAACAAAAAAACAAACCCCCCGATCCCTTCCATCCTGAAAATATGTACTACAATCAAGAGACCGATACCTATTACTGCCCAATGGGACAGGCAATGAAAAACATTGGTCAACGCAGACGAAAAACCGCTTCGGGTTACCTCCAATACAACACGCTTTATCAAGCACAAAACTGTGGAGGATGCCCCCTGAGAGTACTTTGTCACAAAGCCAACGGCAACCGCATAATAGAGCGCAACCATAGGCTAATACAACTCAAAGCAAAAGCCAAAGAAATCTACTAAGTGAGCAAGGAATAGCACACCGAAAACGAAGATGCTGGGATGTAGAAGCTGTATTTGGTAATATCAAACAAAATATGGGCTTCAAAATGTTTATGCTACGAGGAATGGAAAAAGTAGAAGCCGAAATTGGGTTAATCGGAATGGCACATAACTTGAAAAAGCTTACCCTTGCTATATAAAAGCAGATTTACCCTTTATTTTAATTGCTTTTTTTAGAACTTAATTCAAAATACTGAATCAAATTAAAGAAACCTAAAATTAAAAAGGCTGCCTAATTTGTTTTTAGACAGCCTCTTTTAAACGAGAATTTTTTTCTATTTATTTTTTGGATTCTTTTTTGAGGAGAATGATTTTCTTAGGCCAGAGCTTATTATTCCAATCTCTTCTTTTTGTATTTTTGCATACTGTGTATCAAAATCCAATATTTTAGGAGCAATTGGGAATCTTACTCCATTCCTTGATACCCTTTCAGAACCATCTCTTGATTTAAAAACTTCATCTGCTCTGGTTGCTGTAATCGACCAAGAAAAAGAAACATTAGAATTGCCGCCTTGAAGTTCTATTACATCAAAACCGTTTGCAGATTTATTGGTAACATATACTCCATTACAATCTCCCTCTAACTGGATGAAAACTTTAAGAGGATGATTATCATCTACGCGTATGTTTTTTACTAAAATCGGATCTAATTTTATGGACGCTTTTCCATTAGATAAATTACCAATGCCATAATCTTGAAATAAAACTTCAGGTGATTCAGGAGCAAACATGATGACAGACTCTTCATTAGTATCTTTAACTATAGTACTTACAACTCCTGGGCCTAATATTTTAAAGCTTATATCTGCTTGATTTCCTGGCGCTGGTGGATCTCCCCATGCACCAACAGCTGCCCAACCTCCATAAGCATTTGCAAAATAACCTCCAGCAGAGCTAAAATCTCCTTGAGGATTATTAACACCAGTTTCAGTAGCATAACCAAATACACCAAATTTAAATCCAGTTCCTGATATACCAGCACCTTCTGGTAAAGAAAAAGAACCTGTTAATCCGTTACCTACTGCGCGTATACCTGTAGCGTTGCTAGTGTTGGTGAACGCAGTTATTGCAATATCAGATCCATAAAATAATGATGCAGTTTGATAAGGATAATTTAAAAGTCCCAAATTTTGACCATTTACAAAGAGTGCTTTACCATTCCCAGTATTTGTTAAATTTGAAATAATTGCACCAAACCCATTTTGGTGAATAGATTCTAAGATTCCCCCATAAAATCCATAGCCTCCAATACCTATGTTAGTAGATTCTCCAAAAACACCAACACCTGTTCCAGTATTTTCACCGTAAACTCCAAAACCATCTGTTGAAGAATATCCATTTATTGCAGATTCACCAGCATTTCCTAAAACTGTAAACCTATCTCCTGCAAATAAAGGTGCAGGGGTGTTAACAACTATTGCATCATCTAATACCCTCATTCTCTCAGTCCCATCTGTAGCAATAACAAGGTCTTGAGCATCGCTGGTACCAATATAATTTTCACCCACAGCAGTCCCCGGCGTAGTCCCGGCATTTCCTGTCAGCGCCCAGTCTGTTGAAGCACCTGAGGCCATACGTTCCCAAGCAGCCCCATTCCAATAATAAAATCCTTCTGTTACATCATTTACATTTGCGGTATTATAAACCATCACACCGGGTGTCACGGCGGGTGCCGGTGGTGAAATGGGTACTGTGCTTGTGGTTGAAGTCAAAGCAATTCTGGGAATTAATATACCACCATTGTTGCTGTCAATATCCAGCGTTGCTCCCGGAGCCGGCGTGGTTGTTCCAATCCCCACTTGGGCGACAAGCAGTGAGGTAAAACAAAAAAAGGTGAGAACACTTAGGGTAGTTTTCTTAAACATTTTATGACATTTTTGATATAAGGAAATGTAAAGTAAATGCAAATTCCTTAAGTATTTTATCAAAGGGTTAAGATTTCGTTAAACGCTTATAAAGCATCGACAAACAGCAAATTTTTTACTGTAATAGAAGTAAAAATGTAAGAAAATTAAAAGCCCAAAGCAAAATTTTGCTTTGGGCTTAAGAAATCAAAAAATAGGAAAAAACTTAGTTTTGAGTTGTACTCAATCGGGGTTTTTCAACCGAGTCAAATTTTTCAACTTGAATTGAATTTGAAACGTTGGTAGTTTCTTGAATTTTATCAGGGGCATCCGGGAAACGAAGTGATTGATATACTGTGCGCTCGCCATTGGAAATTTCATCAGCTCTGTTTGCAACGATGTGCCAGGAGAATGAAACGTTTGATGTGCCGCCCTGTAATTCTTTTACGGTAAAACTTGTTGCAGACTTGTTAGTTACAAACACACCATTGCAATCGCCTTCCAGTTGGATAAATACCTTTAATGGTTTTTCATCAGAAACATAGATGTTTCTTGAAAAAATGGGGTCGATTTGAATAGTTGCTGTTCCGTTTACAAGTTGGCCGGTTCCATAGTCTTCAAAAAGTACTTCAGGAGCTTCTGCGGCAAACATGGTTTTCTTTTCGTTGGCTTGCAATCCATCAACAATAGTTGAAACGGTTCCTGTACCAATAATTTTGTAATTTGAACCACCTCTTCTAGCTCCTACATAGGCATAAGTTGAGTTTGAGGTTGAACCTCCGCTGTAAAAATAACCGCCGTAGTAAGTGTTTTCTGTTCCTTCACCTGGAATATTTACATTGGGTTGGTAACCGGCGAGGCGTGCTAGAGGGTCTCTGGCGTCTCCACCTAATGCATTACCGGTATAATTTGCTTTAAACTGAGCTGCTTCTGTACTTATCGAAGTATTGTCATTTATAGGTCTTTCTGTTAAAGCATAAAAACCCAAATCTGTTGCATTTGTTGATAAACCAATAGCGTTATATCCATTTGGAGTGATTGATGAGCCACTTCCAGCCATAGCTCTAATTCCTACATTTGCATTTGGTGAACCGCTATTAATGGCTGCACCCACAACTCCGGTTGAAAGTGAAGTACCAACTCCCAGCCCTAAAGTACCAGTAACCAAACCAACAGTGCCGGTATAGTTTGTTAATCCATAAACACCGTGATAGACACTAGAAAACCCTCTCACACCGGAACCGGTATTTGATTCACCGCGCACACCATCACCAGAACCCACATCAGAGCCCATTATAGAGGCAACTCCATTGGTTGATGTTCCTAATATTGCGTAAGGTTGAGAGACGGCATCAACAGCAAGCCTGATATTTGCATAAGGCGATGTAGCGATCCCCACCATTCCATCGGAAGTGGTTCTCATCCTTTCCTGATTATTTGTTCTTAGAACAAAGTCAGTAGCATCAGTTGTTCCGATAAAGTTTGTGGCACTATTGGTGCCAGAATTACCTAAAAGTGACCAGTCTCTACCTCCTGTACCATCCATGGCAATCCACTCAGCACCATTCCAGTGATAAAATCCGGGAGAAACATTGTTGGGAGCGGTTCCTGCAGTGTTGGTGTTGTAAACCAACAAACCGGTAGCAGGCGCTGTGATGGGCGCAGCATTGTCTCGACTTGTGAGTAGAACACGATTAATGAGTAATCCTCTATTGTCTGTAATTAACTCTAGCGAAGCACTGGGGTTTGGAGCATTTGTACCCAAACCAACATTGTCTGTAATACCATTAACAAAAAAGGTGTTGGGTTCATTGTCTGTTTCAATCCTGAAATGCATCACATCAGATGTTGGGTTGACACTAAACTCCCTGATGGGACCATTTGCATTCACGTTGAAAAAGTCTGTGGCATCAACAGATAAAGTCATTTGAAGATTTCCTGCTCGCCAAAATCCCATACTATCATCATCTTCCCAAGAATAAAAAGGTCTTGCACGTGAACCATCATTTAATGCAAAGACTTGGTTTCGGTTTCCGGGTACTTTAAACCTGGGAGTGTTGTTGGTTCTGAATTCGATATCTCTATTGTTCAGAGTACCCAGAAAATTGACACCGTTGATGATGTTGTCATTCCCTTCAATTTTCCAGTTGATGTCTTCTGCTTGAATACGCACCCATTGAGTGCCATCCCAATAGTAGAAGCCTTCGGTAACGGCAGTAGCACCGGCACCGGCGGTTGCGGTGTTAAGCACAAGAAGGCCAAAAGAGGCTGCGGGAGTTATGGTGGTCACATCGTTGGTGCCTGTCAGTGCAACACGGGGGATTAAAAGCCCCTTATCGCTGCTTTCAATGTCCAGCATAGATCCTGAAGCGGGGTTTGTTGTGCCAATCCCCACTTGAGCATGTAAAGAAGTTGTTCCTAAGAGAATTAAGAGTGCATACAAAAAAGCAACTCTTCGAGTAGTTTTTGATTTCATAGTTTTTGATTTAGGGACTACTAAACTATATTAAATTGATTAAAATATAGATTAAATACCTAAATATTCGATGAAATACACTATATTGAAGAAAATACTTACAAATAATTGACAATTTAAGTGAAAATTCAATTCATTTTAGTAAAGAATTATCTATGAACAGAAATTAAAAGGCGATCATTGTTACTCGCACCAAAAGTGAGTCTGTAACTATGTGTGCCAGCACCGCCGCCAAACCCTAAAACTCTTAGTTTCAATTCATGAGTTCCTGCGGGGAGTTGTATATAACCATTTCCGTTGAGATAATAATTCTCATTTGCATAAGGTCCTGTTGGATTGTTGTTGTTATAGGTGCCAGAATCATAAGCAATATGTGTGGCGGCTCCATTGACTTCTACCCAAGACCTGAAAATACGAGTTGCACCATCGACGATTTGTGTGCCGTCGTGCCGGGTAATATCCACACTCATTTGATAATTCACCTGGACGAGAGATTCTTGTGTTAAATTGATGCTAACCGTTTCTATATCTGCAAAAATACCATCTCCAACAGCAGATTGAATGGATATAGCCGGGTTGATAAAGTCAACCATATTGATGGGTGCAAAGTTCTGAACCAATGAGGGTTGAAGAGATAAATCGCCATCCGTATTTACATAAACAGGCATATAGTCACTGGTTGTGTAATGCACATTATTCACTTGATTGAGTTCATCAATCCTCACCGTTTGATTGTTTCCGGCAATGTGAAATGCCCTTTGAGGCGTATTGGTATTGATTCCAATTCTGTTGTTTGTTCCGTCCACAAAAAACATGTTTGCATTTCCTTGAGTTTCAATGCGGGTATCAATCTGCGCACCGCCTTCATTTATAATTAACTCATTTGAGGAACCATTGATTCTCAAAAATTCACTTCCACCGGCACTTAACGCCAGTTGATTATCACCGGAGCGCCACATTCCAACATCCGGATCGGTTGCCCAACTGTAAAACGGGTTTGTGTTGGTTCCATCACCCATTGCCTGAAGCTGATCACTATTCCCAGGAATGCGCATTCTACCCACATTATTCGTTCTAAACTCTAAAGCAATGTTATTTGTGGTTCCCACAAAATTTACACCTTCTACGGCATCATCATTACCATCTAGTTTCCAATAATTAGTTGCTGTCTGTAAACGCACCCATTGACTTCCATCCCAATAATAAAAACCTTCACTAACAGCCGTTGGTCCTGTACCGGAAGTTGCTGTGTTAAAAACCAGCAGCCCGACAGACGGAGCAGGAGTGATGGGGGTTGTGTTATTTGTATTGTTTAATGCAACCCTGGGAATCAAAAGTCCCTTGTCTGAACTTTCAATATCGAGCATAGCCCCGGGAGCAGGTGTAGTTGTACCAACACCCACTTGTGAAAAGGATTGTAATGTCACTCCTAGAAAAATGGATAGGAATATAGCCTTATTATAAATTGATTTTTTCATATTTTTTAGTTTTTCGAGGTTTATTTATATTATTACAAATAAACAGTAAGCTTCAATTTTTTATTACCGGATGTTTTCTTTAAACATCCGGTAAAAGTTATTTACTCAATAACCAATCTTTTTATGACTTTACCTTGTTCAGCAAATAGTGTTACCCAATACACACCACCGGCCAATTTAGAAACATCATATTGCTGTTGGTTTCCGTTGATTCCGATTGTATGTGTAGAAACTAACCTGCCTCTAATGTCAAATATTTCGAGTTTTTTGAGGTCAATAGTAGTATTGTACTGTATCATAAAGTAATCTTTTGCCGGACTTGGATACAATATGATATTATTTAAATTTAATGCTGGATTACTTTCCGAAAGGTTGATGTCAACCTCTAAGAGGAAGGAACATTCACTTGAGTTTCCTGCATCATCTGTTGCAATCAATGTAATTGTATTGATGCTTCCTTCTGTAAATACAGTTCCAGGTGCCGGAATTTGAGTTACCAATGGATTCAATGTACAGTTATCAAAAGCAATGGCCTCCGAAGTTAAATCTTGCAGAATATAATTTCCATTTTCATCCGGAGTCACTAAAAGATCTTCAGGACATTCAATAACCGGAGCCAGCATATCTTCCACATTAACATCAAATGAGGTCGATGAAGTGTTCCCTGAAGCGTCAGTGACAGTTAGAGTAACTTCAATTGTGCCTGCAAATACAGTCCCTTGAATTGGAGTTTGTGTTACCAACGGATTTGCATCACAGTTATCCGAAACTATAGCCAGAGATGTGTAATCTGCAACTTCTGCTTCACAATTTGAATCGGCACTCACAGTTTGGTCAACTACAGGCTGAATCGTTGGATCAATTGTATCCTCAACGGTAACATTGAACGAGGTTGATGAAGCGTTCCCTGAAGCATCCGTAGCTGTTATTGTTACCAAGATGGTTCCAGCAAATAATGTTCCCGGCGCAGGCACCTGAGACACTACCGGGTTTGCATCACAATTATCTGAAACCACAGCTAGCGGAGTGTAATTTGGAAGGTTTGCTTCACAATTCGCATTACTGGCTACAGTTCTATCTGTGATTGGATTTATTATTGGCGCAGTTGTATCTTCTACATTCACATTAAACGAAGTCGAGGACTCATTTCCGGAAGCATCGGTAACAGTGAGCGTTACCAAAGTCGTTCCGCTGAAAGTAGTACCTTCCACAGGTGATTGAGTTACTGCCGGAGCCGCATCACAATTATCCGCCACAACGGCTAGAGAGGTATAGTCAGCGACTGTACCTTCACACGAAGCATCCCCTGAAACCGTTTGGTCAGCGATAGCGTCGATGGTCGGGTTGGTCGTATCTTCTACATTCACATTAAACGAAGTGGAGGACTCATTTCCGGAAGCATCGGTCACGGTTAAAGTAACCAAAGTCGTTCCGCTGAAAGTAGTACCTGCCACAGGTGATTGTGTTACTGCCGGAGCGGCATCACAGTTATCAGCGACTACAGCTAAACCAGTATAGTCAGCGACTGTACCTTCACACGAAGCAT
>Ga0207422_1001769_pt1 | contig 36865 bp, 26 predicted proteins | sample MarCyaLeptolynsp_FD_187757 | JGI IMG/M metagenome (GOLD analysis project Ga0207422, IMG submission 187757) | Marine cyanobacterial communities from Panama - species 1 Leptolyngbya sp. (SPAdes) | ecosystem: Environmental > Aquatic > Marine > Unclassified | place: Panama: Panama City | collected... | reverse complement strand
GTGGACACACCAATAACATACTGTGTTCTTTGAACAACCCAAGAAATCAGCAATTTCTAGCTGTGTTTTGCCACTATTCAATAACAATAAAATTAGAATTCTTTCTCTAATTTCTCCATTCTCTTCTGTTTTAAGAGCTTTTTGCAATTTTTCTTTTTGCTTTGGTGTTAGATGATTTTTTGCTGGCATATTTTCTATTATTTGCTTACTTGTTAATTCTTATTATACTAATTTAAGTGCGGGACAGCTTATCACAAAGATTAGTTGTTACATCAAGTCCACGACGGCGTAATTCACGGGCAATTACCGATTTAATGTGCTCATCCAAGTGATAACGAATCTTTTTATTCACCCTTCAATTTCCTAAGTCTTTCTTGTAACAAAGAAGGGTTTTGCTTGGCCAAGTCTAGAGCAAATGCTTCCCCTTCTGCCTTACGAAGTTCAAGTTCTTCTCGATGATCATAATAATATGCCATCGCAGCATGAAGCGAAGCTAGAGATAAATCATAGTCGTTGGCAATTTTCTCAAGAGATTCTTCCATTTTTAGATGGCAATTGACAATATCAATAACCGCTATCCTCGTTCCTTTAATGCAAGGTTTGCCGAAGCGAATTTCAGAATTAATACTAATATGTTCTGTACTTACTTGTGTCGTACTCATTGATATTACTTAAGATCTACTATCGTGTCTTTGTGTATTACTTATCTGAAATGCACCCTACAAGATTTGCGATCGCACTGATAAAATATAATGAATAGATGTAGTAGATAAAGTAGAGGACATTATATGAGTGTTTCAGAAATCAAAGAAGCAGTAATGAAACTCTCTACGGGAGAGTTAACAGAGCTGGTTAAATGGCTTGATGAATTCTCTGAATTTCTATGGGACAAGCAAATTGAAGAAGACTTTGAATCTGGCAAGCTAGATCATCTAATTCAACAAGCAAGACAAGAATTCAGCGAAGGAAAGTGCCAGGAAATTTAAAGCATTTCACCACTACACAGTTTTGGGAATATTACCGTCAGTTACCACAGGAAATTCAAGAATTAGCAGATAGGAATTATGAGTTGCTCAAGCAAGATCCCAAACATCCATCAAAAATCTTTAGCTTCATAAAGTGGTACGTTTGCTTATCAGCAACGCAGCCTACAAGATCGCGATCGCACTAGCTCAGGCCGGAGGCGATCATACTTATTGCCCACGCCCGGGTTTACAGTCGGCAAAACTTAGTGCTTCAGTATCGAGAAAGCTAGCAATTGCCATCTCAATAACTGCTTCAATTGGATATTCAATTTCATTAGCACGCTCAACAAGAGCAGCCCGAATATGTTCCGGCAAGCGTTCCAAGATGACCTCTGCATCAGTGGAGGAAATTCGCTCCAAAAGTTCTACCTGCATAAGTTTACTGCTGTGTTGGTATCTGGACATTATAGGGAGGTTCAGTAGCCCTCAAAATGATAGCTTCTAGCTCCAATAGTAGCGCAGGGTTTTGCCAGTAGGGAATTGTCTCCATAGCAATACGAACATCTTCGTCACTATATTTGTCGAGCCATGCCCACAAAAAAGCTTTGTGTCCACCATTGAAGCGACCTCGCAAGCTCTTCGTCTTACCGATGTAAAGCAATCCATCAGTTTTATGCCTAATTGCATAGATGCCAGGACGAGCAGGGATATGGCTAAAATCACGGTTCAAGAGTTGGCATTGCTCAAAAGGAGTGAAGGCTATTGCATCCAAGATTCTTCGTGCTTGGTTTTGTACTTCAGAATTATTCTTGGGCATGGAAACATTGAAGCTATTTGCACAGATGCTATGCTCCCACAGATTCTGTAATGGTTGCCAACTTTTTGCGATCGCACAGATGCCGCAGGCAATCCCTCGCTACTAGTGAGGGGTGTTATTAATTCCTATACAGCTCAAACTATTGGTAAAGAAACTGTTTTAGAATAGTTCAACAGTAAACACACATAACAAGCTGTGAGTTATCAAGATATTATTACTATTGAACCTGATAAGCGTGGTGGCAAACCGTGTATTCGTCGAATGCGAATCACTGTTTATGACGTTTTGGGCTGGTTAGCTGCTGGAATGTCTACTGCTGAGATTATCGAAGACTTTCCAGAGCTGACGGAAACAGACATTAGGGCTTGCTTAGAGTTTGCTGCTGATCGTGAGCATCGTTTAGTTGCTTCAGTGAGTGCTTCTTGAAATTATTATTTGATCAGAACCTAAGCCGAAAATTAGTCCCTCGCTTGGCTGATATTTTCCCTGATGCGAGTCATGTTCAATTTCATAGACTTGACGAAGAGACGGATACAGCAATCTGGGATTTCGCTAAGCTTAACAGCTTCTGCATTGTGACTCAAGATGCGGATTTTGCAGAAAAAAGCCGATTATATGGTTCTCCACCAAAGGTAGTATGGCTAAGATGTGGTAATGTACCAACTACTGATGTTGAAAATCTCATACGCTCTGGACAAGAGGCAATTCAAGAACTTCTAGAAAACCCTACACTACATTGCTTAGAATTGTACTAAATCTGATTTATTTTTGTTCCCAATGATTCTGCATTTACAGTTTGAACTCAGCTCAAAATCCTTGGCTTAATAAAATGGTGCGTTTGCTTATCAGCAACGCACCCTACAAGATCGGCGATCGCACTTATAAAATATAATGAATAGATGTAGTAGATAAAGTCTAGGACATTATATGAGTGTTTCAGAAATCAAAGAAGCAGTAATGAAACTCTCTACGGGAGAGTTAACAGAGCTGGTTAAATGGCTTGATGAATTCTCTGAATTTCTCTGGGACAAGCAAATTGAAGAAGACTTTGAATCTGGCAAGCTAGATCATCTAATTCAACAAGCAAGACAAGAATTCAGAGAAGGAAAGTGCCAGGAAATTTAAAGCATTTCACCACTACACATTTTTGGGAATACTACCGTCAGTTACCACAGGAAATTCAAGAATTAGCAGATAGGAATTATGAGTTGCTCAAGCAAGATCCTAAACATCCATCTCTGCACTTCAAAAAGATTAAAAGTTTATGGTCGGTAAGAGTAGGTAGAAATTATAGAGCTTTAGGTTCTGATGAACCAGAGGGAGTTCTATGGTTTTGGATCGGTCCGCACAGTAAATACGATGATATCTTAAAGCAAATCTAGTAAAAGGGCAGATATTGTTGGGTTTCATACTTCAACCCAATCTCTTGAACTCAGCCAAAAATCTTTAGTTTCATAGAGTGGTGCGTTTGCTTATCAGGAAGGCATCCTACAAGATCTCCGATCACACTACAGTGATTGCAATCAATTTCGCTAGTGCCGGAGGCAATTGCACTCAGCCCAAAGTCTTTGGTTTAATAAAATGGTGCGTTTGCTTATGAGCAACGCACCCTACAAGTCCCCTCTCTTAATGCTTCAGTCTCTTTGTCACTCCGTCAGGCAGGAGGGATTTAGCATTGAATTTTCAACAATTTGGATTTGGCGGAATAAAATAAAAACAGTGATTAAGAGGTAGCGCCAAAAATGATAGAACCGATTTCTATAGCTGCGGCACGAGCAATTGTAAAGATTGCATTCGATAAATTTGTAGAAGGCGGTGCAGGCGAACTGGGTAAAAATCTTACGGATTCAATTACTCAGAAGATAATGCAACTAGGAACCAAAGTCTGGAAAAGAATTAAGGGTAATCCGACGGCAGTATCTGTACTAGAAGGGGCGTCTCAAGATAAACCAGAAGATATACAAAAACTGAAAAACTATCTCTATGCGTTATGGAAAGATGAGCAATCACAATTCAGTACAGAAGTAAAGAAACTAACCGATGAGATTCATTTTGAGTTAACGCAAATTCAGGATAACAGTATCCAAACTCAATATAACTATGGGGGAAATAATTCCCAAAATAAAATTACAGATTCAAAAGTCTACCAAGCAAACACCATGACCATTCATGAAGGTACACAACCTGATTGAAATAACTCGTCAGGATGGGCACTGACAAAGTTAAGCACCCAACAAAATATATTGAGTCGCTTAAAAGCTTTCCTATTTGGAGATCGAAACTATTTTGCAGTAAGGCAAGACTTAATTGTAAGCGTTAAGGCAGAAATTACTGATCGGCTAAAGAAATCTCTACATTATAGTATCCGGGAACAACCCCAGGCAGTAAAGCTTCCTATGGAGCTTCAACCTCATAAGGTTAGGCGTTTCTGGGATAAGGAAGCTTTGTCTCAAGCAAAGTCTGAGATTGTGCCCTTAGATATGAGCATTACGGATGTATTCAATTCAGACGAAGTAGGAGGTCGTCTACTAGTTTTAGGTGAACCTGGCTCAGGCAAAACAACGATGTTGCTGGAAATAGCGTATCAATTAGTTAAAATTTCTGCCGAAAATGTTGAATCTCCTATTCCAGTGTTACTCAACCTCTCATCCTGGAAAGATTCAAATCAGTCAATAATAGATTGGATAAATGTTGAACTTAGAAAATACAGATTATCGAAAACTATTAGTAAAACTTTGATTGGGAATCGCAAATTAATACCATTACTTGATGGCTTAGATGAGGTAGAACCGAAACTTCAATCACTTTGCATACGAGCATTGAATGATTTTTCTGTGGGAGACTTCTCGCCACCATATTTAGTAATTTGTTGTGGCTACCAACAATATAATAATACAGAAGAGTTTCTATCACTTAATAATGCTGTTTACCTTAAAAAACTAACAAGACGACAGGTTAAAAATTACCTTGATGTTAAGCAGCCAGAGCTTTGGAATTTCCTCAAAAACGATCCATATTCAGTTGATCTAATTTGCAATCCTTTTCTATTAAATGTTGCGATCCTGTCTTGCTCAAACGATTCTATAAAAAAATGGCAGGAAATCAATGATACTGCGAATAAGCACTGTCAAAAATTATTAAAAGCTTATATTCAAGATTTGCTTCAACTTTCTAAAACTCCTTACTTACTGAAGATATTAACTTTATCTTATCAGGAAACATCTCTCAAAAACTTACCAGGATTGGTTCTTGCAGATGCAAGAATTAGCTACTTACTCAATTCATATATTGAAGAGACTCTCAGACCTATTGAAAAAGATAATGAACTTTATACTGAAAAGGTTCCTACTTCTGAACAAACTAAGAAATGGCTTGTATGGATAGCTCAAAAGCTTGAACTCGAATTAGATCATGATTTCCTCGTTGAGAATCTTCAACCTTATTGGTTGTTTCCTCATTTAGGAGGTTCAAAGGCAGAATTACGTGATTATCTAATTGCATGTAATTGGAGTTATATTACCGCCGTGCAATTCGGCCCATTTTTACATGCAGTTATTTCCACGCCAAATGTTTACATTAAAGTTGGTAATATTCATGTTTGGTATCCTCTTTCAGTCGCTTTTCCATTCTTTATTGCTATCATCCTGGGAACAAAGTTCACTCTAAGAACTATCAAAACTGTTGATCTAGTAGACTTTCCTATATTAAAAATAATAGTTTTACTATTCTTGTTGTTGCTCCTTATTCCACAATCAGTGTTAGGCTCAACTGAAAGAGTTGCACTTGTGTATTTGTTCAGTGGGTTACTGTTCTTTAACTTGCGTAAAGTGGAAGAAGACAAGAAAAAAAGAAAAGTAGTTAACGAAGGTATTTTGAAATCAGCAGTGAACGCTACAGGTTTTGGTTTTTTCTATGGCTTCATTATCTTCATAGGGCTCTGGAGCACCTACAACTTTTATCCTCTCGGAGTCATAGATGCCTTTTTTGCTGGTTTATCACAAGGCATTTTTGTTGCTTTAATTACGGGTGGTGATGCAGTTATTAGACATTTTGCTCTTCGTTTTTCCCTATCTCGACACGGGCGCATTCCTTGGAAGTACAAGAGTTTTCTTAATTTTGCCAGACGACGTCGACTTCTTCAAAGAGTTGGCGGACGATATCGGTTCATACACCCCCTCCTGAAGGAACATTTTGCAAGATTAGAAATTTAGTAAGCTATGAACCGTGGAATTAATGATACTGTGGGTCAATTAGCTGAGGAGTCTGATCTCTCAGTGGTAAATTGAGGATTCTTACCCTAAAAGCCGTTTGATTCAGAAAAATTAGAACCACAAAGACACAAAGAGCACAAAGATTAGTCGTTGCGTAATTTTGGATCCTTGGACAGATATCTAATATAGTCAAGAAAACTCACAGTAGTAGAGATGAGGGGAAAAGCACGGTTCACACGCGGGATATCCTGGTTTGGGGGAACCATCCTAGTATTTGGGTTACTGACTGGGATGTCAGAGCCGATTGTTGGACAAACTAACCCTCCTCAGTTAGTGGAACAACAGAAGACACAACAGCTGTGGCAAACAGGTAGGGAGCAGTTTCAGCAAGCACAATTACAGGAGGCTCTCCAAACTTATCAACAAGTTTTACAAATTAATCGCCAACAAAGCAATACCACTGGTGAAGCTCAAACCCTCACTTATCTGGGGGATGTTTACAACGAGCTGAGTCAAAATGACGAAGCGCTGGTAGTGGCGCAGCAAGCTTTAGCCATTTACCAGAAACGAGGGAATCGCCAGGGAGAAGGGGAAGCACTGGATAACCTGGGGGAAGCTTATAAAGGGTTGGAAGAATATGAGCAAGCCTTGGCAACCTTGCAACAAGCCTTGGTAATTCATCAAGAAGTTGCTAACCGTAAGGGAGAAGGAGAAACTCTAACTAACTTGGGAGCTGTTTACCTTAACCTTAACCAACACCCCAAAGCCTTAGAAACATTACAACAAGCTCTCTCGATACGTAGAGAAATTAATGATAAGTTGCATGAACCGGAAACCCTCGCTTGGTTAGGATTTGCCTACTTTAGTTCAGGAGATGCTCAAGAAGGCTTGGAGTTACTCAACCAAGGGCTAGTACTTAGTAGAGAGGTAAATCATGCCCTTTGGGAAGGAGGAATTCTCCAGATAATTGGCTTAGTTTACAGTAACTTGGGTCAGGCTGAGCAAGCTTTAGAATTCTATACTCCTGCACTGGCGATTATTCAACAATCCGGTAATTTTGCTTGGGAAGCTCAGACGCTTTTGTGGATGGGACAAGCTTACACCAATATTAGGCAGTATTCCTCAGCTTTGGAGCTTTACCAACAGGCATTGCCCATCTATCGTAACCTGGAAAACCGTCCTCAGGAAGTTCTAACTCTTTACAGTATTGGTTTTACTTACTTTCGACTGGAAGAATATCCAACAGCAGTGGAATATTACCAGCAAGCATTAGTAATTCTTCGCGACTTAGACAATTTTGTCTTAGAAGCTAGTAGCCTAGAACAGAGTGGCAATGCTTATTTTTTGTTAGGCAATATTCCCTCAGCAAAGGATAGTTACCTGCAAGCTTTAGAGATTTATCGTCAGCTAGAAGATTTCAACTCCCAAGCAAGAATACTTGGTAGCATTGCTCGAGTTGATAACCAATTGGGAGAGAACCAACAGGCATTAGATAATTACCAGCAATCATTACAACTTTATCAGAAACTAGAAAACCGAAGCAAAGAAGCGGAAATCTTGGCAAAAATCGGTTCAGTTTATCTAGATTTGGGTGAAACTCAACCAGCCATTGATTATTTTAACCAGGCATTAGCCCTCTATCGCGAGCTAAATAATCGCTTTGGAGAAGGCAGCATATTAGAAGAGTTAGGCGACATTTACTCTAATTCAGGCGAAAGAGAACAAGCACTGGAGTATTACCAACAAGCATTATCAATCTTTGGGGATTTGCCAGATAATTCCCAAGCTCGGTATAGGGAAGCTTTTGTACTCTACAGGATTGGTGAGGATTACTTCAAGGTAAGTAAGAGTCAAACCGCTCTTGATTACTATAATCAAGCGCTGATGATTTATCGAAAATTAGGGAATTCTCAGTGGGAAGGGAATATGCTAGGTGCGATCGCTTTAACTTATCGTTCCCTCGAAGAATATCAAAAAGCTATAGAATATTTCAACGAAGCTTTGCTGTTATATCGCCAGGAAGATAACCGTAGTAGGGAAGCCTTTATACTGGACTCTATTGCCACAACTTATTCTGACTTGGATCAAAGGGAAAAAGCTCTTGATTATTACAACCAAGCTCTGGAATTAGTTAAGGGATTAGGAGAGAAAGACTCTGAAGCTGAGCTTCTCGTGAGTATAGGGGGAGTTTATGTTGAGTTAGGTGAGATAAAACAAGCTCTTGGCTATTACAATCAAGCTCTAGATTTACAGCAACAATTGGGTAAACGCGAAGATGTTGCGAGTACACTATTTTTCCTTGGTTCAGTACACCTCAATTTAGGTAATAATCAAAAGGCGCTAAGCCAACTCAATCAAGCTTTGAGAATCTTGCAGGAATTAGGAGAACTGCCAAGACTACAAGCCAAAACTCTGATGGCTATTGGTCAAACTTACAGCTCAACAGGAAAGACAAAAAAAGCTTTAGTAACCTATAACCAGGCTCTGGAAATCTCTAGAGCAGAGCAAGATTATTGGGGAGAAGCTCAAGCACTGCAAGGCATCGGTATTATCTATAGCTCTATCAATGATTACTCAAAGGAGTTAGATTACTTAAATCAAGCCCTAGTAATTTATCGTACTATCAACAATCGAGGTGCCGAAGCAAGTATTTTTCAATCGATTGGCACTACCTACTATACATTAGGCAATTATCAATTAAGTCTGGATTATTATAATCGTGCCCTCAAGCTTTATCGTACCATTGGTGAACCGGATGCTGAAGCTGATGCTCTTAAAAAGCTTGGGGAAGCCTATGCCAAAAAAGGTGACTATCAGCAAAGCTTCGATACTTACAACCAAGCTCTAAATATTTTCCGTGCCACAGGAAACCGCTTTGGGGAGGCTGATACCCTAACTTATATTGCCTCACTCCATGATTTATTAGGAGATTATCAATCTAGTATTAGCTTTTACTCCCAAGCCTTGTCAATCCAAAATGCTTTTGGTAGCCTCAATTGGAAAAGTCTTACCTTAGATGACCTTGGTGATGTTTACTACTCATTGGAAGATTATCAACAGGCTCTCGAATATTACCAGCAAATGTTGGCAATCTCCCGTAATTTCAATCAACCAAAACAGGAAGCTAACGCTCTGCGGAACATTGGCTTAGTCTCTGCTCAATTAGAAGATGAGCAACAAGCTCTCGATTTCTTGAATCAGGCGTTGAATTTATACCGTACCCACAGCTCTCCTACAGGAGAAACCAGTGTCTTAGCAAACATCAGCTCTGTCTATTCTAAATTAGAAGATTATCCAAAAGCCTTGGATTTCTTGCAACAAGCACTGCCTATAGCACAATCTACGGGAGATAAATTACTAGAAGCTAATCTCCTCTATAACTTTGGTAAAGTTTATAAGTTATCTGGAGATTACCAGCAAAGCCTCAAGTTCTACAAGCAAGAGCTATCTCTGCGACAGAAAATAGAAGATAAATCTGGAGAAGCTGATACCTTCTACAACCTTGCTCAAGTAGAGCGCCAGCGTAGCAATCTTCAACAAGCTCGCACCTATATTGAAGCTGCCATCAACATTACTGAATCCCTCCGCACCAATGTCGCCAGTCAGGAGCTACGTACTTCCTTCTTCGCCTCCAAGCAAGACTACTACGAATTCTACATCGACCTGCTGATGGAGCTAGATCAACAATATCCAACTAAAGGATACGATGCAGAAGCTCTCCATGTCAGCGAACGAGCTAAAGCCAGAAGTCTCCTCGAACTTCTGACTGAAGCGAATGCGGATATCAACCAAGGGGTAGACTCCCAGCTAGTAGAACAAGAAAGTAGCTTACAGCAACAACTCGATGCTATTGAACAACGCCGGGTAGAAGTCCTTAGTGGCGACTATACCGAGGAACAGAAAGCCAATTTAGATCAACAACGGCAAGCTCTGTTAAGAGAATACCAAAACCTCAGAACCAAAATCCGCGCTAATAGTCCCAAATATGCCGCTCTCACTCAACCCCAACCCCTCACCCTCAAGCAAATTCAGCAACAGGTACTCGACAAAGATACGTTGCTGTTGCAGTATTCCCTAGGTGAAGAACGCAGCTACCTCTGGGCTGTAACCAAAAATAGCATGAATAGCTATCAACTACCCCCACGGGAGGAAATTGAAACCGCCGCACGACAATTCGTAGAATTGCTCAACAACCCTAGGTATCGCTTAGGGGAAAGAGGGAGTATTGTAGTTGAGCAGGTTAGAGATTTCGATGCTAAGAAAGTTGCCCCCAAACTCAGCCAAATTCTCTTAGGGGAAGTCGCACAGCAGTTAGGGAACAAACGGCTCCTGATTGTCAGTGACGGCGCTCTGCAATACATCCCCTTTGCCGCTCTGCCGACGCCAGCCACCGCAGATAGTGACAATCCTACCCCATTGATTAGCGATCGCGAAATTGTCAATTTGCCTTCATCCTCTACTCTGGCTATTTTGAGGAAGGAATTCTCAGGCAGACAACCAGCACCCAAGCAAGTCGCCATTTTAGCTGATCCTGTCTTTAGTCGAGAAGATGCACGAGTAACTGCACCTAACTCACAACCTCCACAGATAGAACAAATCCGTGGAGACAATTTAGAGCAAAATTACCTCAACCGTGCTGCCAGACAATTAGATATCGGAGTTTGGAACAGATTACCAGGAACACGTCAAGAAGCCGAAGCGATTATGGCTCTAGTGCCAGTATCTCAGCGTACCCAGGTGTTTGATTTTAATGCCAACCGTGCCGCTGCTACTAGTCCCCAACTCAGTCAGTATCGCATTGTCCATTTTGCCACCCACGGACTGCTCAACAGTGAAAATCCTGAACTATCCGGTGTAGTCTTATCCCTGATTGATGAGCAAGGTAATCCTACCAATGGTTTCCTGCGCCTCCATGATGTTTTTAACCTCAACTTACCTGCGGAGTTAGTAGTGCTGAGTGCTTGTGAAACGGGATTGGGTAAGGAAGTCAAAGGAGAAGGCTTAGTAGGGTTGACAAGAGGCTTTATGTATGCAGGAGCACCAAGAGTATTAGTAAGTCTGTGGAATGTGAATGATGCAGCTACAGCAGAGATGATGAGTCGATTCTACCGTTTAATGTTACAGGAAGGTTTATCAGCTCCAGCAGCCTTGAGAGCAGCACAATTAGAAATGCAACAGGAGTCTCAGTGGCAAGCACCCTATTATTGGGCAGCATTTACGCTTCAAGGAGAGTGGCGTTAATAGTTAGAGCTTGGGAGAATAAGTCGATTGATTCGGGTTTTGAATTAAGAATTAAGAATTAAGAATTAAGAATGCTTATAGAGTGAGGATTATATCGATTAATGAGTTGCCTTCCTCGTCGCTTTTTGTAAATTTTCCTCCCTGCTTTGGGTAATCTAGAAATATTAGCCCCAATTTTAATGTAGAGAAATTATATCATGTCCGTCTAAACAGTAGTTATTATTCCCTTCTGCCCTCTGCCCTCTGCCCTCTGCCTTCTTTTTCCTTAACCAACAACAAAAAAATGCAAATGACACCTAGTTTACTAGACAAGATCGGCGACTGGAATCCTCAACTATTCCGGGAACTCAAGGGTAGGCTTAAACCCCGCAATGTGATTATTTCTGTAACTATCTCTGTATTTGGTCAACTTTTAATGTTGCTGTTTTTTTACAGCCAAATCTTTGATAGAAGTTACAGTCAATACTGCATCCGCTCAAGCAATTACCAGTGCCTCAAGGATAGTGCAGGAAATCTGGTCATCAATTGGTCCGAATGGTGGCAAAACCTGTTCGGTATCTTTTGCTGTATTACTACCTGCATCATCCTAGTAGTAGGAACCTATATGCTTATTAGTGACATTTGCAAAGAAGAACGTCGTGCTACCCTCAACTTCATTCGGCTCAGCCCTCGCTCAGAAGTAAATATTTTAACTGGCAAACTCTTAGGTGTACCAATTTTACTTTATCTAGCTGCTGTCTTGACAGTTCCTTTACAATTGTGGTCTGGGCTTTCGGCGGAAATTCCTCTAGCTAAGATTTTAATTTTTTGGGTAATTGTTGTTGCTAGTTGCCTTTTATTCTACAGCGCTGCCTTAGTTTGCAGCTTGATTAGCGGCGGAGTTGGAGGATTTTTACCCTGGTTAGGTAGTGGTGCAGTTTTCTTGTTCTTGATGCTAATGCTGAGTCTAACAGTAAATTGGACATCTGTAGATGAGCCATCAGCTTGGCTAAGACTATTTAGTCCCCTTGACTCAATAATATATCTATTCAGCAGTTCTGAGGGGTATGGTGAAGAGTGGCTTTATTTACGGTGGTACTATTTGCCTGTTGGTGCTAGTACGGTTAGTCTAATTGGTTTTACTTTATTGAATTATGCTTTGTGGACTTACTGGATTGGGCAGTCACTAAAACGTTGTTTTCGCAACCCCAATGCAACTATCCTCAGCAAGGGGCAGAGTTATTTGCTGGTTGCTTGTTTGGAACTAGTAATTTTAGGGTTTGTTTTGCAAGAGCCAAGAACTTTTGACTCCTATGACTTTCAAACCAATTTAACTTTTCTATCTATATTAAACTTAGCAGTGCTACTTGTTTTAATAGCACTTCTGTCTCCCCAACGCCAGGCTTTACAGGATTGGGCACGTTACAAACAACTCAAAACCAGGCATCAGACTTTAGTGCAGGATTTGGTTTGGGGTGAGAAGAGTCCAGCAGTAGTGGCAATAGCTATTAATCTTGCGATCGCAACTACTCCCATAGTTTTGTGGATTTTACTGCAATCTGTCAATAATATCGACAAAACCAGGATACTTTTTGGTGTAGCTTTCTTTGCCAGCTGGATACTTATTTACGCTAGTATAGTGCAGCTGATGTTAATGATGAAAACTCCCAAGCGATCGCTTTGGGCTGCTGGTACTATAGGTTCTATCATCTGCTTGCCGCCGATAATCCTGGAAGTACTTGGCATCTTTCCTGATGAGAACCCTACTGTGTGGTTATTTTCTACCCTTCCTTGGCTTGGGCTAGAACATGGTGTAACCCCTATCACAGTTTTCATAGCCCTTCTAGGTGAGGGAATTGTCTTGGTATTGCTCAATTTACGGCTGACACGACAGCTACAACAAGCTGGTAAGTCTGCTACTAAAGCTTTGTCTGAATTTAAGGAGCAGGGAGTAGGCAATAGGCAATAGGCAATAGGAATGCTCCTACCTTCAAACCTGGTGATGAAAAGATTTTTTCATTGAGATTTTCTTGTAGCTTCCTGCCTCTGCTCCCTGTTCCTAAGAACCTTTAAAGATGTCGAGTTGAACCGAAAATCTTATGACTGGAAATTCTCAAGAGCAGGTTAGCAATTCACAGAATTTTGGTTGTGGATGCTTACTTAGTTTGATAGTTCTGGGACTACTTGGTCTAATAATACCATCATTCCTCAATACTGCCCCTTCTGGAAGAACATCGGAAGTGAAAACCTATATTGGCTCAATGAACCGTGGGCAGCAAGCTTACTTTCTCGAAAAAAATACCTTTGCCAATGCCATTGAACCTCTAGGGCTTGGTATTAAAACCCAAACGGAAAACTACACCTATTCAACTCGTGTAACTGACAAAGCTGCCTTTAACTATGGTATAGCTCATTCAGATAAATATACTTACAAAAGAAAATACTTCGGACTTTTCTCCAAGAAGGTTAAAGTGCCACTTTATAGTTATATCGGAGGTGTTTTTATTGTTCCTCTTACGGAAGTTAGTCCCGACGCTGCTTCTAGTGAATTGACAACAATATCCATCTTATGTAGAGCAGATGTTCCTGATAGCACTCAACTAGCAGAACCAACGTATGTTGATGGTGAACTTGCCTGCAGTGAGGGTACAACTGATATCAAAAATTTAAATTCGTGATAGAGATATTGCAATTTAATATTTCGGTGAATATAATTTAACATTGTCAAGTTAGTTATGCAATTTAAAACAATCGGTATTACTACAATTATTGCTACTATCGCTAGCTTCAGTGTTGGCAACTTAAACTTAATTGACAACCTTCAATCTACACAACTATACACCAACCAAGCGAACTTCATTGGTAAATCTTCCTGGTCGAGATTTACTAGACAACTATTTCCATTAACTTCAACACCAGTAGCAGCTGAAGAACTCTTAGCTCAACAAATTCCAAGTAACCAAGCTGAACCTGTACAACAATCTGAGCCACAGTTGCTCACACTCTATGAACCAATCCAGAATTTTGAGTGGGAGGGCATGTTTGTTAGTCCTCAAGGTATCGCTTATTTTGCTGAAGAAGTTGCCCCCAGCTGGCTAACAACTAATGAATTAGCAGTAGATTCGGCAAGAAGAAATAGGGATCGTAAAGCAGAGGCAAGAGCACTGTTTGAGTTGGGTTTGGCTAACCATGTTGTAGGTGGCTATTTTAATCAAGCAATTGACTACTATAAACAGAGTTTAGCCGTTGCCAAAGAAATTAGCGATCGCGATTTAGAAGTACTCCTGTTGGGAAATCTGGGATTAGCGTACCTGCAAAGCGGTTACTATTATATTGAACCATTTACCTATTTGCAGGAATATTTCAGCTATACCTGGCATCAGGCTTATTATTACAACGGTGACGACCCGAAATTAGGGGGTATGGCCCTAGGAAATTTGGGTAATGCTTACTATGGTGCAGACCTTTATACTAAGGCGATTGAAACTCATCAGCGACGTTTAGAACTATCCCAAGAGCTTAAAGATCGTCGAGGAGAAGCTAAAGCTTTAGGAGATTTGGGTATTGTTTACCATGCCTTAGGAGAATATGACCAAGCTATTGAATATCACCAACAGCGATTAGCCATTGCCAAAGCAATTAAAGACCGCCAAGGAGAAGGGCAAGCTCTCTCCAATTTAGGCATAGCTTACCATACTTTGGGAGAATATAAGCAAGCTATTGCCTATCAACAAGAGTATTTAGTTATCTCCAGAGCAATTAAAGACCCCCTAGGAGAAATCCAAGCTTTAGGTAACTTAGGAGGTGCTTACTATTTCCTAGGAGATTATAACCGAGCCATTGAACTGTATGAGCAAGCTTTAGCAGCAGCTTATGACATTCGTGAGTCCCAAATGGCAAATAAGATTCGCGGTAATCTGGGACTTGTCTATTTTCAAAAGGGAGATTTAGAGCAAGCAGATGAGTTATATCAACGCTTCTTTACCTCTGCATACTATAGCGATAACCGCCGAGGAGAAGCCTTAGTGCTCAATAATAAAGCAGTTGTTCAATTCACCTCTGGCAATGTATCAAACGCTATTAGTGAGTTACAAAAAAGTATCGATCGCTTGGAATCTCTCAGAACCAGGCTAGAAAACAATGATGCCTACAAAGTATCAATTTTTGAAACCCAAAATACTCCTTATATCAACCTACAAAAAATTCTGATTGCTCAAAACCAAGTTGAAGCTGCTCTGGAAATTGCTGAGAGAGGCAGAGCTCGTGCTTTTGTTGAGCTATTATCTCAGCGCTTATCTGCTGGGCAAACTGAAGCATCTCTGATTACTTCACCCAATATTGAGGAGATTAAACAAATTGCTAAAGCTCACCAGGCGACAATCGTTGAATATTCCCTTATTTCGGCAAACTTCAAAGAGGAAAATCGACTGCAAACCAAGGAATCAACTCTGTTAATTTGGGTAGTCAAACCTTCTGGAGAGGTTGCCTTGCGCCAAGTAGATTTCAGTTCCTTAGAACCAACACAGTCTAGTTCTCTAGAAGAGTTAATTCTCAGTAGCCGCGACTCAATTGGTGTCAGAGGCATCGTGGTTGCTGAAAGTCCACAAACACCAAATCAATTACCACAAGATGCTAACTCTAATAAAAGTCTACAGCAACTTTATCAACTGCTGATTGAACCAATTGCTGAACTATTGCCAACTAACCCGAACAATCATGTTATCTTTATCCCTCAAGGTGAGTTATTTCTCGTTCCTTTTCCTGCACTCCAAGACAGTTCAGGTCAATATTTAATAGAAAAACACACTATACTCACAGCACCTTCAATTCAAGTACTCGATTTAACCCGTCAGCAAAGGAACAAGATTAAGGATGGGCTAAGACATCCCCTAGTAGTAGGAAATCCTACCATGCCCAGTGTATCCTTATCTCCAGGCAAGAAGCCGCAAAAATTATCCTCCCTTCCTGGTGCAGAAAGAGAAGCAAATGCGATCGCATCTCTATTAAATACCCAACCCCTTATCGGTAATCAAGCGACAGAAACTGCCATTAAGCAGCAGTTGGGTAAAGCAAGCATTATTCACCTAGCAACCCACGGGTTATTAGATGAAATCAGGGGATTAGGAAGTGCGGTAGCTTTTACCCCATCTGATCAAGATGACGGCTTACTCACTGCTGAAGAAATTCTAAATTTGCAATTGAATGCCGAATTAGTAGTATTGAGTGCCTGTGATACTGGCAGAGGTAGAATTACTGGAGATGGAGTAGTCGGATTATCTCGCTCGATAATCAGTGCTGGTGTACCTAGTGTCATCGTTTCCTTATGGCAAGTACCAGATGCTCCCACTGCCTCCTTAATGAGTCAGTTTTATCAAAGTCTCTCATCAAACCCAGATAAAGCCCAAGCCCTACGCAGTGCAATGCTGGCGACGATGAAGCAACATCCAGCTCCTAAAGATTGGGCAGCTTTTACGCTCATTGGGGAAGCAAATTGATAGTAATACCAAATCCGGCATATATAACTGGAGTTCAGTATATAAACTGTTATAATCTCGGCCCAACCAAGAAGCTGGACTCAGAGCCAAGCAAATCAAAGCATATATTCGCAAGTTGAAGCGAAAAATACAGAAAATATATAATGAAGGAGAAGCTAATAATGGTGCGTTATGCTTCGCTAACGGCACCCTACTGATTTAGGTATGAAAACCTTGATATGATTAGTTTCTAACCTTGAATTAATTTATCCCTAATTCTGAAGGATGCCGCCCGTCAATTTCGATAACGGTTAAGTCTTTCGAGTAAAACCATTTGATTTCGCCATGGTGATCGGCTACGGCAACTAATCTAAAATGCTCTTGTTCATCAATCGTTAATAGCTCGAAAAAAGCATTTGGTCGCGAAGATTTATAAATGCCAAATCCAGTCCCTAGCAAAATATAGTTATTTTGACTTTCTTTATGTTTCACAATAATTGCCATTTTGATGAAATTTATTTTTGATGATTTGCTATTTTTTGTCCAAAGTCCAAAACTTCAAACTTAGCTTTCGCTGCTTGTAGTTTTGCTCGAACAGCTTCCTCTACAGGCTTTACTTGTTGCGCTGCAAGTCGGGAAATCAGATCACGATTTTTATCCTCGTAATACCGCTGAAGTTCTTCAGCTTCCTTGAGAACGAGCTTATACTCAGCCTCGACTTCAGCACGATTTTCCTCAATGTAGGTAAGAGCAGCATTAATTTGTTCATTCGTTAGGTTAAATAGACTACGAATGAATTTAGAAGGATATTGGGCTGTCACATAGTCCATCACATCGTAGAGAGTGATGCGTGTACCTGCGATCGTGAGTCCCCGCTCTGTTCTAATAATTTCTGGATGTTGAGTAGGTGCTGAAACCATATCTAGTCTTCACTAAACTACCGACTCAATCATACTGAAAGTTCACGTATAAAGAACGATCGCTATGAAGTGCTAACGATCGTGTTCAAAGCAGAGTATTTGGTTGCATCATCTATGTGGAAATTAAAGATGATAAAATCTGGATCGAACGGGATGGAACAGAAATTGGAGTTGCTAGCGAATTAGTTGCAGCTGGCGTACCTAAGCAAGATATCGTTTTAGCATTTCACGCTCCCTATAAACGGCAATTTACTGAATTTGCTGTTGGTGAGATTTGCTCCTCTTAGATTTGCACGGTTGAAACCTGTTCCCTACTCCCTATTGCCTATTGCCTTCTTTTCATGACGCTGGTTTTGGTATGCTGCTAAACTTTTTGAGCTACAAGCTAGAAAGCGTTAGCTTGACGGAGGAGTGTCAAGATCTCCAAACGGCTGAGATGCTATGCTGCTAACGCACCCGAGCGAAGCATCCCGAAGGATATTGCTCCGCAAACACTATCGTTAGCTATACCAAAGGCTTTACAGCAATAGTGAGAACGAATCCACTTACCTCAAATTTCTGAGATAAGATCGAGAAGTAAACTAACTTTCCCTTCCAGGCAAGAAGCAACTCGTCAGCAATACTTGTCTCCATATTGGCAAGAGTAATGATGAAGAAAGTAAGTGAGCAGCAAAACTCTAATGAAAAGCATCATTTTACCAAGTCTGAGTGGCTGGTACGAATTTTTTTGTACAGTTGCGTAATGCTCACAGTCGTTAAATTGTTGTATCCATCTAACAATGGATACAACAAGTCCTCAGAAGCAAGAACATATATTGGCTCAATTAATCGAGCGCAGCAAGCCTACTATTTGGAAAATTATAGGTTTGCTGATTTTGATTCATTTGACGAACTGGGGTTAGGAATTCGTACTGAAACTGATTATTATCACTACCGAATTATCTCGCCGATGATGCCTGTGCAAACCTGGGATGATTCAAAATATATGGCAAACTTCAAGGAAGGAGTGCTTGCGATCGCACAAGCTAAAGAACCCGAATTCAGACAATATATTGGTGCTGTGTTTCTTTTCAAAACATCGGAACACCGAGAGCCAATAACTGCTATAATTTGCGAGGTTAATGCTGGCGTTCCCTTACCGTCTACTTTACCAACGCTCATCGACAACGAGATTCAATGTCCGAAAGGAACGAAACCGCTAAGGTAGGATCGTGACTTGCTTTTGCTCCACAACTTTATCGTCAAGAGCAAATTTAAACAGCCACTCTCCCGGTTGATCAGCTTTTTGGAAGTCATACCAACACCAAGCTTTTAATCCCTCTGATGAAGCTTCAAGATTCGCTTGTCCCATGGCTACTAATCGTTCTTGTCCGTCAAACATTTGACAACTTCCCTGATAGTCTGGGGCAGTTAATTCAGCAGCATCAATCGTGAAATAAATTCGTCCAAACTTGATAGAGAGACGGTTAAGATTCTCTGAAGATTTTGGATCTGTACTTATTTTAATATTATCATTAAAGCTTAATCCAGGCGCAACTTTTATGATCTTTTGCGGCTGAGGCTGTAAAATTTTGATGGTAATAGCAACACCAATAATCAAACTGGTAGCCAATAAACCCACCATTGCCCATACTTTTTTAGTAATTTTCAGCGGACGCAGTACCTCTAAAGGTACAAGAGCATCTAACGCTTCTTCAGCAGAAGTATAACGGTCATGAAAATTGGGTTCGACCATCTTTTGTAGCCAACTGATAAATAGTTGACTCAGCTGAGGGACTTGCTGCTGAAAATTGATGCGTCCCCGATCATCTATCAAGCTGCCAAATTCGGTAGAAGTTGTGCCTGTAAGCAAACAAATTAGGGTTGCACCGAGGCTGTAAAGGTCAGAAGCAACAGTTAGTTGGTGATTGAACATTTGTTCTGGCGGCATAAAACCTAAGGTTCCTTTCACTACGCTACTCACCGCTACTTCACCGCCTCCTGTGCGAGCAAACCCAAAGTCCACTAGGTAAACATTCATCCTATCGTCAACTAAGATATTTTCTGGCTTTAAGTCCCGGTGAATTATGGGTGGAATTTGTGATTGTAAGTAGTGCAATATTTCTAAAACGGCAATGGCAATTTGCTTAATTTGTTGTGGTTTCCACTCTCGTTTACTTGCCAAAGATAGGGCATTTTTGTATTCTTGTACCAGGCAAAAACCTGCTGCTGTTTGAAAGGAATCCAGATAGCGGGGAATACTGGGATGAGCTAGTCCACGCAAGACTTGGATTTCCCGCTCATAAGCACTATATTCCGACCAACTTGCACTAGTACGAGCAAACTGAAACTGCTTAACTACCACAGAATGACCAGTGTTAATTTCAGTGGCAAGATAGGTGACACGACCCCCGGCGCGATTTTGTCCAAGTTCGCGCTTCACCTGATAGCCGTAGTTGGAAAAGTTGGGAAAGAGGTTGTTGGTCATTGGTGATTTGTCCTTTGCCTTGTAATATCAAGTTCGGTTGAATACTTACACTTCGGTTCCAATAAGGCAGAGGGCAGAAGGGAAAGAAGAAGGGCTATTAACCATTAGCCATTAGCCATTAGCCATTAGCCATTAGCTTTTCAGTGTTTCTCAAGAGCTATCAAGGCTTGATTAAATTGTGTTGGTTATTAAGATATTGAGCGATTAATTTGTTGCGTTTGAAGGGTTGATAAATTAGCAGTTTGACCCGGAGAAAGGTAATCGTTAAAACAGGGGCAATTGCTAATAATACTATGGTAACTTTCTCTCCTAACGAGCCTCTGATATCATTACTAAAGAAAGTTAAACTAGCTACAGTCAGCAATGCTAAGCAAATACCCAAGCCCAAACTGAGGATAACTGCTTGGGAAGCCTCTCTAGGTTCAAATCCCTTGTTGATTTGATGTGAGATCGCCCTTTGAGTTAACCACCAGATTGCTTTATAAACCAAGCCACTTAAGAAGATAGCGCTCACGACTACTAACGTGAATCCTAACAATCCTAACAATCCTAATGCGACTCCTAATAACAATAATACGTTCAATAATCCTACCAATACTAACCAAAACAAACAAATCAAAGGCACAAATAGTATCACCACTAATGGACTCAGTACATTAACCAAGATAAGTTTTATTTTCTGATAGGTCATTATCTTATCGGTGTGATACCTCTTCTGATTCATTCCCGAGGAGATACCCCAAATAATTCCCATGACAATTCCTACTGAGGAGAACACAAACAACACTTCTTCATTCAACGACATCCTAGTTACGACAACAACTACACTACTCAGGCAAGCACCCGCAATTATTGTCAGTAACCCACCAATTCCAGCCTTCAATATACCAATCTGATGCTCTGCTGCCATTGTCACGGCTATTCTATCCCATACCACAAAAGTAGGAAAAAAGATGAGCAATACCACTGAAAAGTATAAATTCCCGAAGTCCGAAAACTCTCCCAAGAAGTTTACTAGCAGCAATGGTATACAACTGCTTGCAATTAACCCTAACAACATCAAATAAGCAGGTTTTTGGGGTTGAGGGAGTGATGCCGTTTGTACTCGAACCTTAATCTTATTCCCTTGGGATGAGGAATTGCTGCGTAATACAATCTTGCGAGTATAGGTTTCTCCGGCTAGCAACTTACTCGTATCAACTGTAATCTCACATTTCACCTCATTCACTTCAAACTTCTGCGGTGAAAATGAGATCCAGCTATGATCATAACGAGTATGGGGAGGATCAGACGGATGAGGTGCTACTTCCCAGTAACCAGCCAGCATTGTATCTGGAATCGGGTTGCTAATGGTGATGCTTTGAGTTTGTTTCTCTGGGTACTGCCTACAAGTAAAATTCAGTCTATTCCGTGTTAATCTAACTTTTGGCAAGCGGTCAACATCAATTGGTTCCAAGGCAGCTAAGGCTTCGACAGCATTGACATATCGAGCTTGCATTCTCGGTTCGACCATTTTTTGCAGCCAACTTACCCAACCCCGTTTCAGTGGCGGCACCAAATGCTGAAAATGCAGGCAATAATTCGTATCGATTAAATTCCCGATATCCGTCGATTTTGTCCCGGTAAGCAAGCAAATCAGGGTTACCCCTAAGCCATAAAGATCAGAGGCAGTGGTTAATTCCCGATTAAACAACTGTTCCGGCGGCATAAATCCCATCGTCCCTTTGACGACGCTACTCGCCGCCACTTCACCACCGCCACTACGAGCAAAGCCAAAATCGACAAGATAGATTTTCAACTGGTCGTTGATTAAGATATTTTCAGGTTTAATATCTCGGTGAATAATTGGTGGGTTTTGGCGTTGTAGATAGACCAAAATTCTGAGCACCGTAAGGGCAACTTGCTCAATGCTTTTGGGAGTCCAACGGCGCGGTATTGCTACCGATTGCGCCTTAATGTATTCCTGCACAATGCACAACCCGTCAGGAGTTTGGAAACTATCGAGATAGCGGGGAATATTGGGATGATGGAGATTTCGTAGCAGAGTCATTTCTTGTTCGCAGACTTCGTACTCCCCCCAAGTTGAACCCAATGCAGCAAACTGAAACTGTTTAATGACTACTTTTTGCTGGGTGTTTGTCTGCTTGGCTTGGTAAGTGACTCGTCCACCAAGACTATTGTGACCCAGTTCTGAGAGGATTTGGTAACCGTAACTAGACCAATCGGGATAGTTGCTCATGGAAGGAACCTTCTTTAAGGCTTAATTAAATTCTGTTGGTTATTAAAATATTGAGCGATTAATCTATTGCGTTTAAACTGTGAATAAATAAGCAGTTTTCCTAGGAGAAAGGTAACCGTCAAAACAGGGGCAATTGTCAACAAGACAACAGCAATTTGCTCTCCTAACGAGCCTCTGGTATCTTCAATGTAAGTTAAACTAACTACACTAAGCAATGCTAAGCAAATACCCAATCCAAAGCTAAGGATAACTACTTGGGAAGCCTCTTTGGGTTGAAATCCTTTTTTGATTTGATATGTGATCGCTCCTTGAATTAACTGCTGGATTGCCTTATAAACCAACAAAAATACCAAAATAGCGATCGCGACTACTAAAAAACCTAGGATCATATCCCCAAACATTAGTCTCCCCACTAATGTGCCCCCTAAACCAACGAATAAAATTAATAACACAACTGTATCGTAGGTTTTGTCGTCCTCCTTTCCATTTGTTCCAAAGGAAGCCCCCCACATAGTTCCCATGATAATTCCTAACCATCGCCACTACGAGCAAAGCCGAAATCGACAAGATAAATATTCAACTGGTCGTCGATTAAAATATTTTCGGGTTTGATATCTCGGTGAATAATTGGTGGGTTTTGGCGCTGTAGATAAGCCAAAATTCTGAGCACCGCAAGGGCAACTTTCTTGATGCCTTTGGGAGTCCAACGGCGTGGTAATGCTAAGGATTGTGCCTCAATGTATTCCTGCACAATGCACAACCCGTCAGGAGTTTGGAAACTATCGAGATAGCGAGGAATGTGGGGATGATCGAGATTTCGTAGCAGAGTCATTTCTTGTTCGCAGGCTTCGTACTCTGCCCAAGTGGAACCCAATGCAGCAAACTGAAACTGTTTGATAACTACTTTTTGCTGGGTGTTTGTCTGTTTGGCTTGGTAAGTGACTCGTCCACCAAGACTATTGTGACCCAGTTCTGAGAGGATTTGGTAACCGTAACTAGACCAATCGGGATAGTTGCTCATAGAAGGATTCCTTCTTTGTTTTAGCATTCAGCTGTCAGCTGTTAGCTATCAGCTTCCTTCGGAACTAAGTGCTTCTATTAGAAGTAACCTGCCCTCAAGCGCCAAGCGCCTTACCCTTGGATAGGCAGGTTTTTTACTGCTATTTCCAACTTATCTCACTTTTCGAGCTTTTACCGAAAGCGGCGGTAAGTCCATTCCTTCAAGGGATGGGAGGGATAGCTGCCCGCCACTTAGTTGTTTGTTATTTGTTATTTGATTTCTTGTGTATTCAATTGGAGTTTAGTTCCCCGTGCAAAACCTAAAAGCCTTACAGTAGGTCCAGTTAAAGAGTTTCCCAGAACAAGTGTAGGCATTGATTTGGTCAAAAATAGAAACATCAGAAACATTATAGAAACATCACAACATTTAGTTGATTTTTAAAAAATAAATACGCCATACTGTCATTCATGCCAATTACGGAAGGAGATTATTCCTGTGAAAGTCACCCGACATCGGGAGAAGATTATAGAGGCGTTGCAAGAATGGTTTCGCGTACACAAAGAAGGCCCAAGCCTAGAAGAGTTATGTATAGAACTGGAAATGCAACCTCGTCAGAAAGCTACCTTACAACGTTGGCTACAGACAATGCGAGGTGTTGATGTGGAATGGGAAGATCATGTTCCCAGAACTTTGCATTTGATTCGAGAAGAACCAGCAGAACCAGAGTTACAGATTCCCGTGACAGAGACTCTGCGTTATTTAGCAACAGGGTTAGCTGAATGGGAAAAACTTAAGCCGGAGCGAAGAGTTAATTTGCCTCAAGCATTACGTTTGGGAATGTCCCGAATGTATTTGACTTCCTTATTACAGGAAGATGAAACTGCACCAGGGAGCCTGCCAGAATTTTTTCAATGGGCTGAAACTCCAGTAATTAAATGGACTCCTGCCCAAGAAATTCAAAATTTATCATCAGATGTAACCCTGATTGAAGACGGGTTGATTTCTGATTTTGCCTATCACTGGTTAGTAATGGGCAAAGATGTCGAAAAGCAGGTGCAGGAAAAAGTGTTACAGGATGTTTTGGAATACTGCCGAGCCAATCAACTCGACGAATCCTATCGTGTTTTTCGCAAACTGATTACAGAGCGACCAGTTATTCCCTACAAAGATTATCGCCGTCTTTTGTCAAAAGATACTCTTCGACCTCTAAGGAATTATTTACAGCAGGCGTATGTCGATCTAGTAGATTTAAGCGCAGATCAAACTTTTCATTTTTGTCCTCGCTGTCAATACATCCAGCGTCAACGTTCTGATGGTAGTTATGGCTGCCGCAATATAGTTTGCGATCGCCTGTCTGCAAAGTGGAAGCTACCTCCTCAACCAACAATCACTAGAGAGCAAGCTGAAACCATGAAAGTGGTGACACCTGGAATACATCGCTATGGAACTATTCCAGGACTTTGGGAAATTCATTTAGCCGAAGAGCTTTCTAAATTAGGTGTGCGGGTAACGCTGTGGCCACAAATTGATGAGTTCGATTTGCTGGTGGAATTCAGCCGAAAACTTCACTGGGCAATTGATGTCAAAGATTGGTCTTATTTGGATGAAGAGCGGTTACAAAAAGTACAGTATCGCCCCGATGTTCAAGAGACTTTTATTGTTTTTCCCGACTCGCGAGAGCAAGAATTAGGTATCAAGGTAAGGCGCGAAAAATTAGAACCCTCACTCAATGGCGTGGAATTGAAATTGATTAGTGAAGTTATCGCCGAAGCCAAAACAATCTTGAATAAGAGGAAAAAATATCGTGCGTAATATTTCTCAATGGGGCAAAGAACTGCGGTCTGCATTACGTAAATCTGATGAATTAAAAGAATACGTGGCGATGTTTTTTTTCGATCTTAGTCAAAAAAAACAATCTAAGTTAATTCAGCAATTAGCAGAACTAATTACAGAAGTAGAATTAGGACTAACTTTACTCAAAGAAATTGCTCCAAATGACCCCGTAACTTCCGTATCGGCATTACTGCTAGGGTATCGCTTTCGAGTTGAATGTTTGCTGGACCAGGATAACTGGCTGAAGGTACAAAGAGCGCGTTTTTATCTGATTCGTCGCAAAGGACGCCAATGGGAGCGATCGCTTACTGAATATATCAAACTGCCTGAAACCATCAGAACTTTTGAGTTAAATGACCCCAAAGATATCCCTCAATTAATTCCTTCAACCGTCTATCCTCGACGGCAAAAACTATATCAACAAACTCTATCGGCAGCCCCACCTCACAAACAGCAAAAAGTCAAATTAGCAACAGCGGGAACTTGGTACGTTAAATCCTCTCAAAAGGGTAATGCCCCGATAGAAATTCCCATCTCCATTCCCCAAAGCGTAGCCAATATAGCTCCTTCCCCAACCGTTACTTTTAAAAGAAACCGCAAGGCAAAAAATCCTTCTCATACTGTAACTTTAGAGGAATTAGAGGAAACCGCACGGGAGATGGACGAACGACTGGCTAATTCTGGAGATAAACAGAATTACTACAAGCGTCTCTGTGATATTGCTTTAAAACTGATGGATGAATCAGATAATAATGATTTTCTTCCCAGTACTGAGTTGAAGCTGGAAGGATTAATACATATAGTCGGCTTGTTAAATGTAGGTAAGTCAACTTTACTAGAAATTCTGATTTACCACTTTGCCAAGCAAGGATATCGCTGTGGCTTAATCGTCAATGATGTAGTTACTGCGGTAAGATTAGCATCTCTTTTTGCTCACCGATTTTCAATTGAGGCTGCTCCCATTCTAGGAAGAGATCGCAAAGATCATCTCCAAAAAGTATACGAACCTCTTTTAGCAAGAGCGGGAGAAGAAATCTCTCAAGGAGCAGTTCATCCTGCATGGCGTTGGTTGAGTCCTATTTGCCCTCTATTGGGTTTAGTGCAATCAGAAGAAAAATGGGAGTTTGGTTCTGAACCCTGTCATACTCTTTATCAGAAAGCTGCGGATCTAGAATCAGAGAATAGCAATAGCGAAGATGATGATAATGAAAACGATATAGAAGACTTCTTGGAAAAAGACCGCTATACCTGTCCCCTTTATTACAAATGTCCTCGCCATCAGCTAGAAAAAGATATTGCTCTGGCTCAAGTTTGGGTTTTAACTCCAGGAAGCTTGATTTATTCCCGCGTCCCTCGTCAAGCATTTGATCAAAAAATAACTTGGGCTGAGACAGTTTATCGTGAGTGTGATTTTCTGTTTGTCGATGAAGCAGATCGGGTACAGGTGCAGTTAGATGAGTCTTTTGTTCCCAGCCAAGTTTTGGTAGATGCTTCTGGAAACTCTTTTCTCAATAAACTAGGGCTGAATTTTGCCAGGAATATTTATACTTCAGACCGACGCAGTATGGCAGCAGAACTCTTTGCTGCGGGCAAACGCGCTCAGGATTACGCTCAAATTGCCACAGATTTAATTCTTCCTCGACTGCATAACCAACCAGAATTAGTTGAGTGGCTAGGTACGACTCCTTTCACAGGACGTTCTCTATTCAGTCATATTGTGCGAGATTTATTAAAAACTCCTCAGACTGATAAACCTTCCCCCAAACTAGGGAAAAAAGCCACTCACCAGCAAAGAGAACAATCTCTGCTCGAAGGTATACAGTCTGAAGAACAACGGCAACGTCGTAAAGAAGTTATCAAAACGGTAGAAGAATTTTTGAATGCTCCTTTAGATCGCCGTCGCGGAAAAGAATTATCAATTTTGGCTCATACAATTTTGAGCGCAGAAACTGACCGTACTGCTTTAGAAGAAGTTGGTGAGTGGTTACAGGGGTGGCTCAAACATCTGAAGATTCCTCTCAAAGACGAAATTCAGTTTGAGGAAATAAAACGCAACCTACACTTTGCCATTCTCATTACAGTATTGAATAATCGTCTAGGTTTCTTAGTTGATAATCTTAACGAGCTAGCTCGCAGCCAAATTATCGACTTTCATGATTTGAGCCAAGTTTTAGTGTATCGTCCACCTCGCGACTTTCTCCCCGTCGTTCCTTCTGCACCAGTAGGCAATATTTTGGGTTTTCGCTACACCCGTGATCGAAGCAGTAGTCAAGGTGGGAAATTAGAATACTTCCGCTATGCTGGCGTAGGTCGTTTTTTGCTGCTAAATTTCCCTACTCTTTGGTCAATAGACAATTGGGATGGCCCTCATACCGTTTTAATTTCAGGAACGAGCTATGCCCCAGGCAGTCTTGCTTATCACCTCAAGGATAAGCCTACTGTCTTACTAGAACCTGCTAGAAATAATCACCAAGCAGGAAATGCTGGCATCAGCGACAGTAAATTTACCTTTAGCCCTCAACAATCAGAAGGTCAGTTTATCCGTTTATCGGGACTACCTCCAAGAAAGCGTCGTAAAGCCGCTGAAGAGATGGTCAAAGCCATTTGTGATCGACCAGGACAAGCTCTTAATTTTCTCGACCGTTTGTTTAACAATCTAAAAGATTTAGAAATTAAAAATCCAAAGCAGTGGTCTGACCGACAGCGTATTCTTATAGTTACTAACAGCTATGACGAAGCAGAGTGGATTAAAGAATTACTCTCACCCCGTTATTTTCCAGGGCAAACAGACAGTATCGCTTGTCTGCGTCGCGATAACGCTCCTGCGGAGCTCAAGGGAATTCGTCGTGGTCAAATTAGAGACTTAAAAAATTTGCCAACCAAAATTGTTATTGCTCCTTTGATGGCACTCGAACGGGGACACAATATTCTCAATGAGAATAACATTGCTGCCTTTGGCGCAGTTGTATTTTTTAGTCGCCCCATGCCTGTTCCTGATGATTGGCAGATAACGGTTCAGCAACTTAACAACTGGGCAATTTTACAAGCGGAAAATTGTGAGCTAAATGCTTCTTTAAGCTTAACTGAAGTAGAAAACCAATTTTACCAATCTGCTATTGCCAAAATGCTCGAGCTCAATTGTCGAGCAATGTCTTTTGCCCAGCTCAATCGAGAAGAACGTTCCGTTCTCTGTTGGACAGAGTTGGTCAGTATTTGGCAAATCATCGGACGCTTAGTTAGGGGTGGAGTTCCTTGTCTGGTTCATTTTCTTGATGCCAAGTTTGCCCCAAAATCTGCTGACAATGAACTAGATGATAAAACCACTTCTCTTTTAGTCGGCATCATTCGAGAATTATCGGGTGAACTTAATGGTAACGACAAACAACCCTACGAAAAAACTTTAGGTAACTCCCTTTACGGAGATTTTTTCGACGCACTTAAATCAACAAAAGGATTAAATCATGAGCTTTAATACTATTCTTCCTGGTGCTTATTCTCTAGATTTAGACGCATCATGTAATCTTTTTACTCTGAAAGTTCCTGAAACTTGGCGACAAACAGCTCAATCTTTAGCACGACAGCGCGTCCAACTGGGAAAAGCTGTCTATCCTGGCGTTCCTGTAAGATCTCTCAATCCAATTATTTCAGCTTGCTTTCCCCAAATTGTTCAAACAGTCCCCAAAGCATGGAAAAATTCAGGCGTTCCTTGGATTTTGAGTAGTGAACAGGCTGAGTTAGATTTATTGCCAGAATTAATTAAAGATTGGCTTAGGGAAGAATTTAGCCACTGTTTGAAAAACGATACTGTTGAAGCTGCTTTGAGTAATCTCCAGTCCGAAGCTTGGCAATGGTCACCACAACCTACTACCTATTCTTTATTTGATCAAACTGTATCTTTTCAAGCTCTGCCTTATTATCTAGCAACAGAATTTCTTAAAAATCCTACTATTTCTTTTGGTAAAGACGAGCAATATCAATTAACATTTTACCGTGTGGCTAATACTTTTCAAGGGGCAGAATTAATATCCTGGCCACCATATCCTGTCTCAATTACTAAAGGGAAAAAAGAGGTAAAGAATGCTTATATCTCCTTTGTCATTAGTTTTAAACTACAAACTTACCCTTGGCAGTCTCAAGCTGTAATTGTGCCACAACTATCGATTCGTCGTTGGTTTAGCGAACCATTAAATAAGATTCCCTATGGCGGTGCTACTTCCTATGTCGGCGACAATCGACGGTGGCTAGATGGAGAGCACCAGCCCTTTTGCTTTATGAGTTTGGCGATTAAAAAACAGGGCGAAGAATTCTCCTGGCATCGAGCGATCGCTAATCTTTTAAAAATAGACAATACTCCACTACCTGAACCCGGTGTTCTCGCCGAACAGCCTGCCCTGAATTGGTCGAGGTTTAATTCGCAAGAGAGAATTATTCAAGCTGGCATACTGTATAGTTCCAGACACCTTGGTAAGTTTCCCTGCTGTCCTGGTGTCAGTCCCTTAGATTTAGCTAGTTTAGATCGGGCAGTTTTAGAACGTCTTCCCTTAGAGCGTATGGGAGAAGCGGCTAAGGTTGGCAAAGTGGTAGGAAATTTTTGGGGTAAAGTTACACTCAAAAAGAAAGACGATAAATCTCCTAAAGAAGCCAATGATTTGGGGACTCCCATGTTACGTCCCAAGATTGCTGCAACTGCGGTATTTCGTCCTAGTGAAAATCTTATAACAACTATCTTAATTCTGTGGTCAACTTCTGAATGTCGAGATGCTCTAATTGCTGAAATCTGTCTGGTTCTTGGTTTGTCTCCAGAAGGAGAAACTCAAACTTATACAATGCCTAATGGCGCAACAGGTGAAACAACTTCTTATCAAGGTGAATTGGGTGCTATTACTATCAAAACTCAGCACCTTGAAGACCTCACCGAAAAACTGGATGTGGATAATCCTTCAGTTTCAGGTAACAACAGACAACAGCGTCGAGTTGATTTGTTACAAGAACGCATTCAGGAAATTAATTCTGCTCTACCCCAACCAGAAGGATTGAGCGGTGCTTTAGTAGAAATTAAGCCAAAAGAAAAATACTTTCCCCCAGAATCAGATCCCAAGCTAGCATGGCGGATTGGTGCAATGCAGGCAGGATATGTCAATCAGCATATTAATCCCATCACAGGCTATAAGAAAGATGGCACAAAATATTTTAAGAGTGATGGACAAGAACGTATCAAAAGGGCTGTGTCAGATCTCTGGCGACAATTAGGAATACTACCTATTCCCCTGATAGATCCAGACAAAGATAAAGTTGGCTCTAATTTATGGCTAACTTGCTTCTACGTTATTCGCCGCACTCGCAAAACCACGGCGAATAACAAGCCTTCTACTGTGGCATTAATGTTACGGGTTAATCCGATTATAGGATTAGTTGAAATGACTACCCCTTCTTTGTTTTTTGAACTAGGTTGGGTATCTTATTCAGTTGGTTTGGGACATCTACTCAAGGAAAAATGGGATTCTAATTCTGGCTTTGAATCATCTACTGTCGATAATGATCAAGAACAATCTTTTAACGATAAAAAACGGGAACAAAACCGGCTCAATCAATTTATCACTAAATGTTTGCAGGACTGTTTGAGCAAACCAATTGAAGGCAGTAAAGCTCCGTGCGTATTGTTTATGGCAGAAGCTCAAAACGCCAGAAGAATGCTAACTTGGCTGAGAAATCCTGACTTCCAAGCTAAAAAAATATTCAACGAACTTAAACTCGACGACTCAGAAAAAGAACGTTTGTGGATAGCTCGAATGAGAACAGCTAAAGACGGTGAAGTTCCATTTGTTGTGGTTAAAAATTCTCCAGGTAGTCGTACCAGTGGTATTTTTCAATGGCAAGATATTTGCCAACATACAGAAGATTATCGAGGAGAATCCTGTACTCCTTCTCTCTATCTCAGCATAAGAAAACTACTAACTACTGAGAAATATACTTTAAGCAAGGTTCAATCTCGATTAGATGACGGTGGAAAACAAGCTGGCAATCCAAGTCCTTTGGAAATAGCAATTGTTCATCATCCAGGTATTCACGCTACCGATTTGGCGAGCTTGATTCATAATCTTCGCGCTCGCTGGCCATATTTCCCTGATTATACATCTTTGCCTTTTCCCTTTCCTTTCGCTACTAGTGCTAAACAATATGCAGTGAGCGTTAAGGATACAGTGGAATTGGATATTGAAGCCGAATCAGAAGAGGTTAAGGTTATTCAATTGAGTCTTTTTTAGCTAGCAAAGCCGCGATTGATCCAACTTTGATACCTTACTGAGTGCTACTGCTGGAGTTTCGCACCGGGAACTAAACTAAATGCCGTTTTTACAGCATATATAAGCCGGGGGATGAGTTAATGGCATACTAGTCCATTAGCATAGGAACTTCCATTTGTTTTCGAGGACAAAAATATGCATCGTATCGCTGCTATGCCAGGAGGCTGGAACCCTCAAGCAGAAGGAGTCATTTTTATTGAGCAGACTCCAGCACCCATTATTTTTCTCACAGCAGCTGACACCGATATTCAAACTTTAGCAGCAGCAACCGCTCGATTACCCTCTGGATTTCCAGCCATCCGGGTAGCCAATCTACTGCAATTGCAGCAGCAACTGACTATTGATACTTATGCAGAAAATATTTTATCTTTTGCTCAAGTAATTATTCTCCGGTTACTGGGAGGACGTTCTTATTGGTCTTATGGTTTGGAAGTATTGCAAGAAACAGTAGCACAGACTGGTGCTGCTTTAGTAGTTCTACCAGGAGATGACCACCCTGATCCAGATTTAATTAGTCACTCTACAGTAAGTCTTGGGGTCGTTAATCAATTATGGCGCTATTTTACGGAAGGTGGCGTTGAGAACTTCGTTAACGCCCTCAAATTTATTGCTGATATCTGCTTAGGAAAAAATTATAACCCTCCATCGCCACAAGTAGTTCCTCGGGTGGGAGTTTATTTATGGGGAGATGGGGAGATGGGGAGATGGCGAGCTGAGGGAGCTGAGGGAGCTGGGGGAGCTGGGGAAGCTGAGGGAGCTGGGGAGATGGAGAGATGGCGAGATAGGGAAGATAAGGGAGACATTCCCAATTCCCAATTCGCAAACAACAAAGGACAAACAACCAACAACCAACAACCAACAACCAACAACAAAATTGGTATTTTGTTCTACCGTGCTCATTATCTGGCTGGAAATACTGCACCCATTGATGCGCTTTGCCAAGCTTTAGTAAAACGGCACTTAACACCAATACCAATATTTGTCTCTTCTTTGCGAGAGCCAGATGTACAAGCTGAGTTGCTCACCTACTTCCAGCCGCAAGATAATACAGAAATTAGATTATTGCTCAATACCACTAGCTTCTCTCTCGCTAGGTTAGAAACTGAGACACCCCAGTTAGATTTTTGGCAGCGTCTAGATGTGCCAGTGTTGCAGGTAATCTTCAGTGGCGGCACTGTAGAGCAGTGGAGTGAGCAGTTTCAGGGTTTGACACCGAGGGATACGGCGATGAACGTAGCACTACCAGAAGTGGATGGACGTATTATTAGCCGCGCAGTTTCTTTTAAATCAGTGCAAACCTGGAATCCTCTGCTAGAGACAGATGTGGTAGTTTATCAACCAGTTTGCGATCGCATTGAATTTGTGGCAGATTTAGCTGCTAATTGGCTCAGTCTACAACAAACACCTCCAGCACAGCGACGGGTTGCCCTAATTTTAGCCAACTACCCCAATCGAGATGGACGCCTTGCTAATGGTGTAGGCTTAGATACCCCTGCTAGTTGTGTAGAAATTCTCCAAGCACTGCAACAAGGTGGCTATAAAGTTGAGGACATCCCAGCAACTGGCGATGAATTAATCGCTCGTCTCACTGCTGGAGTAACCAATGATCCAGAAGGACGAGAATTACGCCAAGTCAACCAGCAGCTATCTGCCGCAGAGTATCAACAGTATTTTGCCACCTTACCCCAACAGGTGCAAGAGGGAATATGCGATCGCTGGGATTTGAGGAGACGCGGAGACGCGGAGACGCGGAGACGCGGAGATAAGGGAGACAAGGAAGACAAGAGAGATATTCCCAATTCTCAATTCTCAATTCTCAATTCCCAATTCCCAATTCCCAATTCCCAATTCCCCATTTCCGGTATCCAACTAGGCAATATCTTTATCGGCATCCAACCGTCACGAGGCTATGATCTTGATCCAAGTTTGAATTATCATGCACCAGATTTAGAGCCAACTCCTGCCTATTTAGCCTTTTACTATTGGTTGCGCGTCAAGTTTGGAGTGCAAGCGGTGGTGCATGTGGGTAAGCATGGGAATTTGGAGTGGTTACCGGGTAAGAGTGTGGCGTTGTCGGGTAACTGTTATCCAGAAGTGGCATTGGGAGCCATGCCTCATTTATATCCTTTTATTGTTAATGATCCTGGTGAAGGTGCCCAAGCCAAGCGTCGTGCGCAAGCAGTCATTATTGATCATCTTACGCCGCCGATGACCCGTGCTGAACTCTATGGTCCCTTGCAAAAACTCGAAGGTTTGATTGATGAATATTACGAAGCTCAGAGTTTAGACCCTTCCAGGTTACCAATAATTCGCGATCGCATTGTCCAACTTATCCTGCAAGAAAACTTGCACGAGGATTTAGGAATTAACCAGGAAAAATTAGGCAAAGAAACCAGAGAAGGTGAAGTTGTTAAATTTGAATTGTTGATTTTGAATTCTATTGATGGCTACTTGTGTGAATTAAAAGAAGCCCAAATTCGAGATGGACTACATATTCTAGGGCAATGTCCCCAAGGGCGTCAATTACGGGATTTAATCGTAGCGATCGCCCGTTATCCTGGTAATGGTTGTATGGGTATAACTCGTGCTCTTGCTCAAGACTGGGGATTAGATTTCGACCCTCTTACAGCTGATCTTAGCCTAACGGTGAGGGAACAGAGAACAGGGAACAGGGAACAGGGGATGAACGAAGTTGTTGAGGGAGCATCCCAAAGTTCTGCAAACAATAGTAGTGGGAGCATCTTGCTCCCTGGAGCTATGGAAAGGGAGCAAGATGCTCCCACTACTAAAAATTGTCGCACCACTGGTGATCTCATTGAAGCACTAGAACAAAAAGCAGCCGAATTAGTAGAACACCTAATAACTAATCCATCATCCCCAATTCCCAATTCCCAATTCCCAATTCCCAATTCCCCAATCACCAACGAATTACAATGGATACGCGATCACCTTTTGCCAGCTCTCCAACAAACTAAGCAAGAACTCACCCAGCTGTTACGAGGACTAGATGGGCGGTATATTGAAAGTGGTCCTGCTGGTGCGCCAACTAGAGGACGTCCGGAAGTTTTGCCTACGGGACGTAACTTTTACTCTGTGGATATCCGTGCTATCCCCACAGAAACGGCTTGGGATGTAGGTCGTAAGGCAGCAGAAGTCCTCATAGAACGCTATACTCAAGAGAATGGTGAATACCCTAAAACCTTAGGATTGTCAGTTTGGGGAACTTCCACCATGCGTACTGGCGGTGATGATTTAGCAGAAGCCTTAGCCTTGTTAGGAGTACAGCCAGTCTGGGATGGACCATCTCGTCGGGTAGTAGATTTTGAAATTCTACCAGTGTCTGTATTGGGACGTCCCCGTGTGGATGTAACTCTGCGGATTTCTGGCTTTTTCCGGGATGCCTTTCCTAACTTAATCAGTTTATTTGCTCAAGCAGTGAAAGCAGTGGCAGCTTTGGATGAACCAGCAGAGGCAAATCCCCTAGCATCACAAGCTCAACAAGAACAAATCCAGTGGGAAGCAGCAGGCTTAAGTAAACAAGAAGCCGAAATGCGATCGCATTATCGCATTTTTGGTTCTAAACCTGGTGCTTACGGTGCAGGGTTACAAGGTTTAATCGAAGCGCAAAACTGGACGGATGAGCAAGACTTAGCTCGTGCCTATATTAACTGGAGTAGTTATGCTTACACTGATGCTTCCTCTAAAGGTTTAAAAACAAAAGGCGGATTACAAGGAGTTCCCGCAGCCGAAGCATTTGAACAGCGCCTACAACAAATGCAAATTGTTCTGCATAATCAAGATAATCGGGAACATGATTTGCTCGATTCTGACGACTATTATCAGTTCCAAGGGGGACTAACTGCTGCTGTCAGAGCTTTAAGGGGTAAAAATCCTCAAACTTACTTCGGTGACAACTCCATCCCCCAAAATCCCAAAGTACGACAGTTGCGGGAGGAAATTGCGCGGGTGTACCGTTCCCGTGTAGTTAATCCCAAGTGGATTGAAGGGGTGATGCGTCACGGCTACAAAGGAGCTTTTGAAATGGCAGCAACGGTAGACTATTTATTTGCCTATGATGCTACAGCTAATTGTGTAGAAGATCATATGTATCAGGGAGTAGCAGAAGCATACATTTTTGCTCCTAAGGTACAAGAATTTATCCAGCAGAAGAATCCTTGGGCGTTGCGAGATATGGCAGAAAGGTTACTAGAAGCTCATCAGCGTTCTTTATGGCAGTCTGTTGAACAGGATACATTAGAACAATTAAGAGCGATCGCACTGCAAGCAGAAGCCGTAATTGAACAGAAAAGTTCTTGATATTGATACAGTATGTGGAACAGGCATCTTGCCTGTCTCGCTATATATTCTTTTGATTTTAGAGACATTGTCAAACAAGCAACAACCAACAACCAACAAGCAACAATCAACAACCAAAAACAAACAACCAACAACCAAAAACAAACAACGCCTCGATAAGTTATTAGTAGACTTAGAACTCTGCTCATCTCGACAGTTAGCGCAGCGACTGATTCGTGCTGGTGAAGTGAAGGTGAATCAGCAACTAGTAGATAAGCCAGGAACTGAGGTAGAGACTACTGCTGAAATTCAGATTAAGGAGAAGCCTCCTTACGTTTCCAGAGGAGGTACAAAGCTGGCTAAAGCTCTCGAGGTATTTGAGATTTCTGTCAAGGAACGCATTTGCCTAGATGGTGGTATTTCTACTGGTGGTTTTACCGACTGCTTACTGCAAGCTGGAGCCAAACGGGTTTATGGGGTTGATGTTGGTTATGGACAAGTTGCTTGGAGTCTGCGGAATGATCAGCGAGTTGTCTTGAAAGAACGCACGAATCTCCGCTATCTCCAACCTGCTGATTTGTATGGTGAGTTGGCTGATAATTCTCCCCAATCCTCCCCGAAAAATACCAAAGAGGTATACCCTGATTTGGGAGTTGTGGATATTTCTTTTATTTCCCTAACTAAAGTTCTTGATTCTCTGTGGCAACTACTTACCGAACCTCGTGAATTAGTCTTGTTAGTGAAGCCACAGTTTGAAGTGGGACGTGAACGTGTTGGCAAAAAAGGAGTAGTGCGCGATCCCAAGGATCAGGCAAAAGCGATCGCAAAAGTACTGCAAGCTGCACAACAGCGAGGTTGGGTATATCGAGGCTTAACTTACTCACCAATTACTGGACCTGCCGGTAATATTGAGTATCTGCTTTGGCTAGGAATTGATAGTCAGCAACAGCCTCCTGATTTAGCAGCAATCCAAAAAGTTACGGGTGTTAGGTTTTAAGTAGTCTGACAAAATTAATTGTATATTTTGAGATTAACTATTGTATCATAATTTTGAGAGAAAATAAGGTTAGCGCTTACTCAAAAAGAACAGGACAAGAATGAGATACATTAAGGGTTTAACA
>Ga0207422_1001767_pt1 | contig 36878 bp, 34 predicted proteins | sample MarCyaLeptolynsp_FD_187757 | JGI IMG/M metagenome (GOLD analysis project Ga0207422, IMG submission 187757) | Marine cyanobacterial communities from Panama - species 1 Leptolyngbya sp. (SPAdes) | ecosystem: Environmental > Aquatic > Marine > Unclassified | place: Panama: Panama City | collected... | reverse complement strand
GGGTCGTGATCTTTCGCACAGGGAACGGTTTGGTGTGCGGGGCAGGGCCCTCGATGCGCCAGTCATGCGCAAAGCCGTAATGAGGTGGATTGGGTCCGTAGAACACTTCCCAGATTTCCGGCACATCCTTGAGCGCCAGAACGAAACTTTCGCGCGGCGGTGCCTGATAGACGGCCGAGATCCTGCTGGGCGTGCCGTCCTTACCCTTCACCTCCTGCACGGCTGCAACACTCAGATCTTCGGTTGACAGGATCGTCAATGTGTTCGGCAGATAGTTGGCAACCGCGATCCATTTGCCGTCGTGGCTCATGGCGATGTTGCGGCTGTTGAGACCCGCACGAACGCGCCCGACTTCCTTCAAGGAATAGAGGTCGTATTTCTGGACCCAGCCGTCGCGGGACATGATGAAAACGTAGCGGCCTTCCGGGCTGAATTTCGGCCCACCATGCACAGCAAAAGGCGTGGGAAACCGGTCGAGTGTCTCGAATGTGTCGCCGTCGAGTACGCTGACGTGATGATCCCCGGTTTCAACCGCGAGCGTGATGTTCATCGGATCAGACGACCAAACGGGCTTGTCCGAAGGCTCATAGTCTTCGTTGAGAACACGGCTCGCCATGATTTCCTCAGCGCCCCAGGGAGGGACGTCGGCCAGCGGTTCGTTCAGGAACGCGGAAAGCGCCTCAATCTGCTCTTCGCTCATGAGCTCGCCGAAGGCGGGCATCTGTGTTGCCTCGCGGCCGTCCCGGATGACTGCGATCAAGTTGGGGCCGCGCATCCGGCGCAGCGTCTGCGGGATGAGGGCAGGTCCGATCCCGCCCAGACGGTTAAGGCCATGGCATTCCTGACAGTTCTCTTGATAATCTGTCACAGGATCTGCAAGCGGTGCAGACACCGCCATCAGCAGCGCACTAAGTGAAACGATGAGCCGGGTCATGTCGTTTTCCTCTGAAGGGGGTGACGGTCAGGCGCTCATAAGTGTCATCGGCGAGGCCGATCTCGTCATCGCCGAGATAGCAGGCCGGGTCTTCTGCCCAGGGATCACCGGTCAATTGAAGCGCACGGATGCGCGTATTGCCGCCGCACACGTCTTGGAGTGCACAAGAGCCGCATCTGCCTTTCAGGGGTCTCGGCCGCGTCCTGAGCTGCGCAAGGATCGGATCGGTGCCGGTCCACAGGTCCGAGAAGCGATCCGTTTTCACGCTGCCCACGGTATAGTCGGACCAGTAGGTGTCCGGGTGGACATTGCCGAGCGTGTCGATATTGGCAACGCCCAGGCCCGAAGAGTTTCCGCCCCAGGCAACAAGATGACTGCGGACATGACTTGCGACTTTATCGTCGAAATTCTCGCGCACCCAGTTCAGGAAATAGACCGCGTCCGCGTCGTTGTTGCCGGTGACGATATCGAGTTTCCGCCCGCCGCTAACACCGGTCCAGGCCCGGTCAAGCAAGAGATCCATGGCCCAGCGGGAGCGCTTGTGTTCCGCATCTTCGCCGCGGTTCTTGTCGCCGCGCCCTGCATAGACCAGGTGCGAGAGATAGAACTTGTCGACGCCCTCGTCGTCGCAAAGCTTGAGGAGGTCCGGCAGGTGCTTGTGGTTTCCTTCTGTCAGGGTGAACCGCAGCCCGACCTTGATGTCGCGGGCCCTGCATTCGCGCACCCCGCGCAAAGCATCTTCGTATGCGCCTTTGACGCCCCGGAACCAGTCGTTCGTCGCACCGATGCCGTCGATCGAAATTCCGACATAGTCGAACCCGATTTCCGCGACCCGGTCGACCGCGTCACCGTGTAGCTTTGTGCCGTTCGTCGAGAGCGCCAGCATGCGCACGAGCTTGCGGGCACGGGAGGCAATCTCGAAGAGATCGCGACGGTCCAGCGGCTCACCGCCGGACAGGATCAGCGCGGGGATCCCGAATTGTCCGAGATCCTCCAGCGTCGCCATAGCCTGTTCATGGGTCAACTCTCCCGGGAAATCGACGTCGGCGGACACTGTGTAGCAATGCCGGCACCTGAGGTTACAGCGGCGTGTCAGGTTCCAGATCACGACCGGTTTCACCGGTCCGCTGCATCCCCGGTTGCGAACGGGTGTCGGGTTGGTGATCTGATGCATGTACTCTGAAAGACGAAACATGGTTCAACCTTTCTTGCCGCGCAGCCGCATGCCTGTTTTCTTCAGGATGCGGGTCGAGAAAAGAATGTCGCTCGCCTGGCAGGCGTCGCCGAGCAGATCCGCAACACGGTCTCTTTTGGCGAGGACTTCCTCACGACTTGCGCCGTGGACCATGGCAAAGAGATTGTAGCGCCACACCGGAAGTGCCCGCGGACGACGGTAGCAATGGGTCACAAAGGGCAGGGCACCGATCTGATCTCCAAGATCGTCGACGAGAGTGTCGTCAACGTCCCAAACCGACATGCCGTTTGCAGTCATGCCGAGGCGATAGTGATTTGGCGCTGCACCGATGCGGCGAATGACGCCTTGCTGTTTAAGCGTGTCGAGGCGTTCCAGCAGTTCGGCTTCGCCAATGCCGAGCGTTTCGGCGACCACCGCAAACGGCTGCGGCACAAGCGGCAGCCCGGCCTGCGTGGCTTCGATGATTGCCCTGTCTTTTGGGTCCAGTGTCATGCGTTCACCCGAAAGCCAACGAAAAACTCGCGCTTTTTGGGAAAGAGAAGAACTTCCAGTCCCGTGTCGTGCTCGATTTCCTTAGCTGTCCTCATGATGTCGCCGCGGCTCTCAGTCGCCAGCACGAACCACATGTTCAGCTTGTGGTCACGTTCATAGTTATGCGCGACCTCTGCGTGAGCATTGACTTTGGTTAAGACATCTTCGAAGCGGTCCTTGGGCACCGAAATGGCACACAGGCAAAAGGCACCACCCAGGGCCTCGGCGTCGAAAAAGGGGCCAAAGCGCGTCAGCAGGCCGTCGTCCCGAAGCTGCCTGACCCGGTCAACGACATCCTGTTCGGACAAGCCGAGTTCCTCGCCCAGGGTGGCGAAAGGATGCGGGACCAGCGGCAGGTCGTCCTGAAGGCGATTGATCAAGCGGCGGTCAAGATCAGAAAGCGTCTCCGTCATGCGGCAGCTCCTTGTCGTGCAATCATCGCCCCGGTCTGCTTGAAACAGCGGCTTGAGAAGAGAATGCGATAAGGAACGTCTGCCAACTCGGGCAGTTGGGATGCTTCCGTCAGTGTCTCAAGCGCCTGCTGCCGGCTTTGCGCATGGATCATGCAGTAGAGGCGATAGGGCCAGGCCCCTTCAACCGGGCGCCGCTCGTAGCAAAGGGTAACGCCGCGATGTGCCGCGAGCGCGGGACCGGCCTGGTCGATGCGCTCCGATGTTATGTCCCAGACCACCATGGCGTTGGAGCGCCACCCGAGGGCGCGGTGACGGACAATCACACCGAGGCGGGAGATGATCCCTGCCTCTTGGAGTATCGAGATCCGTTCAAGAACGTCGTTTTCGCTCCGGTCCAGCGTTTCGGCGATCTTAAGGTAAGGCCTCTCGGTCAACGCCATACCGGTAGTGAGCGCCTGCAGGAGATCGTTGTCACCCTCCTGCAGGTGCTCCTTCCGAACCGGCCGGGGCGCGATTGGCCGGTCCATCTCTCCGTTCAGTCTGAATCCGAGATCGACATTGAACGGTCTGACAAGGCGAAGTTCGAGAACACGCAGCCCGGTCTGCATCTCGATATCCTTCAGGACACCATCGACATGGGCCCTGTCGGGACCGGTTGCGACAAACCAGAGGTTCCAGTGGTTTTCCCGTTCGTAAGAATGATTGACACCGGGCTGATCGCCGACAATTTCCGCGACGTTTTCGAGCTCTTCAACGGGGGCGGCGAGGGCGGCAAGCGTGCTCGCCGAGACGGTGTTGGGCGCGCATGTTGCCCCGACCCGTGTGACACGGCCGGACGCTCTCAGGATCTCGAGCCTTCTGATGACCTCCGGTTCGCCGCAGCCCAGCTCCCGGCCAATCCGGGCGAAAGGGCGAGGTTCAATGGGTAGGTCACGTTGCCAATCGTCCAGCAGCTTCAGATCAAGTGGGTCGCCGATCCGTTTCATGGCTCAAAGTCCCGTTCTGTGTGCCCGCGACGTAAAGAAGATCCCCGACGGGCTTTCCGCGTCGATTTCTCCGCGCTTTTCGAACGTTCTGGTGTCGTAGACCATGACTTTTCCTGCGTCGCGCACGGACACCCAGACCTCGTGACCACGCGGTGTGAATTCCATATGCAGCACAGCCTTGCCCGGCTTGAACTCGTGGACGATCTCCTTGGAAACCGTATCAATCACCTGAATGGTGTCGTTGAGCGGGTGGGCGAAATTTACCCAGACCTGTCTGCCGTCAGGTCGGGACATGGCAAAGACAGGTTGCCCGTAAGTGTCGGTTCGTCCGGTCTCTGACAGGTCATTGGCGTCGATCCAGAGCACTTGATGATGTCCGACGGCCGGAAGCACGAATTCCTGCCCGGCACGCGCCCAGCCTTCCAGATGCGGCATCTTGTAAACCGGCATGTCTTCCTGGCCGCGGCCATATTCCGGCAGCACCCGGATCGGTTTCGGCTCGGGATCCCACAAATCGATCGCCGTCAGCCCATCCTCGCCAAACAGACCGGTGATGTAGAGGCGGCCGTCTCCGGTGATCAGCGCGTCGTAGGGGTTGACGCCGATATCCATGACCTTGGTGACCTTCGCTTCCCCGGACGCCAGATCCGCGATCCAGGTTTCACCGTCATCCCAAAGCGTGAACACGAACTTCCGCCCGGGTGCATCCACAAGCCCGATCGTTTTCGAGCCGGTCGGAATATCGGCAACCAGATCCAGCGTATCGGCATCGAAGATGCGGACGCCACCCGGCTCGTAGTTTGAAACCGCGACCAGGGCCCCGTCATCCGAGATCGCTCCGCCGATGGCATTGCCGGATTGTACGACGCGGTTGACGATTTGCTTGGTCGTGATGTCGACCTTGGTGAGGCCACCGTCGCGGCCAAAGACGTAGGCAAACCTCTGGTCGGGCGAATACACGAGGCTCGCGTGGGAGAGATCCCCGAGACCCTCGATCCTGGTGATGGCAGCGCGTTCAGACTGGTCGACGAGGAGAAGAGACCCACTCGCGCGCTCCACCACCAGGCCAAGGTCGCCGGTGGCGACGATTGTGTCAGCTTGCAGAGGTCCGGTCAGAGCGGCTCCGGCCATCGCGATTGCAAGAAAGGCGCTTTTGAAAGCCTTCATTTCAGTTCTCCCTGCAACAGATACTCGGCGATCTTCTCTGCATCGGCTTCGCTCATCAGCGGCCGCCAGGGCGGCATGGCGGTTTCCGGGATGCCGTCCAACAAAACGGTGGACAGGGTTTCGATGTCATAGTGGGACAAGGAGCCGGGCCTGATATCCGGTCCAAGGCCTCCCTTGAGGGTGAGGCCGTGGCACGAGCCGCAGTCCTGATGGACAAGATTGATCAGCTCTGCAGCCGGGCTGGTCTCTTCCGCCAATGCCGGCGTGCAGCACAAGATGCAGATTGCGAGCAGCCTAAGCATGAGCCTGCTGCCCGACCGTGAGCGCGTCGGCAGGGGCGGTCATCAGGTCTGCATCGTAAACTGGCCACTCGGTGCTGAGCGTGACCACCTTGCCGATCACAAAGAGCACGGGTGCCTTGAGACCGGCCTCGCGCACATCAATTGCAATCCTGCCGAGCCTTGAAAACAATTTGCTTTCGCGCGGTGTGGTCGCCTGAGCGACCGCCATGACCGGGGTTTTGTCGCTCAAGCCTTCAGCGACAAGGCGCATCGCGATCTGACCGATATTGGCAACGCCCATATAGACAACGAGCGTGGTGTCAGCACAGGCGAGACTGCTCCAGTCCAGGTCCAGGGAACCATTGGCTTGCCGGTGACCGGTGACATAGCGTACGCCCGTCGCCAGACCCCGATGGGTGAGGGGAACACCGCTCACGCAGGCCGCACCTTGTGCTGCGGTGATGCCGGGAGCGTAGTCAACGCACACACCGTTTGCATGCAGATATGCGGCTTCTTCCGAGCCGCGGCCAAAGATCAGCGGATCGCCGCCCTTGAGGCGCGCCACGGTCAGACCTTGCTGCGCGAATTCGCACAGAATTTCGTTGATCCGTTCCTGGGGCACCGGATGATTTTCGGGGGACTTGCCGACTGAAACCAGCTGCGCACCAGCTGGGGCCAGGGCCAGGATTTCAGCGGAAACCAACCGGTCGTAGACGACCACGTCTGCGTCCTGCAACATGCGTACCGACTTGAGGGTCAGCAATTCAGGATCGCCTGGGCCGGCTCCGATGAGAAAGACTTTGCCAGTCATGAAAGACCTCGCTCTCCTGAAAACTCGATGGCTTATGGTCACTCATTTCGCGCCGGGTCTGCTTGATTATTGTCAAGGGTCCCGGTTCTTTTTGATCGGAATTTAATTGAGATAAATCATGGTGTTACGGTCACCGTGCCGATCATCTCCTGCGTTTCCCAGTGGGGTCCGCACAGGTATGTCTGCGGGTCGCCGGCGGTCAGGAAGGTGAACTCGAAAGCTTCTTCGGGAAAGAGCCGGTCCGACTCGGGCACACCTTCATCCTTGAGGATCACGCTGTGGCTGGTTCGCTTGTCGACATTCACCCAGCGCACGGTCGTGCCGACAGGTACGCTGAGGTCTTCCGGGCAGAATTTGTACTTGTACATGGTGATGACCGTTACGCCTTCTTCTTGCGAAGACGGGTGGCCGAACATGTCGACATAGCGTTCTTCGGCTTCGGCGCAGACTGCGGCGGTGTCTTCGTCGGCTGAGACGGAAGGAATGGCGATCATTAGTGAAAGCAAAACAGCGGGAAAACGGAACCTGTTCAGCGACATGCGATTTCTCCCTCGTTCATGAAGAGCGCGGCCGGTCTTCCGGCCGCGCTACTGGCTACTGTTTGGTCACGTTGATCTGGGCCGTGTCATCGTCGAGCGCGAGACTGGTGTCGAACGTCACGTGGTGGAACCGCGCCGCTGCGAAGTCGTCGTGGATCGCGAACCCGACCGTGTAGGTCTTGCCCGGCTCCAATGGAATGTCGCCAGGTGCGCCGGAGTTAAGCGGACGCGAGAACACAACTGTCCATACCCCGCCTGACAGGTTGGCTTCGGCCGAGATGTCGCCGTCATTCGCGACCCTGCGTTCCAGGAGATAGCCATTGGTTGACGAACCGTCCGCATAGACCCGGAGCAGATCCAGGAAGGTGCCGTCGGCCAGAAGCTGGTCGATTTCCTCGGCTGGCTTCAGCTTGTCCCAGCCACCCTGGGCCTTGCCGCGACGTCCCTTGACCTCGACCTTGGTCCGGCTTTCGGTCAGGTACTTGGTGATCGTGTCCTTGGCCTCGAGCTGTGCCGCAACGTCGGCATTTGCAGCGATCGCCTCGGCGCCCGGATCAAACGGCATGTAGGTGTTGTCCGCGTGACAAGAGGCCCAGCACCCGGTCGTTTCACCCATTTCGATGCCTGTGCCGGCAATCATCATGGCGACCTTGATCTGGTTCTCCGGATCCATCTTGCCGCCGTCGACAAACGGGGCAGGGTTATGTCCGGCATCCGGCCACTGCATGCGCACGTAAAGGGTCTCGTCGTCATGAGCGGCCTGGATCGTTGCAGCAATCGTGCCGCGCTTGCCCGGGATCGGTGTCGGTTCGATCTCGCCGCCGGCGACGATTTTTGTTCCGATCGCCTCCACTTCCTTTTCGTGACAGGTCGTGCAGGCGTCCCCTCCCTTGGTGAGCGGACGCGCGCCGCCATGGGTCTTGCCGTTCTGTACCCATTCGAAAGAGGCCTGCCCGGGATAGAAGAGGGTCAGGTCCGTCGCTGCGACCGTGGACCAGTCGATATTCGGCGCGACATTGCCACCTTCAGAACTTGCGCTCTCACTTGCCGCAGCACCTTCCGCCTTGGCCCGTTCTTCCGCCACGGCTGCTTCGACAGCTGCCGCGATTTGGGACTGGACAGCTTCCTGCTGCGCCTTCTGAGCGGCCTTTGCCGCAGCCGCTTCTTCAGCTTCCTTGGCTTCGACGCGGGCAAGGCTTGCCATATATTCCTGCGGAATTTCCCGAATGAAACCGGGATGCGGTGCTTCGAGTTCTTCCAGATATTCCTCTTCGGCGCGGTCGCGCAGATCCGAGTGGGCAATACCCTTGTGGCAGTCGATGCAGGTCTGACCGTTCGACATGGCGTTCAGGTGCTGCTGGCGCGCACGCGGTTTCTGGAACTCGGGCATCATCGATTCAAAGTCGTGGCAGTTTCGGCATTCACGCGAATCGTTGGCCTTCATGCGCTCCCACTCGTTCATGGCGAGTGCAAGCCGCTTGGCTTCGAACTTTTCAGGCGTGCTGATGGTACCCATCACCTTGCCGTAGAGTTCCTTCGTCGCCTGCACCTTGCGGATGATCTTGTGGGTCCAGTCCTTCGGCACGTGGCAGTCGGAACAGCTTGCGCCGACCCCGGACCGGTTCACGTCGTGAATCGTGCCTTTGTATTCTTCGTAGACGTAGTCGCGCATCTCGTGACAGGAGATGCAGAATTGCTTGGTATTCGTAGCTTCCATTGCGGTGTTGAAACCGCCCCAGAAGATGATCCCGCCGGCGAACGCAACCGCGACACCTCCGATGGGCATTCCCCAAAGAAGATATCTGCGCCAGATCGGCTTTTTCTTGTCACCTTGGTTGCTCTCGGTCATGTCCAGGCTCCGTAGTGGATGTCCCTGCAGCCCTTATTTCCAGGCTGTCAGCGATCGCAGTGCGGATGCGGGGAGCATTTGCGTTGTTGCGGGCGACCTTCAGTCGATGCAGTCCCTTCACCGCGGGCAATTGAGAAGGGCGGGCGCGGCGCCCGCCCTTCGTCTTGCTTGCTCACATCAGGTGACGTGGTTCGAACGGTTGTAGACGTTGAATTTGCCGGTCGGGGCGTAGAGGCCCTTGACCCGAGCTTTCTCTTCAAGCGTCTTGGAATCGAAGATCACGATCTCGCCGTTCGGTTCTTTCGAGGTCGAGCGGTTCCACTTGGAGACCCAGACTTCAGATCCGTCCTGGTTGAACTCGATGTGGACGGCGACGTTACCTTCTTCTTCGGTAATCTGGATCGTTTCCACGATCTCGCCGGTTTCCTTCGAGAACACCTGAACGGACTGCTGGACTTCCGGTTCCGGATGCTTGGTCTGGTCAGCCCAGACGTAGTCCGAATTCGGGTGTGTCCGGATGAAGAGACCAGCACCGTCGGTCTCGACCTCGTAGCAGACTTTCCAGGCCTGGTCCGGATGGCCGGCCGGGTCATTGCCCCAGACAGTTACCGTACCTTCACCCAGGTGGGTCGTGCCGCCGACCGGGCCGCAATTCGGGTCAACCCAGTTGGCGCCAGGGCCGGGATGCGGCAGGGCGGCAGTATCGATCAACGCTTCAAGCTTGTGCGTTTCCGTATCGACCACAACCATCTTGTTCGACGCGTTCGCGGCGATCTGGAAGTAGCGGCCGGTCGGATCGAAGAAGCCGTCATGCAGGTACTTGGCAGAATCGATCTTGTCGATGCGCAGGTTGTCGAGGTCGGAATAGTCGACCTGCCAGAGCTGGCCGAGTTCCTTGACCGCGACGATCCAGGTCGGCTCGTTCGGGGTTGTATAGATGGCTGCCACGCGGCTTTCTTCCACATATTCGCCATCGACGTTGACGCCGCGGGTGGAGACGACTTTCTTCGGCTCCATGGTTTCCGCGTCGACAATCGCGAAATGAGGCGGCCAGTAACCACCACCGATCACGTACTTGCCGTCGCCGGAGACAGCCACGTCACGGGCATCATAGGCGATCTTCACTTCCGCAACCAGCATGTTCTCCGGGTTCTGCCAGAGATCGATCTTGGTCATCTTGCCGTCGCGGCCCATGGTGTACCAGAAGCGGCCGGGATGCTCAGGCTCTGTGATCGCATGGTGCTCGGAAGCCTTCAGAACGTGCACGGCATAACCGGTGGGAATGTGCGCCAGCACTTCCTTGGTGTCACCGTCCACGACCGCGACCTTGCCCACGTCACGCTCGATGACGACGAAGAAGTTCTCCCAGTTCCGGCCATGCAGCGGCTCGGTGGGGTAATCCTCGGGCTCGACATAGACCTTGCGGGTCGCTTCCATCTGCGCCAGGGACATTTCCGGCGGTGTTGGCGGCTCCATCATGATGTAGGTCGACATGTCCTTGATTTCCTGCTCGGTCATGATGTCCGAGAAGTTGTTCATGCCGCCTTCGGTGCCCCAGGAAATGATTTTCTCAAGCCTTTCCTGACCCAGCTGCAGCGTACCGCCTTCTGTGACGGTGCCGTCCGCAGCGGTTTTCTTCCACTTCGGCTCAAGGTTCTTGCCTGTAGCGCCCTTGCGCAGGACGCCATGGCAGCCCGCGCATCTTTCGAAATAGAGCTGTTTGGAACTCTCGAAGGCCTCCTCGCTCAAGGTAGGACCCTCAGCAAAGGCAGGCGCCGATACGCTGCCCATCAGCAGCGCAAGGCAGGTCGCTAACGCGTAGCCTGTCCCTTTTATCTTCCTTGGATGTGACATTCTCCAAACTCCAAATGCTGGTGAGGCATTCGCGAGTCTGCGCAATCGCCGCAAGGCTTCCTTGACTTTCGTTAAGACGGTCCCGCCCGACGCGGTCTTGTGAAGGCAATCGATGCGGTCAATCGACTGAGAGGATTCGTATGTATCTGTAAATAAATGAGTATTTAGAAGTTTGAACTTTTTCTGGACCGCTTTGTCGCATCGAACGGCGCGGGAACCTTGCCACGTTCAGAGCGGCTTGACTTTGGTTAAGGAAACAAGCGTTCGCGCTGTCACCCTCAAGGCTACGATCAACTCGGGGGAAAGGAGCGCGCGATGCGCGAAGTCATGACCAAAAGCATGGCCCGAAACATATTCTATGGCGGGTCACTGTTCTTCATCATCATCTTCCTGGGGCTTTCGGTCCACAGTCACTTCTACATTACCGGGACGTCGACCGACCACGCAGGCATCACCGAAAGTGTGGCTGCCGGCAAGCGCGTCTGGGAAGACCACGCCTGCATCAACTGCCACACCATTTTGGGCGAGGGCGCCTATTACGCGCCGGAGGTCGGCAACGTAATGACGCGCTGGGGTGTCCTGGAAGATCCGGATGCTGCTTTCGAAACGCTGAAGGGGTGGATGGAGTCCATGCCAACCGGCATCGAGGGCCGCAGGCAGATGCCTAATTTCGACCTGACGGACGAGGAAATCCGCGACCTCGCGAACTTCCTGATCTGGACCGACAAGATCGACGCCCAGGACTGGCCGCCGAACGAAGCCGGCTGATCCGAAAGCAAGAGGAACAAGAGATGAAATACGAATCACAAAAGGTCGCCCTGGCGTATTTCGCCGTCGCCCTGGCTCTCTTTGCCGTCCAGGTCCTCGGTGGATTGCTGGCTGGCTGGATCTATGTTCAGCCGAACTTTCTGTCTGAACTTCTGCCGTTCAATATCGTCCGGATGTTGCACACCAACAGCCTGATCGTCTGGCTTCTGCTCGGCTTCTTCGGCGCTGCCTATTTTCTCATTCCGGAGGAAGCCGAACGCGAACTGCACTCGACCAAGCTGGCTTATCTGCAGCTTGCAATCCTCGTGCTCGGCACGCTCGGCGTGGTCGTCACCTATGTCTTCAACCTGTTTGAAGGCAACTTCCTGCTCGGCAAGGAAGGGCGCGAGTTCATCGAACAGCCCAAATGGGTCAAGCTGGGTATCGTCGTTGCCGCACTGATGTTCCTTTACAACGTCACCATGACGGTGCTGAAGGGCAAGAAAACTGCGATCACGAACATCCTGCTTCTCGGGCTATGGGGCCTGGCACTTCTGTTCCTGTTCAGCTTCTACAATCCGAGCAACCTGTCTCTCGACAAGCAATACTGGTGGTACATCGTCCACCTTTGGGTTGAAGGTGTCTGGGAACTGATCATGGCCTCGATCCTGGCTTACCTGATGCTAAAGCTGACGGGCGTCGACCGGGAAGTGGTTGAGAAGTGGCTCTACGTCATCGTGGCGGCCGCGCTCTTCTCCGGTATCCTGGGGACGGGTCACCACTATTACTGGATCGGAACACCCGGTTACTGGCAGTGGATCGGTTCGATCTTCTCCTCGCTGGAAGTCATTCCGTTCTTCGCAATGATGGCGTTCGCATTCGTCATGGTCTGGAAGGGCCGGCGTGACCATCCGAACAAGGCCGCCCTGCTGTGGTCGCTCGGCTGTGCGACGCTCGCATTCTTCGGTGCCGGCGTCTGGGGCTTCCTGCACACGCTGCATGGGGTCAACTACTACACGCACGGAACGCAGATCACGGCTGCACACGGTCACCTGGCCTTCTTCGGTGCCTATGTCTCGCTGAACCTGGCGATCATCACCTATGCCATGCCGATCCTGCGCAACCGGGAGCCCTACAACCAGGTGCTCAACATGGCCTCCTTCTGGCTCATGTCCAGCGGCATGGCGTTCATGACCTTCGTCCTGACCTTCGCCGGAACCATTCAGACCCACCTGCAACGGGTCAACGGCGAGTACTTCATGGACGTGCAGGACCAAATCGCCCTGTTCTACTGGATGCGCTTCGGGTCCGGTGCCTTCTTCGTGGTCGGTGCGCTGCTCTTCATTTATGCGATTGCAGTGCCCAGGCGCGAAGTGATCGAACCCGGTGAAGCCGCCAACATGCCTGCGGAGTAATGATCATGGAAGGTTCCATCTCATTGGCAAAGGGGGCGGCCTCCGCCCCTTTCTACCTGCCTCAGAGCGATGAATGCGCGGTGTTCGAGGCAGCTTACAAAAACGGCTTGCCGGTGCTTCTCAAGGGGCCGACGGGATGCGGAAAGACCCGCTTCGTTGCCCATATGGCCGCCAAGCTTGGCCGGAAACTTTACACCGTTGCCTGCCACGACGACCTGTCCGCAGCCGACCTGATTGGCCGCTACCTGCTCAAAGGCGGTGAAACGGTCTGGGTCGACGGGCCGCTCACGCGGGCGGTTCGCGAAGGGGCCATCTGTTATCTCGACGAAGTGGTTGAGGCACGCAAGGATGTCACGGTTGTTCTGCATCCGCTGACGGATGACCGCAGGACGCTCCCGATCGACCGGACCAGCGAAGAACTGGCGGCGGCGCGGGGCTTTATGCTGGTCGCTTCCTACAACCCAGGTTACCAGAACATCCTGAAAACGCTGAAACCTTCGACACGGCAACGCTTCATTTCGCTTGAATTTGATTTTCCTCCGGTTGATCTCGAAACCGAGGTTGTTGCGGAAGAAAGCGGTCTGGACAGGGACAGGGTCCTCGCGCTCGTCCGGCTGGCCGGAAAACTCAGAGCCCTCAAGGGGCAGGACCTGGAAGAGGGGGTTTCCACCCGCTTGGTTGTTTATGCGGCCACCCTGATCGCTCAGGGCATGCCGGTGGACCGCGCCGTTCTTGCGGCGATGATCGAACCGCTGACGGACGATGAAGACGTGAAACGCGGGCTCCTAGATCTTGTCACGGCCGTGTTTGGGTGAGGCCAGACCGATGGGCAGGATCGACTTCGAGCCATGGGAACCCGAAGAAACGGTCGGGAAACTGTGGCACGCATTTGCAAGCCGCCTGGATGCACCTGAGGTGCATCATGGAGCCGCGGTCGACCTCGCAGAGGTTGGCGGGCGGCTTGCTGTGCTTTTCCGGGGACTGGGCGGGAGCCACAGTGTTGACGTTCGCCCGGTCTCCGAAGAAGTCTCGCGCCACCGCCTCGGTTTTCTGAGGCGGCTCGGCACGGAGGCAGAAAGTGTGCCCCAGGCAAGCTTCGACGGAGAGACGCTTCGCTTGCCCGAGTCTTTGGCGGTCTTTCCATTCCGGGAAGCGAATGCCGCGCTTTATGTCTGGTTGACAGCAATGGCAGCGAACGCGCCGGAGCATGAGCTGGAAGACGACAAGCTGCGGGCGGATTTGAGGGCCTTGCAACTGGTTGGAAAAACCGTTCGCGATACTTTGGAGGCAGCGCCCGGGCTTCGTCCGCTCTATTCCGAATTGCGTCACGGTGCGCTCGCGCTGCGCGCGGATGCGTCTCTGCCGCCAATGGAAGCGCGTGTTGAAAAACTCGTCCGGCACCTGCTCGGCGATCCGTCGCCGCTTTCAGCTGAGGTCGAGGAGCTAAAGGGAGCGCTCGAAGCTGGAGACCTGTCGGCTCTCGCAGCGCCCAGAAATTATCTCCCTTTCCGTCCTGTTCCGATTTGGCCGCGCCTGCGCGACGTTGTCTTTTCGACAGGAGATGCGGTGGAAAACCGCGATACAGAGGGAACCCCGGAAGAGGCGACCGGTAAAACGGTGCGCGCAAGACGGCGCAAGGCCGATCAGGCCGAACGCAAGGACAGCCTGATCCTGCACAAATTCGAAGCGATCCTGAGCTGGACAGAGTTTTTGAACCTCAACCGCCGGGTCGATGATGACGACAACGACAATGCAAAGAAGGCTGCCGAGGATCAGGAAGAAATCGGCTTGGGACAGATTTCCAAGGCTCCTGCAACGCGCCTGAAGCTGCACTTGGATCTGGCCCCCGAAGATGTCGACAGGGAAAGGCTGTCCGGCAAGATCCTTTATCCGGAGTGGGACACACGCACTGGAAAGTATCTTCCGGACCATGTCTGCGTGCTCACCAGTGTTGCAGATGCCGATCCGGACCAGGATATCGTAGCGCAGGATCCGCGCGCCGCGCGCCGGATCAGGGCCGTAAAGCGACAATTCGAGGCACTGCGGCCCGGAAGGGTTACCACCCGCGGTCACCTGGAAGGCGACGGTCTCGACATGGATGCGGCGGTTCGCGCTCAGGTGGAGCGGATTGCCAGCGGTGCCGGCAACGACCGGATCTGGTTGCAGACCAGGCCCGAAGCGCGGGATCTTGCCGTCTCGATCCTCCTGGATGTGTCCCGCTCAACGGAGAGTGCAGTAACGGGGCGTGCCGTCATCGACATCGAACGCGAGGCGCTCACGGCGCTTGCCTGGGGTCTCAATGCCTGCGGTGACGATTTTGCCATTTCAGCCTTTTCCTCACTGAAGCGAAACCGGGTCTATGTGCAAAACTGCAAGCGGTTCGATGAACCGATGTCGCTGACCGTTGAGCATCGTATCAGCGGCTTGAAACCGGGATTTTACACGCGTCTTGGCGCCGCGATGCGCCACGCGTCCAAAGAGCTCGAGACCCAGTCCCGCAAGCGCAAGCTGTTGCTTGTGATCACTGATGGCAAACCGAATGACCTCGACCACTATGAAGGCCGGCACGGCATCGAGGACACGCGCATGGCTGTAAGGGAAGCCAGACGCTGCGGCCAGGCAGTTTTCGGCGTCACCATCGACAAGTCTGCGAAATCTTGGTTTCCGCGGCTGTTCGGGCAGGGGGGCTTTGCACTGATCCCGCACCCGGACAAGCTGACCCAGGCGCTTCCTCAAATTTATCGCCAGCTTGTCGGGGCGTAGGCAGGAACGGATGCTGATCTCATCTTTTGTCACCCCTCCCATTGGGAGAGGTCGGCCTGAAAGGCCGGGTGGGGGGACAGACGCCTCAGATCTCTTGTCAGGTTTGTTCCCTTGCCCTGGCCCTCTCCCCACGGGAGCGGGAACCCGATGAATAACCGCGCAGAAACACCGCACAAGAGTACGCTCGACGACTTGCCGGGCGATCTGATGATGTGGGTCCTGATCGTGAGCGAGCTTCTGGTCTTCGGAGCGGGGCTGGCTGCGTTTCTGGGCGTCAGGATCACGGACCCGGACGGGTTTTCCGTTGCCAAAAGCGCGCTTCATCCCACTCTAGCCGGCGTCAACACGATTGTTCTGATCACCAGCGGTTTCTTCGCTGCGCGCGCACTTGATCTGGTTGATCGCGGAAAGCAGTCAACGGTCAGGTGGAACCTTGTCTTTGCGGCATTTCTCGGAGCTGTCTTCCTGGCCATCAAGACGTATGAATATGCAGATGTTGCCGGCCAGGGTATTTCCACGGAAACCCACCCGTTTTTTACCTTCTACTATCTGCTGACAGGTTTTCACGCGCTGCATGTTGTTGCAGGCATCGTGATCCTGGCCTTGATTTTCTGGAAACCTGCGCTGCGCAATGTCGAAGTCGGGACCGCCTTTTGGCATATGGTCGACCTCGTCTGGGTGCTTTTGTTTCCGGTGATCTACCTGCTGGCGTGAGGCGGACATGAGTGCCGACAAGACCACACGCGCCTGGGTCAGCCTGCTTTTGTTGAGTGGGGTTTCCGTCGTGATCGCCGCCGGTGCAACCGAGACACTGGGCGCGGCCGTAACCGGGGCGCTGGTCTTGAGCTTCGCCTGGATGAAGGCCCGCGTTGTGCTCGCCCGTTATCTCGGGCTCTGGCAAGCGCCTGCCTGGCTGTCCGGCTTCAACTGGGCGCTAGGGCTGTTCTGTTTGCTGCTCCTGGGGCTTTTTTTGATCCCGGAAATAGGGGCCTGACTGAAGCGGCGAGGGCAGCAACACGTTTGTCGAATGATACCCGTCAGATCAACCCTTGTGCCAGGCCTCGACCGGGTCGGTCTCGGAGAATTCGCGCAGTCTTTCTATGTTGTCGATCTCCGCGTGGTTACGGTTGATGTGCACCCCGACGGTCTTCAGTTTCGAAAAGGAACGCGACAGGCTTTCAGGTTTCATCCCAAGCCGCCCGGCGATCAGGAATTTGTCATAGGGCAGCGTCACGACACAGCCACCGTCATTGCAATCACACAGTTCCAACAAGAACTCCGCGACACGTTGAGGGCCGGTCTGCGCCTTGAGTTGTTCAAGCTGCGAGACAAGGGAGTGCAGGTGCGCAAAGGTCGATGCGAGCACCGAAACTGCAATCTCCGGATCCTTGCGCATGGCCTCCAACAGCGCCGAGCTTGGAATGCGCATGACTTCACAGGCGGACACCGCCTCTGCCGACACCGGATAAGCGTGGCCGCGGAAGGCAACCGCTTCACCGAAGCTCTCTCCCTTGGCGAAGACATTCACCACGGCTTCGCCGCCATTGGGCGCGATCCGGTAAAGTTTGACCCAGCCCTCTGTCACAATGTGAATGGCATGTGCAGTTTCGCCCTGTAGGAATAAGGTTTCACCGCGGTCGTATTCGCGCCAGCTCGACATCCGAAGGATCATGTCCTGAATGTCCGGCGAAAAACTTTTCAGCAACAGCGAGTTTTCCGCAATCTTCCTGCGGCGTTCGTTCGGCATTTTACGAACTCCTTCTCAGGCTCAACGACGAGCCTGCCCCTCCCTCAATCTGTAATTTTCGACAATATCAGACCGGCCGGGAACGTAATTTGCTCCTGATCAAACAGGGCAAGAATTTCCAGGCCTCGACCAATGGTATGCAATGGTTGGTGTCACTGCGGTGCGATTGGCGGAAAATGAGTCCGTGCCTAGCTCTCGGCACTATTGTCTTCCGGTTTCAGTTCGAAGACTTCTATGGCGTCTTCGTACCCCTTGATATGGGCGTCGCCCGCCGAACGGACCTTAATGCGGCCTTCAACGCGCTTGGCGAGTTCGGCGCTAACCAGGATGCTGGTTTTCTTTTCCCGGTTAAGACCTTCCAGCCGGGAGGCGAAATTGACCGTATCCCCAAGCGCTGTGTAGTTCAGCCGGTCGGAACTGCCCACGTTGCCGACGATGGCCTCGCCGGCGTGAAGGCCTATGCGGGTCCTGAGCGGGAGAATGTCCTCGTCCGACCAGGTGTCCGTCTCGGCCTTGCAGGCCTCGATGACCGCAAGTGCAGCGCGGCAGGCTTTCACCGGGTGGTCCTCAACCAGGTTCGGCGCGTTCCAGAACGCCATGACCGCGTCGCCGATGAATTTGTCGATCGTTGCCTCGTGTTCCAGAAGCGTCTGTGTCACGACTTCGAAATATCGCGACATCCGGTTCATGACCTCCTCCGGCGGAAGCTTCGACGACATGGCGGTGAAATTCTCGATATCCATGAAAAGGATCGTGACATCCCGTTTCTCGCCGCCCGGCTCGGGAAGCTCCTGCCGCTTGATCATCTGCTGAACGAGCGCTTTCGGCACATATCTGCCAAAGGTCATAAGGGACGTGCGCATCTGGTCCAGTGCGGTTTCCAGCTGGAAAACCTCGTTGACGACGGACGAGCGCGCAAACGGCTTGTCGAGATCGAAGTCTCGGATGCGCTGTGTGCCCTTTGCCAGCGTCTTGAGGGGGCGCGACAGGGAGCGCGAGACGAGCCAGACAAGGGGGATGCTGCACACCGCAATGAGCGCCGACACAAGAATCGTTCGGCGCGAAGCACGGGTGATTTCACCGATCACTTCGCGAGACGGCATGGCGATTGCGAGATTCTCGCGCTCACCGGCACCAAGTCCGATCGCGGATATGTGCGTCATCCAGGGATGCCCGCTGACGTCAATGGTCTTGATCGCATCCCGGTCCGGGCTGCGCACCTGGTCCTGCAGCGCGGCAAGGGCCGCATATCGGTTATCACCCTCGGCACGGTCCTTCAGCGAGGAATGGGCGAGCAGCGTGCCGTCATGACTGATGATCGCCAGCACGCCGGTCTTTGCCTGAGGCTCCGAATCCAGAAACGAACTGAGATCCGACAGGGTAATGTCGACGCCGACGACACCCTTTGCATGCCTTTTGCTCACGGTCAGGCCCGGCCGTTTCGACCCGGTGAACATATAGACATCGGTGCGCTCCACGAACGGACTGTCGATGGCCAGCTCGTACCAGGGCCGCTCGCGCGGATCGTACGAAATCTCGTCTTCGTTCGAGTTTGTTTGCAGTGTGACGCTGTTCTCGTCCAAAAACCGGTCGATCTGGATCGGACGCTCACGTTCTCCCCGGAGGATGACCTGCTCGCGAAAGACCGTGCCCTCCGGCGCGCCCAAGTCTTCCAGTCGGCTTTCCGGTAACGTGCGCGTCGCCCCGACCAGGTAATAGCTGCCGTCCTCGTAGCCGATATAGATATTTGCAATCTGCGGCATGGCGGACAGAAACGAAATCAGCCGCTTGCGCGCCGGGTGCCCGCTCGCCTTCGGTTCGACATTGACGTCGAGCCAATCGCCCGAATATTGCGCAATGGCATTGATCGGCGCGATCAGGGACGCGGTCTGCAGCCGGACGACTTCGGCTGACCGTTCCATGAGTTCGCGGCCGGCCGTCAGAGCCGATGCCCGGTTGGCATAGTGCGTATAGGTAATGATCGTTGCTGCCAGGGCCAGGGCAACGCTCAAGGTCACTGTGAACAGACTGACGGTTATGGAAAATCTTGAAAGTGGTTTCATCGGCCCCGTGACGCGCGCCTGATATTGGCGCCAGCTGTCCAAGCTATTGGCCTGACTGGGCCTTTGCAAGAGCGGGAAGGGGTGTCGAACTACGCAAGCAACAGGAGATTTTCACTCATTGCCGCTGGATTTTGTTGGTCGGGCAGGCCGGATTTGAACCGACGACTCCTTCACCCCCAGTGAGTGGCGGGATGTCAAAAAATGCAGAAGACAGCCAAACTTGTTTGCAGATTTTCAAGGATAGTCCCGGTCTATTCCGGAGTTTCATTGCAGTTTCATTGCGGGCAAGAAATGGCTTGGGTTGCATGATTGCCACCACCAAAGCCGTAGTTCTGTTACCTTTACCCATTGTGATTGCACCTACGGTGTCTGAAACAGATTTTTCGCTGGTCTAAGGTCCAACAAGGGCGCAAACCGTGAATTCTCTGCGATCTAGTCGTATGTCCGCATTGGGGCCGCGAGGCGACAGGCCGGTTGTGACTGTTGGATTGGCAAAGCAGACGTCGAAACCAGGCCTGCAAGCCTGGAGAAGTATTCTCCTAACTAGCAGCCCAACGGCCAGAAACTTCGGTTTTCGACGCCAAACAGATGTTCTTCGCCAACTCTTCATTCCGCGTTGGCTGCGCTGTGCAGCGCTTTGATGACGTCTTCACGGGTCAGAAGATCCATTTCGATCAGTGCGTCGACAAAGAGCTTACCTTCCGATTCCGCTTCCTTCACGATTTTGGACACTTGGGCGTAGCCGAGTTGGGGCACGAAAACCGTTGCAAGGGCTGATGAGGCCAGGAGGTTTTCTAGGGCTTGTTCCCTCAGCGCCTGGACTCCGGAAATACACTTGTCGGCGAAGATGCGGCTGCCCCTGGTCAACAGGTCCATGCTGTCGAACATGCGCGATGCGATCACCGGTTCAAAATGATTGATTTCAAGCTGGCCGCCGAGCGAGGCAAGCGACACTGCCGCGTCATTGCCGACGACGGCATAAGTGACCTGCTGCATCATCATAGGAAGGACGGGATTGATCTTGCCTGGCATGATCGAGGAACCGGGTTGGACCGCTGGAAGCCTGATCTCGCCGATGCCTGATTTCGTCCCAGATGACAGGATGATCAGGTCGAGGCTGATTTTTCCGATTACCTCAGCAGCAATACGGAACTCCGAAGATACGCGGGCGAAGCTATCGGAATTTTGCATGCCATCGAACATGTTCTCCGACGGCCTCAGTCTCGTTCCCACGTCTTCAGACAAGTACCGGTAAACGGCCGCTTTGTAGCCGGGCCGAGCGCCCAGTCCGGTTCCGATTGCCGTGCCGCCGAGTGGCAGGACTTCCAGATCTTTTGTTGCTTTGAGAATTTTGTCCCGCGCGCGGAACAGCGCTGCTGAATAGCCGCCGAATTCCTGACCCAGCGTCATAGGTTGTGCGGCCTGCATGCAGGTCCGTCCAATTTTCAGCACATCGGCGAATTCGTCCGACTTGGCTTGAAGCGCCTTGGCTAAATAGCCGAGCGACGTGATGAGTGCAGGTGCCTTTTCAAGGACCGCGAGCTTGACGGCGGACGGAATGACATCGTTCGTCGACTGGCCGGCATTAACGTGATCGTTGGGATTGATCACATCATACTGCCCGGCCTGGTGACCCAAAATCTGCAAGGCCCGGTTGGCGATGACTTCGTTCGTGTTCATGTTGATCGAAGTGCCGCCCGATCCTTCCAGAAGGTCGACAACAAACTGATCGTGGTGTCGTCCCTCCAGGACTTCGTTGCAGGCGGTAACGATGGCGTCCCGCAACGCGGGTTCGAGAGCGCCGATGCCGCAGTTGGCCTTCGCGGCTGCCTTCTTGATGTATGCGAGCGCGCGGATAAAGGCCGGTTCATTGCCGATTTTCAGCGGCGAAATGTCGAAATTTTCCATAGCTCTCAGCGTGTTGACGCCGTAGAGCGCGGCCTCGGGCAGTTCGCGGGTGCCGATGCTGTCAGTTTCAAGCCGGGCCATCTGTCAATTCTCCTGGAACGTTAGGGACTTGTGGTCCTTTTGAACGCCAGGAAGCGTCAGGATGCGATTGTGCAGAACGACATAGGCTCCCGGCGGCAGAAGGCGCAGCGCCAGCAGCGCTTCGGTCACGTTCTGAACCGCGTCGGATCCTTTGATCGCGTAAGGCACCATTGCGCCGGTGAAGACGACGGGCACGGGAAACTCGGACATACGCGCGCACAAAACAGTGCCGCTGTCGGCCATGCTGTCGGTTCCATGCGTCACCAGAATCGCATCGTGCGTTTTGCACGCGCTGATAATCGCCGAGGCAATTTGGTCCCGATCGGCATCGCGGATTTCCAGGCTGTCCAAATGCAGAAGATCGATGTAGGTCAATTCAAGATCGTCAATCCGCAAATCCGCAATAAGCTCCTTGACCTTCGGTTCGAAATTGTAGAGCCGGGCCTCGGCGGGATTGTAGCTCTTTGCGATCGTTCCGCCCGTCATGATCACAGCGACGGAAAGCGGACCCGTACCACGGCCGGCACGGGGGCGAAGCGGCTTGTTCATCTCAGATCTCTTTATTTGGGTCGCACGACCAGCACCGAACACCTTGCGTGGCGGACGATCTTTGCGGCGTTTGGTCCAAGCAGGTAGTCGCCGAAGTCGGGCAGATGGGACATCAAGACGATGAGATCGCTCGACAACTCTTCTGCGGTGTGCAGGATTTCGCAGTAGATCGTACCGGACCGGGCGACTTTTTGGATTGTGCCAAATTCATCGGTCTGGACAAGGTTTTCGAGGCGATCCCGTGCCACGGCGAGCGCGCGCTCCTTTAGATCGGCGGGCAAGGCGGAGGCGAGGGGAGCCGCCTGCGCCGCCTGTGCAATGACCGTGCCGAGGTCCGGTACGACCGTCACGACGCTCAGCTCGACCTTGTTGCCTTTGGCATGCTGTCGAAGTTCTGGCAGAACGGCGCTCCACGAACGAGGTTCTTCCACATCGATCGGAACCAGGATTTTCAGTGTCATGGGATCTCCTTTCCGGTCAAAGTCCGGTGATCAGGGACGGCAACCAAAGCGACAGGGAAGGAATGAATGTGGTCAGAAGGACCACGGGGAAATATGCCAGGAAGACGAACACCAAGGTCGGTCTCACCACTTTTGCCAGCGTAGTCTGTCCGATCAGTGTGCCGAAATAGAGGATCGGAGCCGTTGGCGGCGTGATCAGGCCCATTCCGAGATTCACGCCTATGATCGCGGCAAAATGAACCGGATGAACGCCGGCTTCGGTGACAACCGGCAACAGCAACGGTGCTGCCAGCAAGATGCCGGAGACATCCTCCATGAACATGCCGATCAAGAGCAGAAATGCATTGACCAGTAGAAGCAGGATGATCGGGTTCTCCGAGATCATCAGCATCGATTCCAGGATCTGCTGCGGAACTTCTTCCAGGGTCAGGACCCGGGCGAGCATGTTTGCGGTGAAGATAACCAGCATGAGGACGGATGTAACCTGAGCCGATTTCCAGACAACGTCGTAGAACGATTTGAAAGTCAGCTCCCTGTAGATCAGAAAGGCGACAGGCAATGCATAGATTACGGCCACCGCTGCAGCTTCGGTCGGCGTGGTGATGCCGCCATAGATGAAGCCGAGAATGATCAGTGGCATCGCCAGGCCGAAGCCTGCTTCTCTTGTCCGCTGAAACACCGTTTTCATCTGGATATTGAACGGTTGAGGGTCGGCAATCTGGATGTCCATTTTCCGCGTGAGGATCATGTTCCAGAACGAAAACAGCGCTATGAGCAGAAGGGCCGGGATCAGTGGTGCCAGAAAGCAGGCGGCAATGGACGTTCCGGTGACCCAGCCGTACAGGATCATCGTTGCGCTTGGCGGGATCAACAACGCCAGAACCGCCGAGCAGCTGACAAGCGACGTTGCATACCCGCGGTCGTAACCCTGTTCGACCATGCGCGGTATTGCGATGGATCCGATTGCGGCAACGGCCGATGACGCCATGCCGGAAATCGCTCCAAAGATTGCCGTTGTGATGACTGTGACGACGCCCAAACCGGACCGGTACCGGCCCAAAATGCTGTCTGCAAGTTCCAGCAATCGCTTTGCGATGCCGCCCTGGGTCATGATGCCGCCCGCCAGGATGTAGAGCGGGATCGCCAGCAGCACGACCGACGACACTTTTGAAAACCCTGCCGTAATCAGGAATGTGGTCGAGCCATAATTGCCGAAGATGACCAGAAACGCGGCTGCGGCAACAAAGGTCAGGGCAACCGGTACCCCCAGGATCATCAGCAACACGAGAAGCGCGACATCCATCAATATCAAAGTACTCATGTGTCTTGCTCCTTTGAGACCGCATGCCAGATGGTTGCGCGCAGGCTGTCGAAAAACTCGAGCAGGAAGTAGAAGGCGGTCAGCGAGAGGCCGACGAACATCGTTCCGTAGATCCAGATCATCGGCAGACGAAGCTCGGTCGATTTCGTTCCCATTCGCTCGGTAAAGACGAGCAGGTCCCAAAGGGAATTCAGAATGTAGAGCGTCAGAACGAAAGCGAGCAGGCGGGTAAAGGCGTGAACACCGGCGGTGATCCGCCCCTCGCCGAAAATTGTGTCGATCAGGCTTGCGGAGATATGGCTCCGCTCATGCGTGGCGTAGGCCGCGCCGATGAAATACATGATGACACCGGCAAAGCTGGCCAGTTCCTCGATCCCGAACAGCGAGTAATTGAAGACGTATCTCGCAACGACCTGGAGAAACACAGCCAGGGTGAAAACTATGGAGCTGACGAACATCACGAATTTCAGGATGTTGAGCTTGAACTTCCACAGCGGATGCCGGAATTGAGTCTGGCGCTCTTCGAGCATTTTCCTTCCTCCCCCGAAAGGACTGGAGCCGGATCGTTCCGGCTCCTGCTTGAATTAGTTTGCGTAGTACTGCTGGATTAGGTCGTAGAGTTCGTCGCCGATCTCGTCCTTCATCTGCGGCCACGCGTCAGCGCGTACCGCATCCGCCAGCAGGTCAATTTCTTCCCGGCTATAGGTGACAACGGTAACGCCGCTGTCTTTCAGCTGTTGCAGGTATTTGTTGTCCGCATCTTCAACGGCGTTGAACCTCTGCGTGGCCAGGTCTTTGGCGATTGCCGAGACCGTTTTTTGGTCTTCTTCAGAAAGGCGTGCGAGTGACATTGTCGAGCCGAGCAGCCAATTGATCTCGAAGTGATCATTGATCTGCAACCAGGTGTCGACGACGCCGTTCCAGTCGCGGACCGCATTTTCTGGGACACCACCGACCATACCGTCAATGACGCCAGTCTGGACGCCGGTATAAAGCTCTGCCCAAGGCATCGTCGTGGTGGAATAACCGAGACGTTCCAGCGTCGGTTTGTGGGTCGGTACCCCTGACGGCCAGACCCTGATCTTCAGGTCGGAATGGTCCGCATCCGGATTCTTTGGATCGGCGACAGGTTTACCGACCGCCATGCCTCCGAGGCCGAAGGCGTAAGGTGCCATCACGGTGATCTGCTGCGGTGCGACCAACTCGTCCACGATGTTGAACAGGAAACCGTCTGTGTTCCATGCTTCCTTCGCGCTGTCGTAATCGACTGCGGTATAGGGGAACCAGGTGATGGCGAGGCGCGAGTCAAACTTGGTCGAAATCGACTGGATGGCAAGATCAACCGCGCCCTGGCTCAGCTGTTCGTAGACTTCTTCCCAGTCGCCAAGCTGGCTTGCGGGAAAGATACGGACGTTCACGCGTCCGTCGGTCTCTGCGGAAACCCGATCTGCAAACTGATGAGCCCATTTGTCCATGTCACTGTCCGGCGGAGACAGATGAGACAGGCGAAGAGTTGTTTCCGCCGATGCGGCAAACGCTGAAAACGAAACTGCAAGTGCGGTTGCCGCCCCCAGAACGGTGCGGCGATTGATCCTCGAAAGCATTGAAATCCTCCAATTTCCGTCGCCACCCCACGGCGGCAATGAGAAAAGGATAAGTGGAGAATTCGCAGCCTGAATTGAACGTGTTGGCCCTTTTTTATAATAGAATGGACCTCGCTTCGCCGGCCGACAAAAATACCGGCGACCAAGGCCGCCGGTTCAGTTGGGGGAAGTTTCTGTTGTGTTTGCTACGCCGAAGGAATGCGGTGCTCAATCTCGGTTCCCCAGGTGTCTGCCATCGTGTATCCAAGTGGATAAGGATCATTTGGGTCGGCGCCAAGCTGCATCATGGCGTAGATCCAGGCGCGCCCTGACAGTCGTGGAATGACCGCGTTTCTGGTTCCCAAGCGGGTGACTGCCACAACAGAAGCGTCGAACCGAGAACCGATTGTCGACCGCATTTCCAGTGTCTGACCCTGCTTGATCTGGCGTTTTTCATGCATCACCGCGAGGCGTGCAGCACTGCCGGTTCCACACGGCGAGCGGTCGACACGACCTGGAGGCATGATGGTCGCGTTGCGGTAAACATGCTTGTCGGGGTCGATGTCGTCGGTGAACATCAGGAACTCGATACTGTTGAATGCGGGAATTTCCGGATGGCAAACGGGCAATTGTTCTCTGGCGGCCCGTTTGATGCGAGCGCCAAGATCCACCATTTCCCGGGCGACGTCAGGGCCGATCTGAAACCCGAGTTCCGAGGCGCGCGGCATGACATAGTAGACGCCACCAAAGGCCACATCGACGGAAATCGATCCAATCCCTTCAACCTCGATGGTTGCATCGAGATACTCGGCAAACGCCGGAAAGAAATCCAGCGTTACCCGTTCAACGCGGCCATCGGCGCATTGTGCGACCGCCTTCACGAGACCTGCAGCAGTATCCAGCACGATTGTGGTCTCTGGTTCTTGCATGGGAAGAATGCCGGTTTCGAGCAAAACCGTTGTGACGCACATTGCGTTGGATCCGGACATTGGATGTGTCCCGTCGGCCTGCATGGGTATGAAGGCAGCGTCCGCGTCCGGGTCGCAGGGCGAGAGCAGCAGGTTTGTGGTCATCTGCGCACAGCCGCGCGGTTCGTTGTTCACAAACTGGCGCAGCTCGTCATATTCCTGCAGATACTGCATTTTTTCCAGCACCGAAGCGCCGGGCACATCCAGGACACCTCCGGTAATAACCCGGCCGACTTCGCCCTCAGCATGCGCTCCAATGACTGTCAGGGTTTTCTTCCAGCGCATTGTTCCTCCTTGCAATTTTTTGGCAAGTGTAGGAACGATGTGGGCGATTAATAGAACATGGCAGACATTTATAGGACATTCGGCGGACAGACATGGACTTCCTGACGTCGCATAGCGCTTCGGACATCGAACCGGATGTGAGATTTGCATTTGTGCTCACGCCCGCGTTCACGCTTCTTCCACTGGCGGGATTTGCCGACGCCGTGCGGCACTCGTCAGACGAAGCTGACAGAAGCAGGCAGGTTTTCTGTCATTGGGAGGTATTGGGTCACGACCTTAACCCGGTCCCGTCCAGCACAGGTATGGCGGTTCGTCCCTGGAAAACCTTCGAAGAGGCTGGCGACTACGACTACATCGTCGTTGTAGGCGGTTTGCTGGACTACCTGAACGACATTCCGCCTCAGACATACGATTTTTTACGGGAGCACCACTCAAGGGGCACCAAGCTGGTGGGACTGTGTACCGGCAGTTTTGCGCTGGCGCGCACCGGATTGCTCAATGGCAGGAGAGCTGCGATCCACGCCCATCACCGGCCGGAATTTGTCGAGATGTTTCCGAAGGTCATTCCCGTCGAAAACGAGCTTTATGTGTCAGAGGGCGACATTCTAACGTGTCCAGGTGGCACCGCCGCCATCGACCTTGCCGTCGAGATTCTGATCGAGCACTGCGGCCGCTCGCGCGGAATGAAAGGATTGACGGCACTGGTTGTCGACGAGCACAGGTCCGCCCATGAAGTTGGGCGTCTTCCATACCAGGATCTTGAGGAATGCGGGAACTGGCGTGTCGAGCAGGCCGTCAAGATCATGCGCCAGAAGTTGCGCGAACCTGACACAACGGAACACCTGGCAGAAATGCTCGGTTCGACCGTTCGTCAGCTGAACAGGGTTTTTCTTCAACACGCAAATTCGACGCCGCAGGAAGTCTGGCGCGATATGCGGCTACAGCATGCGCGTTGGCGACTGATGAACTCGAAAAGGACCATCACGCAGATCTCGTATGAGTGCGGATTTTCCGACAGCAGTCACTTCTCACGCTGGTTCAAGACCAAATTCGGGGAAACGCCGCGACGCTACCGGGACTCCAGGCTGGCAAAGCAACGCTAGCGGCGCAGTCAATAGGAACTTGCTGCCGGGTTTTGCCTGGCAGAAAAATTCAATAGTCGAAATACGCGTCCGTGCCTGCGCGCAAGCGTTCGAATTCCGCAACCTGTTCTGCCTCGCGTCCGTCTCCGCCAGCGACCACAGAAGCCAGAAGCAGTTCGACAAGAGCGGTCATTGCAACAACGGATGGATAGTAGTGAGGACTGTCGGCATTCGCGAAAAATGCAAGATCCGCCTCCTCCGCGAGCGGCGAACTCGGCCGGTCGGTGATCGCGACGGTAAACGCACTGCGGCGCTGGGCGAACTGCATGGCATCGACCGTTCGTCGTGCGGTCGGGCTCATGCCGAAACAAATGACCATGTCCTCTTTGTTCAGCGCACTCATTTGTTCGGCTGCGATCGCGTATTCCGCACCGACCAGTCTCAGATTGGATAATATCAGGCTGCCGGTGTTCTTCATCATCGAGGCAAGCCAGAACAAGGATGATGATCCCACCAGATAGACATTCGGCGCCCGGCGAATTTTCTCGCAAAACCTGTCCAAGTCCTGACGGGGCAGGCTGGTTCTCAACTGGTGGATATTGGCTTCCGCTGCAGACAGGATCTTCTCGGTATGGGTCTCTTCGCCGGTTGTTTTGTCCTCTTGCCTAAGAGCGCCGGCTCTGGCCCCGAACCCGTCGCGCAAAAGCTCCTTTTGAAAGGCCGCCCGGAAGTCCTCATAGCTGTCAAATCCGAGATGCCGTGCCAGTCTCAGCATCGTTGTTGAGGTAACGCCGACGGCTGACGCGGACCCTCGCATGGAATTGAGCGCCATCTTGTCCGGGTGGTCGAGCGCGTAACGAGCCGCTTGCGCGAGCTTCTTGGGCAGGTCGGGGAGGGCTTTGCGCAGCGTATTCGTAAGTGACACGTTGGGTCTCCGATACTTTTTTGCAGCAAACGATATTTTTTTGAACAAAACAAGCCGGTTGAACCAGCAAAAAATATCGATTGATATTTTTTCTTTAAGAAAGTATCAAATGATCCTTAAGTTTGAACCGTCGCAACACGGCAACTGAAATGACCCACTACTCAGCTCTCTCGGTGCTCAGGAATGCACTTTCAGGAAACAGGTCCTGGGGACGTGCCTGGCGGGACCCCGACCCGAAACCGTCCTACGATGTCCTCATCGTTGGCGGCGGCGGTCATGGTCTGGCGACCGCCTATTATCTCGCCAAGGAACACGGCATCAAAAATGTAGCCGTCGTTGAGAAGGGCTGGCTGGGTGGCGGCAACACCGGGCGCAACACGACTATCGTTCGCTCGAACTACATGATGCCTGGCAATACGATGTTTTATGAACGCTCGATGCGGCTTTGGGAGAACCTCAGCCAGGATCTCAATTTCAACGTGATGATCTCTCAGCGCGGCCAATACAATCTGTGCCACTCGCCCGCCCAGATGGACGCAGCGCGCCGCCGGGGCAACATCATGCGGGCAAACGGCATCGATGCCGAATTGTTCGATCGCGAAGAGGTTCGCCGCCGCTTGCCCTATCTGGACTATTCGCAGGCTGCGCGCTTTCCAATTCACGGTGCCATCTTTCAGGGCAGGGCCGGTACAGCGCGGCACGATGCGGTGGCCTGGGGATATGCCCGCGGTGCTGACCGTCACGGTGTCGACATTCTTCAGCAACGCGAAGTCACCGGCTACCTCTGGGACGGAAGCAGGATTTGCGGGGTCCGGACAAGTCGCGGAGACATCCGGGCCGCGAAGGTTGCCCTTTGTGTGGCGGGTCACAGCGGACATCTGGCGCAGATGGCCGGACTGCGGCTTCCCATCGAGACCCACAGCCTGCAAGCTTTCGTCACCGAGCCCTACAAACCTCTGGTCGACACCGTTATTTCCTTCGGAGCTGCGCATTTCTACATCAGCCAGTCAGACAAGGGCGGCCTTGTGCTCGGCGGTGATCTCGACATGTACAATTCCTACGCACAGCGCGGCGGACTCCCCATTGTCGAGCACACTTTGGCGAGCGCCAAGGCGCTCATGCCGTGTGTTTCGCGACTGAAGCTGCTGCGCCACTGGGCGGGTGTCATGGATATGTCCATGGACGGCTCTCCCTTCATCACAAAAACCCCGGTTGACGGTCTCTATCTGAACGGTGGCTGGTGCTACGGCGGCTTCAAGGCAACACCCGCGTCCGGCTGGTGTTTCGCCTGGACCATCGCCAAAGACCAACCGCATGAAGACAACCGCGAATTCACCCTCGACCGTTTCGAGCACGGCTACCAGATCGATGAAAAGGGCATGGGCCCACAACCGAACGCACACTGAGGAGCTGACATGATCAGGATAAACTGCCCGGTCTGCGGGCTCCGGAACGAAACGGAATTCACTTACGGCGCCGACGCGACCGTCAAACGTCCGGCGATGGACGAGCAGGAAACCGGACCCTGGCTGGACTATGTCTTCAACCGTGACAATCCGCGCGGCTGGCACAAGGAATACTGGCACCACGTTCAAGGCTGCCGGCAGTGGCTCGTCCTGGAACGGAACACGCTCACTCATGAAATCCGGGGATGCAGGCTTGCAAGGGAGGCCGCGGAATGAGGCGTCTCAATGCGGGTGGTCGCATCGACCGAACCAAGCCCTTGTCTGTGACTTTCGAGGGGCGCGCGCTGCCTGCGTACCAGGGTGACACCCTCGCGTCAGCTATGCTGGCAGGCAGTGTTTCTCTGGCTGGACGAAGCTTCAAGTACCATCGCCCTCGCGGTGTCTTTTCGGCCGGCGTCGAAGAACCCGGAGCACTAGTGCATCTGCGTGAGGGAGACCGGCATGAACCCAATGTGCGTGCGACGACCACCGAGGCGTTCGACGGCCTGGTTTCCACCGCGCAGAACGCCTGGCCAAGCCTCACAGCCGATATCGGGGCGATGAACAATATCTTGAGCCCGGTCTTGAGCGCCGGGTTTTACTACAAGACATTCATTGGCCCTTTCAGGAACTCCACCAGGTTCTGGATGATGTGCGAAGCCTTCATCCGCAAAGCTGCCGGCATGGGCTGCGCTACCACTTTGGAGGATCCGGATCGATACGAAAAACGAAATGCCTTCTGCGACGTTTTGGTGATTGGAGGGGGCGCGGCGGGTCTGTCAGCAGCGCTCGCCGCAGGCCGTGCCGGAGCGCAAGTGATACTTGTCGAGCAGGACTTCGAGCTCGGCGGCGCCATTCTTTCAGATCCTGTCGGCGCTCCGGTCGACACTTGGCTTTCCCAGGTCAGGGAGGAACTTGCAAGTTTGCCCAACGTCCGGATCTTGCTTCGGACAACGGCTTTCGGCGCTTATGACGGCAGCACGTACGGTCTTGTCGAACGCGTTTCGGATCATCTCAAGACGCCGCAACCCGAACAAATAAGGCAGCGATACTGGCTGGTCCACGCCGGGCAGGCGGTCCTGGCAACCGGCGCGCTTGAACGGCCGCTGGTCTTTGCCGGCAACGACAGGCCCGGTGTGATGCTGGCGGGCGCGGTCAGGACCTATCTCAACCGGTTCGCTGTCCTTGCCGGCCAGAACGTCCTGATCGCAACGAATAACGACACCGCCTATAGCACCGCCGCCGATTTGTCCCGGGCCGGTGCATTTGTAACCCTCGCCGATTTACGGGCAGATCCGTCCGAAGACGTGCTTGCAATCGCGAAAGACGCAGACGTTACCGTTCTGGCAGGGCACGGGGTGCTCGAGGCGCATGGCCGAAAACGTGTTTCGTCGGCGGTAATCGCGCCTGTCGACGAAAGGGGCAGGGCTGCCGGCTCGATCAGGAAGGTGCCGGCAGACCTGATCGCCATGTCCGGCGGCTGGTCTCCGATTGTACATCTGTGGTCACAGCTTTATCGCAAGCCGCAATACGACGCTCACGCAGTCTGCTTTGTTCCGTGCCAGGAGAGCGAGCATCACCTTCAGCCCGCTGGAACCGCATTTGCAGCGGCGACATTGGATGAGGTCATCGCGCAAGGGTTCAACCGCGGCATCGAAGCGGCGCGTGCGAGCGGGTCAACCGGTGAAGCCGGCGACCCGCCGCCACCCTTTGAAGCCGGCCCGTTCTGGCAGAAAAACCAGTCACCCGTATGGGCAACGCGCAAGGCTGACGGGTCACTTGCTGGAAAGGCATTCGTCGACTTCCAGCATGACGTCAAACTCAGCGATATCGATCAGGCGCATCTGGAAGGCTACGTCTCGGTCGAACATCTGAAGCGATACACGACAACCGGGATGGCCACTGATCAGGGCAAGCTGTCCAACGTGAATGCCCTTGCACGCATGGCCGAATTGCGTGGACTTTCCATTCCGGACATCGGCACCACAACGTTCCGGCCACCTTACACGCCGGTCTCAATCGGAGCGATCGTCGGTCATGAACATGGCCGGCACTTTCGGCCGACGCGGCTGTCGCCGATCCACCATTGGCATAAGGACAACGGTGCCATGATGACGGAAGCCGGTGCCTGGATGCGGCCCTGGTTCTATCCGCAAGCGGACGAAGACCTGCAAGCCGCCTATATTCGCGAAGCTGCGCATGTGCGCCAACACGTCGGCATGACCGACGTGTCGACACTGGGCAAGATTGCCGTTCAGGGACCTGATGCGGCCGAATTTCTCAACCGGGTTTATGTCAACGGATGGAAAACCCTCGCGATCGGCCGACTTCGCTATGGTGCCATGCTGCGCGAGGACGGATTTGTCATGGACGACGGCGCAACCGCGCGACTTGGCGAGTGGGACTACTTCATGTCGACCACCACGGCAAATGCCGCCAAGGTGCTGGCCTTTTCCGAACACCTGCTTCAAACCGCCTGGAAAGACCTGAAGGTTCATGTCACGTCCGTCACCGATCAATGGGCGGCAATCGCTCTTGCTGGGCCGCGTTCCCGGGCGTTGTTGAGCTCGGTGACAGATGCCGATTTGAGCCGGGAGGCGTTGCCCAACAATCATGTCACACATGCACATATTGGTGATGTGGCCGTCCGGGTTCACCGGATGTCTTATTCCGGTGAATTGGCCTACGAAATCTACATCCCCGCCGGCTACGGACAACATGTCTGGGAAACCCTACATGCTGCGGGACAGGCGCATAACTTGAAGCCGTACGGGACCGAAGCCATGGGTGCTCTTCGGATCGAGAAGGGTCATGTGGCGGGACCCGAAATCGAAGGCCGCACGACATTGAAGGATCTGGGTCTTGAGGGCCTGGCGTCCCGAAAGAAGCCTTTCGTTGGCTCGGTTTTGCGCAAGCGACCGGTGCTGACGGACCCGGACCGTCCGACTTTGATCGGACTTGAGATCGAGGGAGATGACAGCGCCAAACCCGGATCGCTGCTCTTCCAGGCCAAGGCGGAAGCAAAGGGGCACGGCGAAGGCTGGGTTTCCTCGACCACCTATTCACCGGCGCTCGGAAAGAACATTGCGCTGGCGTTTTTAAAAAACGGCAAGGCACGGCTTGGTGAGACCGTGAGGGTCGTCAATTTCGTCGGTGGTGAAACGCGGAACGCCAGGGTCGTTTCACACCATTTCTTCGATCCTGAAGGGGAACGCCAAAATGGCTGAAGTCCTGTCCGCGTTAAGCAAGAAACTCGTCTCAGGGCATTACGGCCCTGCCGGTGGCGCCGGTATCCGCCTGTCAGGCCGCCGCCTTCGCGGTCTGTGGCAATTGGCTGGTTGGGCCAATTTTGAAACTGCTGCAGCAAGCGCCCTGGAGTCTCTGGGTTTGTCCACGATTGGGACCTTCCAATCCGCTCAAGCAACGCAAATTGCTTGCGCCTGGCGGATTGCGCCTGACAAATTACTTGTCGAAAGCGCACACGACCTGAGCGCATTCAATTATCAGGACCTTGCTGTGCTCAATCTCAGCCATGCGCGCGAAGCAATCATCTTGTCCGGTCCGGCCGCGCGGGACCTGCTGTCTCAACTCATTGCGATTGATGTGTCTCCCTCATCCTTTCGTCGAGGCGCGTTTTTGCAAACCGGAATTCATCACGTCGGCGTGCTCATTCATTGCGTTCAGGAAACAGACTTCGAGATCCTGGTTCCGACGACTTGGGCGGAATCTGTTTGGGAGGTATTGCTTGAAAACGCAGTGCCGTTTGGTGTGGAAGTCCATTCAGACGCTTGATCGGCTGTTTCCCGACTTAGCCTTCCGTTCGTTTCAAACCGTGCGGTACTGAACAAGAGATACTGCAATTTCTATTGCCTGCTTTAGCTGCCAGCCCACTCCCGTTCTGGTCAGGAATATCCCAAAAGGAGCGGCAAAGCGCTCTACCACATTCAAGCCCACATATTTGAACCTCGAAATGCGACCCGGGGTAATCCACGGGCAGTTGAGGTTGCCGTGTGCGAGACTTAGGTAATTGAAACCTTAGGGGTAAATTGGTGGACGAGTACCGTTGCCGCCGTTACCCCAAACCAAACTAGTTTTCGGAAAGCCGCGGTGCCAAACCGATTTTGCGATATCAACGGTGTATCTCTCAATCGAGACAGCCAATGTCCGAAAAGGGGCCGTGAGGGGACTGGCCGGTTTTTGTTGCCAACAAACCAATGTGGCTATTTGGAGTAAACCAACTGTCTGGTCTCAATTTGGCTTCTCCAATGTTGAGTTCGCAACCCGCTTTACCTATCCTGCCTTCACGCTTTTCACAGTGTCAGCAATTAAAAGTTCTCGGCGGTTCCAAACCTCCTCTTCAAATCCGCTACTTCGTACTCGTTTAGATACCGTACCTTTCGCCCCTCTAAAGCCATCAGAAGCTTGGCGGTTTCCTCAAGCTCTTCGGCCGCGCATACGGCGGAGAAAAGGGATTTTCCACTGACAACCGGACCGTGATTGGCCAGCAGGATCGCGGCATACCGGCCGCGAAGCTCGCGAATGAGTTCACCGCTCCGTGGATCTCCTGGCCGGACATATGGGACAATCTTTACCGCTCCGACACGCATCACGACATAGGGCGTCAGGGGGGGGATGCAGTCGTTCGGATCGATCTCCTCCAGGCAGGAAAGCGCGGTTGCCCAAGTGGAATGCAGATGGACCACAGCGCCGGTGTCCGGCCGGGTGTCGTAAAACGCCTGATGGAGAAAAACCTCCTTTGTCGGGCGGTCCCCGGACACATGCTTGCCGTCCAAGTCCAGCTTTGAAATGCGGTCCGGATCGAGGTCGCACAACCGGGCATTTGTCGGCGACATCAGGATGCCGTCGGACAGTCTGACGGAAATATTCCCAGCCGTGCCGACTGAATAGCCCCGATTAAAGAGCGAAGCCCCAAGTTTCGCCATTTCATAGCGGACGGCCTTTTCGTCGGGGCTCACTTGCCACCTTCCATGATCCTGAGAGCCTTTTCGAAGAAATCTTCAGAGCCGAAGTTTCCCGACTTGAGGGCTAGTGCGACCGGGTCGACTTCACCCAGTGTCAGGATAGGAACACCGGGATCGATCTCGGCTCCGATCATCATTGCCGGATGTCCGAGGGATTTGGCGAGTGCCTTTGATACCGCCCCGGATGTTTCGCCGCCGGCGACAACCAGTCGCCTGTAACCGGCTTCGAGCAGCGCGCGTGCCGTATCGGCGAAAACGGAGTCAAGCATGTCCGAGATCGCCTCACGGCCAAATCTTTCTTGAAGACTACTGACGGCCTCGGGGCTACCGGACGAATAGACAAGCGGTGCCGTATCACGTTGCGATGTAATGAATTCAATCAGCGTTGCGGCGGTCACGCGTCCCGACATCACGGCCTCGACCTCGATCGGGAAGGTCGGATGGTTCGCCTTGTGGTGCTCGATCTGCCCAAGCGTTGCACCCGAGCAGGACCCGGCGAGGATGGCTCCTGGGCCGGAGACTGCGCAGGCCTTACCCTCGCGACCATCTGCCAATCCACTGGTAATAAAATTGCGGGGTAGGCCCATCGCAACACCGGATCCGCCCGTGACGAGCGGGGCATCGGCGAGTGCAGCGCCGATGGCCAAGAGATCTGAGTCCTGAAGCGTATCGACGACGATGAAATCCGTTTCGCCGGTTTGTTCACTTATTGCTCCCGCAATTGCCGGGGTTCCCTCAGCAACAACCAGGTAGGGAAGGTGTCCGACGGTGCCATCGATCTGGCGGGCGAGAACTCTTCGAATGTCCGGGTCCGTCATCGGCGTCACCGGATGATTTTGCATTCCGCTTTCATTGAGCAATCTGTCGTGCACAAAAAGATGCCCCTGGTAAACGCTCCGACCAGCGGCGGGAAAGGCAGGGCAAACAACAACCTTTCTGACGTTCAGCGCGCTCGCCAGAGCGCTGGCAACGGGACCGATGTTTCCCTCGTTTGTTGAATCGAAGGTGGAACAGTATTTGAAAATGATCTGCCGGCAGCCCTGATCTTTGAGCCAGGCAAGGGCCATTAAGGACTCCGCGACGGCCTCTTCAACAGGCGCGGAACGGCTTTTCAGAGAGATCACACCTGCGTCGACGTCTGCTGCTGCCTTGTTCTTTGGAATGCCCGGATACTGGGCTGTTCGGAGCCCGCCCTCCGGAGGAACACCTTTCGCCAGCGTGTTGGCAATATCACTCGCTCCGGTAAAATCATCCGCTATCACGCCGACCAGCATGATCTAGTTCCTTTCTGCCGCTTCGATACGCTTGCGCATTTCCGTTATGGCGGCGTGTGGGCTTGTCAGAACGGGGATGTCTGTTTTGGTGCGGGCAAGCGGTGCCGCACTCGCCATGGAGAATTGCGAGAGCAGGATCACGTCCACATCCTGAATGCTTGCAGCGGTTTCAGCCACGAGGCGGTCGTGGGTGTCTTCGTCTCCGTCCCGCTTGGCCTCAAGAGCCTTCGGCGCGAAAACGGACACAAGCGTGGCTGACCGGCCTCTGGAGGCAGCCGCTTCGCGAAACTCTTGTTCCATTCCTTTTGCAGCGGGTTCGAATGTGTAGATCATCGCGACACGGTCTCCATATTTGAAGGCAGCTTCAAACATGGCTTCGTTTGGTTTCATAACTGGGATGACCGATTGGTTCGCAGCAGCCTCGATTGCACAGCCGAATGCGGAACAGGTGAACAAAACACCGTCTGACTTTGCGAGTTCGGCATAGTGAGAAAGGCCGAGAATGCGCTCGGAGAGTTCCCTTGTCAGTTCCGTTGTAACCGCCCGGTCGACACTCAAACCTTCTTCAAGAATCGAGATCGTCTCGGCTTCCGGCCAAAGCTCTTTCGCCGCCGTCTCGATGGGGTCAATTGCAACGCGTGTTGCATGGATCAAGGCAAGGCGCGGACGAGACGGCATGGGCTTGGTTCCTGTCGAAAAAAAAAGGTGATGCCGCAGCG
>Ga0207422_1001766_pt1 | contig 36890 bp, 29 predicted proteins | sample MarCyaLeptolynsp_FD_187757 | JGI IMG/M metagenome (GOLD analysis project Ga0207422, IMG submission 187757) | Marine cyanobacterial communities from Panama - species 1 Leptolyngbya sp. (SPAdes) | ecosystem: Environmental > Aquatic > Marine > Unclassified | place: Panama: Panama City | collected... | reverse complement strand
GTTACTCACCCGTCTGCCACTAACTCCGAAGAGTTCGTTCGACTTGCATGTGTTAAGCCTGCCGCCAGCGTTCGTTCTGAGCCAGGATCAAACTCTCAGGTTTAACTAAAAAGTCCAATCACAGGCATCTAAATCAATCGCTATAAAGCACTCAAAGCAACTCCTCGCATCACTGCAAGAAGTCACTGAATTAACAAGAGCTCAATCATATCAAACACATCTGCATCCAATACAATCGATCCTTGCTGAAAGATCAGCGTACCTGCGTAACTCCTTAAAACCCCCAGCAATTAAGCCGAGGACCGCAAGGCCAACGCCGCCTACGCTTCCCTTCCTTCATATCCAAATTGTCAAAGAACCATTCGTATCGAACGAATGCGACCATTGCGGCTCAACCAAAGACGCCTAGTCTCAAACCCGTTGCCAGGTCTTTGCGACTGTGATGTCCGGTAAGGTCAACAGCGAGATGCGCACAGTGGCGGCGCCGCCGTCGTTGGAGGCGGTTATACGCATGGCCCCAACCTGAGTCAACAGACTTTGTCAAAAAAGATTCACAGAATGAGCGGCGGTAAAATAAAGGCAATGAAATCAGTTTGTTAAAGAAGGGAAATTCGCCCTTTCCAGACAAAGACAGGCCCCGGATGCACTCAGAAATCTGCCTCGATTTAAAGCCCTCGCAGGGGTCCGAATTTCAAGGCTAAATTCGCATGAAAGTTGACGCGCTGCACCATGCGATTTAGGGCGCTGCACACAAAAAGCACACGCCGCACTGCGCCCGAAGGCATATTCGCCCCGAAACAGCAGCTCAGATCATAAGATGCGCCAAAAGACACCGCCGGACGATCGCATCTTATCCTTTCGCATCAGAAATGTGCAAAGGACGCCTGCTGATCACAGAACCGTCAAAATCTCGATTTAGGCACGGTCTCTCGGGCATGTCGTGTCGGGACTGGGGCGCATAAACATTTGACGTTTTAGGCCAAACACTGCATGAAGCAGGGTCAGGGAAGTTAAGATGGCCGGGCAGGCCGCCTCCCACCTGTGTGTAATGGGTAATGATCCGCTACAGAAATTTAGGGGACCGGACAGGTAGTAATGCATTTTGGCCCTTTCCATAGTGCACAGGCCCTCCGCATCGAATTGGGCGAGGAACCGCCCCTGCGCGGCTACGAAGGCCGCAGCGGAATGTCCGACCGACGCCAGGTGTCATTGCGCTGGCTTGCAGGCAGCGTTCTCACCGGCGTGACGTCGCTTGTTCTTATGGGCGGCGCCCTGATGGCGGCCCTCGATGGCCAGTACAGCGTTGAAGCTGCGGCTTCAACCGATGCCTTTTTCACCGACGCATCAACCGGCAGCGGCGGCAGCAGCAAGGGCGACCGGGTCCTGAAGACGGCAGCGGAATACTCCAGCAAACACGTGATCGATGTGAACGTCGTCTCCCGGATCGGAGACAAGGATCATATCCGTGTTCAACCCCACGTCTTTGTCAGCGCGTCGCTTGCGACCCGGAAAGATCCGGAGCTCGCCGACCAGATTCCGAAATTCAATCCGCTCAACATGTTCGCGGACAACCAGGACGACGCACCAGCTGCTGACGTGAATGAAACCGGCACGGCAGTCGTTACAGATTCCATTTACGGCGCAAAGCTGGAAAGTGAAGTCAGCATCAGTCTTGCTCCTTTCCCGGTCTCCAGCCCTGAAATCGACATTGACGAGACACCCTCTGAAACCGAGGTGGAACTGCGCGTACGTGAAATCGCACGGAACCTTGCTCTCAATTCAGTAGAAACGGCAGCCAAGAAACTCGTCGACCCGGGACGGTTTGATTTCAATCTCGCGCTTCAGCCCGATCTTGAACGATACGCGGTGCGTATCACCCCGGAAAACGTCTCCTTCGTTTCCAAGAAAGACGAAGACATCCGTTATGCCGGCATGGAAGAGAGCATCGTGCCGATCACGAATGACCAGGTTCTGCCTGATCTGCTCCGCGACTATGATGCAAACGAAGCGGAGGCTGCGAGCATAACGACAGCTTTCGCCAGCCTCTTCGGCATATCTGAATTGCAGGACGGACAGCGTCTGCGCATCGCTTATGCGCCGTCCCCGGAGAACCTGGAACGCATGCGCCCTGAACGGGTTTCTCTCTACACCGACACCGAACACCAGGCGACGGTCGCAAGATCAGACAATGGTGATTATGTGCGGGCGGAAGAACCGAGCACCTTCCTGGCAGACGCTTTCGCCGAAGCGGACCGCGTATCTTATGGCGGACCGACGCCGGCCATCTATGACAGCCTCTACCAGACCGCGCTGGAGCAGGAGATGCCGGAAGAGATCATCTATGATCTGGTGCGCATGTTCTCCTTCGACGTCGACTTCAATTCCCGCGTTCAGCCGGGCGACGCTCTGGAACTGTTTTTCACGCAAGGCGACGAGAACACGGCGCCGAAGATCCTTTATGCCGCGCTGAACACGGGCAATACCAAGCGCGAGTTCTACCGTTACAGGACCCCTGATGACGGCGTGACGGACTTTTATGACGAGTCCGGCCAAAGCGCGAAAAAGTTCCTGGTGCGCAAACCGGTGAATGGCGGCAGGTTCCGGTCCGGATTCGGCATGCGGCGCCACCCGATCCTCAAATACACCAGGATGCATCGCGGCGTGGACTGGTCCGCACCGCGGGGCACGCCGATTATCGCGGCCGGCAACGGCAAGGTGATAAAGGCCGGCTGGGCTTCCGGCTATGGTCGCCGTGTCGAATTGCGGCATACCAACGGCTACGTGACCACCTACAGCCACATGACCAGCTTTGGCAAAGGCATTCGTGAAGGAACGCGTGTTAGCCAGGGCCAGGTAATCGGTTATGTCGGATCAACCGGCCTGTCGACTGGACCGCACCTTCATTATGAGGTCCTCGTCAATGGCCGCTATGTCGATCCGATGCGGATCAAGCTGCCGAAAGGGCGCACGCTTGAAGGCGAGATACGGACGAACTTCGAGACCGAGCGCTACCGGGTGGAAACACTTCTGGAACGCGCGCGCAAACCGTCCCGTGTCGCCGCGCTTAATTGACACCTATTCATAGAAGAAAAGCCCGCGGAACGTTTCCCGCGGGCTTTTTGTTTTGATCCTCTGATCGTGCAGCTTAGGCTGCAGCGCTTTCCGATCCGGCCACCTGAAAGATCAGACGGTCGCCACCGGCCGAGACATTGACGGTCTGTCCGTCCAGAATGTCGCCGGCCAGCAGTTTTTCGGCAAGCGGATCCTGAACATCCTTCTGAATCACGCGCTTCAGCGGCCGGGCTCCGTAAGCCGGGTCGTAACCCTTCTGCGCAAGCCAGCCAAGCGCGCTGTCGTCCAGGTTCAGCGTGATCTTCCTGTCGACCAACAGCGTCCGCAGCCGTTGGAGCTGGATCTTGACGATATCGCCCATCTGCGCGCGCTGCAGACGATGGAACAGGACGATCTCGTCGAGCCGGTTCAGAAACTCCGGACGGAAATGCCCGCGCACCGCCGCCATCACTTCGTCGCGCACCGCGTCGCTGTCCTGCCCTTCCGGCTGGTTGACCAGATATTCCGCCCCGAGATTGGACGTCATGATGATCAGCGTATTCCGGAAATCAACCGTACGCCCCTGGCCGTCGGTCAAACGACCGTCGTCGAGGACCTGAAGCAACACGTTGAAGACATCGCCGTGCGCCTTTTCGATCTCGTCGAACAGGATGACCTGGTAGGGCCGGCGCCGGACGGCTTCCGTCAGGGCTCCGCCCTCCTCGTAGCCGACATAGCCGGGAGGTGCGCCGATCAACCGGGCAACGGAATGCTTCTCCATGTATTCGGACATATCGATCCGAACCATTGCGCTGTCGTCATCAAACAGGAAACTCGCCAGCGCTTTGGTCAGCTCCGTCTTGCCGACGCCGGTCGGGCCCAGGAACATGAACGAGCCGATGGGACGATTAGGATCCTGAAGTCCGGCCCTTGCCCGCCGCACGGCGGTCGAGACGGCATGGATGGCTTCCGCCTGGCCGATGACGCGCTCGGCAAGAACATCTTCCATACGCAACAGCTTTTCCCGCTCGCCCTCGAGCATCTTGTCAACCGGAATGCCGGTCCATTTCGAGACGACCTGGGCGATATGCGACGGTGTTACGGCCTCGTCGACCATCGCGTCCTTGTCTTCCGACGTTTCCGCCTCCGTCAGATTGCGTTCCAGGTCCGGAATGACGCCATAGGCCAGCTCACCCGCTTTGGCGAGATCGCCCTGCCGCTGTGCGATTTCCAGATCGATCCGCGCCTGTTCCAGCTGCTCCTTGATCTTCTGTTCAAGATTGAGCTTTTCCTTTTCGCCGAGCCAGCGGTTGGTCAACGCCTGGGACTGCTCTTCCAGATTGGTCAGTTCCTGTTCAAGTTTGCCGAGCCGGTCGCGGGACGCTTCATCGCTCTCGACCTTCAGCGCTTCGCGCTCGATCTTGAGCTGAATGATGCGCCGGTCGAGCTCATCCAGCTCTTCCGGTTTGGAGTCGACCTGCATGCGCAAACGGCTTGCGGCCTCATCGACGAGATCGATGGCCTTGTCCGGCAGAAACCGGTCCGTGATGTAGCGGTTGGAAAGATTAGCCGCCGAAACAATCGCAGAGTCCGTGATGCGCACACCGTGGTGCAGCTCGTATTTCTCCTTGATGCCACGCAGGATCGACACCGTATCCTCGACAGTCGGCTCGGTGACGAACACCGGCTGGAACCGGCGGGCAAGCGCCGCGTCCTTTTCCACATGCTTGCGGTATTCGTCGAGGGTCGTTGCCCCGACACAGTGCAGCTCGCCGCGCGCAAGTGCGGGTTTCAGGAGGTTGGAGGCATCCATTGCCCCGTCTGCCTTGCCTGCACCGACCAGCGTGTGCATTTCGTCGATGAACAGGATGATCCCGCCAGCAGCGGCCTCGACTTCGGACAAAACGGACTTGAGCCGTTCTTCAAACTCGCCTCGGTATTTCGCTCCCGCAATCAACGCGCCCATATCAAGTGCAAGCAGCTGCTTGTCCTTCAAGGACTCAGGCACGTCGCCGTTGACGATCCTGAGCGCCAGGCCTTCCGCGATCGCGGTCTTGCCGACGCCCGGCTCACCAATCAGAACCGGATTGTTCTTGGTTCTGCGGGACAGCACCTGGATGGTGCGCCGAATTTCCTCGTCGCGCCCGATGACAGGGTCAAGCTTGCCGTCACGCGCAACTTCGGTCAGGTCGCGCGCATATTTTTTGAGGGCCTCATACTGGTTTTCAGCGGTCGCACTGTCCGCCGTGCGGCCCTGGCGAAGCTGATTGATCGCCTCGTTGAGCCCGGTCGGCGTGACACCATGGCGCTTCAGCAGCTTGCCGGCTTCACTCTCGCCATCCATAGCCAGGGCGAGCAACAACCGCTCGACCGTGACGAAACTGTCTCCGGCCTTTTCCGCGATCTTTTCTGCTTGTTCGAACAGACGTGCTGTCCCTTGGGCCATGTAAAGCTGACCGGAACCGCCGGACACTTTCGGCATCTTGTCGAGTACGCCCTCAAGATCGCCTTTCAGCGCCTTGGCCTGACCGCCGGCCCGGTCGATGAGGCCGCTGGCCATGCCTTCCGGATCGTCCAGCAGCACTTTCAGAACGTGTTCGGGCGCAAATTGCTGGTGCCCCCGCCCAAGCGCAAAGGTCTGAGCGGACTGAACAAAGCCGCGGGCGCGCTCAGTGTATTTTTCAAAGTTCATTAGGTACCTCCTACCCGTTCGCACCACCCGAAGCGTGGGGAACGTCGTTGGATACGGACCCCTCATGCGGGCATCCGTACAGTCTTCTGAAAACTGCCCTCCTAATATAGTGTTGCATTTTCATCACAAAAGGCCCTGTCGCCGAAAACCGACAACGAAAAAAACGGCGCCCGTCAGGACGCCGTTTTTTCTAAGTTCCAATGCTCCGGAAACGCTTATTCGGTAGCTGCTGCTGCTTCTGCCGGGGTTTCCTCGGATGTCTTTGCCCGGCGGGTCCTGGTGGACCTTCGGCGAGGCTTGGCCTCTTCGTCGCCACTGCCATCTGCAGGCGCAGCATCCGCCTCCGGAACGGCTTCGCCTGAATCGGTGGTCGAAGCCTCCGAAGTGGCACGTCGGGGAGCACGTGTTCTGGGTGTCCGCGACCTACGCCGGGGTTTTTCCTCCCCGTCGGTCTCATCCCCATCGGCTTGCTGTGCAGACCCGTTGACCTGACCTTCCTGATCGATCACCGGCATGTCTTCAATGAAGGGCTGCGGGCTGTTGGCATCGACAACCTCTGCATCCGGCACCGCACGATCGGGTGCCGGCCGCTCGCTGCCGTTGACCGGTGCCGCACCGTTGGCGGCGGCTGCATCGGCAGTCTCTTCCGCCTCGTTGCGGCCATGCGGTTGTGCCGACGGCTGCTGTTGCGGCTGCGCGGCGGCAACGATGCGAAGATAATGCTCCGCATGCTGGTTGTAGTTCTCGAACATCACTCGGTCGCCGGATGCCTGAGCATCTCGGGCAAGCTGCTGATACTTCTCCGCAATATGCATCGCAGTACCGCGGATTTTCACATCTGGACCGTTTGATTCGTAAGTCCGGGTTAACGGATTGGGACCCTTGCGGCCCCGACCTCGCATGCGCTTGTTGCTTTGATTTCCTGGTCTCATCCTGCCGTTTTCTCTTGCGGAACGGCGGTCAGCTGACCGCTGACCCAACATCGGAATTGCCTAAAACCGATACGAAATACTCACCGAAACCAACACTGTTGGTTAGCGGCTGTCATTGAAAACACACGCAGCGCTTAAAAGGCCAATGGCCAGCGCTCTCGTCTTTCTCTTCGACAGTCCGAAACAACGGAAACCCCGATCTGCAGCGACGTCCTTCACGCTGAAAGTGCGCTCGTTCCCACGCTGCCGGATGCGTATGCCCCGCTAAACGCTGATAACATCTCCGGTCTCGGCGAGTCGAACCTAACCGTTTCCGTTGCGATTTCCAAGTGCTTTTTCGCGATTGGATCAAAACAGTCAAATTATTGCTTCCGCGCCACAACGACACGGTCGTTACCGGCAAGATCCTTAATGATTTCAATCGCTCCAAAGCCATGAAGACGCAACTGTTTTTCAACATCCTCAGCCTGATCATAACCGATTTCGAGACCGATTCGCCCACCTGAAGTCAGCAGTTTCGCCGCATCCGTAACAATACTGACAAAGGCCTCAAGACCGCTTTCACCACCGTCAAGAGCAAGCATCGGGTCGTGCTGGGTCACTTCCGGTTCCAGCTTTGAAAGCACTTCGGTGCGAATGTAAGGCGGGTTGCTGACAATCCAGTCAAGACTGACTTCATCGCCGGTGGCAAGCGCGGTGAGATAGTTCGCGCAAAGCGGAAACAACCTGTCTCCCACGCCGTGCTGACTTGCGTTCGCGCACGTACAGGCAAGTGCGTCCTCTACAAGGTCGATCGCGATCACACTGCACTGTTCGTGTTCGGCCAGAAGGCTAACCGCGATTGCGCCAGATCCGGTGCCGACATCGCAGATCAGGAGCGGCCGGTCTGCGGACGATCGTTCAAGCACTGCATCGACGAGAATCTCCGTATCGGGCCGCGGTTCAAGGGTCGCCCCGTTCAACTGGAAACGACGGCCGTAGAACTCCCGCTCGCCAAGGATCCGCCCGACAGGCATACCATCCAGACGAAGATTTGCCTTGTCCTGGATCTCCTGAATGACCTCTCCGGCAATCAAATGGCTGTCGTTGAGAACAAGATCGGACAGGCTCATTTTCAGAACGGACCCGACCAGCAGTCTGGCATCCATGTCGGCTGACGACAGTCCGGCGGCCCGGAACCGGTCCCGCACAGTCCGGTAGATCTGCCCGGCCTGCATCGTCAGGCGTCTTCCGAAGCAAGCAGATTGGCCTGGTGATCCACGATCAGCGCTTCAATGACCTCGCCGAGACCATCGCCTGCGATGATCTGTTCAAGCTTGTAGAGCGTCAGTCCGATCCGGTGGTCGGTCACGCGTCCCTGGGGAAAGTTGTAGGTGCGTATCCGCTCGGACCGGTCTCCCGATCCGACCTGCAGACGCCGCGCTTCCGTGCGCTCGCTCGCGGCCCGTTCGCGTTCTTCGTCATAGATCCGGGCCCGCAACAATTGCATGGCCCTGGCCTTGTTCTTGTGCTGCGAGCGCTCGTCCTGAACGGCAACGACAATGCCCGTTGGAACGTGTGTGATCCGAACCGCGGAATCGGTGGTGTTCACGTGCTGGCCGCCGGCGCCGGACGCGCGGAATGTATCGATGCGAAGATCGCTTTCCTGGACATCGATGTCGACATCCTCCGCTTGCGGCAGGACCGCAACCGTTGCAGCAGACGTGTGGATCCGCCCCCCGGACTCCGTTGCCGGAACACGCTGCACACGATGTACGCCCGATTCGAACTTGAGCCGGGCAAACACGTTTTCACCGGAAACAGATGCAATGACTTCCTTGAAGCCACCGACTTCTCCCTCGTGTGCCGACAGCACTTCCACTTTCCAGCCCTGCAGCTCCGCATAGCGCTGGTACATACGAAACAGGTCCCCTGCGAAAAGGGCAGCCTCGTCACCGCCCGTGCCGGCTCTCACTTCCAGGATCGCATCGTTGGCATCGGCTTCGTCCTTGGGCAGAAGGCCGATCCGCACGTCCTGCGAAAGCTGTTCGACGCTCTCGCTCAACTCGTCGCGCTCCAACTCCGCAAGCTCCCGCATTTCCGCGTCGGTTTCCGGGTCCGAAAGCAGAGCTTGCGCGCCTTCCAGGTCCTGTTCGGCCTTGATAAGGGCGCGGATCTTGGTGACGAGCGGCTCAAGACCGGCATATTCGCGCGAAAGCTTCACATAGGCGGCGGGCTCGGGACCCGCCGACATGAGGTGTTCGATCTCGGCAAACCGGTCGAGCAGGTTATCCAGTTTTTGACGCGCCAGCATACGCGCAAGTTCTCCCAGGTCTGGTCGGGGGCATAAATGGCCAGGTTTTACCGGTTGCAGCTACAAGGCAACATCGGTTTCAGCAGCAAAGCGCTTCAGCACATCCCGGATATTGTTGTCGTCATGGCCAGGATCCAGCCTGGGCAGCAGTCTTGCCGACAGGCGCCCCGCATCAAGTGTCCGCAACATGGCTTTCACCGGACCAAGAGAGGCCGGCGACATGGACAGATCCCGATAGCCGAGACCGACCAATGCCATCGCTTCCAGGGGCCGCCCGGCCAGTTCACCGCACAAGGTCACAGGCACATGAGCCTTATTTGCAGCGTCGACGATGGATTTCAAGGCTCTCAGGAAGCCAACGCTCAACGTGTCGAAACGCTCCGCGACCCGGGTGTTGCCCCGATCCACGGCACAGAAGAACTGAAACAGGTCGTTCGAGCCGACGGAGACGAAGTCGACATAGGTCATCAATTCGTCCAGCTGGAACAGCAGTGACGGCACTTCGATCATGACACCCAGCCGGACATTTTCCGGCACCGCATGACCGTGACGGCGCAGGTGCTTGATCTCCTTGTCGACAAGTGCCCGGGCATTCAGGAACTCGTCGACCGCGGCCACCATGGGGAACATGAGCTTGAGATCGCGCCCGGCGGCTGCATGAAGCAGCGCCCGGATCTGCGTGCGCAAAAGACCGGGCCTGTCGAGACCGAGCCGAAGCGCCCGCCAGCCCATGGCAGGATTTTCTTCCTGGATGGAGCGCAGATAAGGCAGCACCTTGTCGCCACCGATATCGAGCGACCGGAATGTCACCGGCTTGCCGCCCGCCGCATCGAGGATCTGGCTGTATTGCGCCTGCTGCTCACGCATGCGCGGGAAGGACGAGGCCACCATGAATTGAAGTTCCGTCCTGAACAGACCAACGCCTGCTGCGCCCGATTCTTCCAGATGCGGTAGATCGATCAAAAGGCCCGCGTTCATCTGCAGCGAGAACTCGACACCGTCCTTCGTGACCGATGGTTTGTTGCGCAATCGCCGGTACTGCGCCTGCCGGCGTGCCCTGAACCGGACCTTTTCGGCATAAGCGTTTTCAAGATCGGCTGCCGGGCGCAGGTGGACCTCGCCGGTGTCGCCGTCCACGATGATCGCATCACCGCCGTCGGCCAGGCTCACAATGTCGTCAACGAGACCGACCGTTGGAATGCCGAGCGCCCGGGCAACGATGGTTACGTGGCTTGTCGGTCCGCCTTCTTCCAGCACGAGCCCACGGATCCGGTCGCGTCCGTAATCGAGAAGCTCTGCGGCCCCCATGTTTCTGCCGATGATGATGGCATCCTGCGGCAGTTCATCCATTCCCGGCCCGTGCTCACGGCCCATGAGTTCCCGGATCAGTCGATGCGCCAGGTCGTCCAGATCATGCAGACGTTCACGCAGATAAGGGTCTGTCTGGCGCAGCATGCGTGCGCGCGTGTCGCTTTGAACCTTCTCGACGGCGGCCTCTGCCGTCAGTCCGTTCTTGATCGCGTCTTCAATCTTGCGGATCCAGCCGCGGTCATAGGCAAACATGCGATAGGCTTCCAGAACCTCGCGGTGTTCGCCTGTCGCGGCAATCTCGCCGCTGGCCAGCAGATCGTCGATAGACAACCGCAGCCGGTTGATGGCGCCTTCAAGGCGTGCCGTTTCCTGGTCGGTGTCTTCAGCGATGAGATTGGTGACGACGACGCGCGGCTCATGCAGCACGACGTGCCCCAGGCCCACGCCTTCGGCAAGCCCGACACCGGCTGCGGTGATTGGCCGGGACAGGTCCAGGCCGGTCGCCTCCTGCGCAATCGCCTCCAGTTCTCCCGCCGCCACCATCTCGGCGATCACCATGGCCGTTGTCTGGAGCGCCTCGACTTCGTCTTCGAGATAGGTGCGGTGTGACTGGTTTTGAACGACAAGCACGCCCAGCGTGCGCCCTGCCCGCAGGATCGGCACGCCGAGAAACGAGTTGAACGCCTCTTCTCCGGTTTCCGGGAGATAGGCAAAGCCCGGGTGAGCGCTGGCATTCGGCAGGTTCAGCGGCCGGGCCTCGGCAGCGATCAGGCCAACAAGGCCCTGGCCGACACGCAGCGAGGCATTGTGGACCGCCTCCCGGTTCAGGCCTTCGGTCGCATAGAGCTCAAGAACGCCGTCAGCGCGCAGGATATAAACCGAACACACTTCGGCGACGACATTCGAGGCGATCAGCACAACGATCTTGTCGAGTCGCTCTTGCGCCGTGATCGGCTCCGCCATGACTTCGCGGAGCCTGCGGAGCAAAAGGCGCGGTCCGGCTAGGTTGCTGCGCATTGCGCCCCCGTCTCATTCCGCTTAAGGCGAATCTCCGTTTTATACATGGGAGATCCGCTGTCGGACAAACTATCCGTCCAACCCGTATAGCGAATGCAGAGTCCGCACTGCAAGTTCCGCATAGGCAGAATCGATAAGGACCGAGATTTTGATTTCGGAGGTTGTGATCGCCCTGATATTAATGCCCTTGGAAGCGAGACCGCTGAAACACTGCGCCGCAACACCGGCATGAGAGCGCATTCCGATCCCGATTACCGACACTTTCACGACATCCGTCGCGCCTTCCAGGTTCTGGAAACCAATTTCCTCGCGATTGTCTTCAAGCACCGTTCTGGCGCGTTCGAACTCGCTTTCCGGAACGGTGAAGGTGATATCGGTTGTCTTGCCGTCGGGCGAAATGTTCTGAACGATCATGTCCACATTGATGTGGGCGTCGGCAAGCGGACCGAATACGGATTGGGCAACCCCCGGCTTGTCGGCCACATCACGGATTGAGATCTGTGCTTCGTCCTTGGCATATGCAATGCCGGTGACTACCTGCTGTTCCACGAGTTCGTCCTCGTCGCAAATTAAAGTACCAATCGGAAGGCCGTTTTCTCCGGCCTGCGGGGCATCGGGGTCGTCGAAACTGGATCGCACGAATGTTCTGACATTATGCACCATCGCCATTTCGACCGAGCGGACCTGAAGCACCTTGGCTCCAAGCGACGCCATTTCCAGCATTTCTTCGAACGACACGCGCTCCAGGCGCTGCGCTTTCGGGACGATGCGCGGGTCCGTCGTGTAGACCCCATCAACGTCGGTATAAATGTCGCATCGGTCGGCCTTGATTGCGGCAGCGACCGCAACCGCACTCGTATCGGACCCGCCCCGGCCAAGGGTCGCGATCCGGTTGTCGGGCGAAATTCCCTGGAAACCGGCCATAACCGCAACCTGGCCCTGTTCGAGCCGTTCGACCAGAAAGCTTCCGTCGATCTCCCGAATGCGTGCCGCTCCGTGGTTCTCGTCGGTCTTGATGGGAACTTGCCAGCCTTGCCAGGACCGCGCATTTACGCCCATGTCCTGGAGGACAATCGCAAGCAGGCCTGATGTGACCTGCTCACCGGACGCAACAACGGCGTCATATTCGCGGGCATCGTGAAGCGGCGCCGCCTCGCGGCAGAAATCGACCAGCTTGTTGGTCTGGCCGGCCATGGCCGAAACCACCACGGCGACCTGATGGCCGGCGTCCACTTCCCGTTTGACATGGCGGGCGACGTTGCGGATGCGATCGAGATCGGCAACCGAAGTTCCCCCAAATTTTAAAACCAGTCGGGACATACCACTCGTATTCTGTTTGTCGTGTCATGAAGCGCCGGACGCTCCGGATGGATCGGCGGACATGCATACAGGCTGCGATGCCTTGCTGCAACTCCGTGTGACCTGCGCTCACTTGACAAATGGTCAAAGACCCTCAACGACAGCTAAACAATTGGCGTCAGCCCGGAAAGCCCAGTGGCGCGCGCAATGAAAGGATTGTCGAATGGCAGGCAAAGCACAACAGAACACCGGCACGATCGATCAGGAGGAAGTCGACCGGTTTTCGGCCATGGCCGATCAGTGGTGGGATCCGACCGGCAAATTCAAGCCGCTTCACAAGTTCAACCCGGTGCGCCTGGCCTACATCAAACAGGAAGTGTGCCGGCAGTTCGGACGGGATCCGAAAGCGAGCGATGCTTTCAAGGGCTTGAGGTTTTTGGATATCGGCTGCGGTGGCGGGCTCCTGAGTGAACCGATGGCGCGTCTGGGAGCTGACGTCGTCGGTGCCGATCCGTCAGAAACCAACGTCCGTATCGCCAATCTTCACATGGAAAGCTCCGGCCTCAAGATCGACTACCGGGCCGAGACGGCAGAAGACCTCGCGGCGGCGGGCGAAACGTTCGATGTTGTGCTCAATATGGAAGTTGTCGAGCACGTGGCCGACGTCCCGCTTTTCCTTGAAGCCACCAGTTCCATGGTCCGTCCCGGCGGATTGATGTTCGTTGCGACCATCAACCGCACACTCAAAGCCTACGCGCTGGCGATTGTCGGTGCCGAGTATGTGTTGCGCTGGCTGCCGAAGGGCACGCACTCCTACGAAAAGCTGGTCAAACCCTCGGAGATTGAGGGTCCGCTGACCACGGCCGGCCTCACGATCGCGGATCGCTCGGGTGTCAGCTACAATCCCGTTACGGACACCTGGTCCCGATCAAGGGATATGGACGTGAACTACATGCTGCTTGCGGAAAGACCGGCCAGTTCCTGATGGGCGACCCCATCGTTCTGGTTCCCGGGCTGTTGTGCACCGAGGCCCTTTACGCACCTCAGATCGTTGCCTTCGCAGACCGGCCGATCCTGGTGGCAGACAACCGCTCTGACGACGGCATCGACAAAATTGCCGACCGCCTCCTCAAGAGTGCGCCGGACCGCTTTTCCATCGTCGGGCTTTCCATGGGCGGATACATCGCCATGGAAGTTGTGAGGAAGGCACCGGAGAGGGTCGGCAAGCTCGCATTGTTGAACACGTCTGCGAGAGCGGACACGGAAGAGCAGAAAAAGCGCCGGAATGTTCTCATCAAGCTCGCCCGGCAAAAGGACTTCGCAAAGATCCCGGAACTCTTTTTCCCCGGTTTCGTACATGAAAGAAACGAAGGGAATGCCCAACTGAAGGCGGTCGTCGACGAAATGGCGTTGGCGACGGGCCCGGAGGCTTTCATTCGTCAGCAGACCGCAAATGGCAGCAGGATCGACTCGCGGCCCTATCTGGCTGAAATCGAATGCCCGACTTTGGTCCTTTCCGGGGATGGCGATCGCCTGATACCACCTGAACTTTCCGTAGAGATGCACAGACAGATTTCGGGCAGCACCTTGGAAATGGTCGAGAACTGCGGCCATTTGTCCACTCTGGAAGAACCGGAAAAAGTGACCGCAAAACTGAGAGATTTCCTCAATCGGTCGTAATTCCCGCACGCAGAAACGCTCAGTGCGGAAAAAGTCGCAGGCAATTATTGATCCCTGTCAAAGATCCGCATTGCGGCCGGCCTAGAGTTGCGTCACGTTAGATCAGCGGACATGCCGTCGGAACCGATTGACTGCCCGGAATTTGATCGAGCATTGGTGTTTGGAATGAGGGTTCCACGGTCAGTTGATCGCAGGACGTTCCAGACATGGCATTCCCGGTGCGCCGGGATCCGTCGAGGGTAGCCTCGCGCGGACCGCACAACGGCCGGCACAACGCGACGTGACGCCGGCCATGCATGAAAGACAGATAGACGGAGGATCTCTCATGCCGACCAAACGCAACACAGGTGCGTTCGATTTCACTGCAATGAAGGTGGATTGGCCCATGCCGGCATTCACCAACTGGGCCTTCGCCGAACGCGAGGACAAGATCGAGGCGAAGACGGTTGCCAGCCTTCAGAAAATGGGCACGACCATGTGGTCGCACGCTGAAAAAGCTTTCGACGATCACATGGAATTTGTCAGCCATCGCCTGCACGAAGACTTTGAATGCGCCAAGTCGCTGAGCCAGTGCGTGGCACCCGAACAGACGATGGCAACGCTTCAAGCCTTCTACTCGCAAATGGCCACCGAATATCAGGAACATTTCGAGAAGCAGGCTGCCCTTTTCCGTGACAGCTTTTCAGAAAACGCAGCTGCCGTTGAAGAACTCAACGAAACGGCAATGGAAAGCGTCAGCGAGCTGAGCAAGGCCGCTGAGGAAAGCATCGAGGAAACAAAGCCCGCTGCCAAGAAAACGCGTTCGACTGCGTCAGCTGCCAAAAAGAGCTGAGCGGTAACGCGTGCATCGGACACCCCCGGCTGGCGCACCATAGATCTGAAACGGATAGAGTGCGCCAGTCAGTTCTTGTCGTCGGGAAGTTCGGGCAACGGCACAACAGAAATGCCTTCATCCAGAAGATCTGCCGCATCCTTGGGCGTGGTTTCACCATAAATGCTGCGCTCTTCCGCCTCGCCATAGTGAATTTTTCTGGCTTCCGAGGCGAACTCCGTGCCGACATTTTCCGAGCTCTCAAGGATGCGAGAGCGCATCTGGCGCAATGCTTCCAGAATTTCCTTTTGCCGCACGTCACCGGGCAGGAGCGCCTTCGGCTGCAAGGATGTGTCGGTGGGGCTGGCCGTGGTGGCAGGCGCAGCGCCGGGTTGCGCAGGCTCGACGGCACCTGTCCAATCAGGCGGTGGAACACGCGTTTCTTTTTTACGGGATGTGGAAACGGCGGGGGCCATGAGGCCCTTTTCAACACTCACCGATCCGCAGACCGGACAGGCAATCAACTTGCGCGCACGCTGGGAATCATAGTCTTCGGAGTTCCGGAACCAGCCTTCAAAACCATGTTTGGCGTCGCAAACAAGCGTGTATTTGATCAAGCCGGTTCCTCCCTCAAACCTTCGCTGACGCGGCAGACGAACTCCCGCTCATTGGCAATCGCAGGAATACGCGCACGGGCCTTGGCGACGTTTCCAGTGTCGATCTCCGCCAGCACAAATCCCGGTTCATCATTGTTCAGCTCGGCAACAACATTCCCCCAGGGGTCAACGACGAGGCTGTGTCCGTAGGTCTCACGCCCGTCTTCATGCGTCCCGCCCTGCGCCGCCGACACAACGTAAGCGCCGTTTTCGATGGCCCTGGCGCGCTGTAACACATGCCAGTGAGCCTTGCCAGTCTGGCGGGTGAACGCCGCCGGCGCAGTCAGCACCTCCGCCCCCGCGCGGGACTGCGACCGGAAGATTGCCGGAAAGCGGATATCATAGCATATCGCCATTCCCAGCTTTGCAATGGGAAGATCGACAACGACGGCCTCGTCTCCAGGCTCATAAGTTGCCGATTCCCGCCAGCTTTCACCGTCCGGCAAGTCGACATCGAACATATGGATCTTGTCATAGGAGATCATGATCCTGCCGTTTGGTCCGATCAGAAAGCCGCGATTGGCAACCTTGCCGTTTTCCGCCAGAACCGCCAGCGACCCGATATGAAGAATAAGATCGAGCTCCGATGCGAGCTTGCAGGCCATCTGCAGGAACACGTCTTTTTCGGGAACCGATATCCTTTCAAGCAGCTCCTCGCGTCTGCGCACCAGAACATTCGACATCTCCGGAGACTGAACATATCGAGCGCCTTCCCTGGCGGCGGCTCTTATCAGATGCTCCGCCTGGTCAGCATTCTCAGAGAGGTTCTTGCCGCTTCGAAGCTGAATGCATGCTGCGGTAAAAGTGGCCATTCGATCGCCTTGCGCTCCGACGGAAGAGATGTTTCAGCCACTTACTAAATCAGGAAGCAAGCAGGGCGTCCAGTTTGCCTGCGCGTTCAAGGTCATGCAGATCGTCGCAACCGCCGACGTGAGTCTCACCAATGAAGACCTGCGGGAAGGTAGAGTGTCCGTTCGCCTTTTGAATCATCTGCTTGCGCAGGTTACCGTCGAATGTCGCGTCATATTCCGTGTAGGCGACACCCTTTTTGTCGAGCAACCGCTTTGCGGCCGTGCAAAAACCGCACAACTGCCGTGTGTAGATTTCCACCTGCGCCATGTCTTGTCCTTTCACCCCTCCCGTTCCACCGCGGGATAGTTGCAGCATTCATCAAAGTCGCGGGTTATATGCGCCCGGTTCCGGGAAACACAAGGGAGAAAGCAGTATTTTCAGGGCATTGCCGTGTTGGCGCCGCTATCATGAGACGGATCTGCCAATGCGAAAGTGAGCACATCGACCGACGCTGCGCCTGCCGCCTTGAGCGTTTTCGTGCAAGCTGTGACCGTGGAGCCTGTTGTCATCACGTCATCGATCAAAACAATGTGACGCCCGTTCAGCAATTCGGCGCGGTTCTTGTCCACGCTGAAGGCAGAGCGCACGTTTTTCTGGCGCTCGCGCGCCGAGAGGCCGACTTGCTGCCGCGTGCGCTTCCGGCGTTTCAAAAGCTCCGGTTCATAAACACCGCCGCATTCTCTTGCGATCACCTGTGCCAGGACGGCGGACTGGTTGAACCGTCTCGACAGGAGCCGGAGCCAGTGAAGCGGAACTGGCACGATCAGGCTGTCTTTGCTCAGAAACTCGCGGCCCGCCCCTGTCATCCAACGCCCCATCGGCCCGGCCAACTCCCGCCTGCCAGCGAACTTCAGCGCAAGTACGAGATTTTGGGCCGCCCCTTCGTAAAGAGCCACGGATCTGAGACGTTCGAACTCAGGTGGTGCAGCGATAGCCCGCGGGCTCCAGGCCTCTTCCCCGACATCATAAGCAAATGGGGTCCCCAACCGGTAGCAGACCGGCTTTTCTATGAAGGGCATGCTGTGCCAGCAAGTCGGACACAGTCCGTCTCCGGAACTGACGAGCGTGTCGCAGCAAAGGCAGCGCTTCGGCAACAGGAAATCAAGAACGGCCTGACCTGCCGACCCAGGCGCATCTGTGAGCTTGTAGCGCTTCAAATTCAACTGCTTGCCCCGCGTCGCAGCAACACCACCGGACAACAACCTATAATTGTTTTTTTCAGAGTCAAAGCCCTTATTTGCAGGGCGTGAGGTTTTGACCTCTCATGGCAGATGACCTATGTGAGCCGAAGCGACTTTGATGGCCAGGATTTCAAGTGAACGCGCAACCGGATCTGTTTGACCGCACCTTGTTTAAAAACAGGCGCATTCGAGCGCTCAAGGCTGCAAAGCCCGGCGCCGATTTCTTGCTGGCCGAAGTTGCGACCGATCTTGAAGACAGATTGCGGCTGGTAAACCGGACATTCCGCACGGCGGTCGATCTCGGCGGCCATACCGGCCTGATCTCCAGCGCCATATCGAATACAGGAAAAGCCGAGAGAGTTTTGCGGGCTGATCTGTTTACCAGCGATCCTCACCTCTCAGCGCCGGATTTTGTCTGTGACGACGCCCTGCTGCCGCTCAAGGATCAATCGGTCGACCTGATTGTTTCGGCGCTTAACCTTCATACCGTCAATGATCTTCCGGGATGCTTTGTGCAGATCCGCCGAGCGCTCGCACCTGACGGCTTGTTTCTGGCGACCCTGCCGGGTGCTGGCACGCTCACAGAATTGCGCGACAGCCTGACCCGCGCTGAGCTCGAGGCGACCGGGGGGGCGGCCGCCCGGGTGCTGCCATTTGCCGATACGCGCGATTTGGGAGCGTTGCTCCAACGGGCCGGCTTCGCCTTGCCTGTCACGGATCTCGATACAATAACCGTGCGCTACGACAACATGTTCGCCCTGCTGCACGATCTACGCAGCATGGGGGCTACATCGGTCCTGAGAGAGACGGCCAGAATTCCCTTGTCGCGTGCGACCTTGCTAAGAGCGGCAGAAATTTACGCGGAAGACCATTCGGATGACGATGGACGGATCAGGGCGAGTTTCGCCTTTGTAACCCTGTCTGGCTGGGCGCCACATGAAAGCCAACAGAAACCGCTTCTCCCCGGTTCGGCCAAAACCAGGCTGGCGGACGCTCTCGGAGTTGAAGAAGCCAAATTGTAGCGCCCAGACGGTCGTACCCGGAACCGTTTGTGGGCGCATGTTGTCTGCGACGTCAGCTGTCCGCCGCGTCGTTCAGGGTTGTTGCAATCATGCCGAACACATCATCACGGATGGTTGTTCCAAGAGCACCCAGACTCACAATGATGACGATACCCAGAAGACCTGCGATCAGACCGTATTCAATCGCGGTTGCGCCATTCCGGTCTTCAACAAATCGCGACACCAGACTCCCTGGCCTTATTCCTGCTTTGAAACCCTTGTTCACCTCGAACACTCCCGCCCGGTTAGGGCACTTGCCTTGCTGCCTTAAACCGCGTCTATCAGATGAGGAATGAGAGGCTCGTCTGCTGCCGGCATCGGATAATCTCTCAGTCTGACCGCGCGTACCCACTTGAGGGCCTGGTTTTCCTTACCTTGGGGAAACCCGTCCCATCTGCGGCAAATGTAAAGTGGCATCAGCAAATGAAAATCTTCATAAGTGTGGCTCGCAAAAGTCAGGGGTGCCAAACACGCTTCGTTAACCTCTATGCCGAGCTCTTCACCAAGTTCCCGGATCAGCGTTTCCTCAGGGCGTTCGCCGTCTTCGACTTTGCCGCCCGGAAACTCCCACAATCCCGCCATTGATTTCCCCTCCGGGCGTTGGGCGAGCAGGATTCGTCCGTCGACATCCACAAGCGCACAGGCAGCAACTAGTACGACTTTGGTCATAAAATAGGATCCGGTTCCGGAGGTCCCTGAAAGGGTCCATTAGGTATTATCGGGAAAGCGCTGTGAGAAATACGAATTTAGGTCAACTCCGGTAGTCGCCGTTGATCGCCACGTACTCCTTGGTCAGATCGCAGGTCCAGACCGTCGAGCGGCCCTCTCCGAGACCAAGATCCACGCGAACAACGATCGATTCTTCTTTCATGACAGCAGAGGCCGCTTCTTCGCTGTAATCCGGGTCGCGTTCGCCCTCAACGGCAACGCGCACATCGCCAAACCAGATTGCCAGCCGGTCCCGGTCGGCCGGTTCTCCGGCCTTGCCGACAGCCATCACCACCCGGCCCCAGTTCGCATCTTCACCTGCAACGGCCGTTTTGACGAGCGGCGAGTTGGCAATCGAAAGCGCGATGATTCTCGCCGATTGATCGCTTTCAGCGCCTTCAACACAGATCTCGACAAACTTGCGCGCACCTTCTCCGTCACGCACGATCTGGTGCGCGAGATCCTGCATCACTTCTTTGAGCGCCACGCGGAGTGTTTCGAACCTGGGATCATCCTCTGAGGTAACCGCGGAGACCCCGCGCTGCGCCGCGCCACCGGTTGCAAACAGCATCACCGTGTCCGACGTAGACGTATCGCTATCGACCGTGATCGCGTTGAAGCTTCCGCCCGTCTCACCACTCAGGAGCGTCTGCAAGAGGTCCTGCGAAACCGGTGCGTCCGTGAAAATGAAGGACAGCATCGTCGCCATATCGGGCGCGATCATGCCGGCCCCCTTGGCAATTCCATTGATGGAAACGGCTTCCCCATCGAGATCAATGGTGCGTGTTGAAAGCTTCGGATAAGTATCCGTGGTCATGATCGCCTTTGCCGCCTGCAGCCAGCCATCGCTGTCCTGCGCGGATTTCAGTTCTTCGACCACACTTGCGAATTTTTCTGCTGGAAGCGGTTCGCCGATTACGCCGGTTGACGCGAGATAAACTTCGTTGACCGCGCAGTCGAGCGACCGGGACACAATGTCAGCTGACAGCTCCACGGCGGCCTTGCCTTTTTTTCCGGTGAAAGCATTCGCGTTGCCCGAATTCACCAGCAGCGCCCGCGCGGCGCCACCTTTCAGATGAGCCTTGCACCAGTCTACCGGCGCAGATGAGCACTTCGACTTGGTGAAGACCCCGGCAACGGCTGTACCTTCGCAAAGGGTTGCCAGCAACACGTCGGTCCGGCCCGCATATTTGATACCTGCGGCGGCTGTTGCGAACTGCACACCGTCGATGCTCGGCATGTCGGGGTAAGATTTCGGAGCCAGGGGTGAAACGGTTGTCGACATGGCAGCGCTCCCGGTTGTTTGAGCTTTTCCGCTGTCCTTAGAGAGCGCTTCATTCAAGCGCAAGTTTTTTCAAGGGCCCTCTGAAGCAGGCGGCAAAAAACCCGGCAGGAGAACCTGCCGGGTCTTGTTTTTGTCCGGAGGACTTTACTGGGCCTGCTCGGCTTCTTCTTCTTCGCCCGGCAGTTTCAGGGTGTCGTCCAGCACCTCAACGGCGATCGCATCCTTGAGCTCCGCCATCTTGGCTTCATATTTCTCACGGATGAGCTGCTGGCGCAGCTCGCCAACGACCTGCTCGAATGCAGGCTTTTCCTGGCGACGCTTGTCTTCCAGTTTGATGACATGCCAACCGAACTGGGTTTCGACCGGTTCCTTGGTGTAGTCGCCCGGCTCAAGAGCAAAGACCGCATCTTCAAATGGCTTGACCATCTGGCCCTGACCGAAGTAGCCGAGATCACCACCGTTCGGCCCGGAAGGTCCGGTCGATTTTTCCTTTGCAAGCTCGACAAAGTCGGCCCCGCCGTCCAGTTCCTTGATCAGCGCTTCGGCTTCGGCCTTGTCGCTCACCAGAATGTGACGAGCATTGACTTCTTCAGGGCCTTCGTAATCGGCGTATTCCTTGTCATAGGCCGCCTGCATATCCTCGTCCGAGATGGCCCCGTCGATCTTCTGCGCAATGTATGCATTGCGGAGCGCCTGCAGCTCCAGGAAGGCAAGCTGTTTCTTGAAGTCCGGATCCTGGTCCAACCCGTCCTGCCGTGCCGCCTGGGCGAGGAGCTCCATATCAACCACAACGTCAAGCAGGATCTGGCGCCACTGAGCCGGCGGGAAACGCTGGAGTTGCTGGCCAAGGTCTTGAGCTGCAAACGCGATATCGGCCTCCGTGATTTCCGCATCACCAACTTTCGCCACAACATCTCCGGGTTCTTGGGCGCTGAGGGAAGCGGATCCGAGCGTCATGGCCAGTAGGGAAACGGCAACAGCCTGAACCGGCCTGCGCATCGAAATTCGGAACATGTGTAGTCCTTTACATAGAGGATCAGTATTTTCGTCCCCTCATTCTTGAGGGCGCGGGTACTTTGCCTATTCCAGCAGCGTTGACAAGCATAGAGGCCCCTCTTATCTGTCGGGCGTCCCTGCATGACGGGTCCGTACCGGGGCTGGGATAGCATCTTTACGGCCGCGTTCACCGGCCAGCGCGTTGCGCTTGGCGGCAACGTGGACAGCAATTGAGACGATTTCATGGGCGGGCGCCCGATTGCCAGAGAGCGCCGCCTGCAGGGAAGGACCGCCACATGGCTGGCCTTGGCGCTATAGCACGTAAGCTTTTCGGGTCATCGAACGACCGGAAGATTAAGACATTCAGGGCGAAGGTTGAGCAGATCAATGCCCTCGAACCGGAACTTCAGGGACTTTCGGACGAAGCCCTGAGAGCCCGGACCGATGAATTCCGTGAGCAAATAAAGAACGGCGCGAGCATTGAAGACCTGCTTGCTCCCGCTTTTGCGACCGTGCGCGAGGCCGCCAAACGCGCACTCGGACAGCGCCATTATGATGTTCAGCTGATCGGCGGCATGGTTCTCAACTCCGGTCAGATCGCGGAAATGCGGACTGGTGAAGGCAAGACCCTCGTCGCAACGGCACCCGTTTATCTCAATGCGCTTACCGGCAAGGGCGTCCACGTCGTCACGGTGAACGACTATCTGGCGCAACGCGACAGCGAATGGATGGGCGAGGTCTACAAGTTTCTCGGTCTCACCGTCGGATGTATTGTCCACGGTCTTTCGGACGAGGAGCGCCGTGCTGCCTATGAGGCCGACGTCACCTACGGCACCAACAACGAGTTCGGGTTCGACTATCTGCGCGACAACATGAAGCACGACAAGGCGTCCATGGTGCAGCGCGACCATGCTTTCGCGATCGTCGACGAGGTCGACTCGATCCTGGTCGACGAAGCCCGGACACCGCTCATCATCTCCGGTCCGCTGGAAGACCGTTCGGAATTCTACAACACCGTTGACGCGTTCATTCCCCAGTTGACCGAAGACGACTACGAACTCGACGAGAAGCAGCGGTCTGCATCCTTCACCGAGGCAGGTAACGAAAAACTCGAAGGCCTTTTGAGCGAAGCGGATCTGCTCAAGGGGGACTCGCTCTACGACGTGGAAAACGTTTCCATCGTCCACCACCTGCAACAGGCCCTCAAGGCCCACAAGCTGTTCCAGCGCGACAAGGACTACATCGTGCGCAACGGCGAAGTGGTTATCATCGATGAGTTCACGGGCCGCATGATGCCCGGCCGGCGTTTCTCCGAAGGACTGCACCAGGCTCTGGAAGCGCGTGAGAAAGTCCGCATTCAGCCGGAGAACCAGACGCTCGCCTCGATCACGTTCCAGAACTACTTCCGCATGTATGACAAGCTCGCCGGCATGACCGGTACGGCAGCGACGGAAGCAGACGAGTTCGCGGACATCTACAAACTTGAAGTGGTCGAAATTCCGACCAACGTCGCTGTGAAACGGATCGACGACGACGATGAGGTCTACCGGACCGTTGAGGAAAAATTCACGGCGATCGCCAAGCTGATCGACGACTGCAAAGAGCGCGGCCAGCCGATCCTCGTTGGCACGACATCGATCGAAAAATCCGAATTCCTGGCTGAGCTTCTGAAGAAGCACGGATACAAGCAGATCGATCTCAGCGATCCTGCGGCCTTTGCCGAGGCACAGAAGAAAAATGACGGCAAGTCCAAGATCTTCGCCGTTCTGAACGCGCGATATCACGAGCAGGAAGCTTTTATCGTCGCGCAAGCCGGATTGCCGGGCGCGGTCACGATTGCGACCAACATGGCCGGCCGCGGCACCGACATTCAGCTCGGTGGCAACGCCGACATGCAGATTTCCATGGAACTCGGCGACATGCCCGAGGGTGCAGAACGCTCTGCGAAGGAAGCAAAGATCCACGCAGAGGTCGAGCAGCTCAAGGAAAAGGCACTGTCCGCAGGCGGACTTTACGTGATTGGCACGGAGCGTCACGAAAGCCGCCGAATCGACAACCAGCTTCGTGGCCGTTCCGGCCGCCAGGGCGACCCCGGCCACTCAAAATTCTTCCTGTCCCTTCAGGACGATCTGATGCGCATCTTCGGATCTGAGCGCATGGATTCCATGTTGCAAAAACTCGGCCTGGAAGAGGGCGAGGCCATCATCCATCCCTGGATCAACAAGGCTCTGGAGAAAGCGCAGCAGAAGGTCGAAGCCCGGAACTTCGACATTCGTAAGAACCTGCTCAAGTTCGACGATGTCATGAACGACCAGCGCAAGGTGGTCTTCGATCAGCGCATCGAACTCATGGACAGTGAAGCGATCCAGGATGCTGTGACGGACATGCGTCACGACGTCATCGACGACCTTGTCGCCGCGCACATTCCTGAAAAGGCCTACCCGGAGCAATGGGACACGGAAGGCCTTCAGGAAGAGGTTCAGAAATACCTGAACCAGGATCTTCCGGTGAAGGAATGGGCTGCCGAAGAAGGCATTGCCGAGGAAGAGGTCAAGGAGCGCCTGCGCCGGACGGCCGACGAGGCGATGGCACAGAAGGTCGCCAAATACACGCCGGACATTATGCGTCAGGTGGAAAAGGCAATCTTGCTGCAGACACTGGACAATCTTTGGCGCGAACACCTTTCCAATCTCGACCATTTGAGATCGGTTGTCGGTTTCCGCGGTTATGCGCAGCGCGACCCGCTTCAGGAGTACAAGACGGAAGCCTTTACCCTGTTTGAGTCCATGCTCGCCCAGCTTCGCCAGATGACGACGGCCCAGCTGCTGCGTGTCGAACTCGTGACGGAACAGCCGCCACAAATGCCGGCCGAGCCCGAAATGCACGCGCATCACATCAATCCGACGACCGGCGAAGACGAGATGGCAGTGGCCCAGGCGCCGCTCAAAGCCGTGCCACCCGGTGAACGCGATCCTGACGATCCGTCCACGTGGGGCAAGGTTGGCCGGAACGAGCTTTGTCCTTGCGGATCTGGCAAGAAATACAAGCACTGCCACGGCGCGCTCAACTAGGCCATACCCAAAAACCTATGAAATCCATTGAACCCGGTGCCTGTCGCAGGCGCCGGGTTTATTCGTACGAACGCCGGATCGTCCACAAACGAGCGAAATCTCGCACGATTCCTTGTGTTGACCGGAGCCTTGGATTACCTTGCGTCACCGACGGAACGAGATGGGTTGAGCTTCCCGGCAAGGGCAAAAAAACAAAATCTCAAAGTGCCAGGCTCCGGAGAGCTGCAATGCCAAACGCGATAGCGAGGGCCGTGCAGAATGGGTACATTTCATATCGAGATCATCAAGCCGTCCCACTACGACGACGACGGGTACGTCCTGCAGTGGTGGAAGGCCTGGATCCCGTCCAATTCCATGGCATGCCTTTATGCGATTGCACAGGACTGCGCCTCACGGAAAGTGCTCGGGGCAGATACGGATATCTCGGTCAACGCCTACGATGAAATGACCATGCGCGTCCCGCTGCGGCAGATCGTCAGCAAAACCAAAGACGGCGGCGGTATTGTCTGCCTTGTCGGTGTCCAGTCCAACCAGTTCCCGAGGGCCCTCGACATTGCCCGCCAGCTTCGGCGGGAAAACGTGACCGTCCTGATGGGCGGTTTCCATGTTTCCGGCTGCCTGTCGATGCTCAAGGAGATTCCAGCCGATCTGCAGGAAGCCATTGACCTGGGTGTGGTCCTTTTTGCCGGCGAAGCCGAAGAGCACTTTGAAAGTCTGCTGAAAGAAGCCGCAGAAGACGCCTTGAAGCCTGTTTACAACGTGATGCACGACCTGCCCGGTCTGCAGCAACAAGTGCCGCCTTTGCTTCCGGAATCGATCGTGCGGAAATATGACGGCAGTCTGTCCTCCTTTGATGCGGGGCGCGGCTGTCCGTTCCAGTGTTCCTTCTGCACGATCATCAACGTGCAAGGCCGCAAGTCACGCTGGCGGGACGCGGACGATATCGAAAAACTGATCAGAGCCAATCACGAGCAGGGCATCACGTCGTTCTTCATCACGGATGACAATTTCGCCCGCAACAAGAACTGGGAACCGATATTCGACCGGATCATCGAACTGAAGGAAAAGGACGGGATCCGCATTCACTTCCTGATCCAGATCGATACGCTCGCCCACCGGCTTCCGAACTTTGTCGACAAGGCTGCTCGAGCCGGCTGCACCCACGTCTTTATCGGACTGGAAAGCATCAATCCGGAAAACCTCGCCCACATGAAGAAGGGCCAGAACCGGATCACCGAGTACCGGAAGATGTTCCAGCTCTGGAAAGAGGCCGGCATCATGACTTATGCCGGTTTCATCATGGGTCTACCGAACGATACGCCCGAAAGCATCAAGCGGGACATTGAAATCATCCAGCGCGAGCTTCCCGTCGACATGCTTGAATTCACCATGCTGACGCCGCTGCCCGGATCTGAAGATCACCAGAAACTCTATGAAGCGGGAACCTGGCTCGATCCGGATCTCAATCGGTACGATCTGGAGCACACCACGTGTGAGCACCCGATAATGAGCCCTGAGGTCTGGCAGCAGACCTATCACGATATCTGGGACTGGTATTACACGGACGAGCACGTCGAAACGCTCATGCGTCGAAATGCTGCCTACGGCATCAAGCCCGTCAGGGTCTGGCGGCTCTGCCTTCAGATATACGGCGCGATGCGTTTCGAAGGTGTCCACCCGCAGCAATGCGGCTATTTCCGTTACAAGGATCCGCGCCAGCGCCGGCCCGGCTTCCGCCGTTTGCCTGCGGTGCTTCACTATCCTCTTTTCGCAGTCGACAGCCTCGTAAAATACCTGCGCTTCGGCCACTACGGCTGGAAGATCCACAGAATGCGCAAGCGGATCCAGAAGGACCCCAACAAGGCCAGCTACAGCGACTTTGCCATTCAGCCGGTTACCGAAGCCGAGGACGAAAATCTCGAGATTTTCAAGCTGAACGACTCCGCCAAGGAGGCCGTCGCAAAGGCGAAACGGCAAAAGGAAATCATCGGCAAGACCAAGCAGAAAGAAAACGAAGCGCTTGAAGCGGTGAAACAGCCGGCAGAATAGCGATGCCAGATCGACAACGCGTTTCGATCACTCCAAGCCGAGCTCAGGCTCGGCCCAGGCCACGACTGCAATGATGCGCCAAAGCACTCAACCGGGCAGCAAGCCCGCCTGTCGCGCTTTCCTCGCAGCTCTTCGCCGTTTGCAGTGCCAATTCAACGAAATTGATGGGACCTGACCCTAGGGTACGGACACATAAATGAAGTCAATTTGGTTTGGATCGTTTTGACCAGCGGCAAGGAGCGAAAGCGCAGGAAATGTGGTTCATTTTCAAGCCTTTCGCGACGAAGCAGATGGCCAAAACGGCCAAATCCGAAGGACGGCAAAATGGCTTCACCTCACAGCGTCAACGCGCTTGACCGGGCATAAAGCCCGCTCTTCACACGCTTCCTCGCGTGATTTCGCCATTTATGCCGCCAAATCGGCTTCATTTAAGTGTCCGTACCCTAGCCTTTTTCATGAAATTACGGCAGTTTGCGCCAACTTCCATAGGCGCAAATCGAACCAGACAATTTCATGAACAAGGCCGCTGATTCCAAGATTTATGTCTCCCGGCGGGAAAGCACGAGACCTGATGCTCCGGTCTTGAGCGTCATCGTGCCTGTCTTCAATGAAGAAGAAGTCATCGGCCATTTTGTGGAAGCAACCCGGCCTGTCCTTGAGCGGACGGGGCTGGTTTACGAATATGTGTTCATTGATGACGGCAGCCGGGACGCGACCGCCGACATTCTGGCGGAAAAACTGAAGTCCGGCCTGCCCGGCCGGCTGCTTGGATTGTCCCGGAATTTCGGTAAGGAAGCGGCGCTCTCCGCCGGGCTGGAAGCGGCGCGGGGCGATATCGCCGTCATCATCGACGCCGACCTTCAGGATCCGCCGGATCTCATACTTCAGATGCTCGACGGCTGGAAGGCCGGATATGACGTCATATACGGGTTGAGGGTCAACAGGTCGTCGGACACGCTGATGAAGCGTTCGACCGCCAACATGTTTTACAAGCTGTTCAACAGGCTCGCCAATATCGACATGCCGGCCAATGCCGGTGATTTCCGCCTGATCGATCGCGCAGTCATCGACGCGTTGCTCAAGCTTCCGGAAAGAAGCCGTTTCATGAAGGGCCTGTTTGCCTGGGTTGGCTTTCCTGCAATGGCGATACCTTATGAACGCCCGGCCCGCATGGCCGGCAGGGGAAAATTCAACTACTGGAAACTCTGGAACTTCGCGCTGGACGGGTTGACCGGATTTACAACTCTGCCGCTGCGCGTCTGGTTTTACGGTGGTGCGCTCATATCCCTCGCAGCATTTGCCTATGCGTTCTTTCTGACACTCCGCACGATTTTCTACGGCGTCGACTGGCCGGGTTATGCCTCCTTGATGGTTGCCCTTTTGTTTTTTTCCGGCGCCCAACTCCTGTCCATCGGCATGATTGGCGAATATATTGCGCGCCTGTTCAACGAAGCCAAACAGCGCCCGGTCTACATTGTGCAGGACGTGATCGAGGGCACGCCGAAAGAGACCGCGAAAACCGACAAGGACGCCAATGCCGGCTAAAGTGAACCGCGAAAAACTCAAGACGGAAAGCGCTGCCGTTGGAAAGTTTGCGATCATCGGAATCCTTGCGACGCTGACGCACGCCGTTGTTGCATCCGTGCTATTCGAGGCCGGCATCCTGTCTGTCGTTCCGTCGAACGTATGCGGATTCCTGGCCGCCTTCACCGTTTCCTTCAGCGGGCATTATTTCTGGAGTTTCAATCACTTGCGGCGTGAAGGAACCATGTTCAAAAGCATGGCCCGCTTCCTGGTGATTTCCGTAAGCGGGTTTGCCCTGAATTCAACCATCCTGGCGCTCTGGCTTCAATTCGCTCCCTGGCCCGAAATCTATGGTCTCTGGCTTGCAATTGCGGTGGTTCCCGCATTCTCCTTCATGGGTGCAAGGCTTTGGGCTTTCTCCCACCGTGCCGCGAACCCGTGACCGACACCTTCTGAGCAAACGTTCCAAGTGACCCAATGACCGCATCAAGCGCCGCCCTTTTCTATGCTGCTGGCCTGTGCCTGCTTTACGGCCTCGTGCCCACGCTGACATTTCCGGGGCCACCGCTCGATGCGGTTGAAGGCTTTGCATGGGGCAGAGAATTGCAACTCGGTTATACCAAGCACCCACCGATGCAAGCCTGGCTGCTGGAACTGAGCCACCGGCTCACCGGAGGTTACTATATCGGCGGCTATTGGCTGAGCGCCCTGTCGGCCGCCTTCGGATATCTCTTCGTCTGGAAAATCGCCCGGCGCCTCGCGCTCAGCGAATGGCAGGCTTTTTGGTCAATCGTGCTCACCAGCGTGACCTTTTACTTCACGCTACCGATGCCGGAATTCAATCCGAATATTTTGCAGATTCCGGTCTGGAGCGGCATGATCCTGCTGTTTTTGAAGATCCAGCAAAAACCGAACCTGCTGGATTGGGTACTGCTTGGCGCTCTCACCGCTTTTGGGCTTTACACCAAATATTTTGTCTTTCTCCTCGTCGGAACGATCGGGCTTTACACGCTTGTCTTTGCCGACAGCCGGCGCCTGATCTTGTCGCCCGGTCCGTGGCTATGCACACTGGTGTGCGCCGCCTTGCTCGTACCCCACATTCTCTGGCTTCTGGAGACCGACTTCCTGACCTTGCAATATGCTGCAAGCCGCAGCAAACCGGCGGTCTCCTTTTTTGATCATCTGTTCAATCCGCTGAATTTCTTCTTTGCCCAGGTTGGCAATCATGCCGGACTGTTTCTGATAGTTCTCGCCGGACTTGGCTGGTCCGGGCTGAAACGGTATTCAGCCGAACGGCAGCAGAGCCAGACCAGGCTCGCCGCGCCGGGCGACCGCTTTCTGCTGTGGTTTGCCTTTGTTCCGCTTGCGGTCATCCTGCTCGCCTCAGCGATAACGGGAAACGAGTTTGAACACATGTGGGGCACGCCGATGTTCGTGCTTTCCGGCATTGTGGCCGTCCGTTTTTTCGCGTTGCCCGGACTGTGGCCGTTTCCGAGGCGCGCGATCGTCGGAGCAATCGCGATCCAGGCAATCTTCCTAGTCGTCATTTTTGGCCAGGCGGTCCTGGAGCCTTTCTGGAAGGAAAAGCAGACGCGTATCCACTACCCGGCAAAGGACGTTGCCATCGAGTTGGCGGACATCTGGAAATCGCAGACCGGAACCGATCTAGCCTATGTCGCCGGCGACATGTGGTCGGCAGCGAATGTTACGCTTCATGCACCCGGCCGGCCATCAATGTTCTATCTGCACAGCCAGACCCTCAGCCCCTGGATCGACCTGGAAGATGTTCAGCGAAAAGGGGTGATGATCGTCTGGCGCGGTGATCGGGACATCCCGCTCAATGAGCTCCTCTTATTCTATCCTGATGCTGTCCGTGACGGCAGCAAATCCTTCCGTTATCGCTCCAGCGCCGACATTCCCGAGGCGGTCGTCAACTGGCTGATCATTCCTCCGGGCGAAGTTGCGGAAGTGCCGGCGAACTAGGCTTTTTGACCCGGGAGTTGTCGAGCATGCCGAGCGTCTGGAAACCGGACCAAAAGGACACTAACTTGTCCTCATGATCAGTATGGCGAAAATCGATGACATCGAAGATTGGCTGATTGGCCAAGCACTTGGGTCGCCTGATATGGCAACCATGTTCGCTGAAATGTGCGAACGGCTGCGAAAATGCGACATTCCCGTCGACCGGGCCATGATGGCCTGGACAACACTGCATCCGTTGATCGAAGCCGAGGTCGTCATCTGGGAAAGCGGCAGCGAACTGCAACACGATCTCATCGCCCATGCGGACGAGGAAACCGAGGAATGGCTGAACAGTCCGGTGCGCTCGGTCCTGGTCAATAAGGAACCAAGGTTCCGCCGCCGCCTGACAAACGCCAACGCCCCGCAGGAATTCCCGCTACTCGCGAGCCTTAGCAAAGCAGGCTACACGGACTATCTCGTGCTTCCGACCGGTTTTAAACTTCCGGCAACGAACGAGGATTATCCGACCACCGGCATCATCGTGAGCTGGGCAACCTGTCACGCAACCGGGTTTTCCGATGAGGCTCTCTCCGCGATCGAATACATCCAGAAGCGGCTCGCCCTTGCTGCGCGCGCGACCATCGAGAGCCAGATCAGCCGGACGATTGCCGAGACTTACCTCGGAAAGAATGCAGGCAACAAGGTCTTGAACGGTCAGATCCGCCACGGTGACGGGGAGACCATAGACGCGGTGATCTATTTCAGCGACATGCGTCAGTCGACGGCCATAGCCGAACAATTGGGGCCGGACGCCTACCTGACCTGGCTGAATACGTTTTTTGAGGCGACTGCCGGGTCCATCCTCGACAACGAGGGCGAAGTTCTCGACTTCATTGGTGACGCCGTTCTGGGCGTCTTTCCAACCGACACGTTGGGGCTTGAGCGCGCAGTGGAGCTGGCCGTTGAAGCGGCGGACGAAACCCGCCGGCGGCTTGCCGCCATCAATGACAACCCCGCAACCATGCTTCCCATGAAGGCCGGTGTTGCCCTCTCGGTGGGCTCGGTCATGTTCGGCAATATTGGCGTTGCCCACAGGTTGACCTTCTCGGTGATCGGGCAGACGGTTCACGCAGCGGCCCGTGTGGAAAGCCTGACCAAAACAGCCGGATCGGATGTGCTTGTAACAGAAGACGTTGCCCGCTATTGCGGTTCGCGTGCCCGTTTGGTCGGCTCCTTCGAACTCAGCGGTTTCACCGACCCCCAACCCTTGTTTGCTCTCGACGGTTAAATTGTTTCAAGGCCGATGCCCCTTCAGCATGACAACCGACCATTTCCATTTCAAACGTCACACAATTCAAAAGAGACCATGACCGATCTCCGCCCAGCCGCCCAAACGCACCTTCCCTTCAACGACCAGTCGGCGTCGGGGACGGACGAGACACCCGTTATTCTGTTGCACGGCTTCGGCGGCGACCGGCAAACGTGGCAAAACACGCAAACTGCCTTGTCGGCGAAAAAACGGTCGCTGGCATTTGACCTTCCCGGACACGGTGAAGCGCTCGATTGGCCCCGCATCGGCAACGCCGGCATCGCTGCGAAGGCCGTCTCGCAATCACTTGACGCGCTGGACCTTGCGAAAGTGAACCTGGTCGGACATTCCATGGGAGGTGCCGTTGCCGCGCTGGTGGCGCTGAGAGATCCCGATCGGATCGCCAGCCTGACACTTCTCGCGCCGGGCGGGTTCGGACCGGAGATCAATCACCGCCTGCTGCGCAGATATGCGACCACGACAGACACGGAGGGAATGGAAGTTCTGCTCGAACAGTTTTTCGGCTGGGAATTCAGACTTCCGAAGTATCTGGCAAGAAGCGTCGCCGAAAGCAGAGCCAAGCCCGGCGCGACTGCAACGCTGGAAGCGATTGTGGAAGAGATCGTCGATGGCAGCGTGCAAAAGACGCTGCCTCGCGATGAACTTGCGGCCCTGAACATGCCGATCAAGGTGATCTGGGGAACACAGGATCGCGTCCTGCCAACCCGTCAGGCACACAAACTGCCGGGCATCGTGGCAACCCACATCTTTGAACGTGTCGGGCACATGCCGCATCTGGAAATCCCGAACGAGGTCACCCGGCTCATCCTGCAGAATGCCGGGGAACGCTGAGGGGTAATTACCTGTCTCATCGGCCGTATTAAGCGCGGGTAAGGCTCGGAATAGGATCTCTTGTGACGGGATTGGCAGCGCTCTAGGGTACGGACCCATAAATGAAGCCGATTTGGCGGCATAAATGGCGAAATCACGCGAGGAAGCGTGTGAAGAGCGGGCTTTATGCCCGGTCAAGCGCGTTGACGCTGCGAGGTGAAGCCATTTTGCCGTCCTTCGGATTTGGCCGTTTTGGCCATCTGCTTCGTCGCGAAAGGCTTGAAAATGAACCACATTTCCTGCGCTTTCGCTCCTTGCCGCTGGTCAAAACGATCCAAACCAAATTGACTTCATTTATGGGTCCGTACCCTAGTCCAGTGTTCTCAAGAGAAGCGCAATTGGCAGTCTTGCTCCTGCCGTCCCATGGCTCGACCATGAGACCCATGCCGTGACCTCATCCACATCATGGTTGCGTGCCTGACGAAAACGTACGGTGTGGATTGCCGGATCAAGTCCGGCAATGACTGGTCGTGTTGTTTCTCTTAACGATTGAACTGAACTCGTGAAAGAAGGAAATATCGATGGAGTGCCAATCGGTTTTCCTGGATCACAATCGCCGTCCAACTCACGCTTCGGGCAGCAATCCCTCGCGCCACTCTTCTCCGATGACCCGGCGCGCCAGCATGTGCGAGCGCGGGAAATTGATGCTGTCGACTGCAATCAGTTTGCCGTCCTTCAAGTAGGCGACATAGAACTTGTGGTCGTCGGGCGAGCCGACAACAACGGTGTCGTCATAGCCTTCGGACAAGCCGGCTATCTGCAATTTGATGTCATACTGATCGGACCAGAACCAGGGCAATGGATCATAGTCGACGTCTTCGCCCAGCAGGGCCTGAGCGGCGGCTTTCGCCTGGTCGATCGCATTTTGAACGCTTTCCATGCGCACGGACCGCTGATAGCGGTTGGAATAAAAGCGCGTGCAGTCGCCGACTGCATAGATATGTTCGTCGCTGGTCTGGCCGGAGCCATCCACAAGCACGCCATTGTCGACTTCAAGACCGGACTCGGCAGCAAGATGATCGTTGGGTTCTGCACCGACCGCTTTGAGAACCAGTTCAGCCGGAACAACGTCACCATTGGCGAGTCTGACGCCGGTCACACTATCTTCACCCTCAATGGACTCAATGCCGGTCTCAAGGCGCAGGTCGATGCCCTTGTCCAGGTGCAGCTTGGCAAAGTAACTGGAGACGGCTTCGCTGACGACACGCTTCATTGGGCGGTCTTGCGCCTCGATCACGCTGACTGATTTGCCCAGTGCTTTTGCGACAGCAGCGACTTCGAGGCCTATGTAGCCCGCACCGATAATCGCGATGCTGTTGCTGTCCTTGAGACCATCGCGGATCGCATCGACATCGGCAATCGACCGCAAGGTCACGACACCCTTCTTGTCTGCCCCTTTCAGCGGCAGCGTCCGCGCGTTCGTGCCTGTCGCAAGAACCAGCTTGCCGTAAGAGAGCGTGTCTCCGTTTTCCAGGTGAATGCGCCGCGCGGCGCGATCGATCGAAACCGCCTTTGTGTTTGGAATGTGGTCGATGTTGTTGGTCTCGAAAAAGGCAGGCGGGCGCAGCCACAGACCTTCTGCCCCGACCTCGCCGGCCAGGTATTTTTTCGAAAGCGGCGGACGCTGGTAGGGAGGATGCGCTTCATCGCCGATGAGGCGCAGCGGACCTTCAAATCCACCCTGCCGAAGCGAATGAGCAAGCTGGGCACCGGCTTGCCCGGCGCCGACGATAACGATTTCTTCCTGCATTCCGTTCCGCCTTCTTCATGCGTGGTAATGCGTCACTAGCACGAAGATTGGCGGTCCGCCAGAAGGGGGAAAACGCTGCGACGAATTCGCCGCAGCGTCTCATTGAATTTCAGGATCAGGCTTCCCGGACACCTTGCAGGAATTCCGCGACTTCCTGCCGGATCAAGGTGCCCTGCCTGTTCAGCGATTCAGCAAGCTGTTCCACCTCGGTGCCGTTGGCCCGTGCCAGTTCGGCAGCCGATCCGACAGCTTCCATGCGCGACACACCCTCTTCGGAGCGCACAGACGCATTCGACACGTTTTCAGAGATCGCCTGAACGGCGACATCCTGCTGCTGCACGGCGGCGGCAACGGCCGACGCGAGGCCTTCCATGTCGGTGATGATCTTGTTGACGTCTTCGATCGCGTGAACCGCCTGGCCGGATGATCCTTGGATCGCTTCGATCTGTATTGCGATGTCTTCCGTCGCCCTTGAGGTCTGATCCGCGAGTTGTTTCACTTCGGCCGCGACGACCGCGAAGCCTTTGCCAGCTTCGCCGGCCCGTGCCGCCTCGATGGTGGCATTCAGCGCCAGGAGGTTCGTCTGATTAGCGATGTCCCGGATAAGTCCCATGACCTCTCCGATGCGATCGGCTGCTCCTGAAAGTTCCTGCATCGTTTCCACCGTCGAAGACGCGCTCTTGACGGCCTGCTGGGCCACCTCGGTCGACTTGTTGGCCTGATCGGCAATCTCGGAAATAGACGCGGCCAGTTCTTCTGCCGAATGGGCGGCAGATGTGACGTTCTCAGCGGCGTTGCGCACCGCGCCGGCCGCCTCGTCGGACTGATTGGCAACGTCGTCTGCGGCCTGTTCCATCGATTGCGAGGTCTGCCCAAGTTCGCCATTTGACCGGTCAAGACTGTCGAGCGCCTCCGTAACAGTTCCTTCGAAACGGGCGATCAGTCCGTCCAGACGGGTAACGCGTTCCTCACGCTGAAGGTTTTCGTGATCCTTGGCGGACGCGAGCTCTGCCCGCTCGATCGCATTTTCCTGGAAGACCCGGACTGTCCGGCTCATGGATGCCAGTTCGCTGTTTCCGGCCAGTTCGGGAAGATCAATGTCCGTCTGACCACCGGCAAGCGCTTCCATTGCCGCCTGAAGCCTTCCGAGCGGGCTGGAAATGGACTGACCGATAACAAAGGCCAACGCGGGCAAGAGCAGCAAAAGCGCCAGGATTGTGCCGCCAATCGCAAACAGGGCGATGGTTCTGGCGGTTTCCAGCTGGTTCGCGGCTTCTGCCTGAATTTTCCCGGCTGCTGCGTTGAGCGACGCTATGTGCGGCGGCACCAGTTCAAACAGGCTTTCCAGGATCACGACACTGTCGGCCTTGTCCGCTGTGGCGACCTTGTACTCGTCAAACGTCGCCTTGTAGACGGTCATGTTGTCCGCCAGCTCCGTCTTGATCGTGTCGGAGATGTAGACTTTTTTCAGAAGCTTCTCGAAGGCTGCAAACTGCGTGTCGAACACCTCGATGGCTTCTGCCGTGTTGCTCAAGGTGTATTCTTTTTCTGCCAACTGAACGGCAAGGATAGCGCGCGCAAGCTTTTCGAAATCCGGACCGCCGCCGAATTTCATTTCCTCCTGCAGGCGTTTCTTCACAGCCGCCGTCTTCTCGTTGAGAACAGACAGATACCCCTGTGAACTGTCGTACCCGATCTTTTGCTGGACGGCGTCGAGCATCTCGAATGATCCGTGCGCGCCTTCAAGCGTGTCCCTGACATCTGCAAGTTCGGTCTGGTAAGTCTCAGCGGACGGGTTTTCTTCGATCACAAGCAACTGGGTCTTGGCGCTCTCAAGCAGCGTGTCGAAAAGCTGATAATTTTCCGAGGACGGAGCGCTCAGATATTGCTTCTCGATGACCTGCAGCTTTGCGGCCGTTTCGGACAGATTTGCCACTTCCTCCGCCAGCAGCGAACTCTCGCTCATGCGCGAAAAAGCGGAGTTCAACTCGTTCTGGCTCCAGAAGAAAACGCCTCCGATCGCAAGCAACCCGACAACGGTAAACAGGCTCAATGCAAGAACCCGGACCTTTACAGACAATTTCGACAGGATCTGAAAAGGTGATTGCGATACGAATGCCACCGGCGTATGTCCCTTGATGCTTTATTTGACGACTCAAATTTGGCCAAAAATGCCAATTTACGGTTAACAACCGTGTATCTTGCCAAGTTTTGACCGGTGCAGTCCCGCGCCGGTTGTCTTTCTCGCTGAGGCCGCCTTGAATCTCCTGACCAAAGCCGCACCGGTCATCTTCGTCCTGTTATGGTCGACCGGGTTCATCGGCTCAAAACTAGGCGCACCCTATATCGACCCGATGGTGTTTCTCACCGTCCGGTTCCTGATCGTCATTCCCATTCTTCTGGGTCTGGCGCTGATCCTGGCAAAGTCCTGGCCGGTCACACCGATGGCGGTCTTCCACTGTCTCGTCACCGGGATGCTGGTGCACGGCATTTACCTGGGCGGCATCTT
>Ga0207422_1001760_pt1 | contig 37012 bp, 33 predicted proteins | sample MarCyaLeptolynsp_FD_187757 | JGI IMG/M metagenome (GOLD analysis project Ga0207422, IMG submission 187757) | Marine cyanobacterial communities from Panama - species 1 Leptolyngbya sp. (SPAdes) | ecosystem: Environmental > Aquatic > Marine > Unclassified | place: Panama: Panama City | collected... | reverse complement strand
AGTCGGCGAAGCGTTTGTAACGACCGACATCCAGGGCGAAGGGCCGTTTGGTGAAACGCGGCAATGTGTCTTTCCAGGCGTTTCTGTTGAGCTCATCATCCAGTTTCGGATGCGCCTTGATGAACAGTTTCCAGGCTTCGTCGGGATGGTTGGTGAGGTAGATGGTCGCCTTTTCGATTGCGGTCAGGAACTTTTTCAGGCGCGGATCGGCCCGGTCGGCGCCCTTGGCGATGAAGATCAGTTCGTCATAGATCGGTACGCCGTTTTCTTCCGGATAGAATGCGAGGCCCTCTTTGCCCTCCAGACGCAATTGCGTCAGCTCGAAATTCCGATAGGCGCCGATGACCGCGTCGACCTGACCGGACAGGAGCGCCGGTGACAGGGCGAAGTTGACGTTGATCAGCGTGACGTCGGATAGCGAAAGGCCTGCCGATTTAAGCATTTCGCCAAGGATTGCATCCTCAAACCCGCCAACGGAGAACCCGACTTTCTTGCCTTTCAGGTCGGCAATCGACTTGACCGGACCGTCTGCCAGGGCCACCAGCGTGCTGAGCGGGGTCTCGACCAGGGTGCCGATGCGGACGAGCGGCAGACCTTCGTCGACCTGCTGATGCAGGCTGGGCTGGTAGGAGATCGCCAATTCGGCCTGTCCGGCCGCGACCAGACGCGGTGGAGCGCTTGGATCGGACGGCGGAATGATTTCGACGGTCAGTCCGGCATCTTTGAAATAGCCTTTTTCGGCGGCGACGATGACTGGTGCGTGATCGGGATTGACGAACCAGTCGAGCAACAATGTCAGTTTTTCTTCGGCCTGGGCGGCCAACGGGGTGGCAGCAAGTGCCGCTGCCAGCAGCAGAGATTTCAGGGAGAGCGGGGATCGGTTCATTGCAGGGTCCTGTTCTGGTTGGTTTCAGGCATCCACGAAATCAGATCGCGGGTGAGAGCTTCGATGATCAGGCGCAGGGCGACGGCCATTGCCGCGAGCAGAAATAGCGCGGCGAACATGACGTCGGTCTGGATGCGGGCATTGGCGTGCAGCATGACGTAGCCGAGGCCGGCGGAAGAACCGACCCACTCGCCGACGACGGCGCCGATCGGCGCAACAGCGGCGGCAACGCGGATGCCCGACACCAGTCCGGGAAGCGCTGCAGGTACGCGGAAATGCAGCAATCGCTGCACGGGCGCGGCACGGTAAAGGTCGGCGAGATCGAGCAGGCCGCGGTCGGTGCGGCGCAGCCCGTCGAAAAAGGCGGAGGCGACCGGGAAATAGATGATCAGGGTCGCCATGACGACCTTGGAGGCAAGGCCATAACCGAACCACAGGACGAGCAGCGGCGCGATCGCAAAAACCGGCAACGCCTGGGTCACGACAAGGACGGGAAGCATCACCCGCGTCAGCGCAGGGAACACCGCCATGGACAGGGCCGTGGCGACACCGAGGCCGGTGCCGGCGAGGAGTCCGAGACCAATTTCCAGCGCAGTGATGCCTGCGTTTTCAAGGAGATAGGGCCAGTTTTCAGTCAGCGCAGTCAGCACGCGGCCGGGGCCAGGCAAAATGTAGGGCGGCGGTGCAAAGACGATGACAAGGCCCTGCCAGAACAGGCACAGTGCCGCGGCGATGGCGGCACCGAGCAGGACTTTCCGGAGGATCGTGTTGGCGGCCACGTCGATCTTTCGCAGTTTGCAGACCGACGGATGGCGTTCGGCGTATCGTGCGCGCCTCCCATTCCTCCGCCGGTATGATCCGGATCAGGTTCGAAGGGTTCGGCTTTCGCCATCTCAGCCGCGCGGTTCGACACCGGACAGCACCCCTGGGGAATGGCCCTTTTGCCGGGTTTTGGTCCGGTTGGCAAGGATTTTGGACAATTCGGCGTGATTGTTTGTCTGTAATGTCGCATATCCGGACTGTCAGGCTTGGCAATTTCGCGATAGAAAGACCGCGTTGCCGACGGGCGGACATCCCGACTGCCCGCTCCTGACCGTCCTGCCGAACAAACGGAAGTTCCCATGCATCCCATAACTGGCGTCATCGCGCCCAATCTGACGTTTTTCAACGACGATCTGTCCATTGCCACTGAGCTTTATGTCGCCCACGCCAAGCGGCTGCTGGCAAATGGGTGCGCCGGTCTGGCGCCGTTCGGCACAACCGGGGAAGCCTTGTCCGTCGGCATCGATGAACGCATCACCGCGATTCGGGCTCTGATCGATGCGGGCATCGACGCCTCAAAGCTGATACCGGGAACCGGACTGACGGCGCTGACCGACACGGCGCGGCTTTCGACCGCCTGCCTCGAAGCCGGTTGTGCCGGAGTGATGGTGCTGCCGCCGTTTTATTTCAAGGATGTGCCGGACGACGGCCTCTACGCCTATTTCGCCAAACTGATCGAGATGATCGGCCGCGACGATCTGAAGATCTATCTCTATCACATTCCTCAGGTGGCCGGCGTCGGTATTCCGGTCGATGTGGTGCGCCGGCTGCGGGCGGACTTCCCCGGACAGATCGTCGGCATCAAGGACAGTTCCGGCGTCTGGGAGAACACAAAAGCGCTTCTGGAGATCGAAGGTTTGATCGTTTATCCGGGTTCGGAACTGCCGCTGATCGAAGCCATGGACATGGGCGCGCCGGGATGCATCACCGCGACCGCCAATCTCAATGCCGCCGGCGTTGCGGAAGTGATCGGAACCTACCAGGCCGGCAACGTGGAAAAGGCGAAGGCCCTGCACGAGGGTGTCAAGACGTTCCGGCTGACGGTACAGGGCTATGCGCCGATCCCAGCCCAGAAACGCCTGCTGTCAATGTGGCTTGATGAGCCGAGAATGGCGACGTTGCGGCCGCCGCTCCAATCGATGAGTGTGGAGGCCGCCGAGGAGTTGGCCGGGCAGCTGCTGGAGAAGTGCGGGTTTAACGGGGTTTGAGGCGGGGTTCGGGGCGGCACCATCAATCTCCGGTATCCACAGGCTCGTCAGACGATCCCATCTGTTCAGGGGAATTTCGTCGAGCGAGGCCGGTTTGCCTGAGAAAACCCCCTGTTGCCGACACTGTTAAATCAGTGGGGCTGGCCTGTTGATGGCGTAGAGTCGATCGGCATAATCGTACCCGTCGAACATAATCTCTTCGTGGAACGACATTCCCAGTCCCTCGACAATTCGTATCGACGGCATGTTGTGAGGATCTACAATCGCGATTACACGCTGACAATCCGTGCGTTCAAATGCATATCTGATCACGGTACTTGCCGCCTCAAGGGCATATCCGTTTCCCCAGTTTCTCCTGGCCAGGCGGAAGCCAAGCTCCGATACATTGTCCCAAGCCCGACCTCTTTGTTGTGTGAGCCCGATGTAACCAATAGCTGTACAATTTCCCCGGACAGTGATCGCCCACCGGCCGAATTTTTTTCCGGGAGAATAATTGTCTATTTGCCTTGCCACCCAGCGAGACGCCTCCGCTTCGCTTAAGGGGCCGCCGTCGCTGTATTTCATAACTTCGGCATCACAAAGTATGTGCTGGAAGCGCTCCAGGTCGGCTGTTGCGAATGGTCGGATTATCAGGCGTTCGGAAACCAAGTCGATCATGATGCGATCCATACCATTCCTAAACGAAAACGTTTCACCACATCCGTCAACGATTTCCAATGTGTTGCATCACATGAACCCGCCCGCATCAAACGTGCTTGTCTCTTTTTTGGAAAAAAATTTTTGAACTGCGGAATAATGACTTCAGGTCATGTGTTTCATTTTCAAGCGAGCGTATTTGGAAGCCCGTGAAAACATTGATTGCAAGGATTACTACAGATGACGAGGATATTGTCAGAATACAAATTTTCCAATTGGCAGAGGATTGACGAGTTTTCTGCCAGCATTATCGTGGCGGACGGGATCGACTATGAGACCGTGAATGATACTCAAACGGCACCGGGCAACGCGGTGGTGCAAATCGAATATGCGCCAACAGCAATTCCGGAACTGCTGTTTCGCTCGACCGGATTTTTCGTGTCCGACCGGGTTATTGTGTCGGTTGCGCACGCCTTTGAGGTTCGCGACGATCAAAAACGCCTGGTGGCAACCGCGGGGACCAACGAAATTCGCATCATACCCGGCCAGACCGGTTCCGACACAGGCGCGGTGAGAATGCCCTTCGGTGTGCACGGTATCGAGCGCTACGAATTGCATCCGGACTATGGCCAGAAATCGGGCGCGCAGTTCAACCCGGAATTTGACCTTGCCTGCATCGTGTTGCGCAGCCCTGTGCAGGGTACAGGTCATTTTGAGCTGTTTTCGCCGGATGTGGATTTCTTGAGGTCCGAAATGGACAAGGGGATCGCGACCGCGGTGCGGATCAACGGCTATCCGGGGAAAGAACATCCCCATCAGATGATCAGTCGCGGACAATTCGGCGGCTTCGACAGCCTCGGTATCTCCTATGAACACGATACGACCGGCGGCAGCAGCGGCAGCCCTGTCTATGTGTCCGGCGAACGGGCCGGAAACGTCGTCCACAGAGCGTTCGGGGTGCACAGCGAGGCGATCACCGGGCCCGGCGTTCCGGACCACAATGCCGGCGTTCGTCTGACGCCCGATCACCTGAGTTTCATCACCGACATTATCGACGCTTCCTGACCGGACTCCATCCGAACAGATTGCTCAACCCGTGCGGCGGAAAACCACGCTGCGCCGCAGCGCAGCACTGTCTGCAATCGGCCGCTCAATGAATTCATGAAGGAGTTTTGCCATGACCGACCAATCGACCCAACCAGACAACATCCTCGCTTTCAATGACGAGACCGGAAAGCCCGGGACTGCAACCAACGTGGCAGCCAAGACCCGATCACTGCAACTGGCCTGTCAGGAAGTGATCAAACAACCGATCGTCGACCTCAGCGAATTGCGGAAGGATGCAAGGAAAAAGGACTTGCCGGACATCGAAGGCAAGATCGGGAAATCCAAAGAGCTTTGCACGAATTACATGGATGTGATCCATCCGAAAATGCTCGATCTGACGAACGACATCCAATTGTCGGCCTCGGTCTTCGAGCGCCATAAGGTGAAGGTTCTGGCCGGACTGGATGTTTTTGCCGCCGGAGACAAGAAAGGCAAGGAAGCAGCATCCATTTCGCTCGATCTGATGAGCGCGATGATCAGCGATCACGACAAAGCGGCGCGGTCCGTGACCACAGGACTGAACGATTTCAAGGATGACATTTCCGGAATTGCATCGGAGATCAATACCGACATCATCGCGATCCGACAGGTGGTCAAGGAGGACAAGCTTCTGACCGAGGAATTGCTGGCCAAGATCAAGCAGCTCGAAGCCGACATGGAGCGGCAGAAGCAGGAGGGCCTGTTCAGCGGTTCTGTGCTTGGCGGAATCCTTGGGCAGTTCCTGCAGTCGATCCCGATCGTTGGAACCGCGCTGACCTTCGTTTCCGATTTCCTCAATGCCCGGGAAATGCAGAAGCTGATGAAGAAAAAGCAGAGAATGCTGCAGCAGATCGACCAATTGCAACTCGCGATGGCCGCGCTGGAGACGATGGAAGGCCAGGCCGGCAACGTTGCGAAAAACCTGCAATTCGCTGCCTCGGTCGTCCAGGAACTGGAAAATGCGTGGAATCTCTTGATCAATGGCCTCGGCGAGGCACTGGAAATGATCAATACGGCCAGCGAACAGACCAAAAAGGAAGCGATCAAGCGCGCGCGCGCCTTCGTTCTGGAAGGAACCTTCCTGTGGCAGGAAGCGCTGAAGCAGAATGCCCAGATCAGCCGGTTGCTGGTCTTCGACGTTCGGCAAAAACAGACGATTGATCCCGCGGACGTCGTCCAGCCGAAAATCGCTTTCGCGGCCTGACCGGTTCCAAGGTTGCCGTGCGATATGGGCATCGTCCGGTTGCGCGGCGACTTGGCGTGACAACACATTTTCCCGGCGGACCGGTCGTGAGCCCGGTCCGCGACAGATATTGAGAAACAAATCATGTTGAAATCCATACCCCTGTTTCCTGTGGAGGAAATCAGCAACTCCCTGGCTGGCGCCGCAATTGCCTCACAGAACCTGAAACAAGTCCCTTCGGTTCTGAGCGATTTCGATGCGCGGCTCGAAGCGGCCGGCGGTGTGCTTGATGCGCATCCCAAAATTCTGGCAAAGCTCCGCGACGGACGGCGCATTGCCGTGGAAACAGCCGCCTATCTCCCGAATTTGTTCAGAACCAATGTGTCGGATCTTTCCGATCTTTCCCAACGGGGAACGGACCACGCCGACCACGTTCGAAAGGAGATCCCTTCGGCGGAAAACCCGAAAGCCTTTGTCGTCGAAGCGTTGGGAGATCTCGATGAAATTGTGGACGAAACCCGGGATCGGTTGGATGGCAACGCCGTGAAAATACGCCAGGGCGACGTCGCCATGGAAACGGCCTTTGGCGCGATTGCCTCGGCAAGCGCTGAAATCAGCATGGTGTGTGAACAAAAGAAGCTGGAGGTCGTTCGTCTGGACAAGGAGATTGCGACCGGTGGGAACACACTGGCCGATCTGGAGCGCAAGGCGCGCAAACTCGCGAAGCTGAAGAAAAAATACAAGAAGCAGTCGTCCTGGATCCCAAAATTCCTGCGCAAACTTACCAAGGTCGGCCGCCAGCTCGATGCCGTTCGAAAGCAATTGAAGCGGGCGCGGTCGGCCCATGCGCGGATCCAGGCGCGGATTAAGACCGCAAAGGCCGAAGTCACGACGCTTTCGGCGGCGCTGGTGTTGCTGCAAGAGTTGCAATCGGATCTGCAACCGGTCGTAGCGCTTGTCGATGGCATGGAGGCGGAGGCTACGCGCTTCAACGACTCAACAATCGTGTTGCAGTCCACCATGGAATCGCTGGAGCAGCGCATAGTCGCGACCTTCGAGCAGGCAAGCGATGCCGCATCGTCGGTGAACAGAACATTGGCCTATTTCGACGAAGTCCGGCGCGGTTGGCAGGACGTTTCGCTTGCCTGCGCTCGTGCCTTGAAGGCCCTTTGACCCTTTGCGAGGTTCGCCGTGCGTGCCGGGACCAGAAAGACCCTGATGTCCCGGCATGCTGTCGTGCATCGATATCGGTTGTGGGTCAAAACAGACGGGAAAGACCAGCGAACCGTTTCTCGCCGCGTCGGCGACCCGAATGACCATAAAACGCCGGCAATGGGGAGGTATCTGCCCGGCCAAAGCACTGGTTCATGAAACACAGGAATACTTCTGGAGGGTACCGGTTTTGACCGCGTCACATTGAAACGGACTCACCGAGCGTGCCTCCATTGTTGCCTGAAACGGGTTGTCATCGTTCAGTTATGGGAAGGTCGAACGCAATGTGCATCCGGTTTCCAGGTTCGGATCGAACTTGGCAAAACCGTCTGCAAACCGGCGGCAAATCCGTTTCTTGGCCGGCTTCATGTGACGCGACGCCAAACTACGAGGCACAGTGCCTGGCCCTGACGCGTTCGCCGGTGAACATCTTGTCTTGCGTGTCTGCGGGCTCATTGAAGCCGCGGGGAAAACAGAAGCTTCAAATAGGAGCGAAGCAACATGATTTGCTCCGAGGCGCTGTTGAGTTCCCTCAACGCTCTTTGCAGAACCAATCCACCTTCAACGACGCTTGAAACCATGTCGCCGAGAGCGTCCAGATTCACGGAATCCTGTGGCTCGTAAATTGCGGCGATTTCCTCGAACATTCCGCGAAATCGCTTTCGCCATCCAAGGATGGCTTTCCGGTTCAGATCCCGAACACCCTGATCAAACAACCGGTCCTGATAGGCGGTTGCCGCAATCACACACCCCGGATGTCCTTCAGGCATATCCGCCAGCATTTCCGCCAGCATTTTCAACCCGATCAGCATTGAATGCAGGGGGTCGTCGTTGAGTTCGCGCGCGCGGGCAAACAGGTCGTCATAGAGTGCGTTTTCGACTTCGATATACCGTTCCAGCATCGCCTGGGCCAAGGCGTTTTTGTCTTTGAAGTGATAGAAAAACCCGCCACGCGAAATTTCCGCCCCGGCGACAATCTCTTCAATTGACGTCGCTTCGAACCCTTTGTTCAGAACGGAAGCTTCCGCGATATCGAGGATTCTGGAGCGCGTACTGGTCTTTTCCGCCATTTGCCGATCCCTGACTGTACTGCGAGTCCACTTGACGCTTCCAAAACGGTAAACGCCAGCAGATGGAATATGCTTCGGTGTTGAAATTAAAGCCAAAATCGAATTTGCACAACCGGACCACGGGACCAGTTCAGGTCAGCCGGCCAACGCACCATTTCTTTCGCATCAATTGAAAGGACACCTTTGATGCGAATTCTAAAACTCACGAACACCCAACGCTATTTTCTGTCCGACGGCGGACTCGAGACCTTCATGATTTTCGACAGGGGATACGATCTTCCCTGTTTTTCGTCCGCTGTGTTGTTGGACAGTCAGCGGGGACGTGAGGATCTGACGGCCTATTTCGAACGCTTCATCGACCTGGCCCGCGTTTCCGACCGGGGTTTCATCATCGATGCGCCGACATGGCGATCGGGCGCGGCCTGGGCCGGTCCCCTCGGGCAAACATTGTCGCAGATTATCGAGACAAACGCGCGGGCCGTGGCATTTGTATCCGACCTGCGCGACCGATATGAATCAGGCGATTTGCCGATTCTTGTAAACGGCCTGGTCGGACCGGCCGGTGACGCTTATGCCGCAGATACCATAATCTCGCCCCAGGATGCGTTTCAGATTCATGCGCCGCAAATCCAGGCGCTGGGACGCTCGGGTGTCGATATGGTAAGCGCGATGACGCTGACCCATTCCAGCGAAGCCATCGGCATTGTCATGGCGGCAAAAGAATTGGGCGTACCGGTCGTCGTTGCTTTCACATTGGAAACCGACGGTCTCCTGCCATCCGGTCAATCGCTTGGGATGGCCATAGAAGACGTCGACGCGGCAACCGGTGCGGCTCCTCTCTATTACATGATCAATTGTGCCCATCCTGATCACTTTCGCGATGTACTCGACACGAGCACCGCCTGGCTATCGCGCATCGGCGGCATTCGTTCAAACGCATCACGGATGAGCCACGCCGAGCTTGACGAGGCCGAAACACTCGACGCCGGCGATCCCGTCGAATTCGGGCGCCTGAATGCCGAGCTCCTCGAGCTCCTGCCGAATATCCGTGTGATCGGTGGGTGCTGCGGGACAGATCACAGGCATGTGGGCTGCATTGCAGAGCATGCCCGCACCCTATCCGCTGCCTGATTTCTCTCCGCCATCTTCTGAGAAAGCCCCAGCTGGACACGTCAAGCAATCTTCAAAGTATCGGGATTCCCGACATTTCATTGTGAGAAACTAAGATGAATTCTTCCATTAATTCCATGGTCCGCAAGGCAGTGGCATCGGACGCTGCTGATCTTGCCAAACTCATTGACATTGCCGGGGAGGGGATTCCCTCCTGGCTGTGGCGCCAAAGCTGCAAGCCATCACAAACCCCTCTTGAGGTTGGCGAAGAACGGGCAAGGCGAACGTCAGGTGGCTTTTCATTCAGAAACGCTCTTGTCGTTGAAGATCGCGCGACCGTTCTGGGCATGGTTCTGAGTTATCCGATCGATGAAGTCCCCAACGAAGATCCCGAAGACCTTCCTGCGCCAATAGCGCCGTTCGTGGCGCTCGAAAAACAGGCTGTTGGAACCTGGTATGTGAATGCGCTGGCAGTCTTTGCGGGTCACCGCGGCGCCGGTCTGGGGCATCAGCTTCTGATCGCGTCTGAATCGGCCGCCCTAGCCTCCGGTTACCGGGATATGAGTATCGAGGTATATGCGCAAAACGCCGGTGCAGTGCGTTTGTACGGCCGGATGGGCTACGAGATTGTGGCACGCTCACAGGTGCGCCTTCATCCATGCCAGCCCTACTACACCGGCGACGTTCTCCTGATGACAAAGGCCATCACATCCTGATTGAGCGTTGAAAAACGGTGGGTTGAGACGTGCTTGTTGTGCCTCAGTCCAGCCGGCCCGGATGTCGATAAAATCGTCGGGAATTGACAATGGAGGTGGGTTCCATCTGCGCAACATTCCGGCGCTTTCAAGGTGACATTCGGGAGCCCCAATCAGGCGGGTGAAAACGATCGCCGACGCGCTGCGAAACCCTCTTTGATGACCGTCAACGGACTGCTGTTTTCAGAAAACCGTCCGCTGACGGCAGCGACAAATTCAAACCTCAAACGCAGTGCGGTCCCAATATCCGGAACCCTCAAAACCTCCAGATCTGCAGAAAGCGAAGACAAAATGCCAATTTACACGTCAATCGGAATACGGAGGTCCGTCGGAAAGGGCGGACAAAATCTAACAACCGATGTTTGGGTCGTTCAGGAAAGACTGAATGATCTGATGGGGCCATCAAGAGTCGAATTGGAAGTCGATGGCAAATCAGGACCCCTTACCCGAGGGAAAATCTACGATTTCCAGAAAAATGTGCTTGGGCTGATGCGCCCCGACAGCCGCGTGGACGCGAACGGCAAAACGATCGCAGCCCTGAACGACCCTGCGTCTGAAATGAAGTGGCGACGCATGAGCATCGCCCGTCCTGCAGCGGAACGCGGGGATCCGGGAACAGTGCCCTATCTCGCAGATATGGAACAGGCCTTCGAGAATGCCGGGATGCCGGAGGAGTTCAAGAGCTTCCGGCGAATGATCATCGACGACAAGATCCCCAAGATCAAGATATTCCTGGGAACCATAGGGCGTGCCGAAGATGCGCTGACCCTTGTGCGGGTCTTCGTGACCATGCGCCGGTGGGGACTGACGGCGAGCGAAGCATCGATCGTCTTCAGGGCGGCCATTGGGTTTCGCAATCAGCGCGCCGCCCTGAAATTGATGGCGGAGATGGGCGATCCGGCTTCGAAGCTCGGAAAGGTGATCGGGCAATTCGGCAAGGGAGCCGGTCTCGTCGGTCAACTGGTGACCCTTATCGAAGTCGCTGACAAATTCGAACAAGGCGACTACCTTTTCGGGCTTACGGAACTCTACAAATATGCCATGGGCAAAGCGATTCCCTGGGCCGGAATGATTGACGGTCTGCAAAGTCTGGTGGAATCGATCCTGCCGAAGTCGGCCAAGAATTCGATGGTATTCAAACTGGTTCGCGCCTGCGACCCGATTGGACTGGGGGCGACGGCGGTTGATGCCATGTCGACGATGGTGATCGGATCCGTCGAACTGATCATGAGCGGCAGGATGGACAATGCGCGTCTGAATCGTCTGGTCGAGCGAATGAAACAGGGGCCGACAACGCTGTTTGCCGAAATGGGTGAAAATCTCGGCGGTGCCGTCTTCGAGTTGTCGCACTGAAAGCCCCGCATGGAAGACTTATGGTCAAGTCGGCGTCGTGGAGGGCGGCCCTCCATGATGCCTTTTACAGGGGCATGAGGGAGCGGGTATACCGGTGTCGGCAGGCTATCGTGAAAACGAACGCTGACGCCAGCGCGAAACAATATCCGGATCGGCTTCAAGTGCGGCGCCTGCTATTTGCAGGGCAAGCCTTGCGGCTCTGGCAAGTTCATTGCCAGACACCTTGTCCCGCGTGTCATGAGGTGTCAGCACCAGCCGCGTCTTCGCATTGATATCATTGAATCCGGCCACCAGTCGGAAGGCCGGAATTCCGGCTTCGGCAAAATTGCCGTGGTCGGAATTCATCTGGTGCGGCCGGTAGAGGCCGAGCGGGACGTTGCAACACTCGCTCTGTTCAAGCAGGAAGGGCTCAAGTCCGGCGAAATTGCTGGTGAGCGCCGTCAGACGGTCGCTGCCGGCAACGCAATCCAGATTGATGTTGAGTTTGATTTCCTGACGCTCTGCTTCGCAGAGACCGCTTACATAATTCTCCGATCCGCTCAATGCCCACTCCTCGACATTGAAGAACGCCAGGCGCAGGCCGCGCCTGCGCTCCGCCATGCCGGGGGCAAGGGCGCGGGCCACGGCCAGGGCGACCGCCAGACCGGAAGCGTTGTCCATGGCGCTTTCGGCGAGATCGTGGCCGTCGATATGGGCGGAAAGCACAATCCATTCATCAGAACGGCCTTTCATGTCGAAGAACAGGTTCTGTGCTTTTGCCGGTGTTTCCGCGACGTCGATCTGCATACGGACGCGCGGCAATCCTGTCGAGCGGCGCGCCAGTGCCGCGGCCGCTTCCGGGGAAACGCCGAGCGCGGGAATATCCGGCTTACCATCCTTGCGGGATGACGCAGGGTTGCGTTCCGACGATCCGGCGACCGGATGTCCGTTCACAGGACCTGCAATGAGAAACCCGACCGCACCGTGCTCGATCGCGGCCTTATGCTTGCTGCCACGATGGATGGTGCCGGCTGCGAACATGAGCTCGTGACGAACAAGAACGATTCGACCGGGAATCTCGTCACGATGGGCTATGAATTCCTCCGGAGTGCCGCGCCCCAGGTCTACGACCTCGGCTTCAAGGCCGCTCGGCGGAGTGCCGATGGTTGGAACCAGCGGATGACAGACATGCTCGGTTCCGTCCATGCCGACGAGAGACCAGTTTCGTGCCGACCAGCCCTGATAAGCGATGTTGGCGATGCGAGGTTCCTGACCGGTCGCCTGCCGACCAAGAACCTGCAAGCAGGCAACGGCCGCCGCTTCGCTTTCTGTGCCGCACAAGCGGCCACCACAGTCGCAGAGCCTCCCGAAATCGGCCAGAAGGACGTCGTCCTGCCCATAACTTTCGGTCACTGGGTTTTCCTTGTCCTTGGGCCGAGGACTCTGCATCATTCGTCGGGAGTTTGCCATCGCCTTTTGGCGAGGCTGCCTCTGTCGTCATGCGTGGAAACAGCGATCAAAAAAGAGACCGGACATGAAAGACGTTGAAAGCCTTGCCGCCAAGGACCTCTACACCGCGCCGTTGACATTCATGGAGGTTCCCTACAGCACGAATTTCGCTTCTGCTGGCGCGGCAATCCTCGGATGTCCATTCGATTGCGGCACACATCCGTTTCGTGTCGGGGCGCGCCAGGGGCCGCAGTCGATCCGCGAGCAGTCAGGGCTTGTGCGCCGCTACCAGGCCGAGTTTGCCGACTATGATGCCCTTGCCGAGCTTGGCCTGGTCGATTGCGGCGATGTGGTACTGACGCCGTCGCGTATCGAGGACGCCTTTGCCCGCATCGAGGAGGCGGCCTTTCGTATCGTGGATGCCGGCGCGGCGCCGATCGGTTTCGGCGGCGACGGCAGCGTTTCGCTGCCGCTGATCAGGGCTGCCGCACGCAAGTTTCCGGGGCTCGCCGTCCTGCATGTCGACAGTCATACCGATGCCTACCCGGTCGACGCCGAACATAAATACGATGCGGCGACCCAGTTCACCCATGCCGCATCCGAACAACGCGTCCTGCCGAGCCTGTCTTATCATGTGGGTTTGCGCGGGACCTGCAGTGAGCCGGGCGTTTACGCTTACGGCCGCGATATGGGTTACAATCTCGTGACGCTGCATGAGTTTCAGGACCTGGGCGCCGGCGCGTTCGTGCAATCGTTGAAGGAACACTTGCAGGACCGTCCTGTCTATCTGTCCTGGGACATGGATGTCTTCGATCCGTCCTGTGCGCCCGGCGTGTGCACGCCGATCTGGGGCGGGTTCTCGGCGCGCGAAGGGCTTGATCTCCTGCGTCGCCTTTCAGGCCTCAATATTGTTGCCGCTGACGTCAACACAGTCAGCCCGCCGCAGGATGTGAATGGCATGACCGGATTCCTCGCCGCGGCGGTCACGTTCGAGACGATATTGCTGATCGAAAGGGCCCGGAATGCTGTTGCGTGATCGAGCTGTCCCGATCATTACTCCGCTTTCTTCTTCTTGAAATGTTTCTCCAGACCGATGCAGGGGTCTTCCCGCTTGCTCCGCGGGGTGAAAATCACGAAATCGTAGGGCAGGCCATCGGCATTGCCGAGTTCATAATCCTCAATCCGGTCGGCCTCTTCACTGACTTCGACAAGCGCAATGGAAAGAACCTTCGCCTGCGGCGTCAGACGCGCCAGGATGGACGGCGCGCCCCAATCCTTGCGCACGTGGCCGGCGCCCGCGATCAGAATCGTGCCGTCCCCGTTGTCGACGGCAGCGGAGGCCATCGCATCGCCAAGAGCGCCATCGCGGGCGCGCTGTACCGTGACCATTGGCGACAGTGCTGCTTCAGGAAGCAGCCCGCAATGGCCGTCAAACAGGATTTTCTTCAGGGCGGTTTGCGATCGCGGCTCAAGCGGCTGATCCAGGCCGTATCGTGCGATGCGGGCGGGATCCAGCGCGCCCTTGCCCTTGCGGCTAACAGCCCGGATCCGGTCGCGGTCGAGGTCGCCGGCGATCATCGGGAGATCATGACGAAGCGCCGCGTCAGCGATCGGTCTGTAGATCGACCAGTCCGGCCAACCGCGTTTATTCCATTCCAGAACGGTGCCGAGCGCATCGGAGTCGCGGCTGCCGGATGCAAGGAATTCCTGCAATGCCGGGTTGAGACGTTCGGGGATCATTTCAAACACCAGGGTCGGCTTGCGACCATCGGCAACAATCGCTTCGACAATCGCTGCCTGGATCAGGTGATGGTCCGGATTGTCATGGATTTCCCCGACTGCGACGTGATCCGCCCCGGCAATCGCCTTATCCATTGCGGCGAAAGACGTCTTGGTGCCGTTGTTGTCCCAAACCGTCCCGACCAGGGAATGGTCCCGCAGGTTGGCAATGGTCCAGTCCGGCAGGTCCAGTGCCGAAGCGGGCACGGTTGCCTGCAGGCACAAACCTGCCAAAACCGAAGCAAATTTCCTGATCCAGGAGGTGCGCGCCAATCGCTGCATGTCGTCGCCTTCCATTTGCCGGCCATTCGGCCGGGGCCAAGCCTGTCTACGAGAATCGCAGGGCTGTGGATGGCTGTCTATGGGAATTCGGTTCCTTTGCCGGTCATAAAGTCACACGTTCTGGTCATCCAACCCGCACAAAACGCCCGATCTGATCTGCAACCTCCGCCCCGGTCTGAAGGGCACCGCGCGCGGCGTGAACGATGCCGTCGCGATCGATGCCGAAATGGCGATAGAGTTCGGAGATGGTGCCGGTCTGGCCGAAATGTTCGACCCCGAGCGGTATTGTCCGATGGCCGGCGACCGCGCCGAGCCAGGAGAGGGTCGCCGGATGTCCGTCGATCACGGTCAGAACGGCGCAATGGCGCGGCAGGCGGGACAGGAGCTGTTCCACATGGCTTGTCGCCGCGCGGTTGCCCCGGCTTCGGGCGCGTTGCGCCGCGGTCCAGCCGGCATTCAGCCGGTCGGCGGAGGTCACGGCGAGAACGCCCATATCCCGGCGTTCCTGGCCGATGAGCCCGGCTGCCGCTATGGCTTCCGGTGCTACGGCACCCTGATATGCGATCACGAGGTCGCAGTTGGGGCCGGGTTCGCGCCACCAGTAGGCGCCGTCGATCGTGCCCTGGCGGAAACCGTCGTCGCGCCGGATGCCGGGCTGTTCCACAGGACGGGTCGACAGACGGAGATAGACCGAACCGCCGGTCTCGTCGCGCAGCCAGGTGCGCTCATCCGGGTCGCCCTCGCCATCGCGCTGCATATAGTCGAAAGCCCAGTGCATGATGACGGAGAGTTCGTCGAGAAAGGCAGGTTCGAAGGCGGCGAGGCCGTCCTGGCTCATGCCGATCAGAGGCGTCCCGATCGACTGGTGCGCACCGCCTTCCGGCGCCAGGGTCACGCCGGACGGCGTACCGACAATCATGAACCGGGCGTCCTGGTAGCAGGCATAGTTCAGGGCATCGAGACCGCGCACGACAAACGGATCGTAGACGGTGCCGATCGGCAGAAGCCGCTTGCCGAACAGGGAATGGGCCAGGCCTGCAGCGCCGAGCAACAGGAACAGGTTCATCTCCGCAATGCCGAGCTCGATATGCTGACCGTCCGGCGCGAAGGTCCATTTCTGGGTGGACGCGATGCGTTCGGCCTGGAACGTGTCGCTCAGTTCGGTGCGGCCGAAAAGTTTGCGGCGGTTGACCCAGGGGCCGAGATTGGTCGAGACGGTGACGTCGGGCGATGTCGTGACAATGCGCCGGGCCAGATCCGTATCCGATTTCGACAGATCGTCGAGAATCTTGCCGAACCCCATCTGGGTTGAGATTTCCCGGTCCGATGGCAGATCCATTGCCGGTATGGTGAGGACGTCGTCGTGATAGCGGCGCGGTCCCGGCAGGAAGAACGGGACGCGGTCGAGAAAGGATTGCAGGCTCAGCGGATCGGACACCGTGGCAAAGGGATCCCATTCCTCGCCTTCGGCAACCCCCATATGGGTTTGCCAGGCCGCCATCTGTGTGCGGTTCATCAGGCCGGCATGGTTGTCCTTATGTCCGGCAAGTGGCGTTCCCCAACCCTTGATCGTATAGGCCAGGAAACAGGTCGGGCGGTCGTGATCGACGGTGTCGAAGGCATCCGCAAGGCTTTCGACGCAATTGCCGCCGAGATTCTCCATCAGGGTGGCGAGATCGTCGTCGCTGCGGCGGTCCAGCAGTGCGGTTACGTCCCCCTGGTCGCCGAGATCGTCCATCAGCCGTTTCCGCCAGACCGCGCCGCCCTGAAAGGTCAAGGCGGAATAGAGCTGGTTGGGGCAGGCATCGATCCAGTCGCGCAAAGTATCGCCGCCGGGTTCCTCGAAGGCGGCGCGTTGCAGGGCGCCGTATTTGAGGACGACGACATCCCAGCCGAAGGCCTGAAAGATCGCCTCGATGCGCTGCCACAAGCCTTCGCGGACAACGCCGTCCAGGGATTGTCGGTTGTAATCTATGATCCACCAACAGTTGCGAAGATCGTGTTTCCAACCCTCCTGCAGGCATTCATAGACATTGCCTTCATCGAGTTCGGCATCACCGACCAGCGCGATCATGCGACCGAGCGCAAGGTCCCGGCCCCAGGCCTTGGCTTGGATGAAATCCTGCACGATGGACGCAAACGCCGTGATGCCGACGCCGAGACCGACGGACCCGGTGGAGAAGTCGACGTCGTCGATATCCTTGGTCCGCGAGGGATAGGATTGTACACCGCCGAGCCCGCGAAAATCCTGCATGCGTTCCCGGTCCAGCCGGCCCATGAGATAGTGCATGGCGTGAAAAACCGGCGATGCGTGCGGTTTGACGGCAACGCGGTCTTCCGGCCGCAGGGCGGAGAAATACAGGGCCGTCATGATCGAAACCATGGAGGCGGAGGACGCCTGATGTCCTCCGACCTTCAGGCCATCGGCCTTGTCGCGCAGATTGTTGGCGTTGTGAATCATCCAGTGCGAAAGCCACAGGAGGCGCTGTTCGATGGTCTTGAGATGATTGCCGGCCATGGATACGTCTCCTGTTTGCGTCACTGCGTCCTCACAGTTTCACGGTAACAGTGAAAAACTCAAAGTCCCTGTTTTCCGCATTTCTTATCTGTTCAGACTATTGCATCTGAACGGAAAAGCTCTCGTCTGTCGTCCACATCAGCCGTTGCGATAGGTGTAACTGTAGCCGTTCAGCGCCGGAGCGCCGCCGAGATGGGCGTAGAGGAGCCTCGATCCGTCCGGAAAGAAGCCCTTCTCGATAAGGTCGACCATGCCCTGCATGGATTTACCTTCGTAGACCGGATCTGTGATCATGGCCTCGGTGCGAGCAGCCAACCGGATTGCGTCATTGGTTTCCGCGCTTGGCACGCCATAAGCCGGATAGGCATAATCCGGATTTATGACGATCTCCTCGTCACGAATTGGACGACCGAGTTCGACCAGTTCCGCCGTATTGTCGACGATCTCGCGAACCTGGGCGCGGGTCTGTTCCGGCGTTCCCGAGGCGTCGATACCGATCACGCGGTCGGCGCGGTCATCCGCCGCAAAGCCCACGATCATGCCACCCTGGGTCGAACCGGTGACGACGCAGACGATGATGTAGTCGAAGGCAAATCCGAGTTCTGCTTCCTGGGCCCGGACTTCCTCGGCGAAACCGACATAGCCGAGCCCGCCAAATTTGTGCACCGATGCGCCGGCCGGGATTCCATAGGGGACGCCGCCCTCGTCGCGAACGGACTGCATGGCGTCTTCCCAGCTCTTGCGAATGCCGATGTCGAACCCGTCATCGACAATGCGGCTGTCGGCGCCCATCAGACGCGTCATCAAAATGTTGCCGACGCGGTCGTAAACGGCGTCGTCGTGCGGCACCCAGCTTTCCTGCACCAGCCGGCATTTCATGCCGATCTTGGCGGCCGTTGCCGCGACCATGCGAGTATGGTTGGATTGTACACCGCCGATGGAAACCAGGGTATCGGCGCCGGACGCGATTGCGTCCGGTACGATATATTCCAGCTTGCGCAACTTGTTGCCGCCCATGGCGAGACCGGAATTGCAGTCGTCGCGCTTGGCATAGATCTGGACCTTGCCGCCGCATGCTTCCGTCAGGCGCGGCAGATGTTCGATCGGCGTCGGGCCGAAGGTGAGGGGGTAACGGTCGAATTTTTCAAGGTTCATAATTGTGCACCGGTTTGTTCGGGGTGGGCGGGTTTTGGCTGACCATGGCGCTGACATTTGGATGCAGGAAAGGTAACCGGTCCTGTCGCCTGCCTTTGTGCCGCCTGTCGCGACGAAATCCGCTCCTTGTTAAGTGGCCGGTCTTCAACGAAACCGATCCGTGGTAAACGGGAACGCGGTCACGTTGAAAACTCCGGCACACCATACCCAAAAGCCTGGGGAAGGTGCTCCCGAATACGGGCTCGAATTTTTTCAGAAAGTTCTGTCTATCAAATCATTTCGAATGAAATTATCCTCAAATGCTCCTGGTTTGAAAGAATCTTCCATGTCCGGCGACATTGACCGCATCGATCGGAAAATACTTGCCCACCTGCAGCGCAACGGCCGGCTGACGAATGCCGAGCTCGCCGGTCTGGTCAATGTCAGTCCCGCCACCTGTCACCGGCGTACGCAGCGCCTGTTCGACGAAGGGTACATCGAAACGGTGCGGGCCCATATCGACCCGCACAAGGTCGGACGCGGCGCGCTGGTCATGGTCGGCGTGGTGCTGGATCGCTCGACACCCGAGAGTTTCGCGGAGTTCGAGGCGGCTATAAAGAAACTGTCGTTCGTACTCGACTGCCACCTGGTTGCCGGTGACTTCGACTATTTTCTGAAGATCCGGGTCCGCGACATGGCCGACTTCAACCGGCTGCATGGCGAACAGTTGATCGGCCTGCCCGGCGTGCGCCAGACGCGGACGTTTTTTGTGATGAAGGAAGTGACGGACAATGCGGCGCTGGAATTTTGAGTGCTTGCGCTTTCCCGCGAGCATGACCGCTTCGGAACGATTGTTTGTGCTGATGCACAGGTTTTTCGATGGCGGTACCCGCCGTCACGGGAAGCGAACGGTCTCCAGAACCGCCCAGGCGGTTGCAAAGGCAGGAACACGGTATTCCGACTGTTCAACGGCTTTCAAGACCAATGCACCCCCATCGTGTTCCAAGGTTGCGGTGAGCTCGTATTCCGTTCCCCCGGATCCCGCGCCGCGTTCATGAATGCCGAACCTCACGTCCCCGACATCGGAATCGAGTGGTTTCACCTCTCCAAGATCACGCCCGGATGTCGGAGGTTCCGTGAACTCCAATCTGATTCTGCGCGGAGATCTGAGATCGCCGGCTTCGTTGAAAACAAAGCCGGTCGGCAGCCGGCGCTCCTCGAAGCCATGTGGCAGGCGGACGCTAAATCCTGCCGGGTGCGTCAGGGTTTTTTCAAAAGACACAAGCGTCTCATCCCCGCATCCAGCGACAAGGAGCAGGGCAATGACACAAAAAGTCCGGACATTTTTCATGGAAGCGTCAATGCTTTTTGCCAATGTATCAAATCCTGCAACGGCAAACCATATCGAGTCAGTTAGAACACGGTCGGACGGTGGAAGCGGGGCAAGAGGCTTCATTCAGTCCGCTTGTGGGTGCCCGAGCGGGCACTCCCCGCGAAGCAGAGGCCGCTGTCGCAGAATCTCCTCCGCCATGAAATCCACAAAGACCCGAACACGGGCCGTCTTTCGCAAGTCGCTGTGCAGCAGCAGCCAGATCGACCGGTCGTCCACCGGTTCGGTCCCGGGAACCCGCATCAGACCCGGATCGGCATCGCCGATGAAACAGGGCAGATAGGTCAGCCCCATCCCGCAGGCCGCGGCATCCGCCTGCATAACGGCTTCTGGAAACGAGTGCCGTAACCCGGCCTTGGGGAACGGGCTGGCACTCAGCCAGGCCGGCTTGTCGATGGAATCACCCCAACCAATCCAGTTCGCCTGGGACCCGTCGCCGACAGTCAGACCCGGCCGCGCAGCGATATAGTCGGGGCTGGCATAGATGCCCTTCCTGTATTGAATGAGACGGCGGCCGACCACATCATCCTCGACCTCGCGCGAAACCCGTATGGAGATGTCGGTTTCCAGCCGGTTGAGATTCAAGAACGTGTTGGAAATGTTCAGGTCGACATGAATTTCCGGATAGGTGCGGGAAAACGCCGCGAGCAAAGGCGTGATGAATTTGAAAGCGAGAATCGGCGGCAGACTGACGCGGATCCGGCCGGAGGGTCTTGAATCCTGCCCGGCCAGCTGGCGACGAATGCCAAGGGTTTCCGCCTCCATCCGTTCCGCGGCCTCGACAAGCTTTTCACCGGAGACCGTCAGGCTCAGTCCGGTGCGGGATCGGTCGAACAGCCGGGTTCCCAACGTGTCTTCCAGGGATCGCAACCCGCGCGCCACCGTCGCGTGGCTGACCGACAGGGTATCGGCCGCGCCGCGCAGGCTTCCCGCCCGCTTCACGGCCAGGAAGATTCTGAGTGTGTCCCAGTCGAAGTTGGTGGCCAATCTCTTCTCCTGCTGTCGGTTATGGCCTGAATTTGCAGCAAAGACATGGACTGTTTTCAATCCATGTTGGTTAGAAACTGGTTGTTTCGGATCGTTTTCGCGCCTCCCAATTGTTTGTCATGGAAAACGACATACGCCGAACAACACCTCGTGATTCAGAACGTAACCGGTTCGGCAACAAAGCAGGAGCAGTCCATGTCCGATTCAACACACTTTTCCCGTCGCACCGCGCTGGCCGGGGCCGCAGGCCTTTCCGGAATTGTCGCAAGCAAATTCCTGTTTGGCGGTCTTTCGCCGGTTCAAGCGGAAACGGCATCTGTCGAACCTTACGGGTTGCCAATTTCGGCTGATTTTCCGTTTCGGAAGAAGTTCACCTCCGTCAACGGGGCGAAGATCGCTTACGTGGATGAGGGGGCCGGACAACCGGTCCTGTTCCTGCACGGCAACCCGACATCCTCCTATCTCTGGCGCAACATCATCCCTTACGTTACCGGGAAATACCGCGCCGTCGCGCCGGATCTGATCGGCATGGGCGACAGCGACAAACCGGACCTCGGTTATACGTTTGAAGACCACGCCGCCTTTATCGACGGGTTCATCGAAGCCCTGGATCTCAAGGATCTGATCCTCGTGATTCACGACTGGGGATCGGCGATCGGCATGCGCTACGCGCGCATGAACGAAGGCAATGTCGCGGCGCTGGCCTTCATGGAGGCGATCGTGCCACCCTCGATGCCGGCACCCAGTTATGAGGCAATGGGGTCGCAGATGGGCGATCTGTTCCGCAATCTGCGCACGCCTGGCATTGGCGAAAAAATGGTGCTGGAAGACAATTTCTTCGTTGAACAGATCCTGCCGAAGATGGGCATTCGGCGGCCGTTGAGCGACGCCGAGATGAACGCTTACCGGGCTCCTTTCCCGACACCGCGAAGTCGTCTGCCGACCCTGCAATGGCCGCGTGAAATCCCGATTGGCGGTGAACCTGCCTTCGCAACTGCGGAGGTGTTGAAAAATGGCGAATGGCTGGCGTTTAGCCGGATTCCTAAGTTGCTGTTTTACGCGGAACCCGGCGCTCTGATGCCGAAGTCCGTCGTCGAATTCATGAAGGCCAAGATTCCGAACCTGGAAACAAGATTCCTCGGAGCGGGCGTGCATTTCCTGCAGGAGGATCATCCGCATCTGATCGGGCATGGTCTGGCGGACTGGCTGCGCAGAATGTAAGCCGGCTTAGTTAAAACTCATCCATTAATCGGAAAGACAGGAATCATGGCTGAAGTCACCGTTGAATGCACCGTCAATGCCTCTGTGGCAAAGGTATGGCAAAGCTGGGATGCGTATGCTGACATTTTTTTGTTTAACCCCGGGATAAAAAATTCCTACCTGCTGGGGGGCAGCGCAAAAACCGGTCTCGGAGCACGACGACAATGCGATTTGGCAGACGGCAGGAATTATATCCGGGAAGAGATTATCGGGTACGAACCGGAGCGCAGGCTGGTGATCGACATCTACGACGGGACCATGCCGTTGCGCTCGGCCGTGGCGACCTTCAGCTTCTGGAGTGCTGCCGAAGATGTCACCGAAGTGTCGATGACTATGGCGTTTAAACCCAAATTCGGCCCCTTGGGCGCCTTAATGGTTCCTATGATGAAGCGGCAGTTCAGACCGATTTTGCAGAGCATGCTCGATGGCAATGCCGCTTATGTCGAACGGGGCGAAACTGTCGCACAGGCGGCGTAAATCCTGGATCTAACTGAAACCAAACGGGAAAAAGATATGGATTCCACCGACCAGAAATCGGTCGTGAGCCCGGGCGATATCACGCTGGCCAGGGACACAATCCACAATCCGCGTGAACCACGCCACTTTATGAAAGTGAAACCGGCCAGCCGTCGGGTGCGGGCGTTGAGAGATGGCGTGGTGCTGGCGGACAGTGGCGATGCGCGGCGTGTTCTTGAACTGGGGCGGGACTTCTACGATCCGGTATTCTATTTCCCGACAGCCGATGTTCGGGCCAGCCTCGTCAAAGCCGCCCGGACGTCGCATTGCCCGATCAAGGGCGACGCGATCTATTTCGATCTTGTCGATTCAACGGGGGCGGTGCTGCAGCCGGAAATCGCGTGGTCCTATCCCGAGCCGTTTGACTTCACGACCGGTCTGACCGGTCTGATCGCGTTTTATGCCGATCAGGTCACACTGGAGGAATCGCCGCAATGAACATAGGTGCAAACAGACAGTTCCTGCCTGCGGCGAATGCGGTTGCCGATTTCTATCGCTCGGTTCGCATGCGTTCGCAATCTCTTGTCGATAGCCTGTCACCGGAAGACATGATGCTGCAATCCATGGAGGATGCGAGTCCGGCCAAATGGCATCTGGCCCATACGACCTGGTTCTTCGAAGAGTTCATTCTGAAACCGCACGGAACCGATTATGTGTCGCCGGACGATCGCTTCGCCTACCTGTTCAATTCTTACTATGTGCAGGCAGGACCCAGGCACACCCGATCGAAACGCGGTTTGTTGTCGCGTCCGGACGTTGCCGAAGTTATGGCCTACCGGTCCCATGTCGATCAGGCGATGGCTGAGCTGCTGACGGAACTGCGAGCGGACGCGCAGGAAATACGGGACCTTACAGAACTCGGCTGCCATCACGAAATGCAGCACCAGGAATTGCTGGTAACCGATCTCCTGCATGGTCTGTCGCACAATCCCCTGCTGCCGGCCTACCGGTCTCCGGAACCACAGGCGGTCACGGGTGAGCGTCCGCTTGCATGGATAGATCACAATGGCGGATTGCTGGAGATCGGCCATGATGGAACCGGGTTCTCGTACGATTGTGAAGGCCCGGCCCACAAGGTCTTCCTGAAACCGTTCCGGATTGCGTCGCGCCCTGTAAGCAATCGCGACTGGATCGGTTTCATGGAAGCCGGCGGTTATTCAGCGCCGACATTGTGGTTGTCGGATGGATGGGCGACACGGGAACGTGAAGACTGGGATATGCCCCTCTACTGGTGGCAACAGGATGGTGTCTGGTGGACTTACACCCTGCGCGGTCCGCAACCGGTCAATCTCGACGCGCCGGTTGTGCATGTCAGCTATTACGAAGCCGACGCTTATGCACGTTGGGCCGGCGTACGGTTGCCGACCGAAGCTGAATGGGAAGTGGTTGCGCGCCAGCGACCGATAGACGGCAACTTTCTCGATGACGGCAATTATCGTCCTCTCCCGGGAACAGCCACATCCGGCGAGGATGATCATATAGCCGGCAAAGAAAATGTTTCGGACCAGTTCTGGGGTGATGTCTGGGAATGGACGCAAAGTCCGTTCGCACCCTATCCGGGCTTTCGGCCGCCGGAGGGCGCGATCGGTGAATATAACGGCAAATTCATGTGCAATCAGTTTGTCCTGCGTGGCGGCTCCTGCGCGACGCCAAGGGCGCAGATGCGTCCGACATACCGGACATTCTTCTACCCGCACCAACGCTGGCAGATGCTTGGCTTGCGCCTCGCTGCCGATGAGTGGTGAGGACCCTGAAGTTGGCTGACTGAAACCAAACAAGGAACCCTGATGACAGATCTATTGAAAGACCGCGTTCCCGGCGGCAATTCCGGGAGCGAACGGGAAGGTTTTGCCGCAAGCCGACCGCAACGCAGACCGCGGGCCGGTGCGGATGCGGGTTTCGTGCATTCGATCCTTGCCGGTCTCAATGCAAAGCAGAAGCGGATCGAAAGCAAATGGCTCTACGACGTGAGGGGGTCGCAACTGTTCGATCAGATCACCGATCTGGCGGAATATTATCCGACCCGGACCGAGACCGCGATCCTGCGTGCGCGGGCACGGGACCTGATGCGGTTTTCGCCGGACGGCACCGTCCTCGTCGAACTCGGCAGCGGTTCGAGTGTCAAGACACGTCTGTTGCTGGACGCACTTGCGACCATCACCGACTATGTTCCGGTCGATATTTCAGCCGAGCACCTGCACCAGTCGGCCCGGCGCCTGTCAGCGGATTATGGCGGGATCGATATTCATCCGCTGGTCGCCGATTTCACAGCGCCACTGACTTTGCCCGAGACCTATGTGAAGGCGCCGAAACTGGTGTTTTTTCCGGGGTCGACGATCGGGAATTTCGAGATCGCGAAGGCCGTGGCGCTGATGCGGCAAGTGCGGCGAATCGAGAATGTTTCGGCTTTCGTTGTCGGTGTCGATCAGGTGAAGGACGAACAGACATTGGTTCGCGCCTACGACGATTCGCGCGGGGTGACGGCCGCGTTCAATCTCAACCTGTTGACCCGTATAAACCGGGAACTTGGCGCGAATTTCGATGTTGGCGGCTTCCGCCATGAAGCCCGCTGGAACCGCGAGCAGAGCCGGATCGAGATGCACCTTGTCAGCGTCAGGGACCAAAATGTGCAAATCCTCGAACGCAGGATCTCCTTCCGCGAGGGCGAAACCATTCATACCGAGAATTCGCACAAATATAATCAGAAGCGGTTTGCACGCCTGGCCGGCGATGCCGGGTGGCGGGTTCGTGAAACCTGGCTGGACGAGAAGAAACTGTTTGGCGTAGCCGTTCTGACGCCCGTATTCTGAGCTTCTGTTGCGAGCATCCGGATCGCGCGTCTGCGCGGTCCTTTTGTTGAACGTGGGAAGATTTCAACCGGAATCGACACCCTGATCCTGAAACCAGGCCAGTCCATCGGACCGTAGGGACGGGACCGGATCGTTTACGGAACTTTTCGACTTTTGTGGGATGAAGGAAGCCAGACCCTTCAACCCACGGAAGACATTCGCAATGTCCCAGGACTCCATCCTTGATAAGTCGCCGCAAGCCCTGCCGTTTCTTCTCGGTGTCGCTGCGTTCGTGTTGATGATTCTGGCCGGTCCGGCGCTGCTGAACGATCCCGATACCTATTGGCACATCGCGCTTGGGCGATGGATTCTCGAAAATGGTACGGTGCCGAGTACGGATCCGTTCTCGCATACGATGCCGGGTGCCGCATGGCATGCCCATGAATGGGCCGCGGGTGTGTTGCTGGCAGCCGCGCTCAAGGTCGCGGGCTGGACCGGCGTGGTCGTCCTTGCCGCCAGCGCGATCGGCCTGACCATTGGAATTCTCGCCTGGGGCCTGTCCCGATACGTCCGGGGATTCTATGTCATCGCCATTGCCGGCGTCGCGCTGATGGGGTTCAGCAGTCACATTCTTGCGCGTCCGCATGTCATCGTCATGCCGGTGCTGATGATGTGGGCTGTGCTTCTGGTCGCGGCACGACACAAGGGACAAAGGCCGCCGTTGGCTGCGGCTCTGTTGATGATTCCCTGGGCAAACATGCATGGCAGTTTCGCGATCGGCCTTGGGTTTGCAGCTCTACTCGCGCTGGAGGCCCTGATCGAGGAGACGTCTCACGACGGTCGATGGCGGGTGATACGGGATTGGGGCCTGTTCGGTTTCCTGTCCGGCATCGCGGCGCTTGTCACGCCCTATGGCGTGAAGGGGTTCCTGTTTCCCTTCCACATCGGCGGGATGGACAAATCTTTCAAGTGGATCGCGGAATGGCATCCGCCGGATTTCAGCGTTCCGTCTCCCTTTGAGGGTTGGCTGATGTTCGTGCTTGCGGTCGCCCTCATCCGTGGTCTGCGCATTCCCGCGGTTCGACTTGTCATGTGCCTTGGGCTGCTGCATCTGGCGCTAGCGCACGTAAGAATGGCCGAATATCTTATTTTCCTGAGTTCGATCCTGGTGGCACCGATGATTGCCGCGCAATGGTCGGATGCCGCGGCCCGATCACAGGGGCGTAAATTGTCCGCCGGTGGCGGCTGGCGGATGGCCGCGATGTCCGGGGGCGCCATCGCGGCATCCCTGGCGCTGCTCGTGATCACGGACGTTGCGCCGGCGCGCGACAAGAGCCCGAATGCGGCACTGGCGGCGGCGCGACAGGCCGGGCTTCTGGCAAAACCGGTCTTCAACGAATACAATTTCGGCGGCTATCTGATTTATGAAAGGGTTCCGACCTTCATTGACGGTCGCGCGGATATGTATGGCGATGCGTTTCTCGACCGTTCGCTGACCGCGGCGACCGACGCGCTCGCGTCTCCAACCCTGCCGGATCTGCTCAAGGAACATGGGATCGGCTGGACGCTGGTCTATTCCCGCGATGTGACGGCCCGGCTCCTGGATGCCGATCCGAACTGGGTTGAATTTTATCGTGACGAGGTCGCGGTCATTCACGTGCCGGCCGGTTCGTCATCCACTGCCGCTCTGCGGCAGCTGGATTCGCAAACGGGAACAACCATAGAATAGGCTACGGCAAGGAAATCCGGTTCCGGAAGCTCTCGATGGGCCGGCTGAGATGGGCAGAGTTGCAACATCTTTTGCCAAACCGCTTTTTTGTGATCTGCATCAATTTCATCTTTCTGCGAGATCACCATCTCCTGATCATGAGACCGCGCCGCTGGCGGCAGGTTTCGGAGACTGGAGACAGAGTGCAATGACCAACTTTTCGAAGATTATCGCTCCAACCCTGTTCGCATTCGCCGCGCTTGCGTCGTTCTCCCAGGCACAGGCAGCGCTGGCGGAGATGGCCGGAAAAACTGGATCTGCGCCGCGGGACCCCTCGGACGACCGGATTTATCTGACCGCGGTACATGTGGATCAGCATCATGGCGCGCGCCGTCTGCGCGAGCCCCGTCGCTACCGCGCGACCCGGCGACGCAACTGGAAACTCGATCGACGCAGATTTACCGGGGATCATTGTCTCGTCCGTTTCGGCCGGCAATTGTCGCCGTCGCGCTATTGCTATCCGCGCTATAACCGAGATCTGGAATTTTAGAGCATTTCCTGCTTAGGCGGTTTCATCTGAACAGACATGCAATGCGGAGAACTGCTGAACCTTGTGGTTCAGGATTCATTGTCGTCGCGTCGGTCTCTCAGCGCTTCGATCCTTTGGGCGAAACCGATGCGCTCCAATGCAGTGATTGTGCTGATCAAATCGGTTCGCAGGGCGGCGCCGGTTTCAGCTTCCAGTTCGGCGATCGCATCAAGGTGAAGAGCCCATTCCCGCGACAAACGCTGCCTCAGGGCCTCTCCCTTTTGCGTGAGGGCCAGTTTGTGCATACGCCGGTCCGTTGCTTCGGTCCGGCGCAGAAGGCCGTCAGCCTGCATCAGTTTCGCGGTCTGGCTGACAGCACCCTGACTGATCCTGATCTTTCGCTGTAACTCGGTGACCGAAAGCGGGCCGCGTGCCAGTGCCCGCATGATCGGCGTATAGCGGGCACGGTATTCGAGACCGGTCTCCAGGCGCGCGTATATCTTCTCCGCATCCCGATCCAGCAGGTCTGACAGATGGCGTAGCAATTCGCCCAGACCAATGCGCGTATCGTCGTCCATCAATCACCTTGCATTAGCGCTAATATAATTTTATTACATTAGTGCTAATATAAATTTGAAAATGGCCGGGATCAATCCCCGCAAAGATCATGTCTGTCACGTCGATCCCCAAACGCATCGATTTACCGTTTCTGGTCCTGGCAAGAATTTGCACCACCGCGATCTTCATGACCTATCCGGCCTGTCTGAATGCCTTGATCGCGGCGTGGAGCATGAGCGCCACCCAGGCAGGTGGCGTGCAGGGTATGTTTACTGCCGCCTTCGCCGTGTCGCTGTTGGTGACCTCGTTTCTTTGTGACCGTGTCGGCGCAAGACATATTTTCAATGCGGCAACGCTGTTGTCGGCAATCAGCGCGATCCTGTTCGCCGTATTTGCCCGATCTTTCGAAACCGCGATCGCCTTTGTGTCGCTTATGGGATTGTCCCAAGGGGGAACCTACACGTCTGCCATCATGATTGTTTCCTCTGCCGTCCCGGAATACCGAAAGGCGTCGGCAGTCGGTTGGGTTTTGGCCGGCATGTCGGCCGGCTATGTGCTTTCGATATTCCTGTCGACGAGCATGTTGGCGCTTGCGGGATATCAGACAGCGTTTGCAGCCTGCGCGGGGATTACTATTTTGGGCTGGGTGTTCGGACATGTCGCAACCCGGGCGGCCGGCCTGCAGCCGGTGCACCATGATGCGGATACCGGTCAGGTCTATGCATCGATGAGACAGCGTGCGCGCCTGCTCACGCTCGGCTATATCGGACATACCTGGGAATTGCTTGGCGCCTGGGCCTGGATACCGGCGTTTCTTGCCGCTGTAATCCTCACCGATGACGCGATGTCTGCTGTAGAACTTGGCCTGTGGACAGCCCTTGCCTTGCACCTTTCCGGCTTCTTTGCGTCGTTCCTCTCCGGTTACGCTGCAGATCGGTTCGGTGCCGGGACCATCCTCATCACTTTTGCAGCGCTTGGTGTTTTGTGTTCGATTTCAATTGGTTGGCTGTCCGATGTCAGCGTGCCGCTATTGTTGGCTGTTGTCGCAGTCTACGGATTCGTCACAATCGGGGATTCTTCGGTGCTGTCTTCGGCGATGACGGACGCCGTTCCGCCGCAACATCTTGGACGGGCGCTCGGGCTGAGGTCGGTTCTCGGCGTGGGCGCGGGCGCAATATCGCCTGTCACCTTCGGTCTGGTGATCGACCTTTCATCGCCGGAGTTTGCGTGGGGCCTTGCATTTACGTCTTTGGCACTCGGCGGTCTTGTGGCGACGATCTGTGCGATGTTGGTGCATGTCAGGTCGCAACCGGTGCGAAGATTCCCGACATTCAATGGATAACGTTCAAACTGTCTTCGATCCTTTCGGCGACGCGTTCAATTTCCTCTTGTGAATTGTAATAGTGCGGTGAGGCGCGGATGCTTCCATGGCGCGCACTCAGGAAGATATTCTCCGCTTTGAGTGTCTCAACGGCGTGATCGGAATTGAGGCCTTGATGCCGGAACGTCAGAATACCGGAGGTTTCACCTGCGTCGCTCGGGCTCGTTATCTCGAACCCGGCTTGCAGCAGGCATTCGGACATATGGGCGGTAAGATGGAGAATGCGCTCTTCGATTTTGCTGGCGCCAAATTCCTCGATCTCCGCCAGACGGGCACCCAGACCGAACAGACCGGCTGAATTCTCCGTGCCGGATTCAAAGCGGTCGGCACCTGGCGGCAGGTCGATTTCACGGCGGAAGGCAAAAGGATCGTTGACACTCAACCAGCCAAGCTGGGTCACTTCCGTCCGATCCAGCATTCGATCCGAGAGGGCCATGAACCCCGTTCCGAGGGGTCCAAGCATCCATTTGTGTGCACTGACAACGAGAGCATCGATCCCGGTCGCCGCAAGATCGATGGTCAATGCGCCGACCGCCTGAGTGCCGTCGACAACCAGAAGTGCGTCGTGCGCCCTGGTGATCTGTGAGAAGGCTGCCAGATCACACCTAAAGCCGTTGTAATACTGGACCGCGCTGACCGAGACCAGACGGGTGCGCCGATCGACCAGGTCTGACAATTGGGAGGGTGTGATGCGGCCATCGGTCGTATGCAGGCGGCGAACTTCGACGCCCTTGGCCTCCAATCGGATCCAGGGCAGATAGTTCGACGGAAATTCCATCGCAGGCACAACGATGTTGTCGCCTGACTGCCAATTCTGGCCATTTGCCAACAGGGAAAGCCCGTGCGAAGTGTTCTGGATGAAAGCGATCATGCTCGGCGGTGCCCCCACAAGCCGGGCGGCGGCCTCACGCGCCGCGGCGTAACGGTGCCCAAACTCCGGTCGCCCATCGACGATATGTGTGTTGTGCAAACTTGTCTGGCGGTGCATCGCCGCTTCGACGCCGCTTGAGATCGTGCCAACCGCTGCATGATCCAGATAGACCGCACGGGTGGTGATTGGATAGCGCGCACGAAGCGAAGCCAATTCCGCGATCGACATGGTTGGCATGCAAGGCTCCAGAGAATGAAGAAAGCGTCCTGACGGTATCGTAATACCTGCTTTCGGCAAACTCCGGGAGATCACTTCGGATCACTCGCTGTCGGCTATGTTCCAATGGGCGACATGTGCGATTGCGGGGCAATATGAATAGGGTTTGCAATTGTCAACAGATGGTTTGGTTTAATACTTCGTATCGAACTAGTGTAAGTACGAGTTTACTTTTTTTGTCGGTAACGGGTGTGGCAATAAAGTCATTTCTGGAAGGTTTCATTTGTTTCAGTTCTGAAACATGCGCAAAAATGTGATCTTCGTCAATTTTTACATGCTGTTCTACTCCCATTTCCTCATCGTCGAACGACGGACAATTTCGCCCGCGCGTTCATTCAACAGAGAAGGAAAAAACATGTTCAAGATAAGCAAAATCGTGGTACCGGCAGTTTTTGCGCTGGTCGCGATTGCCGTCCAGTCGCCGGCACAGGCGTCGATGGCGGGCATGGCCGGCAATGCGTTGCAGTCGGCGGTGGCCGGCAGCAATGTTGAAAGCCTGACGACGGAAATCGGAGGCAAACGCCATCGCCGGGCCCATCGCAAAATCAGACGCCACCGCCGCGTGAACCGCCATCGCAGACATCACCGTCGCTGGAACCACCGTCGTGGCTATGTCGCGCGCGACTATTGCATCGCCCGTGAGCTGTGGGGTCTGCATCCGACACGGCGCTGCCGCCTGCACTACCGGTATGGCTTCCGCCGCTGATCAGTGGTCAAAGCCGGGCCAAATGCAGCTTCCCGTTTCGGGGGGCTGCTTTGTGCAAGAGAGCCGCTGCTGCCTGTATTCCATGTCACCTGTTACGGGATGCGACTGGCTTCAGCCTTGGCTCGTCACCATCCAAAGCATTCTCACCGGATGCCCTGGCCGAGGTACATTTGATATCGACGATCTGCGCCAGGATCGAAAGGGCAATCTCTTCCGGCGCGATAGCGCCGATGCGCAGACCCGCAGGTCCATGAAAGCGCGCTTTTTGCGCGCCGTTTACATCCGCACCGATCCGGTCAAGCAGGGTTTCGATTTTTTTTGCGCTTCCGACCATGCCGACATAGCCAGCCGTACTGGTCAGTGCCGCCTTCAGGGCCTCGCGATCGCGCACACCCTGTGTAGCAACGACGATTGCGTCGCGGTCATCGAGGGCCATGCCGTCGAAATCGAAATTCGGATGCCGGCGCCCTTCCACATCTTCCGAATTGGTGGGATCGGTATGGGCGGCGACAATGGTCTCGTAGCCCATGGCGATGCCGAGCTTTTCCAGGGTGAGGGCAACGGGCGACAGGCCGCAGATGACCAACCGGGGCCGATGCCGCATCGGCTCAAGAAAAACCTCGGCCGTGCCGCCGCTCGGGCACGAGGATTTGTAGAGATCGACGCCGTCGACATCGACGGCTTGCAGCACCGTTTCGCTTGGCTTGACGCGGATCAGTTTGGGGGCACCGTCCTGCAGCGCTTCAAGTGCGACCCGTTTCACCGCCGACGTAACGCAAGCGCCGCCGATATAGCCATGCATGGCGCCGTCGCTGGTGACCACGGCTTTGGCCCCGGCCTTCGCCGACGTTGCATCCGCCGTGCGGACAATGGTCACGAGGCAGAAATCTTCGCCGCGTTCGCGCAGGGATTCGATCAGGCTGAATGTTTCGGCGATGGACTTGCTCATGTCACAACGTCACCAGTTCGTCTTCGAGTTTTGCTAGTGTATCCAGTGTATGCGCCGGCGCAAACCGGTCGATATGGGGCAAGGCGGCGGCCATGGCGGCAGTGACCGGTTGGTAATCCTGCCAGCCGATCAGGGGATTGAGCCAGACCAGGCGTCTTGCCCGCAATTTCAGCCGCGCGATCTCCCGGACGAGATCTTCGGCGCTGCCCGTATCGTAGCCATCGGAAAACACCACGAAGACCGAGCGCGAGTTCAGGCAGGATTTGGCATATCTGTCGTTGAAGTGTTTCAGGCATTCCCCGAGTTTGGTACCACCGCCAAGCCCGTTGGCGACAAGAGACAGTTTTGCCATGGCCTTGGTCGGGTCGCGTTCGCGCACCGCGTCCGTGACCCGGACCAGACGGGTGTGAAACAGATAGGCATCCGATTTTGGCCAGGCGCCGACCAGCCCGCTCACGAACTGCAGAAAAAAGCGGGTATAGGGCTCCATGGATCCCGATACGTCGACGAACAAAACGATTTCCACCGGTCTATGCGGGCGGGACCGTCCGACAAGCGTGACCGGATCGCCGCCCTTGGAGAGATTTGCGCGGATCGTCCGGCGCAGGTCGATCCGCTTGCCGCCGGCGTCAAGCCGGTAGCGCCGAGACAGGCGGTAACGCATGGCGCGAGCCAGTTTCAGGGCGATTCTTTCCGCTTCCGCCATCTCGCCGGGATCCGACAGGTGGCGCAGGTCAGTCCGCTGGATCGTGTTGGATTCGGAAGCGATCAGCCGACCCTTGGCGTTTTCCGATATTTCCGGTTCGTCTTGCCCGGACGCGTCATCGCTGATCCGGTCGATCGCGCCGGACGTCCCCGATTGGCCTTCAAAATGCGATTGCCAGACCGATGAACGCAGGTCGGAGACATTGTTGTTGGTCGATTGCTGCACCCGGCTGCGAACTGTGCCGCGCCGGAACCAGAAGGATTCGAACATCTCGTCGAACCGGGACCAGTCTTCCCGGCCGCTGCACAGCAGGATCTTGAGGCCGAGGCGGCAGGCTGGCGCGTTACCAGCGCCGAGATGATCGACCAGGGAAAGCGCGGCCTCGGCCTCGCCGAGACCGAGCCTGAAACCATTCAGTCGGAGGTGGGAGATGAATTCCGCCATGCTGCGGCTGAAATCAACCGCCCGATCTCCGCCGAGAATGGGGGCCGTGGCCATTACGCCGCCTTTCCGGCCAACCGTGCGGCGATCTCGGGGGGAACCGCTTTCTGATCGGCCTCGGTCTTGAGAAGGCAGATAAGGGTCTGATGCAGGGCGGCGCTGTCGGTGTCGAGATCGCGCACGCCGAGGCCCGTCAGGGCGGCGCACCAGTCGAGCGTCTCTGCAATTCCCGGCACTTTTTCCAGGTCTTCCTTCCTCAGACCTTGAACGAACCTGGAGACCTGTGCCGCCAATCCTGCATCGATACCGGGCAGTCGAGCCCGAATGATTTCGGTTTCACGTTCAACGTCGGGAAATTCCACGTAGGAGAACAGGCATCTCCGGCGCAGGGCGTCGGAAAGCGCCCGTGTGCCGTTGCTGGTCAGGATGACGTGGGGCACGCTGGTTGCCGCAATCGTGCCGAGTTCAGGAATGGTGACCTGAAAGTCGGACAGGATCTCCAGAAGATAGGCTTCGAACTCTTCATCGGCGCGGTCGATTTCGTCGATCAACAGAACCGGCGACCGCTCCTGCGAGATCGCTGCAAGCAACGGACGGCGCAGCAGATAGCGCTCGGAGAAGATCTGGTTTTCCACGTCCGCGGCATCGAGGTCGTCGTGCTCATGGGTTTTGATCGCCAGCAATTGCCGCTGGTAATTCCATTCATAGATGGCGGCGTTGGCGTCCAGCCCTTCATAACATTGCAGGCGGATCAATTGTGTGTCGAGCGCCGTTGCCAGTGCCCTTGCGACTTCCGTTTTGCCGACGCCGGCCTCGCCCTCCAGAAGCAGCGGGCGCTCAAGGTCGATCGAAAGGCGCACGGCCATGGCAAGGCCGTCATCGACGATGTAGCCGGTTCGGGCGAGGTCCTGCTTGAGCTGGTCCGGAGAACGGTCGGGTCCGGTCATATGTGCGTCTGCCATTGTCGTGGGGTCACCAACAGGCAACAGGGCGCGCCCGTCTCGGGCGCGCCCTGTCCGTCTTATTTGTGCAGGCCGAGCTGGTCCGCAGTGTTCCAGACATGCCAGTGATCGTGCGGCATTTCCGTATGGATCAGCCCGAGATGGGCAAAGGCGTCGTTGACCGCATTGGAAAATGCCGAAACTCCGCCGACATTTGGGCTTTCCCCGACACCCTTTGCACCGATTGGATGATGCGGCGAGGGCGTGACCGTGTGATCGGTTTCCCAGAACGGCGTTTCGACGGCCGTCGGCACGTAATAGTCCATGAAGCTTGCGCCATGGACGTTGCCGATTTCGTCGTAGGTGATCTCCTGTCCCATTGCGATGGCAAGCGCCTCTGTCAGTCCGCCATGGACCTGGCCTTCAATGACCATCGGGTTGATGCGGGTGCCGCAATCATCGAGCGCATAGAAACGACGCACTTCCGTGACGCCGGTATCCACATCGATGTCGACCACACAGACATAGGCGCCGAACGGAAAGGTCATGTTTGGCGGATCGTAATAGCTCACCGCCTCCAGGCCCGGCTCCAGGCCCGGGATGGCCTGATTGTAGGCGGCAAAGGCGATCTCGGCCATGGTCTTGAACTTTTCCGGATTGCCCTTGATCTGGAAACGGTCGACATCCCATTCCAGATCGTCGTCATGGACTTCCAGGAGATAGGCGGCGATCATCTGGGCTTTTGCGCGGATCTTGCGGCCGGCCATCGCGGTGGCCGCCCCGGCAACCGGCGTCGAGCGGGACCCGTATGTGCCCAGGCCATAGGGCGCCGTGTCGGTATCGCCTTCCTCGACGGTGATCATGTCGGCGGGGAGACCGATTTCGCTTGCCAGAATCTGGGCAAAGGTCGTGGCGTGACCCTGGCCCTGGCTGATGGTCCCGAGCCGGGCGATGGCCGACCCAGTGGGATGGATGCGGATTTCGCAGGAATCGAACATGCCGAGCCCGAGAATGTCGCAGTTCTTCACCGGTCCGGCCCCGACGATCTCGGTGAAGAAGGCAACGCCAATGCCCATCAGCTTGCGTGTCTCGCCGCGATGGAAGGCCTGCCGGTTGGCATGCTGCTCCGCTCTGAGATTGATGTAGTCGGTGGTATCGATCGCTTTCTGCATGGCGGTGTGATAGTCGCCGGAATCATATTCCCAGCCGAGCGCCGAGGTATAGGGAAACTGCTCCTTCTTGATGAAATTCTTCATCCTGAGTTCGGCCGGATCCATTTTCAGCTTGCGCGCCAATATGTCGATCATGCGCTCGATGAAATAGGAGGCCTCCGTCACCCGGAACGAACAGCGATAGGCGACACCGCCCGGCGCCTTGTTGGTATAGACGCCGTCAACACCGACATAGGCCACGGGAATGTCATAGGAACCTGTGCAGATGTTGAAGAAGCCGGCCGGGAACTTGGTCGGATCGGCACAGGCGTCGAAGGCGCCGTGGTCGGCGAGCACATGACACCAAAGGCCCGTGATCGTGCCGTCGCTCCTGGCCGAAATCTTGCCCTCCATGTGGTAGTCGCGGGCAAAGGCGGTGGATGAAAGGTTTTCAATCCGGTCTTCGACCCATTTCACCGGAACTCCGGTGACGATGGAGGCGACGATGGAACAGATATATCCGGGATAGACTCCGACCTTGTTGCCGAAACCGCCGCCGATATCCGGCGAAATGATACGGATATTATGTTCCGGGATCTTCGAGATCAGCGACGCGACGGTGCGTACCGCGTGCGGCGCCTGGAACGTGCCCCAAACCGTCAGCTTGCCGTTGACCTTGTCCATGGAGGCGACGCTGCCGCACGTCTCCAACGGACAGGGATGGACGCGCTGGTAGGAAATCATCTCCTCAACGACCACGTCGGATCCGGCCAGCGCTGCTTCGGTGCCCTCCTTGTCGCCGGCTTCCCAGAAGAAGATGTGATTGTGATGTTTGCGTGGACCGTGCGCGCCCTCCATCTTGTCCTTGATGTCTTCGCGCAGGAGGGGCGCGTCCTCGTTCATCGCCTCGAACGGATCCGTTACCGCCGGCAAGTCTTCATAGTCGACCTCGACCAGTTCGACGCCGTCGGCCGCGGCATAGCGGTCCTCGGCAACGACAAACGCCACCTCCTGGTTCTGGAACAGGACTTTTTCATGGGCCAGAACCGCCTGTACATCGCCGGCGAGCGTCGGCATGTAGTGCAGGTCGAGGGGTATGAGATCTTCCGCGGTGATGACCGCAACGACGCCCGGGACCGCCAGGGCGGCTTCCTTGTCGATCGATTTGATGCGGGCATGGCCGTAGGGGCTGCGGACAAAGTCGCCGAACAGCATGCCGGGCAGCTTGATGTCGTCGACATAATGGCCTTTGCCCTGAGTGAAGCGGGCATCCTCGACCCGTTTGCGCGCGCAGCCGAGACCCTGGAGTTTTTCGGCCCGTTCTTCCGATGTCTGGGTTTGAACGTTCATTCTGCTGCCTCCTTGGGTGCGTTCAGGCTTTCGGCGGCGGC
>Ga0207422_1001756_pt1 | contig 37079 bp, 35 predicted proteins | sample MarCyaLeptolynsp_FD_187757 | JGI IMG/M metagenome (GOLD analysis project Ga0207422, IMG submission 187757) | Marine cyanobacterial communities from Panama - species 1 Leptolyngbya sp. (SPAdes) | ecosystem: Environmental > Aquatic > Marine > Unclassified | place: Panama: Panama City | collected... | reverse complement strand
GTGAAAGCGATGAAGGCCGGTATTGGGGAAACGATTAAGGAAGGGGAGTCTGTTGCTCAGATTATGCCAGAGAACCCCGAGTTGGCCGTTGAAATGTACGTTAAGGCTATGGATGTGCCTTTGATCGGTATGGATAGGAAAGTTCGAATCCAATTCGATGGATGGCCAGCATTACAGTTTTCAGGATGGCCCAACGTGTCTGTGGGTACTTTTGGAGGTGTGGTGCGTGTGATTGATCGAGTAAATAGTACAGGTGGTGAATACCGGATATTGGTGACACCAGATCCAGAAGATGAGCCATGGCCAGAGCAATTACGTGTCGGCTCTGGCACTAAAGGGTGGGTTATGCTAGACAATGTAGCCGTATGGTATGAAATCTGGCGACAGTTGAATGGTTTCCCACCAAGTTTGTATGAAGCACCTAAAGATGTAAAGGAAAAAGCATCAGCAGAAAAGAAGTAGTCTAATGAAGAAGCAAATCACTTTTCTCTCGCTGGTGACCATTTTGACCCTAGCGACCATTACAAGTTATGGGCAGGATTTAAAGGTGAAATCCTTAGATGAGCTTTTGACTGAAAACACTGCGGATACTACTCGAATTCTTGCGCTAGAATCCTTCGTAGATATGGTGCTTCTGAGTCATCCGGTGGTGAAGCAAGCCAATTTATTGCCCGAGAATGCCAAACAAGAAATAAGATTAGCAAGAGGAGCCTTCGATCCTAAGCTGGAATCATCCTGGGATGTTAAAAACTTTAAAGACACAGAGTATTATGATCTTTTCAATACCACCCTTAAAGTGCCTACCTGGTTTCCAGTAGACCCAAAGGTGAGTTTTGACAGGAACAAGGGACAATTTGTTAATCCAGAAAATTCGATTCCAGGCTCCGATGATTTTCAGCAGGTAACCGCAGGGTTGAGCTTACCTATTGGCAGAGGACTACTGATAGATCAACGAAGGGCTACTGTAAAACAGGCAGAGTTATTTGCCCAGATTACCGATGCAGAACGAATTAAGATGATCAACAAAGTACTGCTATCAGCTTCTAAGGACTATTGGGAGTGGTACTTCGCATTCTATAACTATCTCTTGATTGAAGAGAGTTTGAATATCTCTCAAAACGTCTATCAAAGGGTACTTACAGATTTTGAGTTTGGTGAAGCCGCAGCAATCGACACTGTTCAAGCTGCTATTACACTTCAAAACCGAAAAGTAGATAGGAGCGAGGCGCTGATTGATTTTAGAAAGGCAGGCTTGATGCTTTCGAATTACCTATGGGGTCAAAATGAGGAGCCCATGGTACTTCAGGATAATATAGTTCCGCAACTTGACTTTGGATTAAATCTTTTGGGTTCAAATATCTCTTTAGATAGCCTTCGCTTGCTGGCGATTCAAAGACACCCTGAACTTGTTAAGACCAATTTCAAACTTGATCAATTGGATATTGACAGAAGGTTAGCCAGAGAGAATCTTAAACCTAGAGTTGATCTCAATTATAACCTGATCAACTCTCCGGTTAATGCACAGGGAGATTTTGTTGAGGTTCAGCTGAGGAACAACTATAAGTTTGGAGTTGAGTTTGAGTTTCCACTTTTCCTGAGAAAGGAGCGTTCCAAATTGCGCCAAACGGAAATTAAAATTGAACAAACCACATATGAGTTGAGTCAGCTAGAAAGAGAAATTCTCAATGGTATAGAGGCATCATATTTTGAGTTGGACAATACGAGAGGTATGTTGAGTTTAATGCAGGAGGCGGTAAACAATTATACGACTTTGCTCGACTTGGAATTAATCAATCTGGCCAACGGAGAGAGTGACCTTTTCAAAATTAACTTCCAGCAGGACAAACTCCTTGAAGCTCAAATTAAATTAATGAAGATGCGATCGGCCATGGAAAAGGCCAGAGTTACGCTCTATTGGTCTGCTGGTCTGCCTTATCTTAATTTTAATTTGAATGGTTCTAATTAAGCCTTTCGTGTCAAATAGAGGCGTTGTTTACTTCTTTATTGATTATCTTCGCAGCTATTAAAACAATACAAAATGGAAAGACAACAAGTAACCGCCAAACGCTCCCTAACTAAAGAAACTGAGGATTTATTGAATCGCCAAATCATGATGGAGGGTTCTTCTTCCGCTTCATATTTATCAATGGCTTCTTGGTGTGAGATGACAGGTTACGAGGGCTCAGCCAAGTTCTTGTATCTGCACTCAGATGAGGAAAGAATGCATATGCTCAAAATTTTCCATTACGTAAATGAGGCTGGCGGACATTCCATCCAACCTGAAATAAAGGATATAAAGCATCACTATAACTCGCTTAGAGAGGTGTTCGAGACTATTCTGGATCATGAAATCGCAGTAACAAACTCGATCAACGAGATTGTAAACCACTGCTATGAAATCAAGGATTTTACTACAATGAATTTCCTGAACTGGTTTGTTGAAGAACAGCGAGAAGAAGAAACCCTGGCCAGAAGAGCCGTAGAACTATTCGATTTGATCGGAGAAGATGGAGTGGGTCTTTGGACCATCGACAAGGAAATAATGAACCTTGTGGGTGAAGGAGATGCAGATCCAAACGCATAAGAAATAAATCTTAGGGCTAAGCATTAAGATGAATTTGACGGTTTATTTATCAGGTGAAATCCACTCCGATTGGAGAGAGGCGCTCATCAATGGTGTAAAGAAAGAAAGCTTGCCTATTGATTTTCTAACACCTGTAGTGACGCATGAAGCATCTGATAATGCTGGAGACGTTCTCGGAGAGGAGGAAAAACAGTTCTGGAAAGACCATAAGAGCGCCAAAGTCAATGGTATTCGTATCAAAACGAGCATTGAACAATCTGATCTAGTCATTATCAAATTCGGGGAGAAGTACAGGCAGTGGAATACAGCCTTTGATGCTGGATATGCTGCTGCCTTGAATACACCATACATTGTGATTCACCCAGAAGAATTTACCCATGCATTGAAAGAAGTAGACGCGAGGGCTGCAGCCGTGGCTAAAGATGAAAGTCAGGTCATTACTATCTTGAAGTACCTCTGTACACAGAGATAATTAGCCTTGTCCCCATTGATAGAATCACTCCAAATTATATTAAAGAAGCTCAATTTTAGCGAGGAATTGATCGAGGAGATTATTCGGTCAGGTAAGCCGAAAGAGTTAGATGCTGAACAGCACTTAATAAGTCCAGGTATGGTCACTGACCATATGCCCTTGGTAATTAGCGGTACCCTCCGGATTATGCGTGAAGATGAGGAGGGCAATGAGGTTTTTTTATATTATCTCGAAGGTGGTGATGCCTGTGCCATGTCCATCAGCTGTTGTATAAGTAATCAACCCACCCCTTTTAAAGCGGTTGCAGAATCTGACGTCACACTTTGGGTGGTTCCCATGTCTGAAATTGATCGTTGGATGGCTAAGCATCCCTCGTTTAGAAGGTTTGTGATCAATTCGTATCAAGATCGTTTTGATGAACTTATGGATACGATCGATAGCATTGCCTTTATGAATATGGATGAGCGCTTGATGAAGTATCTGCTCGACAAAAAGCAAAGTCAAGGGTCTTTTGTGATCGAAAAGACGCATGAACAAATCGCTCAGGAATTGAATACATCTCGCGTAGTGATATCGAGGTTACTCAAAAAGCTTGAGAAAGATGATAAAGTCGAACTTTATCGCAACAGGATAGAAGTACTTTGATCACTGATTAAATATCAATTGAAGTTCCTTGTTGTTCTTAAAAGCCGTATTAATAGAGTCGTAGTTCTCCGAGCTGATCTGATAGAATTTTTCAGCTTGTAAGGCTTCCGACCAACCTGCCTTCAGTGTTTCAAGGGCTTCGGGACTGGTCTTATTGAGTTCAAGTAATATTTTAGTTATGCGATTGCTGGTCTCACTGTCTAATCGATTGTTCAAGAGTACTGGACCCAGGGGGATTTCATCGGAAATCCATAAGAGTTTTAGTGATTCAAACTGGGAAGGATTCTTTTTTAATTGAGAATAATATTCATTACTTCCAATAGCACAAAGGTCTGCTTTACCTTGGAGTAAGTTCTTCCATGTATCAGTATGGTTACCCCCATAACTCACATTCATAAACTGATTGTCTGGTGATTGAATACCAATAGCATCAAATAATAGTCTGGGTATCAAATTCCCTGAGGTGGAACCTTCATTGACGAACATCATTCTTAATCCTGAGGCTTTACCCACAATATCATCAAGCTGTCCAATGTCATCGCGATTGGTTAGTAGAACCGTCTTATAGTTATCTCGTGCTTCTTCTTTCGTTTGCAGGGCTGCTACGACTTCCATGTTTTGATGACCAATTGACCATTTTAAAAAACCCAGAGTATTGATGAGTCCAATATCAATACTGTTAGTGTCAATGCCCTTGAGCATAGCAGCCACATCAGGATAACTCTTTATTTGTATCTCGCGCCCAAGTTCAGATTCGATTAGCTGTGCCAGGGGTTTAAGATTCTCAACTCTATTATTGGTGTGGTAAGTATAGGTGGCCAGTGTTAGAGAGGACTTTTGTTGATCACAACTGAAGAACAATAAGAAAGTAAGCAGTACTGCAAGGAGATTTTTGAAGTTGATTTTCATGATTGTTGAATGTTCTGATCTTATCGTATAAAAAGTAATCGCCCCAATAGAAGTGGGGCGATTTACTAAAAATCTTTTAAACCTCATTTCGAATTTACATGAGCGTTCCCTGAAGGTATCTAGCCCTACTTTCTAGATACATCTTCAAAGAGCAGCATATCTTTGATTCTGTTTGAAGCACCATCATAAAACCCAACATAACTCAAGTAGTTGGCTTATACTTTAAGTCAAAGTTGAAATGCCAACGCCCTGACAGAGTTTTAGGTGTTCTGAAACCATTTGAAGAATATACTACTGATTCGTTAAGCGCTGATGGACAAGATCCTTATACGATCGGCTAATGCTTAGTGCTGTATCCTTAATATGGACATCTTCTTTAGTAAAGGATTTGATGTGATTTATATTGACGATAAATGACCGATGAATTCTTATGAAAATATCTTCTGGTAACTTTTCTGTCAGATTTTTGAGAGTCTCTCGGGTAATGATTATACCGTTTATGGTGTGGATTTTCAAGTAGTCACTGAGACTTTCTATATATAGTATGTCGATCAGCATGAGCTTGATCATTTTTCGGTCTGATCGTACAAACAAATGTATAGCCTGAGTGGCCTTTGGTTTTTCTCTTTTTATTTGTTCATACTTCTCAATGGCTTCCTTAAATCTTTCTGGACGAATAGGTTTTAATAGATAATCGATCGCACGGAGATCAAAACCTTCAACAGCGTAATCGCGGTAGGCTGTGGTGAAAATTATAGCGGTGTCTTTGTTTAGCGATTTGGCCAGAACCAGACCTGAGATTTCGGGCATCTCAATATCAAGGAAGAGGAGGTCTATCTTTTGATTCGCCATAATGTTGATGGCTTCAATCGCATTTTTGCATTTGGCAATTAAGTTCAACTCTGGATAGTCCTGAATGTAAATATCAAGTACTTCACGAGCTTTTGGCTCGTCATCTACAATAAGACACCTAATACTATTCATCTATGGTAGGTTTCAGTCCTCTAATTTCAAGATTTACCTTGAACATAGCAGCTTCTTGATGAATGTTCAAGGTATGCCTCTCCGCGTAGAGTATTGCTAGTCTTTTTTGAATGTTCTCCAGACCCAAACCAGCTTTATAATCTTTGTCCAGGCAGGAATTTTCCAGTGAAAAAGTTAAGCGGTTTTGATTGACTGTCAACTGTGTCTTAATGAACTGCTCGGATGCCATTATTTTCCCATGTTTGAATGCATTCTCTATGAAAGGCATAAGTAACATTGGGGCGATCTCATAGTCGTCACGATCGGTTTTTACCTCAAATACCATTTTTAGATTGTCCTCAAATCGTATTTTCTCTAAGTCCATGTAGTCAGACATATGATCAACTTCTTTTTTTAATGCTACCGTGGGTTGATTGACCTGATAAAGGATATAGTCCAGTAAGTCCGATAGTTTGAGAATGGTCTCCGGTGTGCCTTTCGATTGCCTCAGCGCTAGACTATAGATGGTATTGAGGCTATTGAATAAGAAATGTGGATGCAGCTGACTTTTAAGAGCATCAAGTTCTTGCCTCTTCATAAGTAGATCATTTTCTGATAGCTTCTTTTGTAAGTTGATTTGGTCGACTAAGGCGATTTGTCTGTGTTTCCAAAGGCTCAGAAAGCTGACCAGAATAACAATTGAGGACATCGCAGTTATCAAAAAGGGGTAGTTTCTACTGAAGTTCGGCATCTTATCTATAGTTAACCCTGGCACCAAACCTACTGTCAGGATTAGAAATGATAGTGTCAAAACAGTACTTCCCAAAAAGGTTGCCAGAGACCAAGTGACGAAGGGTGCGAGTTGATTGGTCAACACATATTTGGGGATCAATTTACGGACGAAGACAAGACACGTAACAAGCGTGATTGGTACAAGCCCTGCCATGAAGATTATGTTGTAAGTGGTACTCACAGATCCATAGCTCAGCAAAAATTGAAGCGTTGCACTAATGAAAGCAATGAGTATTATGTAGCGAATTTGGTGATACTTTTTGGCGAGAAGCAATTCCATAGGACCCAAATAAAGAATTTAATCCTAAGGGATAATGAATTTGCGATGAATGACTGATTAAAGCTGGTGTTCAACATAAACAGAGCTCATTAGAGCTGAATGAGCCCTTATCATAACCATTCACCCGCTTGGATCTGCAGTATTTATCCTGGAATCTGTCATCAGTCTCAAATCAAATTTAAGCCGCAAATAATGGATTAGACTTGTCTTATAAATCAAACAGAAAACCAGCATGATGAAAAGAATATGTCTAATGTTTACCATGGCCTTGACCCTTCAGGTTGGGATGGCTCAATCAAAAGGAGATTCGCTTAGAGATGCGGGTACTTTAGTAGCCGCCATGATGGCTTATGGTGAAGCCTTTTATCAGGATCAGACCAATACCGACATCGCCTATAAGCTTGCATCCACCTTATCGCTCACAAACCTTCCTGATACTGCATTTTTCTTCCTGAACGTTGCTTTACAGGGAAATAATAGCCTGAGACCATTGGCAGATAGCGATTTTTTCAATTTATCTACTGATCCAAGGTGGAAAGCCATTGAGCAAGGCCAGATGATCAAATATCAACAAGCGAATGGAAAACTCAAGAAACCTGAGTATGCGCTTCAATTGATGCGAATCATCATGAAGGACCAGGCCCTTGACTACCATATGGATATGGGAACAAAGGCCTATGGAAAGAATGGTTTTGCACCACACTGGTTATTTGCAATCAGTAGAACCAAAGGACTATTAAATGCCGAAAACTTCGAACAGATGAATCAACTGTTAGACAAGTATGGCTGGCCAAAGTATTCTGATGTAGGCGACTTGGCTGCTGATGCGCCATTACTTGTCATCAATCATCATGAGAGTGAGGAGATTAGAATGAAGTATCTGGATCAAATTAAAACGGCTTGTCTCGAAGGAGAGGGTAGCTGTATGGAATATGCCAAGATTCATGATCGGATTTTGGTTAATACCAATCGCCCTCAGACATATGGTATGCAATTTAAATTCAACCAAAATGGTGATTTGGAACCATTCCCAATTGAGAATCCCGAAAAGGTGGACCAAAGGCGCCTTGCGATCGGTTTGGAGCCGCTCGCTGTTTACCTCAAAAGAAAGATTAACTATGACTGGAAAGTGCCGCAAGAAAAGTAAATCAAAGAGCTGCTCAAGTTTCCCTGAGCAGCTCTTCTCTACTATCCATTCCAAACTCCTGTAGCTGCTGTTTCTCTCAGGTAATCTGAAAAGCGTTTTGCCGGCCTACCCAGTACTTCTTCAATGGTATTGGTTGTAGAAGAATTCCTGCCATCAAGCACATTGGCGAACAAGTAGTTGATCAGCCAGATATAAGCATCCGGCACCTGCTGATCTCTGAGCATTTTGGTATAGGCTTCCAGACTTATCGAATGAAAACCAATCTCTCTTTCCGTGACTTGAGTGATTCCCTTGATAACTTCCTCCATTGACCAGAGCTCCGGGCCGGTAAGCTCCAAAACTTTACCTGTGTATTGATCATCAAGGAGCGCTTCTACCACTACATCAGCAATGTCGTCAGTATCTGTAAATGGAATCTTCGTCTCGGCTCTTGGAACAGCTACGTGACCTGCGAGTATTGGGTCCAGAAAAAAGCTTTCACTAAAGTTTTGATTGAACCAATCAGCCCTTACAACTGACCAGTCCATTCCTGATTGCATGACAATTTGCTCACATAATTCTGCTTCATGTTCACCTCTTCCCGAAAGGATAACAAGTTTTTTAATGCCACATGCTTTCGCTTGCTTTGTGAGCTCTGTGATGGCCTCCTTGGCTCCAGGTACGGCCAGATCGGGTTGGAAAGTGATATAAACTTTATCGATTCCTTGCAATGCATGCCTCCACTCTTCTGGCTTATCCCAATCGAAGCTTGGCTTGGCATTCCTGGATCCAATACGAACTTTGATGCCCCGCTTGTTTAATCTCTCTACTACTTTCCGGCCTGTTTTTCCAGTACCTCCGATTACTAAAATGTTATTCTGAGTCATTCTTTTATTGTTTAATGATTAATGAAAATTTGTATTGATAAAGTGAGCTTTAGATGCCCAAAGAAGTAGAGCAAATGAGATCACTGAAAATGCTGTTCTGATGAGATGGTATTGATTCCACTTAGTCTCATAGGCCAACCGAGTTTCTCTGAGCTGTTCCAGCGTTAGTTTGGAGAGGTCAATGGCATCAAGGGTATTGTTCATAGGAACATTGCCGAAAGCTGTAATGCCAATCAGACCAACTATATAAATGATGGTGGCAACGAATACCCAAATGAAACCCTGATCATGGTCTGTTTTGAAGAGCCCAAAACTTGATACAATCATCATGACCATTGGGCCAAAGAAGATGATAAAGAACCATGGGTTTAGAATCTCGCGATTCATGGATTGCATGGATTCCAAATAGCCTAAATCTGAGAGCTTGCGTGTTCCGGGAATAACAGATACTTGCCAGGCGTAGAATAGGCCTGCTGATAAACCCGTAATAAGTGTTGTGATGAGTAAAATATTTCCTTTCATGACTGAGTGTTTTATGTCTTTCGTTGACACAAAATTCGCGTAGTCAGCCCTCAAGGATTTGTTTGAAAAGAATTCTGATTTGTTCGAAAGGAACTAAGTTCTGATTTCGCTGGGTCGGAAGCCGAACTTCTTCATGAATGCATTGGAAAAGGAGCTAATACTTTCGTAACCTACTTGCCAGGCAACCTCTTGTATGCCGAGATGCGCTTCTTCTAAAAGTGCATGTGCTTTGATCAAGCGTTCGTTTTGAAGGTGCTTAAAGACAGGCATCCCGAAAACTTCCTTAAAGTTCTTTTTGAGTTTGTTACTGTTCAGACCTATTTGTTTTGATAACTCTGATAAGGAAGGAGGGGAGGCGATGTTATCGAGTAATATCTCATTGGCCTGATGGATTTTCTGTCTGTCCTCCTCATTGAGTGTTGGTCTTTCTGGTAAGGATATTTGTGCGAAAAAATGAGCCAGTAGTTCAGTCACCTGACTTCTTAAGAACATTTGCCTCATGTTTTCGGTATAGGTGCTGCTATAAATTTTGCTCACCGCATTTTGCATGTCGTGGTTCATATAGAAGCCAGGGCCATCAACAATATCAGCAACTGGATTGACGAGTGACTTTAGGTAGGTCTGAAAGAACTCCTGCTCATGTTGAGGAAGCTTTTCTAGATTGCTGAGGGTAGATACAATGCAGATGGACTGCATGGGATTACTGGGGCTAATGGTGTGCTCGAATGTGGAGCCTTTGGCTGCATAAAACGATAAGGCTACTCCTTTGGTGTTTTGATAAGTACTCACCTGATCACCACAACGAATATTCATTTCTACTTCACCCGAACCATAGAAGGCAATACCGACCACATCCTCAGCAAAACCGCAGATTTCAATTTCTTTGGTGTCGCTCGAAGCATACTCTATCAGAACGATAAAGCCATTGATTTCTATGATGTCTCGGGTCATTTGTCAGGTCCTGATATATAATAGTCTAAAAGGGCCTCAAGTTTAGCTGCCGAATCCAAAAGGCCACCTTCTCGGTTTCTTACTGTCCAGATTTCTTTATGTGCTTTGATTAGCGCTTTTAAGTCTACAATAAGCTCTTCTTTGATTTCTGGCTCAATATTTTTGGTGTGAAATCCGTCAGAAGTCAACCTGGCTCTCCCTAGTTTTATAGCATGTCTTGCCAAACCCACGGCATGATTCAATTCTTGAATAATAATTGTCGAATCCATGGATTGCGGTTTTGACTTTTGTAGAAACAAGTCGACACCCCAGTTTAAACTGCGTTCAATCCTATCTAGCTTGCCGAGTGTCAGGACTTTGGTCTGATAGTTACCTTCCATTGTCCATAAGTACCTCCTTAATAGAAGGTGAAAGATATTGGCATTTCCTTTTGGAATGTCACCAGCACCTGATGCTGTGGCTAGTTGCATAACTGCTTTTGCCGTATTCCCAGTGCTGTCTTTGTACACATAATGGTTGAGCTGGAAAACCCAGTTTCTTATGGGGAATTTTTCCTCATAATGCCAGGCAAACCTGGCACCCATGATTATACTTGGATAAACAACAGATAGTGGCTGCCAATGTCCATAATCACCCCAGTTGGTGATTAAATAGCCCTTGGCTCCATGTGATTTTCCTGCTTGAGCGGCATTCATTAAATTTTTTACACCATGCATATCTCTCCCTACAATTGATCTCCATGATGATGTGCCAGGGCAAACGTAGAAGTCTAGGCCAGCAGCTTTGAATTTTGGAAGCTGTTCATCAAATGGATGGTCATCTTCATAGCCCCAGACTAATGCTGTCATGTCCTTTGGTAATTGACTAATAAGTTCTGGATGATTTAAGATGATGTCGCCCCAAAATTGAGTTTTAAAGCCCAATTGATTAGCCTCACTATTTAGCTTTTTGAGGTAGTTTAGATACACTTGCCCTTTACCAACCTTCTCGCACTCAGCTTTAGATTTTCCTTCACAGAGTTCTACTGTTTCATCTCCGCCAATGTTGAAAAACTGACTTGAAAAGTTTGGTAATACTTCGGCATAGAGGGATTTCATTAGCTCCAATGAATTTGGGTTCGTTGGGTCCAGGCTAGTTCTTTTTCGTTTTCCCCAAATTGTTTGACAGTCCTCCGGGCATTCGGCCAAATCAAGGTATTCATCATGCTTAAGCCAGTTTTCCATGTGCCCAAAAGAGTTTTGATTAGGAACCAGATCAATGTGCCTTGCTTTACAATAGACATCCAGTGCTTGTATTTCTTCTGCAGTCAGAGGACTGGAGTTTTTCCAAACAACCTTATGTTCTTTGTAAGCAAATGTGTGTTCGGTATACAACTGGAGCTCGTTTATTTTCCAATCAGAGAGTTGATCAATCAGTCGATATAGACTTTCCATGGTAGGCACCTTATCGCGACTGATGTCGAGCATATAGCCTCTTCTTTCAAAATCGGGCCAATCGTTGATGCTTAAGCAGGGTAGAGGCGCATTCTCATTGATGGAGTATTCCAGAAGCTGAAGTATGGTTTGTTTGGCATAATAGAGTGCGGCAAAACTATGCCCTTTTACATGAATTTGATTGGCCTGTATATTGAGCTCATAACCTTGTTTAGGCATGTTGATAGAGTCAAGGCTAAAATCAAAAAAGACTTCTGAGTCAATGGGTTGGGCAATTGAGATTTCACCCAGGAAATCGACTTTTCGGAGTGAAAGCACGAAATTCTTGAGTTGATTGGCTTGTAGATGGATGTCAGAGTAGCAACCCTCGTCAATACTTAATTGCTGAGGTGGGTTGATTAAATATTTATATAAGTCATTAGCCAGAGTGCTAAGTGATAAGACAGTGCTTAGACAAAGTAGTGTGACCTTTCGCATATACTTTCCAATTCGTTCAAAAGGTAGCAAATATGAAACCGAAAACGAATTGGAATATGAGTTAAGCCATCAGGGTGGTTTTAATCAGGAAGTACTTCGCATTGAAGCCCACAGGTTGAAACCATTTCAATGATTTCTCTTTCAGAGGAGTGATCATCAGCTTCTACTCTGAGTACATTATCAATGTCTTCCATATCTATTGACCATTCAAAAATCTTTGGAGAATAGGCAAAGATGGAATTGACTTTTCTGGCTTTCAGCCTGTTTTCAATATTGGTTTTAAAAATGAGCAACTTCATAGTGCTAATGATTGAGTATGTGAATTTCTACGAATGATGTATGGTCTAGAAGTAAATCTTTGCCGAAGCGGTGAATTATCCTCTTAAACCCCTTATTTATTGAGCTGAAATGTCAGTCCTGACAATCGAAGGGGTGAATATGACTCAGCTTAATACAAAGGTGTTTGACTCCTTTTGCAGAAAGCCTATAACCGTGTTCAAAGAATTTAAAAGTGAGTATTACTAGATAATGCATAATGTGTTGTTTTGAGTTTGACGCATGGGCTGGCTAGTTATGGACAACAACTCAACCTTTTTTGTTCTTCATTCATCTGTTTATGAAGCTTCCTGATCGTCATAGGAGAATACCTCATGCAAAGGAACTTCAAATACCTGAGCGATACGGAAAGCTAGTTCTAGAGAAGGTGAGTATTTACCTTTTTCAATGGCGACAATAGTTTGACGCGTGACATCTACTTGTTCAGCGAGTTGTTGCTGTGTCATCTCATCTTTCATGAAGCGCAGCGTTCTGATTTTATTCGAAATTTTGTGTTTGGCCATTAAAATCCTCTTCTGTAAAACATCAGTTGTAGACTATTTTCAAATATTTCAGAGATGACTCCTCCAATTAATATCGTAATGAAAAGGGCACTTGCTGAGTAATCTAAGGCCTGAGTGGCCATAGCCGCAATCAGTCCAATTCCAAATATGGCTTGTCCGATGTTTTTGGCTTTAAGTTCAATGATCTTATCCCTTTCATCTGTTCCAGGTATTTTTTCCCGGGTGACTATGGTATTAGAAATACCGAAAAGAATGTGAATTACAATTCTGGCAACAATGGCAATGGGCATATAAGTAATCATTGATACACCCCAAAATTTAAGCAACTCATCTGTTGTAAGACCGATGTGGGGTGCATCTCGAAAGATAATCCAAAAGTAGATGGCAGGCACTAGGATAGCGCTGACCATATTAACTAAACTCCTTTTTTCCTGGTATGACATTCTTAATGTATTAGTATATAAAATTTGACCTGATGTAAAATATTACGGACCAAATGTATAAAATGTTTTACATAGAGTAAAATAAAATATACATATAGTTGATAACTTGCTTAAAATCAAGCTGTTGTTTGAGTAGAAAATTTCTGATAGAATTTATCTGAGGTTGTTTCGAAATAGACGTGAGGCTGAAAGCCCTATTAAACCGAAAACCGCAAGTAGCCCGAAGAGGTACTGATGTCCCAGAGCTCCAGGGTTATTATCCAGAATTACACCCATCAATGGCCCCATGAAAACATCTGGAGTGTATCCGATTACTGAGACAAAGCCAATGGCACTACCGGCAACTGATAAGGGGATTTTTGATTCTTGAAAAAGGGCATAATACAAACCTCGTAAGCCATAAATACCGAGACTGGTTGAAGCTATGGTAATGGCAATCAGCAGTTCCATACCCGGCTGAAGTACACCTGTGGAAATCACAATGCTACCTATAATGAGGATGAAGAAGCTATAGGAAGCCATTTTTGAATGACCGAATTTATCTCCCAAGATACCTGCAGCTACCGCAGCAATAGGCCTTACCCAGAATGAGATAGTCGCCATATGCGCGGAGTCTACATCATTATAACCAAATACATCGCTGGCATAAAGGCCAAAGTCATCAGTACATTTATAGCCTACATAGCCACAAAGTAGTATGATCGCTTGAAGCCAAACGGATCGCCTTTGAATAACCTCTCTGATGCCTTTTAGTGATAGTTTTTGAGTAGTAGACACTTGTGAGAGGTCGTCTTTTGGAAATACGTACCAAACAAGTACAGCACTGGCAGCTACCACTCCACAAAAGACAAAAATGATTTTACTCAGAGCACTTGATAATTGATTTAGAGAAGCAGTTTCTACCACCGAAGGTAAAAATGCATCTAGCAAGAGTACAGAGCTGGAGGCAATTACTGCCGCTACCAGACCTCGCCCGCCATCAACAATACCGTAAGATCTGCCTTGGCTTTCTTCCCCTCCAAATTGCCGAATGGCTTTAATATAGCCAGCCCAAAAAAGTAGAATGGTACTAAGTCCCCAAAAGCCATATAGCAGCGTGAGTGTTGCTAAAGAAGGGATCATTGCCATGATAATTCCAGCTAAAGCAGTTACCAGTAAAGAAAAAATCAGTAGTTTTTTTGGGGAGTAGCGATCAGCTATTGGACCACCAGCGAAATATGAAATCATGGCCACTATGCCGTACACAGAAAAGGCAGTGCCTAACTCTAGGTTAGTGATATCAAAGACTTTAAGGAAAGTGGGCCTGAAGACTCTTGTTACTACAAAAGGAAGAAGGAAAACGCCTTCTCCTATGAGCATCATCGTAAAAAGTAAGAATACTTTTTTGGTCTTCATTAAGGCGAAAGGTGGTCAATAATTATCCAAATACCAATTCTCTCATTTGAACAAAAGAAGCCCCGAACCTTACCAGAGTCCAGGGCATTCTAAAGGATGTATGAAAAGTGTTAGATTTATTTACTGGTATTTACTAGTCGAAGTATTTTCCCATTCTCTTCGTCAGTCAAAAGATAAAGCTGGCCACCTGGCGACATAGCTGCTTTTCGTAACCTCACCCTGTCATTGATAAACAGTTCTTCCATGCCGATTACTTGCTCTTTGTCAATAATTATTCGCCATAAATTGCCTTTGCTTAAACCCGGAAGTATGATGTTTCCTTTCCATTGTGGAAACTCCAGACCATTGTAAAAAGTGAGCCCTGTTGGAGCAATCGTATGCTGCCAGAAGTACTTAGGGTCGGTATATTCCATGCCTGGAATTTCATGGGGTTCGTAGTCTTTAGTCCTATAGCCACCACTGGTTCTATTGGGCCAACCATAATTAGCTTTTGGTGACAATATGTTCAATTCATCTCCCTGTATGGTTCCATGTTCGCTAAACCAAATATTTCCAGTTGCTGGGTCTAAAGCCATACCTTGCGCAGCCCTAATACCAGTAGCATATAAGCCGGGAATAGCATCTTTTCCAAAAACAGGATTATCATCGGGGATGGAACCATCAGGATTAATTCTTATGATTTTCCCTCTTTTATCGGAGATATCTTGTGCAATCGGAATTTTCGGGTTTAGATGCTCGTAGAAGTTCCTTTCTCCAATGGTAATATAAAGTTTTCCATCTTGACCGAAAACTATGCCTCCTCCGTAGTGGAAGAGTCCGTGAGAGTAAGGAGCAGCTACAAATAAGGTTTCAACCTGAGTGAGCCGATTTCCATTCAGTTTTCCTCGAATAACCTTGGTCGTGCTGGCCCTCTCCTCATTTTCTGCCGCATAAGAGATGTATATGTAACTATTGTCTGTGAAGTCAGGGTCTAGAAGCACTTGAAACCAACCCGCATTAAAACTGTGCATCTGGCCATGTGCAGGACCTGGAAAAACTCCATTGGGGTGCTGGACTGTATCAATAAGGATTTTCCTTCCTACATCATTCGGGAGCCCTTGAATACTTTCTCTTGTTTTCTCCTTTAAGTTCACCAGAAGTACATCTCCATCTTTCTCAGCGATTATGGCTTCTTCTTCCGAGAGAAATGCCATGCTCCATGGTCTGTTGAGCCCTTCCATAATGACTTGTTTGCCAGGTTTAGGACTAAACTTGGGTATAGGCCATGCGGTGGCGGCCTTGGAGATGATTTTCCAATCACCATCTATTTTCTTAAGCAGTATCAGATCAATAAACTGCTTGTCAAATGAAGGGATCAAGGTCTCAATTTTTGCTGAAGCAATGTCTTTGACCACATCAATCGCCAGGATCTTTCCGTATCTCTTATTTCTTGTGCCTGGAGGCCTTCGGGTGTACAGTGATGCATAGCGTTCGGCAGAATAGATCATCACGGTATCTGCATCATTATGAAGAAACATGGGAGTGCCTGGATAGAAAGCCCCAAGGATTTTATCTGGGTAATTGTAACTGGTTCCTTCAATAAAATCATTCAGGACAGCTGTCACTTGTTCCTGATCGGTTTGTCCTTGTAGATGAAGACTAATCAGGAGTAGGGCGCTTGCAAAAAGTGTATTGAGTTTCATCGTTGAGTTTTTTATTTAAGCTCAATTACGGACGTATAGGTTTCAAGGGACAGTCAAGACCTATTGAAAGAGTCTTAAATGATCATTCTGGAGTGTTTTTCTGAAATAGTAGACCTCTGATGCCAAAATTTGAGATTTCAAAACCGGTTATCTCCCCCTCTTTTCTCAGAAACTTCATTTGGAAAAAGAAGTAGTTCGCACCCGAAAAGAGATCCTCATCGATAGGAGTAAGTACAATGTCACTAAGCCTTTTGTGAGAAACAACTAACCTATTTTCTTTTAGGCTTAGTTTGTAGATGGTTTTTAATTCTTCACTATGATATTCACCTACAAAATTCTCTAAGTATGAGCTATCAGGTGTAAATGGGGCATCTTCTATTGAATTGTTGATTACCCCATTCGCTTTTATATTTTTAGCCGGGATATTGAAGACCAAATCGGCAATCGCAAATCCGTTTCTTAGAATGTCATAATGTTCATCGTTGCTGAGGGTTATGATTGAGACATCATCTTCATGAAACCTTCCAATAAATGCTCGAAAGCCAGCATCATGACCTCCGTGACTAATTAACCTGTGCCCTTTGTATTGCCAATGAATTTGTCCCTTGGCATGATAGAGGGTATCAGTAAGTGAAATTCTGTATATCACGGGATCGCCATTATCTAAGAGGGATATTTGATTAAAGCGTTTTAACAATTCAACATTACCAACTTTTGAGTTTTTAAAGTTATTTGTCCATTTCGCCAAATCCTGCACTGTGGTAAAAAGACTTGTTGGTCCAGGGTTTGAATAGCTTAGTTTTTTCTTCATGTATGTGCCATTCTGATGTTCATAAGAGTAAGCCCTATTCTCCACAACTCTATGAAAGTCATCGTAGAAATTGGTATTGTTCATTCCCAGAGGTTCGAAAATGTTTGCTTTGGTGTAGTCGGTGAAGGACTGTCCTGTTACTCTTTGCACTATCTCCGCTAAAAGGGTATAACCAGAGTTGCTATAGCCGAATTCAGTGTTTGGTTCAAAATTCAATGCATTCTGGTTAAATAGGATTTTAAGGATCTGCTCTGTGGTAATGACGTCCTCAAGATGCCACCCACCAGTGGTTAGCAGGGCCCATTGGTCTCTTAATCCACTAGTGTGTGCTAGCAGATGATTTATGGTAATTACTTTGCCATAGTCTGGCAGTTCAGGCAGATATTTTTTGATATCATCATCTAAGGAGATTTTGCCTTCATTTTCCAACATGTAAATTGAGAAAGCAGTGAATTGCTTGGAAACTGAAGCGACATGAAAGACCGTATTGGAGGTGATAGGCACATTATACTCTAGTGTGGCCATTCCATAGCCTTTCTCGAATACTACCTTTCCATTTTTGACTATGGCCACTGATACCCCCGGTGTTTGGTTGTCATAGCTTTTGAATAGATTATCGATGTGCTGCTCGAGTGAGATATGCTGTGCTTGACTTGGAACACTTACCGAATTGATGAGAAGAAATAAGATACAGATGACTTGATTGAAGCCTGTTGCTCGCATGGTTTTGCCGTTTCGACAAATAACATTTGAAGGTATTTGGAGCTACTGTGACTTGATAATTCAGAAGTCTTAAATGATCATTCTGGAGTTCTTTAGAGCTCTTGATCAGCGAGAAGAGTCTTTTTATAGGCCGAAGGAGTGAGGCTGGTGATTTTCTTGAACGCATCAAAAAAGGAGGACTTTGAATTAAAACCAGCTTCGAAACCGATTCCTTCCAAGGACAACTCGTGTCTTACCTCTATGAGTTTCTTGGCTTCATCCACCCTATGCGCTTTTACATAATAAGAGAAACCATGTTGGTACTCTTCATTCAAAATACGAGATAGCAAATGACGTGATAGTCCCACCTGATCAGCCAGATCATCCAACTTAAGTTTTGGGTTGATAAAAGGTTTCTGTTTGACCATGAATTCCTCAACTTGCTGAAAAAGCTTTTGACCCTCTTCAAGCGGAGATTGCATGGTCTTTGGGGTGAGCGCTTGTTTGGCTAGCAGTTTTCTAAAAGCCAGATAGTAGAAGCTAATAGAAAAGATAATCGAACCCCAAATGTAGGTGAAACCATCAACGAAGAGTGCTATTTGATAGGTAATGGTGATAAAGACCACCGAAAGTGCAATGCCGACTATATAGCGCTCATCTGCTTTAAGCTGACCATAAGATCCAAAAGTTCTGGCAAAGAGAGATCGAGTATAATAAAGCCCAGCGATCAAGAAGAAAGCCCAAACGACATAAATGCCCTTTACTAAATAGAGGTTCCAAAAATCTGGGTGAGTACGATAAGGAAAGGCTATGCCGATAGCAATGATCGCTAGAAGTAATGTTGATAGAAGAAGCCCATCTTTTCGCTTAAGGTATGTTTCGTTTTTATTGAGCGATCGGAGGTATAGATAGAAAAAAGGGCCAATGAAAAGACAGGCCGAAAGTCCTACCTGAAGAATGAGTTTGTCCGTACCCCGATCGAAGTGTACTAAAACAGATTTTCCAATACGAACGCATAAGGCTAGAATTAATGCTCCGAAATAGGTGTCTATTATCTGCCGACCTTTTTTGGTGAGGAGATAGACGCTGAGTAGTACTCCATTGATTACACCCAGACTAGCAAATAAAAAGAGAACCGACATGTAGATGAATTTAGTCTTTTGTGTTGTGTCTAACCAACGAACTAAGAATTCTTCGCTTGCAATTCTTGCCAGTCTATAGGACTTACATCATCATGATTCAGTACTCTGGACGATTCTCTGTCGATTCGCATCACCAGCTTGCACTCAGGGTCAGGACAAATCACCCGGGCATCGGTTTCCATCCAGTCAGCAGGGTGGTTTTTTCGTTGCTTAGCTGGTAAGAGGGGGAGTGTAGATTGTAATGCATAAAGACAGAAGTTTTTGCCCTCCGGCATTGATAGTTTTCCCCCTTTGAGATAGAAAGCATCACCGATGGCCATTTCGCAGGTACAGTTTCCATCAATTTTCTCTACAACGACTTTCAGGTCGTAGAGTTCGAACTGATCCTCTCGCAGTTTTGATGTATCACTCATTTTTCGCTCGCTTTTCTTTTCTTCCGTAACCGAATATAACTACTACGATGACCATCACCAATAAGGCCCAGGAAACGAAATTATAAAGACCTACTTCCAATGGAGATACAGAAGGTACACCAAATGCCTCACCCGAATGAGACATATTGGTCATAAGGATTACAGGAATAAAATAGGGTAGTAAAAAAGGGAAGGTGCAGGCGATTAGACTCAGAAGATTCGCTCTTCTGATACTTGAAACACCCATTTTTTTGCCAGTTTTGTTAGCAAATTCCGATACCATTAAAATAGCTACTGCACTATGCGTGGTGAGTAATACTGCCGCACTAATTGTTCCCGAAATCCAGTATTCCGCCTGTCGCTTGGTACTGCTTCTGATAGCCGCATAATCGACAAGTTTGTCAATCAAACCACTTGCTTTTAATGTGGCCACAAATCCCATCAAGAGAATAGTAAAGAAGCTGATGCCAACTGCTCGGTTAATGCCATCAATGATGAAGCTCTTGGCTGTGAAGTTTTCCAGGTCTAAGGCAATGAGTTGATCCATGGGCAGTAAACCCAAGCTTAGTCCCAAGGCGATACCAAGCATTAAACCACTAATAAGGCCTACAAAAAGGTGTTTCCCTTTTAGAAACAGAAAGATGATCAATACCGGAATTAAAAGCATTGGTAGACCATCAAGGTTACCGCCTACGGTCCAAGGACTTTTATTATAAGTACCAATGGCCGCGCCAGCACTGAGGCCATAGGCAATCAGAGCCAATAGAGCAACCGGCAGAATGTATTTGATCCTACTACGCACTGTGGGGCCCATTTCTGCTTTTTGGCTCAAAGCACTTACTATTGTCGTATCAGAGATGGGGGCGATAAAGTCACCTACTGTAGCCCCTCCAATGATAGCCCCTGCCAAAGTAGGCAGGTGAACACCTATTTGCCCACCTGTGGGATAGAGCAGAGGAGCACAGATCAGAATGGTTGCGAAACTAGAACCTGTTGAAAGCGATACAATGCAGCAGATGATAAATGTAGCCATGGCAAAAGCACCACCGTGTAAGTCCAGTTTTTCAGAAATCCAGATCAGGGAATCTACGAAGCCAGTGATTTGCATTAAGATACCAATCGTTGAAGCGAGTATCCATGCGATGATCATCACCATCACAATCCGGTTGGACATACCATCGATAATCGTTTCAGAATATGCCTTGCGATCCTTTGCGAGTAATAGCCCCAGGGCCATTGCAACAATCAAAACTGGCCAGAAGCCCTTTTCGTCTGGTGCACCCGATAGTGCAATCATGATTACGCCTGTGATAAATACCAGGAAGGGTAGCATTGCTCCCCAAATGCCTCCATAAAAACCTATGGACCTTGCTTTGTCTGGTGTATTAATGTCCATCTCCATGTCTAGGCATCATTCAGGTTATAGCGCATAATACGACCATGTTTGCCCTCTTTATCACGTTCAAGATTATAAACAGGGCCCTTAGGTCCAGGACATTGTGAAACGAATTCCTTTATACTATGTACATCATCTGCGCTTAAGTGAAACTGGGTCAATCCTTCCAGCCTTTGCAAATGGTCTCTATTGCGTGCTCCGATGATCACGCCTGCCACCATTGGTTTTTGCAGTATGTATTGACAGGCCACTTCGGCAACACTGACGCTGTACTTTTTGGCCAGTCCATCAAGTAATTCGAGAACACTTTGGAATCTTTCATAGCCCCCAAACTCATCAATAATCAGGCGATATTTGATTAAAGACCTGTTCTCAAGCGGTTCTTTTGGGTCAGGGCTGTGCAGGTATTTGTTACTTAGAAAACCTCCGGCCACAGTTCCATAGCATAGAAATGGAATATTCTGATCTTTGGCAAGTGCTTCCATATCGCTTTCAGGTCTATGGTCCAATATAGAATATTGTACCTGATTGGAAACCACATCAACGCCAGCATCAAGTATCTCTTTCAAGTGCTGGGCATCAAAGTTGGTTACCCCGATGTATCTGATTTTCCCTTGCTTTTGAAGTTCAGCTAAATGCAATGCCGCCTCAACATAATTATCGAAGCGATAATCCCACCATGAGAATTGTACTAAGTCCAATTGCTCTACGCCCAATCTTTTTAAAGATCTATCAATGATCTTGGCGGTGTCATGGAGTGTTAGCGTAGAAAGTGAATTGTAATCGGGTACATATTTGGTATGGATTTGAACTGGAGCCAAATCTCCTGAAGCGAATGCTGATTTATACTTTTTAAGGAATTTTCCAATCAGTTCCTCTACGCCTGTGTAAATATCAGCACAGTCGAAGGTGGTTATACCCGCTTTCACAAAGGCGTGCATGTCTTCAATGGCATGCTGTTCATTGATCTTGCCGTGCCCACCTGCCAGGTGCCATCCTCCCTTAATCACTTTGGAAATAGAATAGCCTGGTCTAATTTCAATCCTATCCATCCTGATTATTTAGAAATGCTTTGCTGAAAAATCCCGTGGAATTCGTCAATCGGAATGGGCCCCGCTTTCATAATGGTATCCATAAATAATTTTAAATCGAAGGATGTACCAAGTCTCTTTTTTTCAGATTCAAGCAGGGTACTAAATTGGGCTCCACCCAAAAAGTAAGAGGTGAGTTGCATGGGTGACCTCATAATCCTTCCCCAAAGACTTTTGGCAAACTGAGGGGCCAATAAGGACCTTTCTGTGGAAAATTGCATCACCTGCTCTTGTGTCCATCCTTGCGTATGCACTTGCACGGAGGTATAGGCTCGATTCGCATTTTCAAGCCGTTTTCTTAGATGTGCCAGCATGGTCAAATGGTCTCCTGCCTGCCATCCGGCATCCAGTAAAACGCGCTCGGTAAATGTGGCCCAGCCCTCAGTATAAATGCCAAAAGGAAAAAGAAGCCGAACGGGGTGTGGCGTTTCCCGACTGATCTTCATTTGCATATAATGCCCTGGTAATAATTCGTGAATGACAATCATGCGGTTGAACGGTTTATTGAAAGAAGCCCAAAAATCAATTTGTTCCTGCTTTGGTAACGTTTCAGGGATTGAGGGCAGGTAAAGTGTGGTTACAGGATTTGGATCGAAAGGTGGAGCACTGCTGACCCAGCCAATTCTTGCTTGTGGACCCGCACTTTCTGGCGCTGTTTTGATTTCAAGCGTATTGTTTTTTGGTAAGGTGGCAATGTCATTGACCTCAATGAACAACATCGCATCAGCTGCCAGCTCTTGCCAAAATTGAAGATAGTCTTGCGCATTTAGAGGAGCATCTTTTTCCATATCAGTCAAGGCAGCCTTGGTTAGCGCTTCCAAAGTGCTAGGTAAGGGCAGGTCGGGATATTGCTCTTGCAAGTACTGGCGCGATACTTCAGCCATCAGTATCCGTACCGTATCTATCTCCATAAGTGCCATGCTGGCCAAGCTCTCTGGTGTTAAATCACTATCTGTGTAAAGCGATAACCTTCTGGCGTATTCAGCACTACCAAGGACAGGACTTGAACTTACGGCATATGGCATAAGCTTCTTTTTGGCGCGTGTCATTAGGCCTTTGATCGCCCAAATAGCCTCTTTGATCAACTGATCATAATCGCAGTCAGATTGATATCCTTTGATTAAGCTTTTGAAGTCATTGGATAAATAGTCTACTAATGAGCCAAGTCTTGCATTAGCCCTGCTGGCATCGCCTGCTTTTACACTTTTCAGCTTCGTTCGTCCCAAATCACTAATCTGCCGAATACTGACAAGTCTTTGGCAGAACAGGTCTGCTCGTTCTTGTTCTGTGAGGAAGTCCGCATTTGTAACACTTCGAAGGGCGGATGTAATTAGGTTACTATAAAAGGCTAGTGACCTTAAGTGAGGCTGCTCTTTGGTCCATTTGTGAATTTCTTCTTTGACCTGAACCCTAAGAAGCCGACCATTAATGGTCTTGTCGGATATCTTAGAGAGTAATTTCTTATTGAATGAAACCCAAGTCTTAATCTTTCTAGGCGATGGATCTTCATATTGATAGATGGCCTCGTGCATTCCAACTGATAGAGCTCTGGAGGGGTAGAAAGCTTTCCAAATGTCAATGTAACCCTGGCTTTGGCTTTGTGCTCTCATGGTAGTTTGTGAGCCAAGAAGTAGGAGTATCAGGAATACATTTTGGATTTTCATTTCAGGATAGGTCGAAGATTAGAGAGGAAAGATAAGGATTGAGCTTGAGAAATTATAGGAGCGAATACACATCGCTATTGGTTATCCAATGCTTCATTGGCGAGCACTTCTCTGATTCTTACCTGCATGCCTTTGGCAATCATATGATTGGAATCTGCAGCCACTACACGATCGACCAGTTCACTTGCTTTTTCGAGGCTGTCGAATGAAATATAGATGTTGGCTTTGAGCATAAGTGGACTCAAATAGGAGGGATCTTTTAGCTTCTCATCCAAAACCATGGAAAGTGCCATGGCCCGATCTGTGTTTCCGAGTTCAAGCTCCAGATCGGCTGCATATGCGAGGTAAAAACCTAACTGCTGCTGTTCAGGAGTTGCCAGGATATTCAGCGAATCAAGCGCAACGCGAGCCCCATGAATGGCATGTAAGAACTCAATATACTCAGCCTTAAAGTAGTTGTCATTGGGGTACTTGCGGCTGAATTCTCCAAAGTTAGCCTCGGCCAAAGCAACACGTTTACGATTATCTTCAGGGGTGTTTGGGATGCCTAGTCCTCGGTTATTGGCAGACTGCATGCTTAGCAAATTCACATCAAGCAGTATGCGTTCATCCGCACTCGCATTGTCTTTTAGGCTATCCAATTCTGCAAAAAGACTTTGGCGTTCTTCAAGATCTCTGGTAATCCTGCCAATCATACTTTTCCCCAATAACCAGTCAGGATCGAGTTCTGAAGCCATTCGAAAAGCAATTTCAGATTCGGTCCAACGGCCATTGTCCAGAATTTCTTCCCAGCCTTTTAAGAAGTAATACCGGGCCGAATCCACTTCGGTGCCATAATTAGGAACAAAAGACTGCTCTGTTTTGCTGCACGACAATAATGTAAAGGCTATCAATAATAATCCTAAACACTTGATGTGGAGTGACATTGGGAGCTTTAAGGCTTTTAGCAAAATGACTATGGCTTCGATTTGGGTAAGTTGGTTAAAAGATTAATCATTAACAATAAGGAATCTGACCTGAGTACAAGGGCATACTGGAATATTTCTAAGAATAATTGCTTATTTTCGATCACATCAACCTTAACTGAATACGCTAGGCACTGCCTATGTCAGGATTTGACAAGCTTAATAATTTTTGGGAAGAACTAAAGAAACGTAACGTAGTTCGTGCCTTCATCTTCTATGTCGTTTCGGCTTGGCTGATCATTCAGTTTGTTGCTACAGTATTTCCTTATCTGAATTTTCCTAAGTGGGCAACTACTGCTGTAATTGTCACTTTACTGGCCGGAGCACCGGTTGTACTCATTATTTCATGGATTTATGAGCTGACCACGGATGGTCTTAAGAAGACAGATTCAGTAGATAAAGAAAAATCGATTTCAGTTAATACAGGTAAGCGATTGAACAGACTTACTATATCGATTTTAAGTTTGGCTGTGGTCTTTCTTCTGGTCGATAAGTTCTATCTCAGTACAGAAAGTTCATCTGAAATAGAAAGAACAGAGTCAATAGCGGTTTTCCCATTTTCAGTTCAAGGAGGTGAAGAAATCCAAATTATGCGAGAAGGGATGGTCGACTTGATTAGTGATAAACTAGATATAATCCCGGGTATGAATGCCACCGATCCTAACATTCTCCTAAGCACTGTAAACAGCCTGAAGGTAGACAGTCGTGACCCTATTGAAACGGGTAAAGTGGCAGGGGACCTCGGAGCAAATCGTGTGATTCTGGGCAGTTTGACAGAGGTTGGCGATGAGTTGTACCTTAAGATTTCTAAGTATGATAATGAGGGTAAACAACTAGGGCAAACCATTTCCGAACAAGGTACCTCGGGCGAACTGATGGGGCAGGTTGATAATATCATCAAAAGGCTGGTCGCAGAGGAATTGGAAGAGCAAGGCAATGAGTTTAATAGTGAAGCGGTTCTTACGACTAACAACCTCGAGAGTATTGTTCCTTTTCTCAGAGGGACTCAATTGAGCAGACAGGGAAAACATGAGGAAGCTTTAGTTCAATTCAGAGAGAGCCTGGAAGCCGATTCTACATTTGTGTTAGGGTATTACAGCTATATCGTGAATGCTGGTTGGATCAGTCAGGTTCATTCTGGTCCTAGAAGAATGACAGAATACGAACCCTATTTCAATAGACTAGAGAATTTGAGCAAAAACTTGAAAGGGAAAAATGGTGAAGTGGCCAGAGCAAGGGTCGCCTATCTTAATTCAGACATCTCTTCCGAAGATAAATTCCGTAACCTGCTTGAGCAATATGGAGAGTCTTTGGAAATTCTCAGCGGATTGGCTGAATCGATTTTTCATCACCGACCCATTGTAGCAGGTGATCAGGCTGATTCCAAGCCTTACTTTGAACGTCTTATCGAACTTGACCCAACAAAAGATGAATATTTCAGTCATATCATGGAAATTGCCGAGGCTGAAGATGACCTGGAATCCTTTAATATTTATGCGAAACAACTAAACCCTGAATCTGATCAACAATACGGTATCGAGTTTAAACGCGCTATGCTACATGATTCGGTTTCTGGTCAGGATATTCAAGAATTGTCTCAAGTACTAAAGACCAATTTTGGTTTTATCACAAATCAAATGATTAGAATTAATGAAGGACTCGAAGTTGGTAAAAGGGTAAGAGCAATCGATGATAGGTTTGCAGTTTCTGACCCTTGGTTTGATTATTTAGAAAAGACTATTGGTGGTCAGCATGATTCAATCTTTCAGGAAGCGTTCGCCCTTTTTGATCAATCAGGAGGTGAGCAAACAAGTTTTCTTCCCAACTTTATTCAAGCCAGTTTTAATGATATTCCGCTTTGGGATAAATATGCCCAAAACCTAATACCTACGTTAATAAAGGCAAAGCCTGTTGTTGCCGAGAGGATGCCTGGTGTACCTCAACTAGAACTGGAATATATGCTGGCATTGGCATATCTGTATAGTGATAACATCGAAGAAGCCAATAAGCAGCTTACACTTTTAGAGACCTACTTTGATGATGAAACAGTAACACCTTTTGGAAAAGCGAGGGATCAGGCCAGGTTACTCTACTACAACTTAGCTGGAATTATAGATTACCAGCAAGGAGATATGGAAGGGGCAAAGATCAATTTCAATTTAGCCGAGACCGAAGTAAAGCGTGTGATCTTGGATTATGCCACAGCCATGGCAAAACCACGAAATTTTCATTTGGCAGAAATGAAAATCAAAGAAGGTAAGTATGAGGAGGCTTTAGACATATATCTGAACACCTTAGAATCCCAGCCCTTCAATATTATGTTTGCTGGCTTTACTTGGGGTTTCAATGTCTATCGTATCGCTCAGATGTACGATAAGCTGAATCAGAAGGAAAAGGCAATTGCTTACTACAAAAGATTTGTTGAAACCTATGTTGCCCCTGATGAAATGTATATCCCTTGGGTAGATGACGCCTATGCAAGGTTATCAGTATTGGTAGAAAGACCCGAGGAAGAATTAAGAGGTCAAATCAACTAAAAGATGATTTTCTTACTCCGAAAACTCAGAAACAAGATGATAGAGGGTGGTAAGGTGAAACGCTACCTCCTCTATGCCGTAGGAGAGATCCTTCTTGTGGTCATTGGTATAATACTGGCAGTGGAGGTCAATAACTGGAACCAAAAGCGCAATCTCAAAAGGTCCGCGGAGGCTCATTTGGTGATTTTCAAGCAGAATCTGCAGGTTGACCTTCAGGAACTCAAGCGTCTGGATAGTCTGGTTCAGATACAATATCAGGCGGCAGATTCTGTGCTAAAGCAGTACAAAACCTTAATACCCATAAACGAGCGTTTTGCGGGTAACCTGACTAATCTAGTGCTGGAGTATAACTTCAAGGCTGAAATGAATGGTTTCATCCTTTTGAGTAATTCTGGTGAGATAGCTGCTTTGGAAGATGCACTTCAGAATCAGATTGCTGAGTATTATGCATTGGTAGAAGGAGTCAAAGAGCGAGAGGCTATTTCTAATACCTTCATCAAGGATAAATATGAGGTGGCCGTAATGATTGAGCATCCATATTTATGGGGAAAGCATAATACACAGCTAGAGATAGCGCCATTTTATGCTGATGATCCGCGCACCGTTGCGAATTTGGACTATAAAGCCATTTTAGCAGACAAAGGCCTTGAGGTTTTGGTTCTTGGCCGTAGTTTTCAGATTGTTGAGCAGTTGAAAAAATATAAAGAGACAATTAATGCTCTAAATCAACTTATTTTGATGATAGAGGACTAGTAGTCTCATTTGCCACCCCTGGCTTTATCGTTCATTTAAACAATTTTCCATTGTGCATGTTCTAAAAAAGTAACTCTACACTTGTAGAGTTAAAATTTATACTCTATGTTTGTAGAGCAACATCTAATATTGTAGACTATGCAACTATCAAAAAGCGAAGAACAATTGATGCAGCATCTCTGGGACCTGGAGAAGGCATTTATGAAAGATTTGTTGGAGGCGTACCCTGAGCCAAAGCCAGCTACCACCACCTTGTTGACTTTATTGAAGCGAATGATGGATAAAGGTTTTGTTGCCTATACGCTTTTTGGAAACTCCAGAGAATACAGACCCCTGGTATCAAAAGAAGATTACTTTTCTAAACATATTAATGGCTTGATTAAAAACTTCTTCGATGATAGTTCGGCACAGTTTGCATCCTTTTTTACGCAGAAAGCAGATTTGAGCAAGGAGGAGTTAGAGGTACTGAAAGGAATTATTGACGAAGAACTTAAAAGGAAATAGGCATGCTCATGTATATCATAAAATTCAGTTGCTGTCTCGCTATTTTCCTGGCCTTCTATAAGCTTGTTCTTGAGAATACCAGTGTACATAAGTTTAAGCGATTCTATTTGCTCTTCGGAATGATAGTAGCGGCAATTATACCACTTGTGACATTCACGACTTATGTAAAAGCTTCTGCTCCGGCAAGAGGACTAACGAAAGACATTATCCCCGATTTCAACGAGTTTGCATCAAGTCTTTCATTGGGCTCGTCTTCAGTGGATTATTGGCCAACTATACTTTACAGTATCTACTTCTTAGGTCTGGCATTTTTCGCTTCCAGATTCTTGATCAACTTCAGGGAGGTAGTGCTTAAAATTATGAGGAACCCTAAGCATAGAGATACCTCATTGATAAAAGTGCTTCTCAGAGAAGAGGTTATCCCTCATACATTCCTGAGATATGTGTTTTATAACAGAAAGAAGTTTGTCAATCAGGAAATACCCAAAGAAGTCATTTGGCATGAAGAAGTTCATGCTAAGCAACTGCACTCAATAGACGTGCTCTTAATCGAATTATTACAGGTAGTTTTTTGGTTCAATCCACTGATTCGACTGACCAAGAATTATATGAAATTAAATCACGAATACCTTGCTGATCGTGGCGTTCTCGAGAAAGGGGTCAAACCCGGCCTATATCAGCAAATAGTACTGGCTTTTGCCATTAATAAACAACCATCAGATCTGGTGAATGCTTTTCAATTTTCATTTATCAAAAAAAGATTCACAATTATGAAAACAAAAACTTCAAAACGGGCAATGGTACTGAGGTGCTTACTGCTATTGCCATTGGTCTCACTAACACTGTTTAGTTTTAGCAGTAGAAATACGGAAGTTATTCCGTCAGTGGAAGAAGAGAATAAATCTGTTCTTGAGGAGCTAGTTCCAATGGTTCAGGATGAAGGCTTAACAACTTTAGAAGAGTACAATAAGCTGGCACGTCAGTATAAGGACTACCCACCTTATGATTTTGTAACTAAGGCAAAAGACATGTACCGTATGTGGGCCCTGCATGAAGAACTATCGGCCTCAGAAAAGGCCCAAGCAGAACCTTACTTTAGATCTACTTCTACGCTCACCATTTTTATTACCAATGACGGCAAGTATTTGCTGGATGGCGAAGAAGAGATCAGTATCTCATCCTTGGAGGCCATCTTCAAGCAATTGACACCAGAGGAGATGTCTGAAGCTTATGCCTTTAGTGATGAGACAGATGTAGGGAAGTATGTAAGAGATAACAGAGCTCGCAATATGAGTCCCGAATCGCTTAATCATATCTACATCAGCTTGTTTTCTGAGGAGTTTGTTAATGGTAAAGTAATCAATCAAATAACTGTCTCTAAGGCTCATGATGCTATGAAAAAGTCGGGGGTAAAGTTCGTGACACATGCTCTGGTAAATCCGAAGCTTAAGACATACGTGGATGAATTACATAAAATGTTTAGAAAGTATGGCATCAAAGTAGACTATGACTGATCTACATAATTCATGTTGCCATTGAAAAATGATCGGTTAACTTTATTAACCGATCATTTTTGTTTTAACAATTAAATTATGGCGCTCAAACCAAGACTCTGCGAACATCTGCAAACCCTTGAGGTGAACCCACCCGACAAGTATGTATGTGACGAGTGCGTGAAAACTGGTGACTCTTGGCTTCATCTAAGAAAGTGTCAAACCTGCGGTACAACTTTATGCTGCGATTCTTCTCCCAACCAGCATGCCCGCAAGCATGCAGAGTCCCACCAAGGGCACAGTGTGATTGTCTCTGCAGAACCAGGCGAAAAATGGTCTTATTGTTTTGAACATGATAGTTTTAACCCAAAGGCCTATTAATGTCTATAGAAAGCAGGCTTAAGAAGGATGACCTCGGAGGAGAATTCCAGTTGTGGGAAGGCCAGGAAATGCTTGCGCATATGATGTTCTCACAGCCATTTCCCGACCGAATTATCATTCAACATACTCAAGTAGATCAATCTCAGAAGGGAAAAGGCCTGGGGAAGCGGCTTTTTGATCAAATGATTGAATACGCTAAATCCAATGCCCTTTCTGTCGTACCCAGATGTAATTTCACACAAAAGATGTTCGAGCGATATCCGGAATATAAAGACTTACTGTAAGTATTCTAACTAAATCCGTCCTAGCCATTTTGAACCTTATATTTCCCAGGAGTAAATTGAAATGACTTCATTAAGCGTGTCCACGTATTGATTTGAGTAATTGCCAAGGTCAGGTAACAGATTTCTTGCTTGGAAAAGTATATGAGCAAAGCATCAAATACCTGATCAGCCAAAGGTCCTCGGGTCAGCCGTGTCAGACTATCCGCATAGGCCAGGACACATCGCTCTATTGGTGTATAATAGGGGGTGTCTTCCCATACACAAACTGAGGAGAGCCTAACTTCGGTTTCGTTAAGATGTTTCAGTTCTTTATGGTGCATGTCTACACAATATGCGCAGCCATTTTTTTGTGCGACTCTTAACCTCAAAAGTTCTAGTAAATGAGTGCTGAGGCCTGAGTTCTTGATCAAAAGCTCTATATCCATAAGCTTGTTAATCATTTCTTTCGGTACTTCCTGATATGATATTCGTTCCATAATTGTTGATTTCAATATGGATCAAATGTATGTCATGAGTACCGCAGAACTTCTTAAGGTATCTTAAGAAATTAGCCTTTACGCAATTGGCTTAAATATTCAGGGGTGAGGTCCAGATAGGAGGCAATCATATATAATGGTACGCGTTGAGCAAAATCTGGTAACCAATGAACAAAGTGCTCATACCTGTCTTTGCCGTTCATTTTCATATAGAAATCATTTCCGCGTTGAATGGCAATGACCATGTTTTCGGCCATTATTCTAAAAAACCTTTCTAACAAAGGAATCTGATGCAGCCGTTTCTCGAGTTCACTTTTTTCTACACTCAATGTAGTAGTCTCTTCAATGGCCTGGATGTTGATATTAGATGATTTCTGAAGGACAAAACTTTCTGTATCCGTTACCCACCAATTTTCTAAAGCAAATTGGGTGATGTTCTCAGCTCCTCTTTCATCAAAGTAAAAGGATCTGACTAAACCATTTAAGATGAAATGTTTGTGGTGGCAGGTTTCACCCTCTTTTAATAAGAACGCTCTTTTAGCATAGGTTTTTTCCTCAAAACAGGCATAAAAGGCTTCAAATTCATCTTCAGACAAGGAGATATGCCTGTTGAGGTATGATCTTAGCTGACTTTTCATAGGGTGTGCGTAATTTCGATAAGGTATTTCAAAAGTGCCAGATAAATCAGTCGATATACTCTACCAAATCGCTGTGGTAGAGCTTTAGTAACTTTGGTTACTTTTGATGAAATGAAGCACACTACTTTTGTGTGGTCATTTAAGATTTCAACGATTGAAGCAGTTTTTTCCAATACTTAGCTGGTTACCCAATTACAAGAAGGAATATCTGAGTAATGACCTTTTTGCAGGTTTAACTGTTGGGGTGATGCTGATTCCTCAGGGAATGGCCTATGCTTTAATTGCTGGTTTGCCTCCAGTTTATGGCCTCTATGCGTCCGTTGTACCACAAATCATCTATGCAATTTTTGGCACATCTCGTCAACTATCAGTAGCGCCTGTAGCTATGGATTCTCTATTGGTTGCAACAGGTGTTTCCGTTCTTGCCACAGAGGGAACTGATGCATATGTCACCTTTGCCATTATGCTGGCCCTGTTTATGGGGATCACTCAGTTTACCTTAGGCCTAATCAGAATGGGCTTTATTACCAATCTTTTATCTAAACCAGTGATTAGTGGTTTTACCTCGGCCGCAGCATTGATCATTGGACTTAATCAATTGAAGTACTTGTTGGGAATTGATGTAACACGAGGCCATGAGATTCACAGAATTTTAGCAAGTGCCTTTGAAAAAATGGGAGAGGTCCATTGGCTGACTTTAATTATCGGTTTTTCAGGGATTGTTTTTATAAAGCTTTCCAAACGGCTAAGTCCTAAAATACCTGGAGCATTAATAGCTGTTGTCATCGGCATATTGGCAGTTTTCATCCTAGGGCTGGATGAAAAAGGTGTGAGTGTTGTCCAAGATATTCCGCAAGGACTTCCAGTATTTATTGTTCCCAATGTGTCATGGGACTTAGTCGAGCGACTGCTTCCACTATCATTAACCATTGCCGTGGTCGCCTATATGGAGGCCTTCTCTGTTGCAAAAGCCATTGAATCCAAAAGAAGAAATTATAAAGTGAGACCCAATCAAGAATTGATTGCTTTGGGGGCAGCCAATATTGTGGGTTCTCTGTTTCAGAGCTATCCTGTTACCGGAGGTTTTTCACGATCTGCAGTCAATGAACAGTCCGGTGCACAAACCCCATTGGCATCGATTATCAGTGCCCTTCTGGTAGCGATGACGCTCTTGTTTTTAACACCACTTTTTTATCATTTGCCGCATGCCATCCTGGCCGCAATCATAATGGTGGCCGTTTCAGGTTTGATTGACACCAAATATGCGCTTACGCTTTGGAAAACAAACAAAGTTGAATTGGGCCTTTTACTGGCAACCGCTGTGGTTACCCTGACTTTCGGCATGGTTCCGGGGATTGTGTCAGGGATTATTCTCTCCGTATTGATTCTACTTTTCAAAGCAGCAAACCCACATATGGCTTTGCTGGGAAGGGTGAATGGCTTTTCAGAATACCGCAACCTCAAACGGTTCGATGATCTGGAGACATGGGAGGAGCTGATGATCGTCAGGGTAGATGTACCTTTCGTATTTGTAAACATTCAGACCATTAAAGAGAGGATCATTAATGAGGCCTTGAAAAGAGATGAAAAACTGAAATTCGTGATTTTAGATGCCGCCTCTGTAGTACATATGGATGCTACGGGAATTATTGGTGTCAGAGATCTGATAGAATCCTTGAAGGAAAAGGAGATTACACTTTTATTTGCAGAGGTAATTGGACCAGTGAGGGATGCACTTCACCTGAATGATTTGGTGAACACCGATTCAGGAGAGACGTTCTTCCTAACTACAGATGACGCAGTAAAATATTGCTTGTCTGAGGAAGTTGAAGTATCCAGATCCAAGTTGGCCTTGCAAACAAATGCTTAGTGTAACAAGAGTTACAGTCTTTGATTAATCAAGGAACGTAATTTGAAAAAGGAATGTCTTAGGACTGTAGAGAAAGAAAAAGAGAAAGATGAATATAGAACAGATTTATACCGGCTGCCTGGCACAAGGTGCTTACTACATAGAAAGCAATGGTGAAGTGGCGATTATAGACCCACTGCGTGAAACACATCCTTATCTTGCCAAAGCGGAAAAAGACGGAGCCAAGATTAAATACATTTTTGAGACCCACTTTCATGCAGATTTTGTTTCAGGTCATCTAGACCTTGCAAAGAAGACGGGTGCTACCATTGTCTATGGACCAGGAGCCAAAACAAGCTATGACATTCATGAAGCTCAGGATAATGAAGTTTTTGAGCTAGGAGACGTAAAGATCAAGGTGCTTCATACACCAGGCCACACCCCGGAAAGCTCTACTTTCTTGCTGATTGATGAGCAGGGTAAAGAGCATGCTATCTTCAGTGGGGATACTCTGTTTATTGGCGATGTAGGTCGACCAGACTTGGCGGTAAAATCTGATCTAAGTCAGGAGGATCTGGCTGGCATGCTGTATGACAGCCTTCGAACCAAAATCATGACACTTCCAGATGAGGTGATCGTCTATCCAGCCCATGGTGCTGGTTCGGCTTGTGGAAAGAACATGAGTAAGGAGACGACCGATCTCTTAGGTAATCAGAAAAAGGTCAACTATGCCCTTCGGGCGGATATGAGCAAGGAAGAATTTATCAAGGAAGTTACAGAAGGCATCTTACCTCCACCTCAATATTTTGCCAAGAATGCTATGCTGAATAAAACAGGTGTAGATAGTTTAGATACAGTTATGGCCAAGGGAAATGTGGCACTTGATGTCGAAACTTTTGAAGCCATGGCGAACCATGAAGGTGCCCTTGTTCTGGATACGCGTCATCAATCTAATTTCATTAAGGGATTTATTCCCAACTCAATTTTCATTGGTGTTGATGGAAGTTTCGCGCCTTGGGTGGGTGCTCTTATTGCCGATTTGCATCAGCCAATCGTTTTAGTTGCCGATGAAGGTAGAGAAGAAGAAGTGATTACTAGACTCTCGAGAGTAGGATATGACAATACACTGGGATACCTTAAAGGTGGAATCGAAGCCTGGAAAGCAGCAGGTAAAGAAGTTGATGCTTTGTTGTCCGTGAGCGCAGGAGTGCTGAAAGAGAAGCTGGAAACGGAAAGTATTAATGTACTGGATGTTAGAAAACCAGGTGAGTACCAAGCCGAGCATATTGAGAAGGCTAAGAATACACCATTGGATTTCATTAACAATGAAATGCATCGAATAGACAAGGATACAGAGTACTATATTCACTGTGCTGGTGGATATCGATCTGTAATCTTTGCTTCTATCTTAAAATCTAGAGGCTTTGACAAGGTAATTGATGTTGCAGGTGGTTTTGGAGCCATCGTTAAGGAAGGCATTCCTGTAACAGATTTCGTTTGTCCAAGCACGCTTGACTAGAACTTAGAATAAGAACATGTTAGAATTTATAAGTCAGCCCTGGCCATGGTATGTGGCAGGGCCTGTGATTGCTTTTGTCATGTTTGGACTGATCTATTTTGGAAATAGCTTCGGCATGTCAGCCAATTTTCGAAACATCTGTTCCATTATGGGAGCAGGGAAGTCCTGTGATTTCTTTGACTTTGATTGGAGAAAGCAGATGTGGAATATCGTCTTCGTGATCGGCACGATACTCGGAGGTATCATCGCCAGTCAGTTTTTGATGGAAACTGAACTGGTAGCTATTAGTGATGCTACAATAGCAGAGTTGAATACACTTGGAGTCGAGCGTCCGGGTGAAGGCATGATGCCAGAGTCAATCTTCAATTTAGAGTCATTACTGACAGCGAAAGGATTGATTATGATTGTGTTAGGGGGCTTTTTAGTAGGTTTTGGAACGCGTTATGCTGGAGGTTGTACCTCTGGACATGCCATCAGTGGATTAAGTGATTTGCAACCAGCTTCTCTATTGGCCGTCATCGGTTTCTTTGCAGGTGGTTTGTTAATGACCTGGTTGATTCTTCCTTCTATTTTAACACTGTAAGACTGTTATGAGATATTTTAAGTATTTGATATTGGGAGTAGTCTTCGGTATAGTACTAACAAAAGCTGAGCTGATTTCTTGGTTCAGAATTTTCGAGATGTTCAAATTCCAATCCTTCCATATGTATGGAGTAATTGGTTCTGCCGTGGTGCTGGGTATACTGATCACAAGAGTAATCAAGGCTGCAAAGATGAAATCACTTTCGGGCGATCCCATCGAGATTGCTCCAAAGAAATTCTCTTATGCCAGATACATCATTGGAGGAACAATCTTTGGGTTAGGCTGGGCCTTGACGGGTGCTTGCCCTGGTCCTTTGTTCGTTCAGGTGGGTAATGGATACCTGGTTATGTTGGTGGCCATAGCTTCCGGATTGCTCGGTACTTATGTATACGGCTTGCTTAGGAACAAATTACCTCATTAATTGGGGTAAATTTTTAGATTTGAGACGGACACTTTTTTCTTTACTGATATTCCTTTCTTTTTTTTCGGCAACAGGTCAAGAGCAAAATGACTTTAGTGGCGCTTTTAAATTTCGCCACATGCGCACGGCCAATAAGGGCAATTTGGCCGATTTTTCTACTGCAGTTTCCTATGGGTTTCTGAAGTATAATAAGAACATCAACTCTTGGCTCGCGGTTGGTGGACAAGTGAATGGACTGATTCATTACGGCATTGATAATATTACAAAGCGTGATCCTCTAACAGGTTCTGGGCCAATTTTCGAAGCTAACCTTTGGCATCCGAACTATTTAGATGGACGGGTTGAAGGTCTTCTAAGTCAACTTTATGCCGACTTGAATTTTGGTAATCACAGTTTCGTAATAGGTAGATTTTTGAAGGAAACTCCAATTATCAATCCAGAACCCTGGCCCTTTCCGAATGCTTTACAAGGCCTATGGTACCAGTATGAAAGAGATCGTTTAAAGTTTCAGTTCGGTTATATTGATCAAGTTGCGCCAAGATTTTCAGGACGCTTTGACAATATTGGTGAAACCATTGGCTTGGTTGCCACAGGCACCGATGTAGGAGGTTCACCTAGTGGGTATCCTGGCAATGTCAATTCGAATTACCTTATAATATCCAATCTTAACTTTCAACTAAACAATGAAATTGTTGTAGACATTTGGAATTACTATGCCGATAATGTTTTCAATACCTTTTTGATAGAGCCTACGCTGAAACTCCAAAACGCTTTGACATTAAAGGGAATGTTTATGTTACAAACCAGAGTGGGAGAAGGAGGTAATATCAACCCTGCTTTGGCCTATGTCAATGGAGGAACAAATGCGGTATACCTGGGATTGAGGGCCGAAAAGAAGTATGACAACCATTACTTTCAATTCAATGTTTCAGTAATCGGTCCTGATGGAAGGTTCCAATTACCCAGAGAATGGGGCCGTGAACCCTTTTACACCTTTCAGCGCAGAACAAGAGTAGAAGGATTGAGTAGTGTCACTGCTTTGATGGCTAAGTGGACA
>Ga0207422_1001753_pt1 | contig 37136 bp, 33 predicted proteins | sample MarCyaLeptolynsp_FD_187757 | JGI IMG/M metagenome (GOLD analysis project Ga0207422, IMG submission 187757) | Marine cyanobacterial communities from Panama - species 1 Leptolyngbya sp. (SPAdes) | ecosystem: Environmental > Aquatic > Marine > Unclassified | place: Panama: Panama City | collected... | reverse complement strand
CCGTTATCGGCATGAATTCAGGTATATTGTTGTCAACAGGGAGCGTATTTGATGCAAAGGGCAAGAATGATACACCTGGAAAATCAGGAATGTTATTTAGTTATGGAACTTCAACTAAAATAAAAAGAAGTAGAAGAGGTGACCGTGATCTAAATAGAATTTGTAAAGGGAGGACCTACGATGTAAATATCATAGAATTTGACTTTGTTCCATTTAACAATAATGTCTCATTCAAATACTGTTTTGCTTCGGAAGAATATAAGGAATACGTAGGTTCTCGGTTTAACGATGTCTTTGCTTTTATCGTCAAGGGGCCAAAATTGCGAAAAACCAATCTAGCACACCTTCCCGACTCCAAAGAACCTATAACAATCAACAATATCAATCACAAGAAGAATAAAGAATATTATATTAATAACGACTATTTCATAAATGTTGGATTATATAAAAATGTAAACTATAAACCAAGGGTATCTATCTTTCGAAAATTATGGATCTGGCTACTAAAAAAGGATAAGGAAAAGGGTGCTAAATTTTATGTAATCGAAGGGGAAAAGAAAAAACTAAATCAAGTATTGGTTAATGGATTTCAATATGATGGATTTACCAAAGTACTCAAAGCCAATTTCTATGTAGAACCTTTTCAAAAGTATCATTTAAAAATAGCCATTGGGGATGCAGGAGACGCAATTTTTGATTCTGGTGTTTTCTTGGAAGAAGGCTCCTTTAACTCAATTAAAGATAGTACCGTTGAAGATTTTGAAGATTACATTGACATTAGCCAAACATTAGATTTTGACAGCATATTTGGGATTAAAGAAGCGGTTATTGACTCTGTTGTTGAAGAAGATTTTACAATCACTGATGTATACTTTGATTATGATAAATACGCAATCCCGGATACCACTAAACCAAGTCTTGATAGATTGGCCGCGTATTTAAATGAAAATAAAAATTATAGGTGCGAACTATGGGGTTATACAGATAATAAAGGCTCAAAAAATTACAATCAAAAGCTTTCTGAAAAGAGAGCAATACAAGTTATGTACTATCTAATTTCAAAAGGTATTTCAAGAAGACGGATGGATTATAAAGGAAATAATTTTTCCATGCCAATAGCAAGTAATAAAACATCTTCAGGACGGGCCCTTAATAGAAGAGTTGAAATTATTTTGATTGAATAGAAGTTTTACTTTCAGTAGTTGTAATAACTTTCTAGATCGATTAATAGATAGTCAAGTGAAATTTCGATAAAATGTTTTAGTTAAATTTCAGAACCTAAATATTCGCCTTATTTAATTTGAAACCGAACAAGGTAGACATATTTGTTAAAGTTGCTCTTTCTTATTTTACCGCCTCAATGATGAGTATTGGCCTTACATTTTGTGGTTTAGCGGCGATTATTTCAATTTGGACACACCCAACTGGAATAGACATTAAAACCAATTTGATTGGTGGTATTTTAATGATGGTAGCAGGAGTTTTATTTTTTTGGAAACTAATTTGGAGAAATTATAGAGAAGAATACTTCAAAGAACTTTGGAAAAAAGATTAGAGCCACTAAATATAATTCGGTGTCAATCCATTCAAAGGATTACCTATTTTATTTAACCAAAATTGTTAACTCATAATTAATAAGGTTTGGAAATAACTATTGACAAATACACCAAAAAGAACAAAGGGGACTTCGAAAATTTGTGGGTTAATTGGCTTACCAATTCCATAGGTATTCGTCCTCAAAAGGAGGATTTGGAAGAAGTTCAAAATCCAGAGAAAAATTACATAGCCGATGGAGGTATGGCATTTTATGCAAATGCCAATTCTGAATGTGTTGGTGTTGTATCTGTGAAGAAATTAAATGAAAGCGAATATGAGTTTTGCAAGCTCGTTGTTGATGAAAGAGCTAGAGGCCAAGGGTTAGGAACAAAATTGGTTCAAAAATGCATTGACTTTGTGCAAGAAGAAAATGGAAGTGCTTTATACTTACAAAGTTTTCACAAACTCGATATTGCGGTAAAAATGTACCATAAAATGGGATTTGTAGATTGTGAAGCACCTAAGGGCATGTTGGTTGTTGAGCGCACGGAGATTATTATGAAAAAAGAAATGTAATTATACCATTAATGAATCATTTAAATCCCTCGAGCTATATTTAAGGGATATCCTTTAGTAAGATTGAACATGCAAGAATTATCCTTAAAAGGAATACCCACTTTTCGGATTCTGGATTACCAAAAAGCCATGGACTTTTACATAGAAGGTCTAGGTTTTAGTATCGATTGGGAACATCGTTTTGGTACAGATGAACCAGTTTATATGCAAATATCCAGAAATGGTCTCCTACTCCATCTATCAGAGAATAAAAGATTTCAGACTGGTGTAATTGTTTTTGTAGCTTGCAATAATTTGAATGATCTATATGAAGATATAAGCAAGCGAAAATCCAATATCCATATTGCTAAACCAGAGAAAACCAATTGGCAAAGCATGCACATGGAAATTGAAGATCCTTTTGGCAATTTGTTGCGATTTAATGAAAACATTAAGGAGTAAATTGATTCTTAAAACTAGATTTGATTTAATATGAAAAATGTCTTAATTGTAGGTGCTACAGGCATGATCGGCGGATTGATTTTGGAATATTGTTTAGAATCGAATGATATTGCTGAAATTACGGTAATTAGTCGTAGAGATATCCAAAAAAAGCACCAAAAATTAAAGGTGATATTGCATCATGATTACTCCAGTTATGAATCTATTCTCAGTCATTTTCAAAATATTGATCTAGGGTTTTTCTGCATTGGCGCCTACACTGGGGTAGTAAGCAAAGAGGAATTAAAAAAGGTTACTGTAGACTATGCTGTTGTATTTGCACAAACTTTAATTGATCAAAGCAATTCTTCCACTTTATGCTTTTTAAGTGGTGAAGGAGCAGATCGAAGTGAGAAGAGCAGCATGCCATTTGCCAAATTCAAAGGCATGGCTGAGAATCGTATTGAGGCAATGGGATATAGTTCCTGGTATACTTTCCAGCCTGGTTATATTTATCCGGTTACTCCAAGAAATGAACCCAGTTGGATGTATAGCTTGATGCGACGCTTATACCCATTGATCAAATTAATGGGTAAAAATGCAAGCATCTCCTCTACTGCTCTAGCTAAGGTCATGCTTAAAGTAGGACTAAATGGTCACTCCTCTTCTATTCTTCGCAATAGAGATATTTTTATTTTAGCAGAAACTTAAACGTAAACCTTATGCTTGATGAAGGAAGAATAATCGCTGCCATTTTCGGTGGTATCATTGGTTCTATTGTAGGACCTTTTGTGAAGAACTATCTAGATCGTTGGACTGCAAGAAGGAATGCGAAAACGGAATTGAGACCAAAGGTTTATCAAAGTTTGGTTCGACACCTCTATTTGAATGATTTATCAGCTAAAGAACTTGAGAATCTAAAAATCAAACTCATGGTTTATGGAAAAGATGAAATATTAAAAGCTTTTGTGAAAGTGTCTAATCTTCCGAATGAAGAAAAACTATCTGGTCCAGAATTCAAATTATTAATGGAAGAGATTAGATCGAATCTGGGTATGAGTAGCAACTACAATTCAAAGTAATTGTTGCAATTCTTGAATCTGGGAAAAAAAGAATAAGGCATATCCCTATATTTGGCAAAGTGAGCCAATTTGCTAGCCATAAAGTCTTTTTAGGAGTTTCTTTTATCCTCTTCCTTTTGGCTGCAATATTTTCTACTGGATTTCACCACTACGATGAACATTTTCAACTATTGGAATTTGCCAATTATAAATTGGGTAACATCAGTCAACACCAATTACCCTGGGAGTTTCATCAACAAATGCGTCCTGGCTTTCAGGTATTTATTGCTTATTTAGCGCATCAATTTTGGGGCTTATTTGGAGTGAATTCTCCTTTCTTTTTGGCCTTTTTTTTACGCCTGCTTTCTGCAGTTCTAAGTTTGGCTGTACTTAGGAAATGTATCTTATCATTTGGTGCTGACTTTTCCGCTAAAAATGCCCAAGTCTTTTTACTCATTACACTTTTTTTATGTTATAATTTCTATTTGGGAGTGCGATTCTCTTCTGAGAATTGGTCCGGTATTTTTCTACTTTTCGGAATTCTGAGTCTATATCCATTTGAGCAAAAACAAAGCTTTAAAAATTTATTTCTCGCTGGAATTTTCTTTGGTCTAGCATTTCACTTTAGGTATCAAATTGCATTGGCAATTGCTGGTCTTATGTTTTGGTGGATATTCATATCCAGAATGCAGATTAAAAGACTGCTATACCTCTTCTATGGACTTCTATTAGCCTTAATATTCGGAGTTCTAATTGATTTTTGGTTCTATGGAGAATGGGTCTTGGCGGCTTGGAAATATTTTGATGTCAATTTAGTTGGTAATAAGGTCGCGGATTTTGGAGTAGATCCTTGGTGGTACTACTTTGCAAAATTTTTTGAAAAGGGCATTCCTCCCATCTCTGTTCTTATCATTATAGCCATAGTTGTTCTAACCATTAAAAAGCCAAAATCTTGGCTTACATGGTGTATCTTACCATTTATATTGGTTCATTTCTTTTTAGGACATAAGGAATTAAGGTTTCTATTTCCCCTTCTCTTTTTTATTCCATTAATCCTCATAAAATCCTATCAATTATTGCCAATTAACCTCAAAAAAAATAAATACTTTAAGTCATTTCTATGGATGACATTTGGATTAAACCTGGTTTTAATTATTCCCAATACTTTTCAAACAGCTGATCCATTTATCGCTGTTTATAAAAGTATCTATGATCACATAGGAAGCAACAATGCCATTTTATATCACCAAAATAACGACCCATATCATCGCTCCATTCCCTTGCATTTTTATAAACCAAAACAGTTGAATGTGGTCAGTATTGAGGACTTCTCTAAAATACCAGAACAGCAAGATGAAGTTCGACTAATTGTAATGTCAGGTAAAGGAGATGAGGTGAATCTCAATCTGCCAAATGCAAAAGTGGTTTACCAAAGTATTCCAGAATGGATGGACGCCTTTAATTTTAATGATTGGCAAAGTAGAACTAAAGCTTGGAAGGTTTATGAACTTGAAAATTCCAAATAATTGTGGTGGTTATTTTCTATTTTTGACTAAAGTTCATTACTTATCTTAACCATTGAATTATGAAATTAAAGAAGATATCCTTTTTATTATTAATCGTAGCAATAGGATTTACTCTTGATATTAAAGCACAGCAAGAAGATGCTAAAATAAAGGCAGCATTCATTTACAATTTCACCAGATATTTCGATTGGCCTGAAGAGGTAAAAACAGATACTTTTTATATTGGCATTGAATCCAATCAATCCATTTACAATGAACTACTCAAGGCTTCTAAAAATAGGCGTGTTAAAGTGTATGAGGTAAAAGAAACTAATGTGGAAAATTTGAATTTGCACATCCTGTATTCTAATGATGTTAAAACACTCAATAAATACCAGGGTAAATCAGTGCTATTAATCTCTGAACTAGAAGATAAAAACATATCTATGGTCCAATTTAGAAAAGAAGAAAGTAGCCAGAAATATCAACTTAACCAGGAGAAGATTGATAAAATTGGACTCAAGAAAAGGGGTGGTTAATGCCTGCTAGACATTAAACTTAAAGTGCATTACGTCTCCGTCCTGCACGATATATTCCTTCCCTTCCATTCGCATTTTACCAGCTTCCTTAGCAGCTTGTTCCGAACCCAATTCAATCCAATCATTGAATTTGATAACTTCTGCTTTAATAAATCCTCGCTCAAAATCCGTGTGAATTACACCTGCTGCTTGAGGAGCAGTCATGCCTCTTTTAATGGTCCAAGCTCTTACTTCTTTTTTACCAGCTGTTAAATAGGTTTGAAGGTCTAATAAACTATAAGCAGAATGAATAAGTTTGTTTACCCCTGCTTCTTTTAATCCTGCATCTTCTAAAAACATCTGCCTTTCTTCAGCACTTTCTAATTCTGCAATATCCGCTTCCAAGGCTGCCGCTACGACCAACACTTCAGCATCTTCATTTTTAACAGCCTCTTTTACCTTATCTACATATTGATTTCCATCAATTACGGAAGCTTCATCCACATTGCATAAATACAATACTGGCTTATTGGTCAATAAGAAAAGGTCTTTTACTTCCTCGGCTTCATCATCATTGACATCTGCAGATCGTGCAGATTTACCATCCTCAAAATGTGCTTTGTATTTCATCAATGCTTCTTGCGACTTTTTGGCTTCTTTATCTCCAGTTGCAGCCGCACGTTTAACTTTATCCAACTTCTTTTCTACCGCTTCCAGATCTTTCAAGATCAATTCATAATCAATCGTTTCTTTATCTCTAATGGGATCCACCGAACCATCAACATGTACCACATTGCCATCTTCAAAACACCTCAAAACATGTATAATTGCATCTGTTTCTCGAATATTTCCCAAGAATTGGTTACCCAATCCTTCCCCTTTACTGGCACCTTTTACTAAACCAGCTATATCCACGATATCAATTGTTGTGGGAACTACACTATCCGGTTCAATTAGATCTGCCAATTGATTCAATCTATCGTCCGGAACGGTAATTACTCCGACATTAGGTTCTATAGTACAAAAAGGAAAGTTTGCAGATTGTGCTTTAGCATTTGACAAACAATTGAACAAAGTTGATTTACCAACATTGGGCAATCCTACAATTCCACATTTTAAAGACATATTCTCGATTTATAGAAGGCGACAAATTTATTGAATATTACTGCCCTGAGCAGCTTTTCAACTTTCTTTATGATTTATCAACATTGGATCAACTGTAATGTGCAATTGATTTATTTTTGAGCAATTCAAGCCAACACCAAATTCATGCCCACTGTAAACGAACTCGAACAAATTGCTACACAGATTCGAAGAGATATTGTCCGTATGGTTCATGGTGCCAGTTCCGGTCATCCGGGTGGTTCCTTAGGCTGTGCTGATTTCTTTACCGCCTTGTATTTTGAAGTCATGGAACACTCCACAAACTTTAATATGCAAGCCAATAAAGAAGATGTTTTTTTCTTATCTAATGGGCATATTTCACCTGTATGGTATAGTGCACTTGCAAGATCTGGTTATTTTGAAGTGAAAGAATTGGGGAGCTTTAGAATGATTGATTCTCGTTTGCAAGGTCACCCAACCACCCATGAAGGATTGCCTGGAGTTAGGATTGCAAGCGGATCATTGGGTCAGGGTATGTCAGCTGCTGTTGGAACGGCATTGGCCAAAAAACTAGATGGAGATTCCAAAGTTGTGTATAGTTTACATGGTGATGGAGAACTGCAAGAAGGTCAAATATGGGAGGCGGCTATGTTTGCGGCACACCAAAAGGTAGATAATCTAATTGCTACCGTGGATTGGAACAATAGGCAGATTGATGGTGATGTTGAAGACGTTTTATCGCTTGGAGATTTAGAAGCAAAATTTAGCTCTTTCGGCTGGGATGTTATGCAAATGGATGGAAATAATATGCAAGCCGTATTGGATGGATTGAAAAAGGCCAAAAGCAAGCTTGGAAATGGCAAACCAATTATGATATTAATGAAAACTGAAATGGGTCAAGGGGTAGATTTTATGATGGGAACTCACAAATGGCATGGAGTTGCTCCAAATGACGAGCAATTGGAAAATGCCTTGAGCCAACTGTCTGAAACATTGGGCGATTACTAAAAAGGTATGGTTGTTGATTCTATGCGGCTAATCCAATTTATATCGATTTGAAAAAAGCACTTTACACCTTTATCCTCATATTGTTTTGCTCTGGATTTAATCTTCAGGCACAAAGCGAGGCTCAAAAAACACGAATTCTTTTTGTGCTAGATGGCTCTCAAAGCATGTATGCCAGATGGGAGAACGGACAAAAAATGCAAATTGCTACTCGTTTATTAAGAAACTTAGTAGATAGCCTCAAAGGCGTTGATAATGTTGAATTGGCGCTGAGGGCTTATGGGCATCAAAATAATGTTACCTCAAGTGGTAGAAATTGCAAAGACACTAAATTGGAAGTTCCATTTGCAGCATCGAACCACGATAATATTAAGGAACGTCTTGAATCTATTAGACCGAGGGGTACTACACTAATTGCCTATTCTTTAGAACAAGCCGCCAATGATTTCCCCGATTGTTCTAATTGTAGAAATGTCATCATCTTGATTACAGACGGAATTGAAGAATGTGATGGCGACCCTTGCGCAGTATCTCTGGCACTGCAAAAGAGAGGCATAATTCTCAAACCCTTTGTTATTGGATTAGGTTTAGAGCCAGAGGTGATGGATGCATTCAAATGTGTAGGAAATTTCTACGACGCCAAAAATGAAGAAACCTTTAAAACTGTATTGGGAATTGTAATATCTCAAGCATTGAATAATACTTCTGCCCAAGTAAACCTATTGGATAATTTAAATCGACCCTTAGAAACCAATGTACCCATGACATTTTACGATGCTTTCTCTGGGCAGATTCGATACAATTATGTGCATACCATGAATAGCAGAGGATTACCTGACACCTTGCCTATTGACCCATTGGGATCTTATAACTTAACAGTGCATACTATTCCTCCTGTAGAAAAGAAGGATATTAAACTAATTGCAGGTAAGCACAATATAATTGCAGTGGATGCTCCTCAAGGGGATTTAACATTTAAAATGACTGGTTACAATGAGTATGAAAACTTAAAAGCAATCATTCGCAAGAAAGGGGAATCTGAAACTCTCGTGATTCAAGATTTTAATCAAAAACAGAAATACATTATTGGCAATTATGATATTGAATTGCTTACCCTTCCAAGAACATATATTGAGGGAGTTAATGTTGCACAAAGCAAAACCACAACCGTTGAAATTCCTCAGGCAGGAATCGTATCAATAGGCATGGCCTCCAAAGGTTATGGTAGTATATTCATTGAAAATGGTGATGCTTTGGAGTGGGTTTGCAATCTGAGCAACTTAAACACTAGAGAATCGGTGGTTTTGCAACCAGGCAAATACAGGGTAATCTTTAGACCCATCAATGCAAAACAAAGTATTTATACCAAAGAGAAATCATTTATTATTCAATCTGGACAAAGCACTCAAGTTAAATTATAAGCATGGCAAAATTTGAATATTCCGAAATGAAAGACACCAGATCAGGTTTTGGTGAAGGACTATTGGAAGTAGGTAAACAAAATCCAAATGTTGTGGCTTTGTGTGCCGACCTAACTGGATCTTTAAAAATGAATGCTTTTAAAGATGCTTTTCCAGATCGTTTCTATCAAGCTGGAATTGCAGAAGCAAATATGATGGGTGTTGCAGCAGGATTAGCCATAGGAGGTAAAATTCCATTCACTGGTACCTTCGCCAATTTTTCAACCGGCAGGGTTTATGATCAGATTCGTCAATCCATAGCTTATAGCGGTAAAAATGTTAAGATCTGTGCTTCACATGCCGGCTTAACTTTAGGGGAAGATGGAGCTACCCACCAGATTTTGGAAGACATTGGATTAATGAAAATGCTTCCTGGCATGACCGTCATAAATCCTTGTGATTTTAATCAAACCAAAGCAGCAACCATTGCAATTGCAGAACACGATGGACCAGTATATCTACGTTTTGGAAGACCTAAATGGCCTGTTTTTACCGATCCAAATCAAAAATTTGAGATAGGCAAAGCCATAACCTTTAGAGAAGGTACAGATGTAAGTATCTTTTCTACAGGACATTGCGTTTCAGAAAGTTTAATTGCTGCTGATCAACTGGCAGAAGAAGGAATACATGCAGAAATAATAAATATCCACACCATTAAACCTTTGGATGAAAATGCCATCTTACAATCAGTAGCCAAAACCGGAAGAGTAGTTAGTGCAGAGGAACACCAAATGCATGGCGGATTGGGTGATAGTATCGCTCAATTGCTGGCAAGAAAAATGCCTACACCAATGGAAATGGTTGCAGTAAATGACAGTTTTGGGGAAAGCGGAAAACCCAATCAATTGTTTGAAAAATATGGCCTAAGTTCAAGCAATATTGTGCAAGCTACGAAGGCAGTATTGAAAAGGTAAAAGTGTAAAATATTTATTGAAAGTCCGCATGCTAAAGTCTGCGGACTTTTTTTGTTATGGAGGAAGAAGATTTAATCCAATTGTATTTTGAAGAAGGCAAGACTCATTATGCCTTTAATCTAATGGTGAGAAAATACTCAGAACAATTGTATTGGCCAATCCGAAGAATTCTCATCAACCATGAAGATGCAAATGATGTTTTACAAAACTCCTTCATTAAAATTTGGAATGCGCTTCCAAAGTTTAAACAAGATTCTCAATTATATACCTGGATGTATAGAATTGCCATGAATGAAGCCTTGGGATTTCTGCGTAAAGAAAAAAAGCATAAAAACCATGATGATATCGAATTTGCAAGAAGCCTTAGCAGTGATCCCTATTTTGATGGAGACGAATCTTATCAGGCTTTTCTGTATGCCGTAAAACAATTACCAGAGAAGCAACAATTGGTATTTCAAATGAAATATTTCGAAGAAAAAAAATACAGTGAAATTTCTGAAATTCTAGGTGGGACTGAAGGATCACATAAAGCTTCATATCATCATGCCATGTTGAAAATCAAGAAAAGTTTAAAGTTAGATTAAACCTTATTTGAGTAATTACATCAAAGGAATAAGATCATGAAAAAGGACATTAAAAATATCGATCGGTTTAAAAAAGAGAAAGTCTTTCAGACTCCTGAAAATTACTTTGAAGACTTTGCGCTTAAGATGTCAAAGGAAATTAGTGAAAAAGATAAAATCGAAAGTAATTGGATGCGATTTGTTCGTTTACTTCAGTTGCGAATTAGTTTACCTCTTGCTATTTTATTTGTGATTGGTGGTATCATTCTTAATCGACAAAATGTTCCGGATAATTATGGTGATGTAATTATCACAGATGATCAGATTCAAGCCTACCTAATGGAAGAGACTAAAAGAAATGACTTGGTAATGGATTGGGCTGTTGAAGGTGATTTTATCGAAGAAATTGAACCAACTGATGAGGATATCATTGAATATCTGCTTGAAGAAGAAATTGAAATACAAACATTAAATCAATATTATAACATATAAAATCGAAAATCATGAAAAAGTTAAAAACCTTAAGTGTATTGTGTTTTCTGATTGCTGGATTACAATCCTTTGGTCAAGAAGAAAGTGAGAGCAAAAGAGAGATACTTGAGAGCATGAAGCAAGAGTATATCATGGAAAGCCTGGAATTAACAGAAAAGCAAAGTGCTGATTTTGAAGGTCTACTAAAAAAACACGAAGAAGAAAAAACTGCTTTGAGGAAAGAACTAGAAGAAAAACATAAAGTCTTTACCGAAAAGAAAAAGAACATGAAAGCAGACGAAGAACTTAGTGAAGCAGACGCCAAAATGTTCTTGGAACACAAGCTAAGTATGCAGGAAAAGAAAATTGCATTAGAAAGAAAATATATGGATCAATATGTAGCTGCTATAGGTGCCAAAAAAGTGATTGAATACCGCAAAGCGGAAGAAGAGTTTAAAAAGGAATTGTTACATATGCTAAAGGATGATCAAAGAGAACACCACATGCGCATGCGAATGAAACAAATGCGCGAAGAGCGCATGTCGAGAAAACACCAAATGCATGACCATAGAATGATGCGTGAGAAACAAATGAGAGAGCGAAAAGAAATTATGAAAGAACAAATGAAAGAACGCAAGGAACAATCAAAAGAACAAAAAGAAGATTAGACTTTTCATCCGATATTAAAAGCCCTGTTTCCAACAGGGCTTTTTTTGTACCATTCCCTCAATTATTTTTGCAGGCAGATGGAAAACAGTTTTGATTATTTCAAGAAGCATTTGGCACAAACCACAGAACATCCTTATACAATTGAGGTGGCTAAAGCGGAAGGAAATTATATTTATGATACCCATGGAAATAAATATTTAGATCTCATATCCGGTATTGCAGTTAGCGCATTGGGCCATGCCAATCCAAAAGTTAAGGCGGCTATCACCAAACAATTGGACACGCACTTGCATACCATGGTTTATGGAGAATTTATTCAAAAGCCTCAAATTGATCTTGCGCAAGAATTGCAAAAAACACTGCCGAATTTCATTGATGCATTCTATTTTGTTAATTCGGGAACTGAAGCCAATGAAGCAGCATTAAAATTGGCAAAAAGAATCAATGGCCGAAGTCAATTTATCGCTTTTAAAGGAGCCTATCATGGTAGTACCCATGGATCCATGAGTGTGAGCTGGAATGAAGAACGTAAAAAGGCATATCGTCCCTTATTGCCTAATGTGGATTTTATTGCCCTAAATGATCTTCGTGATCTTGAAAAGATTGACGAAAATACTTCTGCTGTCATACTAGAAACCATTCAAGGAGATGCCGGCGTGCAAATTCCAGAAGTAGATTATATGCAAGTTTTGCGTAAAAGGTGCAATGAGGTTGGCGCATTATTGATCTTAGATGAGATTCAATGCGGAATGGGAAGAACGGGGAAAATGTGGGCATTTGAACATTATGGAATAATACCTGATATACTCACCGCTGGCAAAGCACTCGGTGCCGGTATGCCAATTGGATGTTTAATGGCCAATAATAATTTGATGCAAAATTTCAGTCATTCTCCTGCACTCGGACACATAACCACTTTTGGAGGTCATCCTTTAGCTTGTGCAGCTGCTGCAGAAGGATTGAGGGTAATGGAAGAAGAACAATTGATAATAAGCATAGAATCCAAAGGTGCTTTGTTCGAAGAATTGTTAGATCACCAAAGTATTGTTGAAATTAGAAGAAAAGGATTGATGATAGCGGTTGAATTGGAAAGCGATGAAATGGTAAATCAATTGATTGATATGGCGAAAGAAAACGGATTGATATTATTTTGGTTTTTAAGTACACCTCATGCTTTTAGGCTTGCTCCACCCTACTCTCTTGATGTAGAAGAAATTAAATCTGCTTGCTCTACTCTAATAGACTGTCTAAGTAAATTAACAAGCTTTAGCAAATAAGCGACTTAATTCATCCCTTGTTCTTTTATCTTAGCTACTTATTAATAAATCAAATTAATACGATGAAAAAAATACAACTAACATTAATCGCCTTTTTGCTTTTGGGAGGTGTAAGCTTGATTGCTCAGGAGAAAACTAGACAAAGTCCACCTGCAAAAGCCGAAGGAAAAATTGGTGATGCTCAAATTGTTATAGACTATTCAAGTCCGGCTGTAAAAGGTAGAAAGGTATATGGCGAATTGGAGAAATATGATAAAGTATGGCGAGCTGGAGCAAATGAGGCTACTACATTTGAAAATTCTGCTGATATTAAAATAAATGGCAAAAACCTTCCAGCGGGCAAATACGCCTTCTTTGTGATTCCTAGAAATGATCAGGATTGGATAGTGATATTCAATAGCAATCCTAAACAATGGGGAGCTTATAAACATAATGAAGACGAAGATGTATTACGCGTTGAAGCCAAGACCATGGATATTGAACATACAGAGCGATTAAAATACACGGTTGGTGAAAATCAAGTTCATCTTGATTGGTCTACAACTAGACTTTATTTTGATGTTGAATAATATTTAATTAAGCATATCAAAAGCCCCGCTAATAGCGGGGCTTTTTTGTAGGCAGCAATTTTGCTTAATATTACCTTATGACATTTAGGGATTTCAATTTCAGCGAAGAAATATTGCAAGGATTAGATGCCATGCGATTTGAGGAACCTACTCCGGTTCAAGAGCAATCCATTCCATTGATCATGCAAAATGAGGACATTATCGCTGTTGCACAAACGGGTACTGGTAAGACCGCAGCATACCTTTTGCCAATATTGCATAAAATCCAGATGTCTTCCAATGACAAACTCAACGCTTTGATAATTGCTCCTACCAGAGAGTTGGCCATGCAAATAGATCAGCAGATGGAAGGATTTTCCTATTTCACAGGTGCATCCTCCATAGCCATATACGGTGGAGGCTCTGGAAGCACTTTTGATGCAGAAAAAACAGCCTTGACACAAGGAGCAAATGTTATTGTAGCAACTCCCGGAAGACTTTTGTCACATCTAAATTTGAATTATGTAAAAATTGACCATTTGGAACATTTGGTTTTGGATGAAGCCGACAGAATGTTAGATATGGGATTTTTTGATGACATCAAGAAGATATCTGAATATCTTCCGAAACAAAGGCAAAATATAATGTTTTCTGCCACCATGCCACCCAAAATAAGACAGTTGGGCAAGAGCATAATGCACAATCCTAAAGAGGTTAGTATCGCAATATCAAAAACTGCTGATGGCATATTGCAAGCTGCTTATAATACCCATGAGTCCCAAAAAAATGCCTTACTTCTATCTCTTTTAAAAGACAAAGAAGAACTCAATAGCATTATAGTATTTACCTCTAGAAAGGTAACTGTAAAAGAAGCAGTTAAAGAATTACGCAAACTGAATTTGGATGTAGATGGTATCTCATCAGATCTGGACCAAAGTGCGAGAGAAGAAGTTTTGAGGAGATTCAAAAACAAAAGATTACGCATATTGGTTGCTACCGATATTATTTCTCGTGGAATTGATATTGACTCTATTGATTTAGTTATCAATTATGATGTGCCAAATGATCCTGAAGACTATGTACATCGGGTTGGAAGAACAGCCAGAGCTAAATCTACTGGTGTTGCATTAACATTTATAGATCAAAAAGGGCAAAATGATTTTCAGAAAATTGAAAATTTAATTGGCAAAGAGATTCCTAAACTCTCTAATCCAGAAGCAATTGGAGAGGGTCCAGAATACAAACCAAGAGAATTTAGTCCGAAGAAAAAGAAATTTTACAGACACAATAAAAGAAGAAATAAAAATGGACGAATGGAAAGAAAAACTAAGTGAAGAGCAATATAGGATATTGAGGGAAAAAGGTACAGAAAGACCCTTTACTGGAGAATACCTAAACCATAAAGCCGATGGCACATACACTTGTGCTGCATGTGGCAATCCCCTATTCGATTCCAAAACCAAATTTGATTCTGGATCAGGTTGGCCTAGTTTCACTGATGTGGTAGATTCAGGAAATGTAAAATTGAATCGAGATACTTCCCACGGAATGATAAGAACTGAAGTGGTATGTGCAAACTGCGAAGGACATTTGGGTCATGTTTTTGACGATGGGCCTCAAGAAAGTACTGGAATGCGGTATTGTATTAATTCCATAAGTCTCGGTTTCGACCCATCAGAGAAAGACAGTTAAGGCGAAGTCTTTTACATGGAATATTTCATCCTCTTTATTGCCGGTTTTATAGCATACATCATCAGCACAATTTCCGGAGGTGGCGGTGCCATGTTATTATTACCTATAGTAGGCTTTTACTTATCACCAGCTTTAGTAGCACCAGTAGTAAACCTGGGTAATATGATTGGAAGGCCAGTTCGTTTGTATTTGTTTTGGAAAGATATCAACTGGCAGATTGTCAAGTATTATGTACCTTCTTCTATTCTCGCCGCTATATTAGGTAGCTATTTTTTCTCTAAAATGAATGCGGAATGGTTACAACTATTGCTTGGTCTATTTTTGGTAAGCACCGTATTTCAATATCGTTTTGGTAAGAGAAAAAGATCTTTTAACATGAAGATCGCTTATTTTATTCCACTTGGATTTATTGTCACATTTATTTCTACCATTTTTGGTGCAAGTGGGGCAATTTTAAATGTCTTTTATCTCAATATTGGATTAACCAAAGAAAAATTAATTGCTACAAAAACAGCAAATTCATTTCTTGCAGGAATTGCTCTTCTTAGCTCTTATACTTTCTTTGGTGTCTTGGAAGGAGAGTTATGGTTATATGGAGGATTAATTGGATTGGGTGCAGCTATTGGTAATTGGTTTGGAAAGAGACTTCTGCAAAAAATTAGTGAAGACACTTTTCGTCAACTGATTATCCTATTGATGGTGATTAGTGGTTGTATTATGATTTCTAACTCTATCTTCTAGGGTTTAAAAGATAGCAATCTCATTCTTGCTTCATAACCTTTTTCAATTTCCCCATCCAATCCTGTTCTGAGATTAATATCTTCTCTATATACTAATCCAGTATTTGTAGCATATTTCTCCTCAGTATAAAAACGTTCAATCAGATTTTCTTCTTCCCTCTGGATTATGGTAAGAGTCGAATCAAATATTTGATTGTTCATTAGAAACGGAACGTTTACAATCTGAAAGCTATAATCTTCTGCTGCCTGTATATTTAGGCTATTAGAATTCCATGTCTTTCCATTTTCCACGGGAAATACCATTCCTATTTTGCGAAGGTTATTTTCAAACAACTCATAACGGATCGTATTCTTAAATCGTGTTGAACGATAATTAATTCTCCAACTCTCCGTGCTGTCTTTCCTATCAAATACTTGGACCACATAAATTAGTCTTCCAGCATCATCAATCTGAGATTTTTCAATCCAATGCCTTTGTTGAAATGAGATAGTATCGACAGATGCTGTAAAATCATCATAAATGATAGAGTCAATTTGATATACATGCTCCTGGCCAACCCTTAGTGGTACATAATGGAACCCCTGAAAAATAGAATTATTGGAATCCCCATCATCATCACTACATGACATTAAAACAATCAATAAACATGGGAAAATATGCTTCCAATTCCATTTCATGATCTGGCAATAAATCCACCTCCAATTACATCATTACCCTCATAAAAAACCGCCGATTGGCCTGGTGCGATACCCTTCACTTCGGCATGGAACTCTACTTCTATTTGACCTTCAGAATTCACACTAAGTTGACTCATGGTACCCTTGTCTTTATACCTTACTTTAGTAAGCAGATCTCTATCCTCAGGAATTTGATTGTATTTGATCAAATTGGTATCCCTCACTTTCATTCTTTGCTTATTCAGATCCTTCTCAACCCCAAGCACCACAGTATTGTCCTCTGGATTAATTCTTAAAACATACATGGGTTCTCCCATTGCAATTTTTAACCCCTTTCTCTGACCTATGGTATAAAAAGGATATCCTTCATGCTTACCCAATACATTGCCTTCAAGATCTATAAAATCACCACCCTTAACCTTTTCTTCCAAACCATCTACCCTTCTTTTCAAAAATCCCCGGTAGTCATTATCTGGAATAAAACAGATTTCATAACTCTCTCCTTTTTTGGAAAGTTCTTTATGGCCTCTGGCAGCAGCCATATCCCTAATTTCCTGCTTGGTAAATTTTCCAAGTGGAAATTTTGTTCTCGCTAAAGCTTCTTGAGATAGGCCCCATAATACATAAGATTGGTCCTTATTTTCATCCTTACCCTTAGATACAATATATCTTCCATTCTCCTCTCTTACATTGGCATAATGTCCGGTTGCAATAAAATCACATCCCAATTGATCTGCTCTTCTCAATAAAGCATCCCATTTGATATGAGTATTGCACAGAACGCATGGATTGGGTGTTCTACCTGCGGTATATTCTTCTACAAAATTATCAATGATGTAATCGCCGAATTCTTCTCTTATATCGATAATTATATGATGAAATCCATAATTTACCGCTAGTATCCTAGCATCATTAATATCATCTAAACTACAACAACCTGTTGACTTGCGGTTACCACCAGAGCTTGCATAATCCCATGTTTTCATGGTTACACCAATTACTTCATATCCTTCTTCATGCAACAAAATAGCAGTGACAGAACTATCAATTCCTCCACTCATTGCTACCAATACTTTTCCCTTCTTAGTCATACTTTATTCTTTTCCTCAAATCCTCAGGTTCTAAAACATCCTTGCGGTTACTTCTAAACATTTCTGAATCATCCTGCATGATTCCTTCTGCATCTTCTGGATTTAACAAACGACCTTTGTCATATTCTAAAACCTTTTCAACTTTAAGTCTTTCACCATAATAAATCCACCTTCCATCTCTGCTGCCGTGATAATACAATCCTTTCAAAATTTTGTTCCCATCCGCATCGTAAAAAGTAGACAGTCCTTCTAATACCCCTTGCTCATAATTACATTCTTGACGAATACTACCATCAGGGAAATAAATTGCCTGTTTTCCATTCTCTACGTCATTGACAAACTCTGTAGCTTCAGAAATATTTCCATTGTCGTGGTAAGTATTCCAAACACCATATTTCTTTGCAGATATATATCCTCCCTTCTGAATCATTAATCCGTTCTCTGAATAGGTACTCCATACACTATCTTTCTTGCGATCTCGGATCACACCTTCTGCCATCAGCTTCTTATTTTTATGATAATGTTTAGCATATGCACTGCCATCCATGCGGTATCTTAAGGTACTCTTTAAATTACCTCCCGTATCAAAATAATAAAAAAGGCCTTCCTCCTTCCCGTCTTTAAATTGGCCTTTATAGCGTAATTGTCCATTGGAATAGAATTTACGCCAATTGCCAGTTCTTTCTCCATTTTCGTTCATTTGATTCCAGTTCAATTCTGTACTATCCGATTGACCGTAGATCATCTGAACCATCAAAAAAGGAAGAAGCAAAAAAATGTGCTTATTAATATTCATTTTCACTGCAAAATTAACCATTATGCGTTCAGAGCATTCTTCCTTATTTTCAACTTTCATACCATTTTCAATTATTGAATTACCTAAGTTTATGCCATGCAAACTTTCTTAGATCGATTAGCAAGAGAGATCATCTCAAAACATCCTGATAATTTAGGAGAGATTGCAATAGTTCTGCCAAGTAGAAGGGCAATTGTATTCTTGAGAGAAGCCTTTAAAAGACATTTAAAAGTTACCTCCTGGTTACCCAAAATATTTAGCATCGAGGACTTTATTTATGAGCATATTTCTTTGATAAAAATCGATAGGATCGATCTTGTAATAGAACTGTATCAGGTGCATCTGGAAATCGAAGGTAATTCCGCAGAAGATTTATCGGAATTTATGAAGTGGGCAGATATCTTGATTCATGATTTCAATGAAATTGATATTCATTTAGTAGATGCGAAAGCACTCTATGGATATTTAACGGAAGCAAAAGCACTTGAAAGTTGGGAATTAGGAGAACAAGATTTCTCCACTTCGCAACAGAACTATTTAAGGTTTTGGAAAAAGCTCATCCTCTATTATGAGCAGTATAATCAAAGGTTGAGAAATAAAGGTATCGGTTATCAGGGTATGGCATATCGCGAACTGGCTGAATCTAAGATTAGTGAGCAGGAGTTTTATGATAAATATGATCGTATCTATTTTGGAGGATTCAATGCACTTACCGCTTCTGAAGAATATCTTATGAATAAATTGATTGATGCTGATATCGCTTCAATTTATTGGGATACGGACGAATACTACATGGGTGACACCAATCAAGAAGCTGGTTTATTTCTCAGAAGCTATCAAGACAATTCTGAATCTTTCAATTGGTTAAATGACATTTTAATCAAAGGTGAAAAGCATATCGATATAATTGGCGTGACAGGAAATGTCGCTCAATCTAAATTGATTGGTAAATTGATAGATGATAGTGATGAATTTATTCAGACCAATACTGCAGTTGTTTTGGCAGATGAAACGCTTTTGGTTCCAGTATTGGAAGCTCTACCTGAACGACTAAAATCGGTCAATGCAACCATGGGTTATCCCATGTCATCTTCCATATTCTATCAATGGTATAAACAACTTTTCCGTCTCCTTCAAGAGAACAATTCCGAAAAAGAAAATGGAGTCCCATTCAAAGATCTATTGGACTTGTTCTCCTCCTCTATATTCCATAATGAATCTTCAGGATTTTATCAAAAGGTAAAAGAAACCATCGATTCTTTAAAGTCTAAAAATCTAATTGTTTTAGATAACCAACAATTAAAGAATGTCGATCAAAGCCTTGGTTTCTCAATCTTTACGACCACAAGTACAGTACTGTTCATGGAAGAACTGATCAAATTGAATAATCAATTTAAGACTACTTCTTACCATCCTATAGAAAATGTAAGCCTATTAGAAATTGACAAGGTTTTTAATCGATTATTGATCCTAGGTAAAGAAAATTTTGAACTCCTTAATTTGGATTCCCTAATCCAAATTTTTGAACAGTTGGTATCTTCTTTATCTGTTCCCTTTGAAGGAGAACCACTTGAAGGATTACAATTAATGGGAGTATTGGAGAGTAGAGTTCTTGATTTTGATCGACTAATTATTGCTTCAGTTAATGAAGGAATATTACCCAAATCAAAATCCAACAATAGTTTCATCCCATATGATATCAAGCGAAAATTTAAACTGCCATTGCACCACCATAAAGATGCCATTTTTGCGTATCATTTTTATCGCTTATTGCAACACCCGAAACAAATTACCATCCTATATAACAATTCAACAGATCAATTATTTGGAGGGGAAAAGAGCCGATTTATTCGGCAAATAATGCACGAATTACAAGCAAAGAATAAACAGATTCAGATTCGAGAAAGTCAAGCAAGCGCTCCGCTATTAAATCGAAAGAATGTGCCTTTTGAAATTTCTAATAATGTTTTTATAGACTCTAAAATCAAAGATTTTTTTGCAAATGGCATATCTCCATCTTCGATCATTAGCTATTATAATTGCCCGCTTGATTTCTATTATCAATATCTACTTAAGGTTAGATCGAAAACAATTGATTACGAACAATTAGATGATGGCACAATTGGAACAATCGTTCATAAAACATTAGAGTATTTATACCAAGAATATCTAGATAATATATTGGATAAAAAAGCTATCCAAGCAATCAAGAATGCGGTAAGTCAGACATTAGAGATTGTTTTTCAGGAAGTTTGTCAATTTATACCAAGACATGGTAGACTTCGGATTTCATTTGAAGCCGCCGAACAATTAATCCGTGAAGCCATTCGTAAGGATGAGATTATAATTGACAATAAGAGTCAATTGATAATCAAAAAATTAGAAACAAAGATGGAGGTCGAATTAGACAATATACTCGATCTTCCTCTCAAGTCAATAAAACTAAAAGGTAACCTTGATAGATTAGACGAATTGAATGGTAAGCTAAGGTTAATTGATTATAAAACCGCTATGGTTGAATCAAAGGATTTAAGGAATTTGAATTTTGAAAATTTAACTGCTGCTAAAAAGAATAAAGCATTGCAATTATTGATGTATGGATTTCTTGCCAGGGCAAATGATAAAAAACCAGATCTAATAGGAATTTATTCCCTTAAAAATAGAAAGGAAGGATTTATTGAATTAACTGATGATGATGATAACATACCAATTGATATCTTAAAATCGTTTGTTTTAGAACTGACCAATGGAAACAAAGTATTTACACATAATGAAAGCAGTTTACATTGTGAATACTGTATATAAAAAAAAGGGCTCGCCTAGGAAGCTGAACCCTCTCTTGAATAGGTGTAAGATATCTACCACAAAGTCTTACAATCACAAGACGATCAATTAAAAAATTTGGTTGCAAATAATTATCGAATTTTGAGAAAATGTCCATAAAAAAAGTTTTACTCACCCTAAGTCTTGTATTATCAATAGCTTTAGCTTATTCTCAAAAAGGTAAATTTTGTGGCTTTGATACCATTTATAAGGATTTAATCACCCATTCGAACTTCACTCAGTCTCAAATCGAATTCAATCGGATGGTCAAAAAACATGCTCACAACAAAAGCAACGAGATTGTAACTATTCCTGTAATTGTTCATGTTCTTTATAAAAACAATGCGGAGAATATATCCAACGCTCAAATACTTTCCCAAATAGATGTTTTAAACGAAGATTATAGAAAGCTAAATGCTGATACTACAAATGTTTTAGTTGAGCACAACAAAGCGGACCTTCGAATACAATTTGAACTTGCAACTACAGATCCGAATGGAGATGTTTTTTGCGGAATTATCCGAGTTAATACCAATGTAGACAATATTTGTGATCCGTTCAATGGCATGTATGCCCAAATTTCTCCAGCCATAGATAGAGACCATTATCTAAATATGTGGGTTTGTGATGTAGGTAATAGTATTGCAGGATTTGCCTATCCTCCTAATAGTCCCGGAATCAGCAAGGAAGAAGATGGAGTGGTAATAGATTATACAAACTTTGGAACAATAGGAACTGTAATCCCTCCCTATGATAAAGGGAGAACAGCCACACATGAAATAGGACATTGGTTTAATTTATTCCATCCTTGGGCCAATAATAATGGCAATTGCAATGGCGATGATCAGGTAGATGACACCCCTAAGCAAGATGGGGCTGTTTTGGGTGATTACAATAATTGTTCTGAAATTACTACAAGTTGTGGCTCTAAAGACATGTTAAGCAACTTTATGCAATGGGTAGATGATCAATGTATGGGAAACTTCACAAATGGCCAGAAAGTAAGATTTAGAGCCGCTTTAAACATGGGAAGACCTGGATTGATCAGTTCAAATGGATTAGACTCTAATGTTGTTTTTGATACCATTTGTCCAGATGTTGTAATTATTGATCCTCCTAGTCAGAATCCTTTAATACTAGAAAATTTATATCCTTCACCAAACCAAGGAATATTCAAACTAAAATTCACCAGAGATATTAATCCAAACTCATTAGAAGTTAGGCTAAAAAATATAGAAGGTGCAAATGTTCCTTTTAATCAAAGTCAAGAGGATGAATGTTTAATTATTGAAATTCTTCGAAACCAAAATGGCCTTTACTTTGTTGAAATATTAAACGCAGATCACAAGATAATACGCAAAGTGATTGTGAACCGCTAAGACGCATTGATTACCTTTGCAAAAATTATTTCATGCTAGATTCCCAAATACTTTCCAAGCTTCCAAAGAGATTACAATTAATTGCCGAGAAAGTCTATAATAATGTAGAAATAGACTTTGATGAAGGCGTATACCTATTTGAAAATGCTGAACTGAATTTTCTAGGATCACTAGCAAATTGGGTGCGCGAACAAAAGCATGGAGATAAGACATATTTTAATAAGAACTTCCACATTGAACCTACTAATATTTGTGTTTTTGATTGCAAATTTTGTTCTTATTCTAAATTGCTAAGGGAAAAAGGAGATTACGATGCTTGGGAATTGAATGAAGAACAAATTCTAGAAAAGATACAGGAATACGAAGGCAAAGAAATTACCGAGGTTCATATTGTTGGGGGTGTTCACCCCAAGATGGGACTAATGTATTTTGCAAATTTGATTCAAAAGATCAAAGCGTTAAGACCCAATTTACATGTGAAGGCTTTTACTGCTGTTGAATTAGAATACATGTGCAGAAAGGCCAAAATGTCCTATCGTGAAGGACTTCAAGTATTGAAAGATCATGGACAAGATTCCCTACCAGGAGGAGGAGCAGAAATATTTGCTGAGGCCATTAGAGAGCAAATATGTAAGGATAAATGCAGTTCTGCTCAATGGTTAGAAATACACGAAACAGCACATTCTTTGGGAATGCCTTCCAACGCTACCATGCTTTATGGTCATCTTGAGTCTTATGAAGATAGAATTGATCATATGGATAGAATTAGAAGTCTTCAAAAGAAAACTGCTGGTTTTAATGCGTTCATACCGCTTAAGTTCCGAAATGAGAATAACCAAATGTCACATCTCAAAGAAGTCTCTGTGATTGAGGATTTGAAAGTTTATGCAGTTTCTAGAATCTATATGCATAATGTACAAAACATCAAAGCATATTGGCCAATGATTGGTAGGGAGACTGCACAATTAACATTGGCATATGGGGTAAATGATATAGACGGTACGATAGATGATTCAACCAAAATCTATTCCATGGCTGGAGCGGAAGAACAAAGTCCGAGAATGACCACAACAGAAATTGTCGATCTTATTCAAAAAGTTGATAGGCAGGCAATAGAGAGAGATAGTATTTACAATGAGTTGAAGACTTTTAAGAAGGGTGAGATGCTGGTTTAATCCTTATCAACCCAATCCTTCTTTTTCACCAAAGCATACCAATTCTCGTCCAGTTGCAAATAGGCAAAATCGTAACAATAATAATATCTCCTGCCCTCTTTGGTTTCATAGATATTGGTAAAATAATTGAATTTAAAACCCAAGGAGAGTAGCTTATCTTTTTTGACTTTCGATTTCTCATTAGGGCAAAGAGACTCCATGATGTTTCTATTCTTTTTTAATATTCGATTGATATTTCGAATATAATTGGTGTTTTGGCCATTGAGTTTGTTGTTGTATAAGTTTCTGCATTGATCTCCACAGAACTTTTTATCCACCCTCCCAAATATCTCATCTCCACACTCTAAGCACTTCTTTTCCATGACTTAAAGATAGAAAATGTAAAGAAAACTAGAAAGGGAATTGTTTGTTATCGGATATCCAAGGTCAATTTAAAACGAAGTACCCTTCCATTATCCGTATCTGCAACATATAATATCCTATCCATATAAGCCACAGCCATAGGATTATTAAATTGCATTGGTCCTACTCCAGTACCTCCAAAAGAAGTTCTGATGTGTTTGGTTTCTCCAGAAGCTGGCGGTGGTTGCACACCTTCTAATCCGGTTGAAGTAAATTGATAAAGGGAATCTTTGTTTCTATCGATTACAAAGATGTAGTTGGTACCATCGCCACTAAATTCTAAGCCAGTAGGAGCACTAAATTTAAAGGCTTCATAAATGAAATTATCTGCTTTGCTAGGATCCGTATCCCAATCAATTTTTGGAATATAGGTAACCCCATCTACCGATTCAAACTTTTGCAAATAAATCACCTTTAATACACCATCCGGATCTAAGGATGAATAAATAAAATCGCCACTATTATCTGCACTTATTTGCGGTGGTTTTACCAAAGAAGTGATCGCAAAGGGATCTTTAAAGAAATCATTGAACTGTGCTCCTCTATTATCACTTACAACAACTGGAGTAATAAACTTATCATTCTCATCAAACAATAAAACTGAATTATCTGGCCCGCCAAAATTGGTAATGCTGTTATTTGGCCCTTTTCTGGTCACATGGTAGGAATTATCACTTAAGACCGCAATTCTATTGAATTGTACCTCAAAGTCAGAAGCAATCAGGTTATTGGTTTTGAAATAAAACGGATGTATAATGGTATCGGTAATTGTCGCATGATTCAATCCGTATCCAAATATTCCATTAAGATTGATTCGATATATACAGCTCCGATTCTTAGCTTCTAAAAGGTCTAAAGTGGATCCAATTACCAATAAGTTTAACCTTCTATCTTGTGCAATAGCTCTTGCTCCTGGAACAGCCATTCTACCAATTTCCTTACCAGATTGATCTAAAGCAATGATCTGTTGAGCGGCACTATCGACCACATAAATTAATTCATCGAATCCAGCAATAATATCTGTAGGTCTATTAAACTGATTTAAGATCGGTTGAATTGGCACATAAGAAACCTCTCGAAAAGATTGTTGAGGGACTTCAATAAAGCCCAAATCGGTTTCATCTCCCAAGTAATTATCACATGCCTGAAAAATCAGAATTAGACTTACTAATGATATGGTCAAAATATTTCTCATCTCTCTGATGATCTTTCTATTTTATTGATGCTCAATGACAATCCCAATATATGCTGAACTCCTAGGAATTCTGTCGGGTTAGCAGCGTAATTGATATGGAATGGATGTCCACCAATTCGATGGCGTAATCCGATTCCAATGGTTGGGAATCGATCACCACTGACGTTTAATTTATAACCAGCCCTTAAATAGAGAAGTTTCAAATATTCATACTCAATACCTATTCTATAATTTTCGGAATTATCATTTGGATGATTCAATTGCATGCTAAGCAAAAGGGATTGTCTTTCCTCCTTCCAAGGAACTATACTCGCACCCAATTGAAACACGGTTGGTAATGTATAATTCTCAGATCCAGGTACATTATTTCTATTAAAGTCATTTGGAATATCTTCTCCGTCTAATGCTGAGTTTCCACCGAAGTTTTGGATCATCACTGCAAATTTCAAATCTTTATAATCAGTCCTATATAAGAAACTCACATCAGCTGCAATGGTAGAAGCGGAGTAATTATCAATTTGGTTATGCACATATTTCAAACTTAATCCTGCAGCAAACATGTCACTAAGCTGTTGTGCATAAGTGAGACCCGTAGCAAAATCGGTTACATAAAATATTTCTCCAGTGCCTTCTGGTTGAAATTCTGTACGCACTTCTTGCTGACCAGAATTCAACATATTTAAAGAAACTCCAAAAGAGGACAGTTTATTTTTTCTGGGAATAATGGCAGAAATAAATGATTGATTCATGCCAGCGCCAACCGTATAACTGCTCAAGGATACATTAAACTGATCGATTATAGAAGCTGCAGCAGGATTGGTAAAAATGGTATAACCATCTGGCTCTAATGCAATGCTAGCTCCACCTAAAGCCATGGATCGAGGATTCATGTCATTTTTCAAAAATGAAGAAGCAGATAAACCACTCCTTTGCCCACCGAAATTTGGGATAATCTGAGCAGATACACTGGCTGTCATTAACACCATTAGAAATAAAGCAATATGTCTAATCGTATTCTTCATTCTTAAAACTTAAACGATAATCCATATAGTATTTGTCTTGGAGCCAAATATCTGGAAGGATCATTCGGCGGTGTACCTGTTTCTCTTGGTCCAACAAATCTTGGATCTCTCCATTCATTAGGCACATCATCTCCAGATTGATAAGCCTCTCCTGTAATTGGGTTAATTATTTGTGAATTCTGAATATTCAGTAAGTTTCTTACCTCAACACTTAAAGTTACACCACTACCTTTTTTTCGATTAATCCAAATGGTTTGACTGATTTTTAAATCCGACTTAAACCAAGGTTTTGATAATTCTTCATTGATTTGATCATCCAATCTAACAAATAGCGGCCTTCCTAAATCATTCTCTCCATCTCTTTCATAAGGCGTATACCTAAAACCAGAAACGTAATTGAAGGAGACAAAAATTCTTAGTCCATCAATGGATTTACCTCTTATTTTAAATGTACTGTCTGAATTAAATACAAATCCTAATGTTATATCCCAAGGTCTATCAAAAGCCAAGAATTGTTCAGAAGCCAAACTGACAGCTCCATTCTGTTCTATTTGCAATCCTGATTCCCTTGCAGAATTGGATTTACCTATTGCTTGTTGGTAGGTAACATTCAAGAAGGATCTGAAATATTTCGCATAACGAACAGATAAACCTCCTTCTAAACCAAAAATTCTTGCATAATCTTGATTGATGAACATTCGCTTTCTAACTGGTCTACCTGTCTGATCTTGAACGATTACCCTTCGCTGAACGATATAATCAAATCGGTTATTATTAAAGGCAGCCATGGTAAACCCTATATCCTTGGTAATTTGGGTCTTATATCCAACTTCATAGGATATATTCACTTCCGGGTTTATGTCTGGATTACCCAAATTAGAAAGGAATGATCTATCTTGAAAAGTAGGATCCAATCCAGCATATAAGAACCTAGGATGAGGCAATTTCATGGAATGCCCATAGTTGAAATACAACACATTGTTTTCAGTAACTGGGAATGATACATTAACCCGAGGTAACAATCTTGTTTTTACTCTTCTTCCAAAAAAGCCTATGGTGTTTTTGATATAATCTTCTCTTATCTGATCTACAACTGGAGATTCAGGATTGTCTACTGCATTATCGGCAAATTCACCTGGTGCCCAATAGTTAAAGCGCAGTCCTAAGGTGGCTATTATTCCTCGATAACGGATTTCATCACTTACAAACAAGCCCCCATTAAATGGTTTAACCTCCCAAATATCGTTGGATGATCCTACACTTGTTGAAGGAGAAACAGTAGAATCGTTTATTTGAATTGGAGCGCCAATCCAAGGGCTGCTCACATCCACCCACTGTAACTTATTGGATTTGTGCTCAATTCCGAATTTCAACTTATTATTTTGAGATTCAGAATATTTGGTAAAATAAGTTTTAAAGGTATACTCTCTTGCAAAGTGATCATGCCATACTGGTGTGATACCACCATTATTAACTAAGCCTGGGCCTGGTAAAACAAATTGCACATCATATCCTGGGTTAAAAATGGCAACCGGATCTGTAACGATGGATTCTTCAGAAAATATTTGATCAACAGTTTCTTCCCTAAATGGTCTACCATTAGCATCCGCCCTAAGGTTAGTAAATAACCTTCCAGCAGAAACATTGAACCACCATTTGTCATTTAAGATCTTCTTAAAATTTATTACCGTAAGGTTTGAATGATGGGTATAGGTGGTCGCATTGTCCAGATTTAAACTTCTTTCGAACTGAAAACCAGGTTGTAATAAAGCGTCAAAACCGACAATTTGCAATGATCTGGTATTCTGATTGATGCTTAAGCTATGTTGGTTTGTAATCGATAGCTTGGTGCCTTTTGGGAACAAATAGGCCAATTTGATGGTATTGGTGAAGTTATTGTCTTGTCTGGGTGCCCACAATTCAGGATCGCTTTCAATCAAAGAACTACTCAATTGATCTGCCTGAGCACCAAAATAGGTATCCGTTAGTCTGCTTGTGATATTGGTGAAGAAACGGAGTTTTTTATTGGTTTTAGGAACAGGTCCTCCCACTGAAAATTCTACAATATCCGTATTCCAGGAAGAGGCATCCCCTTTATTAAATCCTAAATTATCTCTTTGCCAACTTCCAGAAAATTCTAACTCTTCTCCTCCTTCTCGTATGGTGGTAGATATGACACCTGAAGAACCATCGCCAAACTCTGCTCCAACACCTCCAGTAATGATGTCCAATTTACCGATTGAACTGGAAGCTACATTCACACCAAAGCCTGTACCTGCCAAAGGATCTTGCGCACTAATTCCATCCACCATGTATTGCGTTTCATATACTCTTGCACCTCTTATTTGCAAACCATCTGGAGTTTTATTGACACCCAATTGCATGGCGGCAATTTCTTGGACATCTCTTACATTCATTTCTGCAATTTCCTCTTTGGTAATGCTCACTTGAGATTTAGCTGACTCAAGATTTACCAGGTTCTTCTCCCCAACAATTTCTACTGTTTCAATGGTTTCTGAACTCGGTTTTAGTGAGGCATTTAGGGTAGTTGTCTCCCCTTTTTTCAGGGTAATTCCATTAAATATCTTATCAGTATATCCTATGAATGTCATCCTTACCGAATAATCACCAGGTTTAATGTCATTAATGGTATAGTTTCCATTAAAATCAGCACTAGTTCCTTTATAGGTTCCTACAATGATTACTGTTGCACCGATTAAGGTTTCTCCCGTTACATCATCTTTTATTTGACCTTTTAGTGTAGCATAATCCTGTGCCATCAGCATAGAAGCAATCAAAGTAAAACAAAGAAATATCAGGCTCTTCTTCATTTATTGGAATTCCTTATTAAAAATTTCATCGAACAAATCAATTAGTGCTTGCTTATCTCCATTCAATTCCCACAACTGCATGCTAAAAAATATTTGGTTGTATTTCATGGATGCATTTAATTTCTTCGGTCTAGCGGAGGCCATTATTTTGGTATCTGGCCATTCTGGAAATACAGATCCTACTCTCTTATCGGATAATTGAGCGGTGTAGAAAATATCGGTATCGTTTGTATCAATATTAAATACCCCAAGTTTTGTTATTGCTAAGGGCTTTTGAGTTCGTAATGAAGGAAAGGTTGGATCCCTAGCAATGGCCAAAGAATCCCTAAGTAGACTCGCGTCTGCATAGTTTTTTGACGATAAGGATTGTATCGGCAATACTCCTCTAAACCCTTCTATGCTTTGATCGTGATCAAAATAGGTTGTTATGAGATATTTACCACCTGTATTGGCATATTCTTGCAATGAGGAGGCAGCAAATTCTAATATAATTTGTTTTACGTTGGTATAGGGATTGATAAAAAATGTTTCGTCAGAATAAAAGAATAGTTTAGAATACTGTAACAATTGCAATTTGAATGTAATGTTCCATATGGCTGGTTGATTAATTCCATTATCAACCGTTAAATCCAAAAAGTCATATTCTATCATCGCATCTCTTAACCTGTCTTTGTATCTGCGATGAGCAGTACCAATTCCACCAACTACCAATAGGTCTTTTACCTTGCCTTTCATATAAAAGGTGGTAGAGGTATCTATTTTACTTTCCGTCCCAGCTTCATCAATAGATTTGATGAAAATCCTATTGGTATCATTCATAACCAAGCCTTTCAAGCTTGCTGCTTCAGGTCTATTATTGGTACCATAATAAACCAATCCTTCTGTAGTATCTGTAGCTTCTGGGTCAGCAGCTACAATAGAAAATTCTTTTTCTCTTTTGTTCATCTCAAACCAGTCAATTCCATTCAGACTGATTAAGACATTGGTGATGGATTCATCTCCATCGATATCCGTAGCATCCCATTTGGTAGTTGCTACTAAGAAAGCCGTATCCGGCAAGCTTAAGCTATTGTCAAAGGTTGCTTCAGGTGCAGTATTTTTTATCGGTATTCTTAAATAGTCCGGGATGGGATCTCTAAGTCCCATATTGTCTATAGCTCGAATATACACTTCGATATCTGTGGTATCGAGTCCAACTGGTATGCTAAAATTAAAGGTGGTATCCTGTTCAGAGGTTCTTTTCCAATTTTGGCCATCATTGGAAATCTCAAAACTCTTTACAAATCCATCGGGATCTGTTCCAAACCAACTTAAGTCTACAATGGTATTTAAACGGTTCTTACCGCTAACATTGATATTGTCGATTACAAAGAATGTATCAGGTGCTTGATTTTCAAAGGCATCTTCTTCCTTGCATGCAAAGAATAATGCAATCCCGCTAATAAATACGTATTTGACAATCGACTTCTTCATTTTTATTAAAAAACAAGCAGTGGAAATTCCACTGCTTGTTTTATTAATTCAATTTATTCAACAATCAATTTTGCAGAATGAATTAAGTTGTCTTGATCTGTGATTCTCAATACATACACACCTCTTTCTAAGGAATTAAGAGGAATAGAAGTTAAAGAAATCGCAGTTCTAGTATCTACTACCAATCTTGAAGTAATATCAAATATTTGAACATTCAACTGATCGAATTCATAGGACTCATCAATTTGAATAAAAATTCTATCACTTGCAGGATTAGGATAAATATTAGTAGTTACTGAGGTGGTGTTTAAATCCTCGATAGAAACTGTTAGATTATCAAAATCTCCATTATTTCTTGGTGTCAATTTATAATTACCAAAAGCGTAATATAAAATTCCATCCAAATGGTTCATGGAGAAGCTAGTATCTACTTGAATAGGAGTTACATTTAGGCCTGAACCATAGGTTGCAGTATCAGAGATGTATGATACATCTAAAGAACCTTGAGCTTGACCATTCACTTGTCTACCTGCCAATACTCTTGCACTTCTTGGTGCATTCTTACCAGAACCAACAGTGTATTCTCCAAATCCAAGTGTACCTTGAACATAAACTCTGCCATTTGGATTTTTGTAACGCAACAACATACTTTCATATGGTTCAATAGCCGAACGATTAGATCCAAAGAAAGTAGTATCGGAAGGATCAATTTCTACTGGCATAATAGTTCCTTTGTTACCGGTTGAAACTGCATTTGTAGCATTGAGTTGTGTGAATCCAAAGCTTTCTGCAACAACACCTGTAACCGTAACAACATCTCCTCTATCGAAAGTAAAAACAGCTGCAGGGCCACCATTTACATAAATTCCAGAATATTGATTTGCTGTACTGTCTTGGATGTATAAGAAACCTAAATCTCCAGTTTGGAAAGAAGCAGTAACTGTACCGTTTACGGTTACTGTATCTCCGGTCAATGGTGAACCATCATTAAGTGCAAAAGGTGCTGGAGTTTGTATATCCATTATGGTTGTACCATTTGCTCTAACAGTATAAAAGAAAGTATTCAATGGAGCTGCAGGAGGTGTAGTTGGAACTGTCGAAGTCAAACTACTATCATCTGTTGCCTCAATATAATACCTTACTAAAGAATCTAATCCAAAAGCAGGGATTACAGCAGAATATATATTTCCAGATGAAACTGTCATGGTAGCTGAACTAAATAGACCTGCTGGAGCACTTCTGTCTGCTGAATAGTATAATGTTGCTGTAGAAACATTTCCATCAAAATCTTGGATATCAGCTGTAATGGTAACAGACTGGGTATCGTTTGGATTTAATATGCTTCTTGTAATATTTGTGATTGCAGGAGGTGAAGGTGCCTGATCAAAGTCTGTGTCCGAGATAGGATTGATTTCATATCCACCAGCAAAAGCGCTCGTACCAGCACATCCATTCTCATCTTGAAAAATTAATCCCCTGATATGATTAAATCTTGCTCCCACTGCTGGTTCTACGAAACTACCTACTGTATCTGGTGAATTTGGATTTACTGTAGAAATCCCATTTCTAACCATGGGTAAAAATCTATCTGCAACCAAAACTTGATTTCCTAAAGAATCTTGTATGGTAAATTCTACTCTAGAACCACTGCTAAAAATACTCACAGAAGTAACTGTCATGTTTCTCAACTCTACATAACTACCTTCCCATTGTTCACCAGTGCTTAATATGTTTTGACGCATATTGTCTTGTAATTGCCCTGCCTGAACTACCGTAGGTCCTACATTGGTAGTAAAACCAACTGTGGTTACTGCAGTTGAATTTAAAGGTTGCAATTGGATCAATCCATTAAAGACATTAACAATACCTGTAATCTCAATGATGTCTCCAGCAACGACATTTTCAATATCAGAATTGGGGTTAGAAGTACCTGCTTCAACACCCATTACTACCACAGAGTTCCATGGTCCAGTGATTGCTGTTTTAGCAGCAGTATCCAGGTGCTGTAAAGAAATAAATGGTCGGCTACCTCCGGTAATTGAACCAGAACCTACCTCACTAATATTTCCATCTACAAGTACAATTCCTCTTGTGGTAACTGTATCTCCCCAATAAATATTTGAGTCGTTACAATTCGCCAGTTTTGCCGAATCGACAAATACCAAGGAATCGATTGGGACATATGGATACGTCTGGGCAAATAGCCCTGCCGTAAGCATTAGTCCAAATAAAGAAAGTATTATTTTTTTCATAATTTTTGGTTTTAAGGTTTATTTGAATTGAATTTATATAGTTTAATTTTTATCATTTGAGTATGGTGAATTTTCCTTGTTTTGTCTCTCCACTATCTAAATCTTCAACGGCAAAAACATAAACACCTCGGCTTATAATCTGTGTGAATGAGGACAATAAATCCCAAGCGTGCTCTCCACCAGAGAATCGATTATCTTCAGCATCTTCAGCACCAAAAGTTTCATACCACCTGATGTCACTTCCGTTGTAATTTTCATTATGTTCAATCTCATCAATAAGGTCACCAGCAGGAGTAAATATTCTTATCACACAACGTTTCGGTAGATTGGCAAAAACAATTTTTCTGCTTTCTTCCTGGAAATTACTTACTCCTTCCCATGAGGCACCTAAGTAATAAGGGTTTGGGTATGCAAATGGTTCATTCTTATCCATATCCACATTAGCCTGCTTACCCGGAAACACCCTAAAGTTATTGCTCAACAAGGAAGATTCTAAAGGATCTAGCTGTTGTTCTCTGTTTCCCGTATCAAAGGCGGAAAGTGCAACCGCATATTGCCAACCATTCAATAAATTGTTAATCTGATACTTATAATAATATATGGTAGGATCAGAATAAAAGAACACATTCGTATCTGGACCAAGCCTTACATTTCTTATGTAAGAAGTGTCCATAATTGTAGTGGTATCTCCCATTAAAGTATCAATAACCGTATTGGTGTCAATTACAAGCATTGTATCAATACCATATACAATATTTTCTAATTCTATGGGATTATTATCGTCATCGAAAATGATGGCCTTATTTAATTTAATTGCCTGTAATCCTATTTCTTTTGCAAAGCCATCTCCTACTTTATCAAATTCGGCAATTGGGACTAAATTTTCCAACAAATCTGGCACTCCTGATATATCAAATCCAAATTTGGATAAGTATACTTTATAGCCGGAAAAGTCCATTTGTTGGGTTATAGGGTCGATAGAAAATTCAGAATTGTTTGACCAAAATATATCGACACTATTGTCCTTAGATATTACTTTGGTTTTTGGTCTATCCGGTGGTGCTGGCAAAATGAATCTCCTAATTTTTCCATCATCGTCTTTATCTTCTCCTTCATCCAAAACCCCATTAAAGTTCTTATCCTCACCTAAAAATGTAGTCTGCGCATCTCTTGCATTCTTAATAAACTCGGCCATTTGTTCTGGTGTATTGTCGGTGTAGGCTTGACCATCATCTAATTTGGGAGACATGATAAAAGCATAAGCAATACTGATTTTATCCCCTTTACGGAAATCACGGAATGGGCCAACAGAAACCAAATCAGAACGGTTCCCTGCTTGGTTTAATTGAACTGGATATGCTCCTCCTCCTCCGCATTCATTATCAATCTCTTGCAGCCAACATGGGAAATCTTCTACTCCCCTTGTTAATCGCTTATACATTTCTTGATCTCCCAATGGAGCCTGATTGATATCATGACCTGCTCCTGGGTTATTGAATGTCCAAACATTATAATTGGATTCAAAAGTGGTATCTAATGAAGGGTGGTGAAATCCAAACTTGTCTGAGGCACCTAAAAACTTCTGCCCAACATAGGAATTGGTAAATCCTACATCTCCACTATGGTCATAGCAAAATGCCAACTGGAGACTATCTACATAACCATTTCCTCCTTTATTGTAAAAGGCTGCTCCACCAGAACCTGGAGGAGTTACGTTGATATTTCTTACCACTGTATTTGCCCATAATCCAAAGTAAAAACTATCCAAAAGGTTTTCTGTATTCGGGGTGTTTGGATTGCCAATGTTTCTCAACTCCAAATCCACAAAGACTACATAGTCACTAAAGGAGAAATCGAAATTGTAAGTCTTCATTTCAATTTCGACAAACAATGGTTGGAGGTGGTTTACTATTTGAGTCTGTGTTCCCGGTAGTTCTGTATTCTTATCACTAAACACAGATATATAATCTTGATGAGAGACTGCCTGTGGAGAATAAAATCTACTGTCTCTAAAGCTTGATTCTTCTTTAATAGATGATCCCAATTCGGCAGTAAACTCGAATCCAGATCCTCCTGTTACATATCCTTGAGTAGCATCAACTGCTGCAGTGGAAACCAATGTTCTTCCATCTCTCTGCGCTCCAATCCATATTCCAGATTCAAACAAATGTTCTACTCCTGATCCTGCAGGATACTCACAAGATTCTCTCGAAGAACCATCTCGATAACCGCGAAAGGCATTTCCAAATGTTCCAACATTGGTAACTGAGAGTCTAACGTTGGATAAATTGGTTACTTTCTCGTCAAAGGAATTTTGCGCAAATGATTGCATAGCGAAAGCTATACATAAGATAAACAGTGTTGACTTCAAAATGCGCATTCTTCAGTTAATCGCTTTGAATTGCTGAGTCCGCCGTTTATCGATTCCGTCTGTTCGGAATAGGTGCCTTGACCTTTAAATCTTGTACAAAATTGTAAAATCTATGAAAAAAACAAAATGCGGTTTTGTTAAATCTTTATTAACTTTTTGACGAATTGTTGATAAGTTTTGTAAGTGCCTCGTATAAAGTAAGTTCCTTTAGGCAAATGATGCAAATTTCTATGGATCTCTTTTTGTCCTCTCAATTGAATATTATCAAGGGTTTTTCCAGTTAAATCAAGAATCTCGATTTGTACCAATTCTTCATCAACTAATCTCAAATCCAATACCAAATCTCCATTGGTTGGGTTTTGAAACCTCAATTTATTTCCATGCTGAGTTAACTTTTGTGAATTTGATGTAACAATCGGCAGCGTAACTTCCAAATCCATTAATACGGGTAAATGATCACTCATGTCATTTAAAGCGTTCGCTACAGTAGTGCTTACAGAAGTATTTGCAGGTGAATTTATTCTTCCATTGTATCTGCTGCCATCTTGACCAAGCGCTTGATAACTATTTGGAATATATTTTACATGATCTGTGCTGTCTCTTATTTCATCTGAAAATAGCATCAAATCAAAACGATCGTCTAATCCTCCAGAAGCTGCACAGCCGCCAGAGGTTCTTGTAGACTGCGTATGGTGCAATGAATAACGCAATTGATTCCAATTGCCACTAATGTTGATGGGATCGTAAAAGCGAAGGTTGGTATCCACATAATTGACCAAATCTTGATAAGCTCCTTCTGTCGATCCACTCAAATTTAAATCTCCGGCAAAAATGTAATTGCCGCTGGCATTGATGGTATCTAAATGTGCCATTAATGCCTCGGTTGCATCTGCTCTTTCGTTTTTATTGGCAGTTGAACTACCAGCTTTAAGGTGAGCTGCAACAATGTGTATCCTGGTGGTATCCTTATGCACCGCCAAATTGGTATCCTTATATCGCAAAGTGTAGATATCGATTAATCGTACCAAATTGTTGTTGTTTAAATCTCTGCTCACAGTAGATTGGGATTCTAATACCAATTTATCTTTATTGAAATACAACATATTGACTAAGGACTGGGTAAGGCCGGTAGAGGAAGCAAAACTGTAATTGCTTCTTCCATTGGTATTCAAAGAATTTGTTGCCAATCGAAAAGCTTTCACTGCAGATCCTCCTCCCATTTCATTCACCACTAAAATATCTGGCAGTACATGATCAATTATATCTTCCATGGCGCTTTCTTTGGTAGTGGTATTGTTATTTGTTGCAGTACAAAATGATGTGATTTGCCTATAGTACAATAAATTATAGGCCATTATTTTTAAGGTATCCTTGCCTTGTGCTTGGATTTCAACAATGCTTATTAAGATTAGGAATAAAGGAAGTATGCGTTTTGAAATCATAAGTTATGTATAAATTGCGCCTGCAGTTGTACACAAAGTTATATTTAATACTATAGAGTTTATTTCGCTCTTCATTAATATATCCCCAAACCTCGAATGATTAAAGAAATAGATATCCGAATACTTGCCCAAGATGAATCTAAGACA
>Ga0207422_1001748_pt1 | contig 37283 bp, 27 predicted proteins | sample MarCyaLeptolynsp_FD_187757 | JGI IMG/M metagenome (GOLD analysis project Ga0207422, IMG submission 187757) | Marine cyanobacterial communities from Panama - species 1 Leptolyngbya sp. (SPAdes) | ecosystem: Environmental > Aquatic > Marine > Unclassified | place: Panama: Panama City | collected... | reverse complement strand
CCGGGCGACGATTGCTGCAGGACGTGATTGCCCGCGCGGCTCGTGCCGCCTTCCAGAATGCAGGTCAGCGGCAATTGTTCGGCAGTGACGTCCAGCTCGCTGCGCAAGAGATCGGCGAGCTTGTCCGTGAGGGCCATGGTTATCGCACGTATCTCAATCATCCTGTCGCGCACGCTTTCTTCCGTCGGCGCTTCGGGCCCGTCCTTGATCTTGAGGACACCGGTTTTGACGAAAACGGCGGCGTGCGTGTCATCGGCCGGAGCCGACAGCAGGTTCAGGTCCTCGACTTCGAGGCCCGCCCAAGCAAACGGTTCCACAAGGGAATAGACCATATCCTGGGCGGCCAGGTGAAATGGAAAGACAGTGGCCTCGGAACTTCCGGTGCCACCTGAATGCCGGAAGCTGTCTCCCAGCGAAATGTCACCTGCTTCAGCGCCCCCGAGCCACACCGGCGCCAGCGCTTCCAACAGCCGGTCCATCAGCTTTAGCGCACTGACAGCTCCGCCGCCTTCCCTTGCCAGACGCACCATGAGAAGACCGGGACGGGTGAAATACCCTTCCGAAAAGAAGTCGGAGCGCAGAGCAAGCGCTTCACCGAGCCGTTTGAGATGCTGCTGCAAAGCTTCCAGCAGGTCCGTGTCATCCTGCAGGTCCCATTGGAGCCCGAAAGCGAGCTCATCCTTTTCCATGCGGATCAGCGTCTCCGCGTCAACCCGATAGGGGTCGGTCATCTCGCTTGAAAAGGACCCCGATGCAAACATGTGAAACGCCGCCAGTGCCGATGCCTGCTTGCCCGAAACACGGGTTTCGGTCATCCGGTCCTCATAGTGCCAGCCAACCGGATGCATCGTTTTCATGTAGGCGCTGAGGACGGCCAGATCAGCGGCGGACGTCAACATCTGTTCCGCGCCCTCAAAGGATCGCGCACTTGCGAGCGCTGCCCATCTGTCAATGCCGCCGGCTTCAAAATCCCGCCAGACACCGTAAGGCGGAATGTGAAACTCCGGATAATTTTCCTTGGTGGTTTCAAGTACCATCAGCAACGCATCGCTGAGTTTTGATAAATCCACCTCGACCTGCTTCAAACCGGAGTCCGAGGCGATGCCCAGCAGATCATGCGCGCGGCGCCGTACTTCCTGGGGTTTGAAAAGATCCAGGTTCGGGTTTGACGTGTCCATGGCGTCCCGGCTCCGTTACGTGTTGCCGACTTGTTGTTTCGCGCTGTCCAACCTTACCAGCAAACGTTTTTTCGTCGCATCGTCGCAGAAGGCCGCCTCGATCGCAGTCTTCGTGACGTCCATCTGTTCCTCAAAGCCCCACCCGAACGTTTCGGCAACAGAGGTGTATTCCTTGCCGAGCGTCGTTCCGAAGAACGGCGGATCGTCGGAGTTCAGCGTAATCTTGATCCCTTCCTTGCGCAGAATATTCACCGGGTGAAAGCGCAGATGGGAATAGACGCCAAGCGCAATGTTGGAGCCGGGACAGACCTCAAGAACAACATCCTCGTCAACAAGCCGCTTGACGAGCTCCTTGTCCTCAATTGCGCGGACACCGTGACCGATGCGCTTCACGCGGAGGAATTCAATGGCGGCGATCACGCTATCCGGTCCGCCGAACTCTCCCGCATGTGCCGTAGTCCCGAGCCCCGCCTCGGCAGCCATACGGAACGCACGCGCAAAGTTGGCCGGATGCCCGGAGCGCTCGTCGCCTGCAAGGCCGAAACCTGAGACCAGTGGATGCGGGTTTGCAACAACCTCCCGGACGACCCGTTCGACGGAGGCCGACCCGAAGTGGCGGACACCGATCGCGATCATCCGTCCCTCGATCGCCGTATCGGTCTTGGCCCGCTCAATCCCGGCAGCAAGGCCTTCGACATAAGACTTGTAGGACAAGCCGGCGGCCTGGGCGTGATCCGGCGAGATGGTTATTTCGCCGTAGATCGCACCTTCCGCCGCAAGCATTCTGAAATAGGTTTCCGCCAGGAGGGCGTAGTCGGCCTGCGTCTTGAAGACGGAACTGGCAACGTCATAGGCTTTCAGGAAACTGGTGAAGTCGGACCAGATATACTTGCCCTTGGCGTCAATGACTTCCGAAACATCCACGCCGTGCTGTTCTGCAAGACGTCTGACCAGGCTGGGCGGAGCAGCGCCTTCAATGTGGCAATGCAATTCAGCCTTCGGTACGTTCAACATTTCAGTCATTTCAGGCGTGACCTGCCTTTTTCGTAACTTGTGAGTTCGGGTTATAGAAAACTCGTGCCGTGCGGACCTTGCGCGATGCCGAGATGCTCTGCAACGCTTTCCCCAATGTCGGCGTAGGTTTTTCTTCCACCGACACCCCTGCCCGCGATACCGGGGCCCGTTGCAAGAACCGGGACGTTTTCCCTGGTGTGATCGGTTCCCTTCCAAGTCGGATCGCAGCCGTGATCGGCGGTCAGGACAAGCAGGTCGCCGTCACGCATCTTGCCGATCATTTCCGGCAAACGCTTATCGAAATGCTCAAGTGCGGCTGCATATCCGGGAACATCGCGACGATGCCCATAAAGGGAGTCGAAATCGATGAAATTGGAAAACACCAGGTCGCCGTCGTCAGCCATGTCCATGGCTTCGAGGGTCTTGTCGAAAAGCTGGTCGTTGCCGGCCCCTTTCAGGACTTTCGCAACACCCTGATGGGCAAAGATGTCCGAGATTTTCCCGACGCCGATGACCGTGCGACCGGCTTCGGTCAGCCGGTCCAGCAAGGTCGGTTCCGGAGGCAGGACGGAATAATCGCGCCGGTTTGCCGTGCGCTGAAACGTCTGCGCGGTTTCGCCGGAGAATGGCCGGGCAATCACCCTCCCGATGTTGTAGGGATCGGCAAACTTCCGCGTGATCTCGCACAGTTCGTAGAGTTTCTCCAGACCGTAGTGGTCTTCATGCGCTGCAATCTGGATAACGGAGTCCGCGGAGGTGTAGAAAATCGGCTTGCCGGTTCTGACGTGCTCCTCGCCTAGCTCTTCGATGATCACCGTCCCGGATGCATGCTTGTCGCCCAGTATGCCGTCCAGACCGGCCTCGTCGCTGATCTTCGCGATGAGATCGGCGGGAAACGTCGGGATGGTTTCCGGAAAATATCCCCAGTCGAACCGCACAGGAACACCGGCGATTTCCCAGTGACCGGACGGCGTATCCTTGCCGTTCGACACTTCCGCTGCAAACCCCCACAAGCCTTCGGGGTCGCCACCGAACTCAAGCCCCGGAATGTCATTGCCGGTGGACAGGCGCCCCGCTGCACCAAGGCCCAACCGATCCATGTTGGGGACAGTCAAGGGACCACTGCGCAGCCCCTCCCGATCCCCGTCACCTGCGGCGCAGCGCTCGGCAATATGTCCCAGGGTGTCGGACCCGGCGTCGCCGAACGCCCCGGCGTCAGCCGCACCGCCAATGCCGAAACTGTCCAGCACGCACAGGAATGCTCGCGACATGGGTGTCTCCTCAATTCTGTTTTTTGCCGGCCCCAAGGACCGGAGAGTTGCCGATGCGTTCGATCACGCAGCAATGTGATCCACGACGCTCGGGTTGTCGGGAACGTCGATTGCGTCCCCGACCGTATAGGCATTTCGAACGGCAATAGCCGCCGCTTCCGCTTCCGCTTCAGAGCGCGCGTGAACGATCGCAAGCGGCGCGTCCGCGTCGACGGAGTTTCCAATACCGGCAAGGTCGGTCAGGCCTACGGACGGATCGATCACGTCGGCAGCCGCGCGCCGTCCGCCACCGAGAGCAACCACGGCAACGCCAACGGCACGTGCGTCGACGGCGGTAACCGTTCCCTCTTCGTCCGCGTAAACAGGTGCCTGCACCGGCGCCTTGGCGAGATAGAGTTCACTCTTTTCCATGAAGTCGACGGGACCACCGAGCGCGTGCACCATCTGACCGAACTTTTCGGCGGCTTCGCCGCTGTCGAAAGCTTCGCGCATCATGTTGGCGCCCACGTCGGCCGTCGGCGCGATCCCACCGGACGCGAGCAACTCACCACCCTGGGCGACTGTCACGTCCCAAAGCCGGTTATCGACAGCCGTGCCTTTCAGGAAGTCGACGGCGTTTTGCATTTCGACGGCGTTACCGGCGGCGGACGCCAGCGGTTCGTTCATGTCGGTAAGAAGCGCGGTTGTCTTCAGACCAGCGCCATTGGCGACCAGAACCAAGCTTTCAGCGAGCGCTCTTGCTTCCTCAAGCGAGGCCATAAAGGCACCCGTTCCCCATTTGACGTCGAGTACCAGTCCCTGAAGACCTGCCGCCAGCTTCTTGGACAGGATCGAGGCCGTGATCAGATCGATGCTCTCCACCGTCGCGGTGACGTCTCGAATGGCGTAAAAACGCTTGTCCGCCGGAGCCAGATTACCGGTCTGGCCGATTACCGCGCAGCCGATATCGCGCACCACTTTCTTGAACAGAAGATTGTCCGGCTGGGTCTGGTAACCCGGAATGCTGTCGAACTTGTCGAGCGTGCCGCCGGTATGCCCCAGTCCCCGGCCGGAGATCATCGGAACGGCCGCGCCACAGGCGGCAAGCGCCGGAGCAAGCATGAGCGAGACATTGTCACCCACACCGCCGGTGGAGTGCTTGTCGAGGATCGGAGCATCGACCTCCATCCAGTCCATCACGTCGCCGCTGTCGCGCATGGCGAGCGTCAACGCCACGCGCTCCTCAACGCTCAAGCCCTTGAAGAAAACGGCCATGGCAAGCGCGGAGACCTGCCCTTCAGTGACTGAACCGTCGGCGAGCCCCTTGACGAAAAAGGCTATTTCTTCCGCGTCGAGCGTGCCCCCGTCGCGTTTCTTGCGAATTAGTTCCTGCGGCAGCATGTTTATCGATCCTTTTTGCGCCGTTAGTAGCCCTGGCCGGTAGCCGCGTCCCTGCCTTCGATCGTTGCGATCAAGGCATCCAGCAGACCGCTGGCACCGAACCGGAAGGTGGAGGCAGACGCCCAATTGTGACCCATGATCCGGTCGGCGAGCGCAAGGTAAGATTCCGCATCCTCACTTGTCCTGATACCGCCGGCAGGCTTGAAGCCGATCACGCGCTCCGCATTGTCGCGACGCGCTTCTTCGATCGCGGTCAACATGATTTCCGCAGCTTCAAGTGTCGCGTTGACGGTAACCTTGCCTGTTGAAGTCTTGATGAAATCGGCGCCCGCTGCGATGGCCACATTGGAGGCAGCGTGGATGAGAAGCGGATCCTTGATCTCACCGGTCTCGAGGATCACCTTCAGGATGGCCGGCTCCGGAACAGCCGCCTTGACCCGAATGATCTGTTCCTCCGCAAACCCCTTCCGGCCGGAAGCGAATGCTTTGTAGGCCATGACAAGGTCGATTTCGTCGGCACCTTCGGCAATTGCTTGCCGGGTCTCGGCAACAACCGCTTCCGTGTCTTCACCGCCCTCGGGGAAATTGACCACGGTCGCAACCTTGACGCCCGTGCCGGTCAGTTCCTTCGCAGCCTGTGCCACAAAACGCGGCCAGACACATACAGCGGCAACAGAGCCATGGTCGGTGACGGTGCGCCCGGTCAGCGCAGTAATGTCGTCCGGTGTGCAGTCGTCGTTCAGGTTGGTCAGATCGACCAGGCCCAAGGCGCGTTTGGCGTTTTCAATCACATCACTCATCAGCCGACCTCCTTCACAAAAGACCGTACCAGTTCTTTCATGCGTTCCATGCCCTTCAGCGCGACAGCTTTGGTTTCGTCATGAGACAGGGCGTGTGTCTGCATGCCTGCGCCGTAGTTGGTGATGATCGACATGGCCGCGACCTTCATGCCAAGGAACCTGGCGATAATAACCTCCGGCACTGTGGACATGCCGACAGCGTCGGCGCCGAGCATCTTGGCCAGGCGGATCTCAGCCGGTGTCTCGAAGGACGGTCCGGAGAACCACATATAGACGCCTTCAGCGATCGGATCGCCGGTTTTGGCGGCCACTTTCTTCATGGCATCGCGCAAGCCTGCATCATAGGCGGCGCTGAGATCCAGAAACCGCTTCTCGTCCTCTTCGCCGATCAGCGGGTTCTTGCCAGACCAGTTGATGTGATCGGAAATCAGCATCGGCGATCCGGGCGCGACTTCCTCTCTCAGGGACCCGGCGGCATTGGTTGCCAACAGAATTTCGCAGCCAAGCTCTTTCAGGGTTTCAACCGGTGTGCGCATTACCGTCGGATCGCCCGACTCATAATAGTGCGCACGCCCGGACAGGATCACGACCGGCACACCTGCCAGCGTCCCGGCGACAAGTTCACTGGAGTGGGACGTCACCGTCGAGACCGGGAATTCGGTCAGGTGACCGTATGGGATGCGAACGGCATCTTCGACCTCTTCAGCCAGGGCGCCCAGCCCGGACCCGAGGATCATGCCAATTTTGTAGGAACCCTGACGGGCAGCACGGACAATGTCCGCGCATTCACGGCCGTAACCACTCATTGAGGGTCAGTCCTTCTTGTCTTTTGTTTGGTCTTCAAGTTCAAATGCGGCAGGCAGCAGCTCCTCCAGTGTGAAGCTCCGCTTGATGCCGTTCAGGTCAGCAACATGTACTACCAGATTGTCGGTGCCGAATTCGGCAAAACGCTGGCGGCAAACACCACATGGCGTGCACAGTGCCGCATCTCCCACCACAACGGCTTCTTCAATTTCGCGGTAGCCGGCCGCGATCATTGCGCTAACCGCACCGCCCTCAGCGCAAACGCTGACCGGATAGGACGCGTTTTCGACATTGCAGCCTGTAAACACCGTCCCGTCCGGAGTGCGAAATGCAGCTCCGACCTGAAATTTCGAGTAAGGCGCGTAGGCCTTTTTGCGCACCGCTTTGGCAGCATCGAAGAGAGCATCCAAGTCGCTCATGAGCGTTCCTTCAGATACGGGATACCGGCGGCTTTCGGCGGAATTGCCTTGCCGATGAACCCGGCCAGCAGGATTACGGTCAGAACGTAAGGCAGCGCCTGGAAGAACTGAACGGGGATCTCGCCGACGCCAGGGAGTTCCTGGCCCTGCATGCGGATCGCAACAGCATCAAGGAAACCGAAGAGCAGGCAGGTGAGCATAGCACTCGCCGGCCGCCACTTGGCGAAGATCAGAGCCGCGAGCGCGATGAAACCCTTACCCGCCGTCATGTTGACACCGAAGCCCGCTCCCTGGGCGATCGAAAGATACGCGCCGGCAAATCCACACAGGATGCCGCAGGCAATCACGGCACGATAGCGCAACCAGGTTACCGAGATGCCCGCCGTATCGACCGCCGCCGGGTTTTCGCCCACGGCACGCAGGCGCAGGCCGAAACGCGTTCGGAAGAGGATCCACCAGGTTAGCGGGACCGCCAGGAAGGCCGCGTAAACCAGGATGTTGTGGCTTGAGAACAGCTCGGCATAAATCGGACCGATGATCGGGATCTCCCGGATCTGCTCGGCAAACGGCCAGACAATGTCCCCAAAGCGGCCTCCTTCCGGCAGTGCGGGCGTCCGGCCACCCTGCCGGAACCAGGTCTGGCCGAGAAGCGCCGTCAGACCGGCGGCCAGGAAATTGATTGCCACGCCGGAAACGATCTGGTTGCCCCTGTTGGAAATCGAGGCAAAGCCGTGCAGCAGCCCGAGCGACACTGATACGGCAATGCCCGCGAGCAGGCCGAGCCAGGCATTGGCGGTGATATAGGCCACGGCCCCCGCGCCGAATGCGGCACCGAGCATCTTTCCTTCCAGACCGATGTCGACAACACCGGAACGCTCCGAATAAAGACCCGCGAGACACGCCAGCAGGAGAGGCGTTGACAGGCGAACGGTGGAATCGAGGATCAGGATAAAATCTTCGAACATGATTACGCCTCCTTCGCCTTAAGGGCCGGTGTGAACAGCCGGATGATTGCGGGTCGGAACATATACTCAAGGGCACCGGCAAAGAGGATCACCAGACCCTGAATGACGATGATCATGTCACGCGTGATATTCGGCATTTCGAAAGAAAGTTCTGCACCACCCTGGTAGAGCATCCCGAACAGGATGGCCGCCAGAATGATGCCGACCGGATGCGCTCGGCCCATGAGCGCAACGGCGATGCCGACAAAGCCATAGCCGGTCACAAAATCGATGAGCAGCCGGTGCTGGGACCCCATGATCTCGTTGATTGCCATCATGCCGGCGAGACCGCCGGAGATCAGCATCGTGATGACAATCGTGCGGACCGGAGAAATGCCTGCATAGACTGCGGCGGTCGCATTTGCGCCGAAGGAGCGGATTTCATAACCGAGCTTGGTTCGCCAGATCAGCAGCCAGACCAGTAGACAGGCCGCCAGCGCAACGAACAGCGACAGGTTGACGGGGGCATAGCCGAAGCCGAAGGAGGGAAACAGATCATTGAGGAACGGCAAACGGCCGCCATCTTCAAATGTGCGCGTTTCCGGCTGCATGGAACCTTCTTCCTTCAACAGCCCGTTGAGCAGGTACACCATCAGCGAGGAGGCGATGAAGTTGAACATGATGGTTGTGATGACCACGTGGCTGCCCCGGGTTGCCTGCAGCCAGGCCGGAATGAACGCCCAGGCAGCGCCCATTGCGGCCGATCCGACAATCGCAAAGGGCAGCGTCAGGTACCAGGGGACGATGCCGTCCAGTGCCAGACACGCCATCGCGACGCCCAGGCCGCCGATATAGGCCTGCCCTTCGCCGCCGATGTTGAACAGTCCGGCGTGAAAGGCGACGGCGACCGCAAGCCCGGTGAAGATAAAGTTTGTTGCGTAAAACAGTGTGAAACCGATGCCTTCACCGTAACCGAGCGATCCCCAGACCAGGATCTGGACGGCCTCGAGCGGATTTTCGCCGATCAGGATCACAACAAGACCGGAGACGAGAAACGCGGCTGCAAGGTTCAGGAAGGGGATCAGACCCAGGTCGACCCAACGCGGCAACTGACCAGCGGTCATTGGACACCTCCTTCAAGTGACTTGCTGTTGGTGTCGACACCCGCCATCAGAAGGCCGAGATCACCTTCCTCGGCATTCGCGCCGCGCTCGCCGACAATCCTGCCGTCGAACATGACCAGCACTCGGTCGGAAAGCGCCCGGATTTCATCGAGTTCCACGGACACAAGCAGGATGCCCTTGCCGGCATCGCGCATCTCCACGAGTCGGCGGTGAATAAATTCGATGGCGCCGATGTCGACGCCCCTTGTCGGTTGACCGACCAGAAGAACTTCCGGGTCCCGCTCGATTTCGCGGGCAAGCACGATTTTCTGCTGATTTCCACCGGAGAAGTTTGCCGTCTTGAGCATGGGGTTCGGCGGCCGGATGTCGTATTTTTCGATTTCATCGACCGCGTTCTTCTTGATAACCGAGAGGTCCATCAGAAGACCCTTCGAATAGGCCGGATCACGATGGTAACCGAGAATGGAATTCTCGTATTCGGTAAAGCTGTTAATTAGTCCCATGCGGTGCCGGTCTTCCGGCACGTGGCCCATGCTCTTGTCGCGCATGTCGGCGGCGTCAAGTGTGCTGGTGCCCAGATCGATGGTTTCACCGTTGATTTTGAGAACACCTGTCGTGGCGCTGCGAATGCCCGCAAGAGTTTCAAGCAGTTCGGACTGCCCATTGCCCGAGACGCCGGCAATGCCGACGATCTCACCGGCCCGGACTTCGAAGGAAACATCCTTGACCACCTGGACGCCACGGCTGTCGGTCACGGTCAGGTTGGAAACCTCCATGACAGGTGCCTGCGGTTCTGCCGGCTTCTTGTCGACCCGCAACAGGACAGAGCGACCGACCATGAGTTCGGCGAGCTGTTCCATGGACGTATGTTCCGTCTCGACCGTCGCGACCATCTCGCCGCGCCGCATGACCGAAACTGTGTCGGTGATCGCCATGATCTCCCGCAGCTTGTGCGTGATCAAAAGAACCGTTTTGCCCTCGTTCTTGAGGACTTCAAGGATCTTGAACAGGTGATCCGCCTCAGCGGGTGTCAAAACGCCCGTCGGCTCGTCCAGAATGAGGATTTCGGCGCTCCGGTAGAGCGCTTTCAGGATTTCCACACGCTGTTGAAGTCCGACTGGTAGATCTTCGATCAGGGCGTCCGGATCGACCCGAAGCTCATACTCGTCTTCCAGCCGCTTCAGCTCCGAGCGCGCCCGGGTGAGGCCTCCGGCAAGCAGCTGGCTGTCTTCTGCGCCCAGAACGACATTTTCCAGAACCGAGAAATTGTCTACCAGCATGAAGTGCTGGTGGACCATGCCGATCCCCATCGCGATCGCTGCCTTGGAATCGGGGATCGTCACCTTCTGGCCGTCAACAAATATGTCGCCTTTATCGGCCTGGTAGAACCCGTAGAGAATCGACATGAGCGTCGACTTGCCGGCACCGTTTTCTCCGATGATCCCGTGAATGGATCCTTTCTTCACGACAAGGTCGATATCCTTGTTGGCGTGAACCGGGCCGAAGCTCTTGTTGATCTTGCGCAGTTCGATTGCCGGTGTTTCGCTCATGCCTTCCCCCAGGCGTGACGGTTTTTCTTTGTCATTTTTGATTGCCCCCTGCCGCAACCGGTTTTTCAATAAGGACACGCGCCTTCGGTAACGACATCATGAACCTTGATGGTGCCATCAGAAATTCGTTCGACAGCCGTATCCGCCGCCGATTTCATCTCGTCCGATATGAGCGAGGCGTTGTTCTCGTCGAGCACCCAGTCCATGCCGCCTTCTGCAAGGCCGAGCACCTGGATGCCTGGCTTGAACGTGCCGTTTGCCGCTGACTGGAAACTGTCATAGACCGCATTGTCGACGCGCTTGCGGATGGAAGTCAGGACCTTGCCGGGATGCAGACCGTTCTGATTGCTGTCGGTTCCGATGCCCAGCACATCAGAATCTGCGGCCGCCTGCAGAACACCGAGGCCGGTTCCACCGGCCGCCTGGATAATTACATCAGCCCCGCGCTGGATCTGCCCGATGGCCAATTCGCCGCCCCGAACCGGGTCAGTGAAGGCGGCGGGGGTGTCCCCGGTCATGTTGAAGAGGACCGTTATGTCCGGATTGACCGCAAGCGCTCCTTGCTTGTAGCCGCACAGGAAACGCCGGATGATCGGAATGTCCATGCCGCCGACAAAACCGATGGTGCCGCTTTCGGTTGCCATGGCCGCCAGGAGACCGGCGATATAGGCACCTTCCTGTTCCTTGAACACGTAGGAGCGCACATTTGGCTGATCGACGACCATGTCGACAATGGCAAAGTCAGTCTCGGGAAATGTGGGCGCCACCTGTCCCAGAGCGTTGGCCTGGTTGAAACCGATGGCAACGATCGGCTCGGCACCACGGCTCGCGTAATTGCGGAGCGCCTGAAGGCTTTGCGAATCCCGGTCCAACTCGAACTCTCTCACGGCCGTTCCGGATTTCTCCGCAAACCGTTTCACGCCGTTATAGGCGCTTTCGTTGAACGAACCGTCGAACTTGCCGCCAACGGAATAGACGATCGCGGGATCGGCAAGAGCAGCCGACGCGGCGAACACGGCAGCGTAGACCGCGGAAAAAACACACGATTTGAAGCGGAACATCCGATCCCCCAGCAGCAGGATTGGGCGGCAGACTGATTTCAGAAGGAGGCCTCCGCACCGGAGTGCGGAGGCCGACAGGAGATTGCCTTAGTTCGGGCAGGACTCGTCGGACATGTAGTCGTGAACGACGATTTCACCGGAGATGATCTTCTGGGAAGCTTCTTCCACGGCTGCCTTCATCTCGTCGTTGACGAGTTCGGCATTGTTATCGTCAAGCGCCCAATCGACGCCGCCTTCCTTGAGACCGAGAACCTCGAAGCCGGACGACCAGTTGTCGTTTTCAGAATCTTCGAATGCCTGGTAGACGGCAATGTCAACGCGCTTCAGCATGGATGTCAGGACGGAGCCCGGGTGCAGGCCGTTCTGGTTGCTGTCCACGCCGATGCCCAGCTTGCCGGCATCTGCGGCCGCCTGGAGCACACCAATGCCCGTGCCGCCGGCTGCGTGATAGACAACGTCAGCACCGCGGTCGAACTGGGATTTGGCAAGCTCACCACCCTTGACCGGATCGTTCCAAGCCGCACCGGTGGTACCGGTCATGTTTTCGAAGATTTCAGCGTCCGGATTGGCCGCAACGACGCCCTGCTTGTAGCCGCAGGCAAACTTGCTGATGAGCGGGATATCCATGCCGCCGACAAAACCGACCTTGCCGGTTTCCGATGCCATCGCAGCCAGCAAGCCGACGATGTAGGAGCCTTCATGCTCCTTGAAGAGGATGGAACGGACGTTCGGCAGATCGACGACCATGTCGACGATGGCAAACTGGGTGTCCGGAAACTCGGCGGCGACTTTTTCAACGGCGTTGGCCTGGGAGAAGCCGATCGCAACGATCGGGTTCATGCCACGCTTTGCAAAGTTACGCAGCGCCTGTTCGCGCTGGCTGTCGTTCTGGATTTCGAAGTCACGATACTCGATGCCGTAGTCCTGCTTGAATTTCTCGGCGCCGGTATATGCGGCTTCGTTAAACGACTTGTCGAAACGGCCACCCAGATCGTAGAGCACGGCCGGCTTGCTGTCAGCGGCTGCGCTCACAACAGTGAAGGCCAATCCGGCAAGCGCCGTGCCGATGGTTAGAAACTTTTTCACGTTTATGTCCTCCGACATGCGGGGGCCCGTCTTCACTGACCGGCCCGTTTCCCCTCGAGACCCAGCCGCCTCATGCGGACTGTGCCAGCTGCAATCCGACCCGGGAACTCAGAGCCCTCGCAAGGGTCTCGTCCGCCACCAGATCGGTAATGACACCGGTGCGCAGCGCAGCAAGCGTGGCATCCACCTTGCTTTCTCCACCCACCAGCGCAATCACGCGGCGCCCGCGCACTTCGTCGAAGTGCAGTCCGACGGCGCAGTCGCCGAGCGGATTGGGAGCCAGTTTTCCTTCTATCGTCAAAAAGCGGCCCATCAAATCACAGACCGCCCCGCAAGACATCAGTTCTTCCTGTTCCTGCTTTGAAATCATGCCACGCTGCACCAGGTGGCCCTCGTTCTCGACCGACCCGAGACCGATCAGAAAGGCGTCGGACTGGCGCGCGCGCGCCATCAGGTCCTGCACGCTGCGCTGCGTCAGGAACATCGCCTTTTCATCAGGACTTTCCGCAAAATATGGAACGGGCAGGTAATATCCGATCCCGCCTGTCCGTTCCTGCATTTTCTGGACGATGTCATACGGGTTTGCGGCCAGCGTGCGGGTGAGCGAGCCGCAGATTGACATGATTTCCAGATCGGACCGCGCCGTTTTCGGCAAGGCTTCGACCGCCGCGGTCATTGTCCGGCCCATGCCGACCCCAAGCCGTGTAACGCTCGTGCCCGTCAAAAGCCCGGTCAGGAATTGCGACGCCGAGACGGCGATTGCTCGCAGCGCACCTTCATCATCTCCGCCACCAAGGTCCGGTGCGATGATGCAATTGGTCAGATTGAAGTGGCGGGAAAGTTCCTTTTCGAGCTGCAGGCATTCCATCGGCCTGCCGTCAACCTGAAACTTCACGTAACCGGCCTTCTGGGCATGGGCAATGAGGCGGTGCACCTTGGCCGGCGACACACCCAGCTGCGAAGCGATCTCACCCTGCGTCCGGCCGCCGACAAACGACAGCCAGGCCGCCCGGATGGCCATATATGATGTCCAATCGTCTTCACGCGCCTGCATTCGCGTCGACACCTTCCCTCGGGCCGGCCAGAAGACGTGCCGCACCCCGCCAACGATACGCGGCTCCGTTAAGGAGCTCATTTCTGCCGACGCCTTCAATTGCAAAATGCGCCGAAAAATTCTTCACTATGTGAGAATTTCTTCAGATCATGACCAGCCTGAGCGCGCCAGTCAACAAAAAAAACTCCCGAATTTTGGGCATTTTGCTGCTTTCCTGGGCAATCGACCCTGAATTCGACAGGTGATCGGCACGGCAAATTTTGCCGCCTGGTGTCAGAAACGTGACTGTGCTGGGCAATTTTTGCCTAGCAATCCGGCAATTAATTCCTATCTGTGGAATATACGCACTCCGTGCACATTTGATTTTGCCAGATAAATTGATTTCGGCTACTTTTGGCATGTAGCTTGCTAAGTAAATTATCAAACTAACCCAAGGCATTCGTATCGCCTTAGTGAAAATCACAAGGATCAAAAAAGACGAGTAACAGAACAACAAAATAAAAATGGGGAGACGTGGCAACAGGCCTGCCAGGCCGAAATTAGGAGAAACCTATGCGTCTCGACATAACGAAAAACTGTGCACTGACAGTTGCAAGACTACTGTCCTTTATCGGAGCGGCCATACTGCTCACCGCCCCCGCCACAGCCCGGGATTACCGTCCTGCGCTGCCTGCCTCTGCGCAATATTCCTACAATCCGGCCAATGAAGTGGACGTTGAACTCGTCCTGGCCGTCGACATTTCCCAATCCATGGATACCGAAGAACAGGAAGTTCAGCGTGCCGGCTATGTTTCGGCCCTGACCTCGCAGGAATTTCTTGATGCGATCCAGGTTGGCCCGATCGGCCGCGTGGCCCTGACCTATATGGAATGGGGCGGTGTCGACGAGCATTTCATCGTTGCGGAATGGATGGTCGTTCAGGATGCGGCTTCCGCATCTCATTTTGCCTCGAAAATCGCAGAAGCTCCCCTTCGGCAGGTTCAACGAACATCGATTGCGTCCGCCTTGCAGAAATCCGTTCAGCTTGTTGAGAACAACCAGTTCATCGGACTGCGCCGGGTGATCGACATTTCCGGTGACGGACCGAACAATCAGGGCGGCTCGGTGACCGAGATGCGCGACCGTATGATTGCCTCGGGTGTGACCATCAACGGCCTTCCGCTGATGATGAAGTCGAACAAGAACACCTGGCAGGCCATGCTCAACCTCGACCACTACTACGAGGATTGCGTTATCGGTGGCCCTGGATCGTTTGCGATACCCGTCAGATCGAAGGAAGGATTCGCAGATGCGATCCGGATGAAGCTTGTATTGGAAATCGCGGGACTGCACCTCAACGACCACCGGCCCGTGATACAGCACGCCTCTGCGCGTGAGCCAGTGCGGTGTAATCTCTTCGACTGATCAAGCCGCGCTTTCTCCTTTTTTCCTGCCGTGTTCCAGACGGGAGCACGGCCTTTTTTGTCTTCAGCGACCCTTTGAACCTTGCTGCAAATGACCCGGTTTTGCCGGTTTCGCCCTTGCCAAGTCACTTCACCCTTTGCGCTTCACACTCTTTGCCGCTAATACCAATCCGCCGCCCGTTGCATCGCAAAGAGGAACTGCAATGTCCGACACACCTACGCTCGCGCTTGTCGCCCATGACGCGAAAAAGGATGCCATGGTCGCGTTCGCTGAGCGTCACCGGGAGAAACTGGCTGCCTTCGATCTTGTCGGCACGGGAACGACCGGAGGACGCGTCAAGGAGGCCTGTCCGGAACTCTCCCTCACCCGGTTGAAAAGCGGCCCGCTCGGCGGCGACCAGCAACTGGGCGCCATGATCGCCGAAGGCAAATTGCAGGGCCTGTTCTTCTTTGTCGACCCGCTGACACCCCTGCCGCACGATGTTGACGTCAAGGCGTTGATGCGCCTGGCGCTCGTCTATGACATCCCAATGGCACTAAACGAATCCACGGCGGATATCCTGCTGCGCTCCGCCCGCTTGCGGGGCCTCAAAACAACGTCCGACACGCCCGAGGTTGGCACGGCTGCATCATGAGTTTCTCCGAGCGATCAAAATCCTTTGCCTATCCCGTTCTTGTTGCCGACATTGGCGGAACCAATGCCCGGTTCGCTCTGGTCGATCACTCCGATGCGCTCACTCGAATGTGCGGCAAAACCGCGACGGCGGACCATCCCGACATTTCTTCCGCGATCCGCGAAGTTGTCTTCCCGGAGGCGGAAACGAAGCCCCGGACCGCCATTATCGCCGTTGCCGGTCCGGTGACAGGCAACGTCATTCCGCTTACCAACGCTGCCTGGGTGATCGAACCGCTGGCGATGATTTCAGAGCTCGGGCTTGAGGAAGTCGTGGTGCTGAACGACTTCGAAGCCCAGGCCCTCGCACTGCCCGGCTACAGCGGCCTTGATGTCGAGCAGATCGGCCGCGGTGCCGTGCGCGCGGAAAGCGCAAAATTCGTCCTGGGCCCGGGCACCGGTCTTGGCGCAGCGGCAATGATCTATGCAGCCGGCACCTGGGTGCCCGTTCCCGGTGAAGGTGGTCATGTCGAACTCGGGCCGGTAACACCGGAGGAAGTCGAGATCTGGCCCCATATCGAGCGTGTCGGAGGCCGCATCGGCGCAGAACAGGTCTTGAGCGGAACTGGCATGCCTCGCCTCGCCCGTGCCGTGACCAATTGGATGAATGTCGAACGGCAATTCGACACGCCGGCGAGCATTACCCATGCAGCGGAAGACAATGACCCTGCAGCGGTCAAGACGCTCGAAGTCTTTGCGCGAAGTCTCGGGCGCGTCGCCGGTGATTTCGCGCTCACCGTTCTTGCGAGAGGCGGTGTCTATCTGACGGGCGGCATCACGCCTAGGATAACCCGCTTTTTGACCGATGGTGGTTTCAGAGCCGCTTTCGAGGCAAAAGCGCCACATCAGACGCTGATGGCAAAGATCCCGACTTTCATAGTACGCCACTCCAATCCGGCGCTTGAAGGTCTGGCCTCTTTTGCGCGCGCGCCCGGAGACTTTGCAGTCGACATGCATGGCCGCCAATGGACAGCAAAGCGCGCCAGCCTACCTGACTGATGCGGCCGGCATGACCGCTTTCCGCACCTTTTCATCTCCGCTTCCCATCGACGGCGTGCTGCCTGACCTTCTCAGGACTCTGGAAAGCAGCACCAGCGCTGTGCTCGTTGCAGAGCCCGGTGCCGGAAAGACCACCCGCGTACCGCTTGCCCTTCTTGATGCCGATTGGCGGCAAGACAGCAAGATCCTTGTTCTCGAACCCCGCCGTCTCGCAGCGCGTGCAGCCGCAAGACGCATGGCCGGCGAACTCGGTGAAAAAACCGGCGAAACGGTGGGTTATCGGGTGCGCATGGAAACGAAAGTCAGTTCCAGGACGCGGATCGAAGTTGTAACGGAGGGGGTTTTCACCCGCCTCATCCTCGACGATCCCGAACTGACCGGCGTTGCGGCAATCCTCTTCGATGAGTTCCACGAACGCTCGCTCGACGGCGACCTCGGGTTGGCGCTCGCGCTGGAGGTGCAGTCGGCGCTGCGCGAAGACCTCCGCCTTCTGCCCATGTCGGCAACGCTGGATGCGGCCTCCGTTTCCAGTCTGCTCGGCAATGCTCCGGTGCTGGAAAGCAAGGGCCGTAGTTTTCCGGTGGAGACAAAATATCTCGGCCGGGAGCCCAAGGACCGGATCGAGCCGCAGGTTGTTCGTGCGATTCAGCAGGCCCTGCGCGAAGAGACGGGATCGCTGCTGGTGTTCCTGCCCGGACAAGGCGAAATCCGCCGCACGGCAGACCTCATCTCCGGCAAACTTCCGGCCCATTGCCAGGTAGCGCCGCTCTACGGCGGCCTCGACGCGAAGGCGCAGGACGCGGCAATCCGGCCGGTAGACAAGGGCACGCGCAAGATCGTTCTCGCCAGCGCAATCGCTCAGACCTCTCTGACCATCGAAGGCGTGCGTGTCGTTATTGATTGCGGACTTGCGCGCGTGCCGAGATATGAACCACAGACGGGCCTGACCCGTCTTGAAACCGTGCGTGTTTCGCGCGCTTCTGCTGACCAGCGCCGGGGCCGCGCAGGACGGACGGAGCCAGGTGTCTGCTACAGGCTTTGGGATGAAGCACAAACCGTGTCCCTTCCCGCTGCCGAAGCGCCGGAAATCCTGGAAGCCGATCTCACCGGCCTTGTCCTTGACCTTGCGGCCTGGGGCACGCTCGATCCGTCTGGCCTGGCCTTTTCCGATCCGCCCCCGCCAGCGGCCTGGAGCGAGGCAAAATCGCTTCTGGCCGACCTTCACGCGCTTGACCCAGCCGGTCATCTGACGCCTCAGGGAAAGGCACTTTCCAGCCTCCCGCTGCACCCCCGTCTTGCCCACATGGTGATCGAGGGCAGCGACCGTGGTCTTGGCGAGACGGCTTCACTGGTCGCGCTCCTTCTGTCAGAGCCGGGCCTTGGCGGACGTGATCCGGACCTGCGCCGCCGCCTTCAAAACCTTCGGAGCGACAAGAGCCAGCGTGCCCGGGACGGCCGTGCCCTTGCATCGCGATGGTTGAAGCTCGCCGGCGGTAATTCTGACGCAATCGACATTGAAAGCGCAGGCCTTCTATTGGCGCTTGCCTATCCGGACCGGGTCGCCCAGGCGCGCGGTCAGACCGGCCGGTTCCGGCTTGCCAATGGAAGAGGCGCTGAACTGGAGCGCGAGCACGGTTTGGCAGCTGAGCCTTTTCTCACGGTCGCGGACATCCAGGGCAAGGCCGCAAGCGGCCGCATTCAGCTCTGCGCACCGATTTCCCGGACGGAAATCGAAGACCTGTTTGCCGATGATATTATCGAAGAGGACCAGGTGCAGCTTACCGGTGACGGCGCTCTCAAGGCCCGCCGCGTAACCCGCTACAAAGCGGTTGAGCTGCAGTCGGCGACCATCAGGTCCGCAGACCCGGCTGCCGTCGAAAAAGCTCTTGTTGGCGAAATCAGGCGGCGCGGCGTTTCGCGATTGCCCTGGAGCAAGGACCAGCAACGGCTGCGAAAGCGGATTGCCTATGTCCGGGAGAACGGCGGAAGCGATCTGCCCGACCTGTCGGATCAAACTCTGACCGACACGCTGGACACCTGGCTGCAGCCCTACCTGTCGGGCCTGACAAGCCTGGACAAGATCGATGCCGCCTTGCTCGGCAATGCGCTTTCCGGCCTCCTGCCTTACGACGCTTCAGCCAGGCTTGACGAGCTCGCCCCCTCCCACTTCACCGCCCCTACGGGCAGCAAGGTGCCGATTGACTATGGCGCCGCCGCCGGGCCGACGCTTTCCATCCGCGTGCAGGAGCTTTTCGGACTGAAGGATCACCCAAGTGTCTGCGGCGGCAGGCTGCCGCTGATCCTGGAACTGCTCTCCCCCGCACAGCGCCCAATCCAGATCACGAAGGACCTGCCTGGTTTCTGGGCGGGGTCGTGGTCGGATGTCAAAGCAGATATGAAAGGCCGTTACCCGAAACACCCCTGGCCGGACGACCCGACGGAGGCCGAGGCAACCCGGCGGGCGAAGCCGCGCGGGACGTGACATGCGTTCCTGCCTTCTCCTCCACCGACGCCGGTTTCGATTGATCGTTGGTCTTTCTCGTGGTTTGATTCAGCCACTTGGCTGAACCATCGAGGAAGCCAGTGCATGCGGACAACGCTCTTTTTGTTGTTGTTTTTCTGGTCGACACCCTTCGCTGCAAGCAATACCGATCTTGTCAGTGAGGCGGAAGCTCGTGCAATCGCAGCAGAAATACTTCTCCGGATTGAACCTTTTCACAACGAGATCATGGGGCTGCGCAACGAAGAGACGAACTTCGAGACGAACGATCGCGTTGCGGCCATGCTGGACGCGATCGCCGAAATCAGAGTGCCCTATCAAAAGGCCTTTCGGCGAGACATGCAAAACGGTGCGGCGAAGTTTGAGGCCGAGGAAAATGCGTCCCAGCTGTCCAAGGTCCGGATGTGTTTTGAGGTTGTAAAGGCGCTTGCGCGATTTGCGATCAAGAGTACGGAACCAAAAATCGGAGACCAGATCTCAAGCGGCATCCCAAGATATTATCTGGAATTTTTGAGCACCCGGCTTGAGTGCAGGCACCAACTCGGCGTGGACCTGCCCGATCGCTTGAAGTCTCCAAGGGACGTCTATCGCGCGTATCTCGACTTGATGGAGCAATCCCTGCTCGAAATGAGCGAGATTGATGATCCTGACTTCCTGGAGGATTCAAAGGCGGACAGCGACAAGTGGGCTGATTTTCGGGAGCGCTTCATCTGGCGGCTCTATGCGGAACACCAATGGGAACTCTACAAACTCTACTCGATCACCTCTTCTTCCGGCCCCTTTTCGGAACAATTTGAAGAGACCATTCAGAAGCTCTGGCCGTGCCAGACACTCCATGGTTCCTACCGGCAACTGGTCGACAAATATGCCATCGCACTTGTTTTCGGGAACGAGACGTTGCTCAACCAACGTAATCTGTCGCGGCTGACGGCAAAATTCACTGAATGTGACGCTGCCCTGACGGACCGGTAGTCCCGCTGACACGCTTTCACCGTTGTCTCTTTGACCCTGTGGGTGTGAGTCCACACGTTTCAAAAGCAATCGTCGTCATCCCAGCCAAGCGCAGCGCGAGCCGGGACCGGGGCGCCCGGAAACTTGATTTCCTATCGAGAGCCTCTCCGATCCCGGATCTCCGCTTCGCTGCGTCCGGGATGACGATGGAGAGTTGTTGTGCAAGGGGCGATGCGAAAGTTCCCTCTCCCGGTGGGAGAGGGTTAGCGTGAGGGATCAAACGTTTGCATTTCGCACTTTGGTGTGTCCCCTCACCCGGCGCATTCGCGCCGACCTCTCCCAATAGGAGAGGTAACTGACGCCCAGCGACCAAGCGGCTGTTCAGCCCCAGTCAGAAATCACTCAATCATCCGACGCTGCAACGAGGCTGGCATTGCCGCCGGCGGCGGCGGTGTTGATCGAGACAACCTGTTCCAGAGCGAAGCGGGTCAGGTAGATCGGGCCACCGGCCTTGGGACCGGTACCGGAGAGGCCCGAGCCGCCAAAGGGCTGCGTGCCGACAACCGCACCAATCGTGTTTCGGTTGACATAAACGTTGCCGACGGAAAGCCGGTCGACGACCTTTGTCACCGTTGCATCGATCCGGCTGTGGACGCCGAGCGTCAGGCCGTAACCGGTAGACGCGATCTGATTCAGAACGGCGTCGATGTCGCTGGCCTTGTAGCGCACAACATGCAGCACCGGCCCGAAGACTTCGCGGGTCAGCGCTTCGGCCTTGTCCAGTTCGATGATATGCGGCGCGACCCAGGACCCGTTCGCCAGGGCGCCTGACGGCGTCTTTCCGGCAAAACGCAGGGTCTGGCTCTCCTTCATGTCGTCGACATGCGCCATGATATTGTCGCGTGCCTCATCATCGATCACCGGCCCGATATCGGTTGAGGGCTGACGCGGATCGCCGAGGCTCAGTTCCTGTGCCGCCCCCTGCAGCATATCCAGCAGCGTGTCGGCAACATCGTCCTGCACATAAAGCAAACGCAGCGCGGAGCAGCGCTGGCCGGCGGACCGGAAGGCCGACATCATGACATCATCGCAGACCTGTTCCGGAAGCGCGGTCGCATCGACCAGCATGGCGTTGATGCCGCCAGTCTCGGCAATGAGCGGCACGATCGGACCGCGCTTGGCGGCCAGTGTTCCATTGATCGCCCAGGCGGTCTCCGTCGACCCCGTGAAGGCCACGCCGGCAACGTCTTTGTGGGCCGTGAGCGCAGCTCCGATATCGCCTTCACCCGGCACCAGGAAAAATGCATCCTCCGGAATGCCCGCCTTGTACATAAGTTTGGCGACTTCATAGGCGATCAGTGGCGTTTGTTCCGCCGGTTTTGCAACGACAGCGTTGCCCCCGAGAAGAGCCGCGCTGATCTGCCCGAGGAAGATTGCCAGCGGGAAGTTCCAGGGCGAGATGCAGACGAAAACGCCGCGGCCACGATAGCGGTACCTGTTTTCCTCGCCTGTCGGTCCCGGCATCAGGCGGCCTTCGCCGAACAGCGTGCGGGCTTCGACGGCATAATAGCGGCAGAAGTCGACCGCCTCACGGATTTCCGCGATCCCGTCAGGCAGGCATTTGCCGGCTTCCATGGACAGGATCATCATCAGCCGGTCACGGTTTTCCTCCAGAAGGTCCGCGAGCTTTTCGAGGGCCGTAGCGCGCTCGTTAACCGGCTTGCGGGACCATGCCTCAAACCCCTTCCTGGCCATCTCAATGGCCTTTTGTGCCGTTTCGACATCCGCGAACCGGACCGTGCCGACTTTTGTTGTCCCATCCATCGGCGCAAAGACCGGATGAGGTTCACCCGCCGCCACAAGTCCGGTTCCGAGCGGACCGGCTTGCGTGAACGGAGCCACCGTCTTGGCCATTCCGTCCACGAGCGCGGTGCGCTCTTCAGCGAAGCCGAATTCGATGCCTTCCGCGTTTTTGCGGCTCTCGCCATAAAGATCGATCGGCAGCGGGATCGAGCGATTGACGGCGTGGTGGCCGTTATCAAGGATTTCAGCGGGCCGCTTCAACATGGTGTCTATGGAGACGGAGGCGTCGCCGACAATCGTCACGAAGGACGAGTTGGCGCCGTTTTCCAGAAGGCGGCGGACCAAGTACGCCAGAAGATCCTTGTAGCCGCCGACCGGCGCGTAGATCCGGCACGGAAACCCGTCCCGCTCGCAAACGGATTTATAAAGGCTCTCGCCCATGCCATGGAGGCGCTGGAACTCATAGCCCTCGGCAGATCCGCCGGCCAGCTCGATGATCTGGGCGACTGTCAGGGCGTTGTGCGTGGCGAATTGCGGATAAAGCACGTCCCGCGCCGCGAGCATGCGCTTTGCGCAGCACAGATACGACAGATCGGTTGCAGCCTTGCGCGTGAAGACCGGATACCCGTCCGCCCCTTCTTCCTGTGCGTGTTTGATCTCCGTGTCCCAGTAAGCGCCCTTGACGAGCCGGACCATCAGCTTGCGGTTGGTCTTGCGGGCAGCGTTTACCAGCCAGTCGATCACTTCAACGCCGCGTTTCTGATAGGCCTGCACGGCCAGTCCGAACCCGTCCCAGCCGTCGGTGACAGGATCGGCCAGAAGGGCTGCGATCACATCGAGCGAAATTTCGAGCCGGTCGGCTTCTTCCGCATCGACCGTGAAATTGAGGTTCCGGTCCTTCGCCATTTGCACCAGCTGGCGCAATTTCGGCAGCAGTTCGTCGCGGACACGCTCACCGTTGACGGCTTCATAACGCGGGTGAAGCGCGGAGAGCTTGACCGAAATACCGGGGCGGTTGGGCAGCGCCTCATCGCCCGCAGACTTGCCGATGGCTTCGATTGCATTGGCATAAGACTGGAAATAGCGCTCCGCATCCCTGGCGGTACGGGCGCCTTCACCGAGCATGTCATAGGAATATCTGTAGCCCTTGGCTTCCTGCGTCTTGGCTCTCTCAAGCGCCTTTTGGATCGTCTCTCCAAGGACGAACTGATGTCCGAGCAAGGTCATGGCCTTGCGGGTCGCAACACGAACCGTCGGCATGCCCATGCGTTTTACCAGACTGGACAAGATGCTCTGAGGCGTGTCGCCTGGATGGAGCAGCCGGGAGGTGACGCCCAGCGCCCAGGAAGATGCGGAGACGAGCCAGGTGTCTGATTTGTGACCGGACGGATCGTCGAACCGTGCAGCAGCCAGCTTGTCTTCGATCAGCTTGTCGGCGGTGCTTGCGTCCGGAACGCGCAACAAGGCCTCGGCGAGCACCATCATGGCAAGGCCCTCGCGGGTCGTCAGGCCGAACTCACGCATGAAGTCCTCGACGCCACCGAGACCGACCTGCACACCGCGCATGTCCTCGATATAGCCACGAGCGCGCTGGTCGATCAGTTTCTCGACAACCGGGTCGCCAACCGCCTCCTTCAACAGGGTTTCGACCAGCTTTTTCTCGTCAGGCGAATACGCCGCGCGAAACGGGTTCAGTTCGGTGTCTTTCACCGTCATCAAGGCAGCAGCGGTTGCGGTCATGCGCACCTCCCAATATGGCCTGCCAGGCCGAAACTATACATTTCTCTAAAATAGACGATTTTGAAGGATATTTTTCCCTATTTTTTGATCATTTTTCAGTGTATTTCTTTGAATCAAAGCCAAATAAAGCGAAAATCTCCATGCTAAATGCAACCGACCGGCGAATTCTCAAGGTGCTCCAGGAAGACGGCAGGATCACCAATACGGAGCTGTCCGAGCGCGTTCGGCTGTCTCCGACCGCAACCGCCGAGCGCATGAAACGCCTCATTCGTGAAGGTTACATCGAGGGCTTCTCGGCAACACTCGATCCGAAGAAGGTCGAGCGGGGTCTGCTTGTCTTCGTTGAAATCCGGCTGGAAAGGACGTCGCCGGAAATCTTTGATGCCTTCAAGCTGGCAGTCGAACGCGCAACCGATATCCTGGAATGTCATATGGTGGCCGGTGGTTTCGACTACCTGATGAAAAGCCGGGTCAAGGATATGGAAGCCTACCGGACGTTCCTCTCCGACGTGGTGCTTGCCCTTCCCGGTGTCCGCGAGACCCACACATATGCCGTCATGGAGGAAATCAAGGACACACACGTTTTGCCGGTTTAAAATGACGGGGGCTAAAAAAGTCGGCGGGTGCCTTGCGCAAAAGGTATTCACAAAGCCTTGTCTTGACCGTGTCGCACTGCTTGCGCGAGGGAACGGCACCACTCATCGCGCATGAACCAGGGGATTTTGATGAATCGACTGCTCGCTGCCTTCGTCGGCCTTACCGGAATGATTGCCGCACCCTTTGCGGCGACCGCACAGGAACAGGATTGGCAATCGGTCCTTGAGGACGCGAAAGGGCAGACCGTCTACTTCCATGCCTGGGGCGGCGAACCACGCATCAATGCCTACATCCAGTGGGCAGCCCGGGAAGTCGAGCGCGACTTTGGCGTTCGTGTGGTGCATGTGAAAGTCAGCGACACGGCAAGCGTTGTTTCCCAGGTTCTGGCTGAAAAGTCGATCGGCAAGGAAAGTGGCGGGGCCGTCGATCTCATCTGGATCAACGGAGAAAATTTCGCCTCCATGAAAGAAAACGGTCTGCTTGCCGAACCAGGCTGGGCCGAAACGCTTCCCAATTGGCAATATGTGGACGTTGAGAACAAGCCGACGGTCATTGTCGATTTCACGGTACCGACCGATGGCCAGGAAAGCCCCTGGGGCATGGCGAAGCTTGTTTTCATGTATGACAGCGCGAGACTGGAAACGCCGCCGTCAGATCTTTCTGGTCTTCTGGAATATGCCCGCAACAATCCGGGCCGGTTCTCCTATCCGCAGCCGCCGAACTTTTACGGCACGACATTCCTTAAGCAGGCGCTTGCCGATACGGTCGCTGACCGGGACGTTCTGTCCAGGCCTGTCGACAGTGCGACATTCGATGAAACCGTCGCTCCCCTGTTCGAGTTTCTGGATGAACTCCATCCGCATCTTTGGCGCCAGGGCAAAACCTTTCCGAAAAACGCCGCTGACATGCGCCGGCTTTTGGCGGACAGCGAGCTGGATATCGCCTTTTCCTTCAATCCGGGCGACGCATCCGGTGCGATTGCCAATGGTGAACTGCCCGAAACCGTGCGCACATTCGTGTTTGAAGACGGTACGATCGGCAACACCCACTTCGTGGCAATTCCATTCAACAGTTCGGCACAACCCGGTGCGCAGGTCTTTGCAAACTTCCTCCTGAGCCCGATGGCCCAGACCCGCAAACAGGAACCGGAAATCTGGGGCGATCCGACGGTACTGAACGTGGCAGCCCTGCCCGCCAACGAGAAGGCGCTTTTCGACACGATGGACCTTGGACCGGCGACCCTTTTGCCAGAAGAGCTCGGTCCCGTTCTGCCCGAGCCGCACCCAAGCTGGGTCAGCGCGCTGGAAGAGGCCTGGCTGGAACGATACGGCGCCGGGAGCGAGTGAGGCTCCATTGCCGAAGGCGACCGGCGGTCCGGACATACCGACAATTCTTGTTGTGAGCCTGCTGGCAGGGCCTGTCTGTGCTGGACTCGCCGGCACGGTCTTGCCCGCCTTCGGCTACCTGCCCGTCCTTGGCTACCATACATTTTCGCTGGCACCCTTCTGGGAGCTTTTCAGGATGCCGGGTCTGTTGACCTCCGTTCTGTTGAGTTTTGGCACCGGCCTCGCGGCCTCACTCCTGTCGCTGGCAATCGTGCTCCTGTTCACTGCCGCATGGTCCGGGACGCGAACCTTTCACCGCCTGACCCGTTTCCTGTCGCCGCTCCTGTCGGTCCCGCATGCTGCAGCTGCGATCGGGCTGGCCTTTCTGATTGCGCCATCGGGATTTCTCGCGCGCCTGGTTTCTCCCTGGGTAACAGGGTGGACGCGGCCGCCAGACCTTCTGATCCTGAACGATCCAGCCGGGTATGCGATGACGCTCGGCCTTGTGGCCAAGGAAGTACCGTTTCTTTTCCTCATGACCCTTGCCGCGCTCAACAGGCCGCACATCCGGGACTATTACAAGGCAGGCGCCAGTCTCGGATACGGCCGGATGAGCACGTTCATCAAACTCATCCTGCCGCAGATCTATCCCCTGATCCGGCTGCCAATGCTCGCCGTGATCGCCTATTCAACGTCGGTCGTCGATGTTGCCCAGATCCTTGGGCCGACAACGCCAGCACCCTTGGCGCCGCGCCTTGTTTCCTGGATGAACGATCCGGACCTGGCCAAACGGTTGATGGCGTCCGCGGGCGCTCTTCTGCAGCTTGCGGTCAGCGCAGGTGCACTCCTCACCTATCTCGGCCTAGAGCGCCTTGTCACCTTGTGGCTGACGTCTCGGTTTGAAAGCGGACACCGGCGAAGGGGCGATGCATTGGGCCGGCAGGCCGCTCTGGTTCCGATGCTGCTGGTCATCGCGATCATGACAGCCTCCCTGGCGCTGTTGGGGCTCTGGTCCGCCGCCAGATCCTGGTGGTTTCCAGCCGCCTTGCCACAGCGGTGGGGCATTGAACGCATGTTCGATGCCTTCGGCATGGGCGGACCTGCCCTTTTTGCAACACTTGCGATCGCCGCCGCTGCAGCCGGTATTGCGACGGCCTTGGCGCTCTGGCTTCTGGAGGCGCGCGGTCATCGCAAAGTGCCCCTGCGTGGCAGGCTGAACACGCTCATTTTTCTACCCCTCCTCCTGCCTCAAATCAGTTTTCTGTTTGGACTGCAGATGCTTTTCCTTCTCGGTGGCTTGAGCGGAAGTTTCGAAGCTGTTCTTCTTGCCCATCTGATCTTTGTTTTTCCCTATGCCTTCCTCGCCTTGAGCGATCCCTGGAACCGGCTCGATCCGCGCTATGCCAAGGCCGCAGCATCCATAGGCGCTTCCAGGGCGCGCATTTTCTGGCAAATCCAGCTTCCCCTGTTGTTGCGTCCTGTTCTTGTGACCGCTGCGGTAGCCGCGGCAGTTTCAGTTGGCCAATACCTGCCGACCCTTATGATCGGCGCAGGCCGCATCGTCACGGTAACGACGGAGAGCGTCGCACTGGCAAGCGGAGGAAATCGTCAGGTCGCCGCTCTATATGCCCTGTTGCAGTTGATCATTCCCCTCGTCGGGTTCAGTCTCGCTGCGCTCGCGCCTTCCATCGTTTTCAGGCATCGTGCCGCCATGCGGCTGGAAAGGTAATTTGAATGACAGGGTCAGGTGACAGCTCCGGTCTTCGGTTGAAGAATGTCGGCATCCGCCTGAACGGGCAGCCGCTTCTGGAGATCGATTGCCATATCCTGCCGGGGACGATCCTGACGATCATGGGCGAAAGCGGTAGCGGCAAATCCAGCTTGCTGGACTTTATCGCAGGTTTCCTGAGGCCAGATTTTCAGTCCGAGGGAAATGTGTTCTTGAACGGTGAGGACCTGACTTTTTTGCCCGCCCAGGAACGCCACATCGGGTTGATGTTTCAGGCACCGCTTCTGTTTCCACACATGTCGGTCCTTCAAAACCTTTTGTTTGCGATTCCGCCAAAGATCAGGGCACGCGCGGAACGCCGGCAACTCGCGCAACAGGCCCTTGAAGATGTCGGACTGGCCGGCTTTGGAGCACGCGATCCGGCAACCCTTTCCGGCGGACAGCAAACCCGCGTTGCCCTGATGCGGACACTGCTTGCCGAACCGAGAGCGCTTTTGCTGGATGAACCATTCTCCAGCCTCGACCAGACCCGCAGGGCGGACGTGCGCGACCTGGTGTTTCGTCTCGCCCGGGCGAACGACCTGCCGGTGCTGCTTGTCACGCACGACGAGGAAGACGCACGGTCAGCCGGCGGCATGGTTCATTTTTTGGATGGCACGACAAACGAAAACGGCTGCCCCGAAACGAGGCAGCCGCAGATAGCTGTATCTGAACGGTAAAACCTATTCAGCCTGGTCGGCCGACTTAGCCTGCAGCAGCGAATAGTTGTCGATGCCGATCTGCTCGATCAGACCGAGCTGGGTTTCCAGGAAATCGATATGGCTTTCTTCGTCGCTCAGCAGCTTTTCGAAAAGCGCCATAGAGACATAGTCCCCGAGATCACGGCAGATCTCGCGCGCTTCGTGGTAGAGTGCGCGGGCGACGTATTCTGCAGCGAGGTCCCCTTCCAGGCATTCCTTGACATTCTGGCCGATCCGAAGCGGATCAAGGGTCTGCAAGTTGGGAAGGCCTTCCAGAAAAATGATCCGGTCCATCAGCTCCTGGGCGTGCTGACGCTCTTCGTCGGCTTCTTCCAGTTCCTTGTCCGCAAGCTTGCCGAAACCCCAATCAGTAAGCAGCCGCGCATGCACCCAGTACTGGTTCACCGCCGTGAGCTCGTGCCGCAGAGCCTTGTTCAGATAATCGATGACTTGCGCTTCGCCCTTCATGAGACCCTCTCCAAACTATTGCCCTGCTGCCCGCTTGAGTGGCGCCGGCGCAGCCTGACTTTCCCTCGCCTCTTCAGACCCCTTTTCGTGAATGATGTCAATAACGGAGGGAAAACAACTGCCGCATCTCGGCCGGCACCCCAGGTGGCGGAACACGGCCCCCGGCGTCGGCACCTTGCCGTTGGGATCTGCACGCATTTCTTCAGCGGCTTCGCGAAGCTGCTTTTCAGAAAGAACATTACAGGAGCAGATGATCATTGTAGGGTTCGCACAGGATCCGATTTCCCGGACATATTGGCACTAGGGGTTTAATGCGCAATAACGAAACCCCACTATAAGAGTCAACTTTTTCTGAATCTCGCGAACCGGCAAGGACCTGAAATGAGCGGCATGGACGCCTCCGATACCCGTCCGACACTCGTGCTGACCGGCGCAAGCCGCGGCATTGGACATGCGACCGTCAAGCGTTTTTCAGCCGAAAACTGGCGCGTGATCACCTGTTCCCGCCAGGCGTTTTCGGACAAATGCCCCTGGCCCATGGGTCCGGAGGATCACATACAGGTCGATCTGTCAGACCCTGAAAACCTCGGCTTCGCTGTCCAGGAAATTCGCAAGCGGCTTGAGGCGAACGGCTCACGCCTGAACGCACTGGTCAACAATGCCGGCATCAGTCCCAAGGGCGCTGAAGGTGAACGCCTGAATTCCCTGACCACGGCCATGCACGAATGGCGAACCGTGTTTCAGGTCAATTTCTTTGCCCCGATCTTGCTGGGACGAGGCCTCTTTGAAGAACTCAACATTGCAAAAGGCTCCGTCGTGAACGTGACTTCCATCGCAGGAATGCGCGTGCACCCGTTCGCAGGAACCGCTTATGCAACGTCCAAGGCAGCGCTGGCAGCGCTCACGCGCGAGATGGCGGCGGACTTCGGACCGCATGGAATAAGAGTAAATGCCATCGCGCCCGGTGAAATCGACACCTCAATTCTGTCGCCGGGAACCGAAAAGATGATTGACGACATTCCGTTGCGGCGCCTCGGTCTTCCCAACGAAGTCGCAGACACAATCTACTATCTGTGTTCTGAGAACTCGTCTTACGTGACCGGATCAGAGATTCACATCAACGGCGGACAACACGTTTGATCCGGCAACCTCAATTGTCAGTTGTGAAGAACAAGACTTAAATCGAGACCATCAGTATTTTGTCCGGATAATTGACAATATCCGGACATATTCAACTTGTCGAAATGCGACAACAATTTACCTAAAATTCATCGCTCCCGCCAATACTGCGCTCAGGGAATTGCTGTTGTTGCAGCTATGCGGGGATCTTATGAAACGAATTCTGAAAACCTTGATCGACCTGAAGTTCGGCTTCAAGGTCGGTGGCGGATTTTTTGCAGTGCTGCTGTTGACTGCAGCCGTGGGTGCCGTCGGCTTCTTTGCGATCCAGAACCTTTCCTCCAGCTTCGTTGTCGCTGATCATGCAGCGCAGGTCGCGGGCCAGGTCCAGGCCACGTCTCTGAAGCGCGAAGATTATCTGAAGAACCCAACGGCCGAGCTGAGCACGGCGGTTCATCAGGAGATCGCAAAAATCGACGCGGCCCTGGAGGAGCTCGAGCACGAGGTCACCGGCGATCCGAGCGCAGAAACGCAGGTGCAGGGGGCAAAGGACGCAGTCGCCAAATTTGCGGCAACGTTCGAACAGGTGGTTGCTCAGAAGGACCAGCAAGCAGAACGTCTCGCGACACTGCAGGACAGCACGTCTGATCTCGGAAAGCTTGCGTTCAACATCACCGATGCAGTGGTCACCGAAGAAAAACGCGTCAGTGCCGAGGCCTTTTCGGCTGACAGCCGGCTCGATAACGCTCTGCAGATCCAACGCGGTGTTTTCGAACTCAAGGACAACGTCATCCAGATCCAGCTCATGTATCTGGAAGGCAGCGGCAATCTCCAGGGCGAGGCATTGGAGAACTCAATTCACATCGCCCGTGGCGTTGTCTCTTCCGCCAAACAGATCCGCTACAAACAGATCAAGGGTATGCCGTCCAAGACGCTTACTCAGCTTGACGTACAAGCGAACAACCTCCTCGACGCAGTCGAAAACCTAACCAAGGATCTCGGTTTCTCCGAAGCCTACGAAGCCCGGCTTGCGGTCGGCGAAGGCATTGCCGGCATGAACAGCCAGACGGTCGAAGTGCTGAAGCAGGTTGCCCCTGTCGTCGACCAGGCAAAATCCGACGCGCTGTCGGCTTCGACCCGGCTGGCGACAATCCGTGCAATTTCCGACAAGGCGAAATCGTTGAGCCAGAAAGCTGAGTCGACACGGGCGGAACTGCTCTATCTGTTTGGCTCTTTCGGGGCAGAAGATACGGTTCCCGTCAAAGAACAGATCGCGGCGCTCGCGAAGCTGGAAGAAGACCTTGTGAAATACGCAAAGGTTCTTCCGACGGCGGCTGAAGCAATCGAGTCGATCCCGGTCTCCATTGCGATGCTCGACAGGTCCTTCAAGGATATGCTGCTCGCAAAGGATGAACTGACACTCAAACTTCAACAACTGGATGATCTGACCAGAACGGTCAGCGGCGACATTGCAGCAATCTCGAACGCTCAGTCGCAGGCTGCGAACTCTGCCGCGAGCGCGGCGGAAATGCAGATCATCATGACAATCCTGCTCGCAATCCTGGGCGGCGTCGGTCTTGCTTTCGTGCTGAACATGGCGATCACACGTCCGATCCAGACGATCACCAACGTCATGGGCCGTCTCGCGGACGGTGACAATGAAGTGGATATTCCGGGCCTCGATCGCGGCGACGAGATCGGCCACATGAGCCGCACGGTTCAGGTTTTCCGCGACAACGCAATCGAACGCGCCAATCTTCAGGCGCAATCGACACAGGAAGAAGCTGCGCGACAAGAACGCCAGCAACGGGTCGACGATCTTATCAACGGCTTCCGCGCGACCGCCGAGGACGCGCTCGGTTCCGTCGGCACGACAGCCGATGGACTCGACAACACAGCTCGGGCACTGACCGAGATCGCCCGCGACAGCGCCGGATATGCCAGCGAGACACAATCCTCGTCGAACGAAACAACAAACAACGTTCAGACCGTCGCAAGCGCTGCCGAGGAATTGGCCGCCTCGATTGGCGAGATTTCGCGGCAGGTCGCTCAAACCACCGAGATCGTGGACCGGGCGACAACGGGAACGCGCGTGACCAACGAAAAGGTCGAGGGTCTTGCAGAGGCCGCGACGAAAATCGGCGAGGTCGTAACGCTGATCCAGGCAATTGCCGAACAGACAAATCTTCTGGCGCTCAACGCGACCATCGAAGCGGCCCGTGCCGGCGAGGCTGGCAAAGGCTTCGCGGTTGTTGCAGCCGAAGTCAAGGAACTGGCGACACAAACCTCAAGAGCGACTGAGGAAATCAGCTCCCAGATCACTGAAATCCAGAATGCCACCAAGGAGTCGGTCGTTGCTATCGGTGAGATCACCGAGACGATGAACGAGGTCAACAGCTACACGACCGCGATTGCATCGGCGGTCGAGCAGCAAGGCGCGGCGACGGCAGAGATTTCGCAGAACGTCCAGCGTGCGGCAGAAGGCACCGGAGCGGTCTCCTCCTCCATGAGCCAGCTGTCCCAGGCCGTCGACCAGACCTCGTCTTCCGCGGACATGGTTCTTTCGGCTTCCGGTGAACTCACGGAAAAGACCGACCAGTTGAAACGGGAAGTCGAGCACTTCCTGTCGGAAGTCGCCGCAGCCTGAGTCAATTGACAAAGACGCCAAGAGGGTGGGAGTGCCAGGCACTCCCGCCCTTTTCCATGCTGCCGGTGCCGAAACCGTTGACCTGCGCGTGCGGGCGGACTAAGGCGGAGCAACAACCGCACCACCCAAGATCGAGAGACTATCGTGGCGGACACGTCGAACGCGCCCAGTTTTGCCCCTTTCGGACAACCGCCAAGTCAATCCTGGCCCGTCATTCTGGAGACGAAGGGCTGGAAGGACTACCGTCTTTTGGACATGGGCCGCGGCGAGAAGCTTGAACGCTACGGACGCTTCACGATCGTGCGGCCGGAACCGCAGGCGATGGGTGTGCGAAACCTCAAGGAAGGCGTCTGGAACCGTGCGGACGCCGTCTTTTCCGGTGATACGGAAGAAGAAGGGGCAGGACGCTGGAAATTTGCCGGCAATGTCCCGGAAACATGGCCGATGTCCTATGGCCCGGTGCGCTACAATGGCCGGTTCATGTCGTTTCGCCACGTGGGCGTTTTTCCGGAACAGGCTGCACATTGGGAGTGGGTCAACGGCAAAGTCCGGGCCGAAAAGGAACGTGCACCCGACAAGCCGCTGAAAATCCTCAATCTGTTCGGATACACCGGATTGGCATCCCTGCTTCCAGCAACGGAGGGCGCCCAGGTAACGCATGTCGACGCGTCCAAGAAGGCGATCGGCTACGCCCGCGAAAACCAGGCCCTGTCAGACCTGGAAGACCTGCCTATTCGCTGGATTTGCGAAGACGCCTCAAAATTCGTCGCCCGGGAAGTGCGGCGCGGCAACACATATGATGGCATCATCCTCGACCCACCGAAATACGGACGCGGACCCAAAGGTGAGGTCTGGGACCTCTACACAAGTCTGCCTGGAATGCTCGATGATCTCCGGCAGTTGCTGACCAAAGAGTCCCTTTTCATGATCCTGACGGCCTATGCGATCCGTTCCAGCTTCGTGTCTATCCACGAACTCATGGCTGAGACGCTCGCCGAACAGGGCGGACTTCTGGAGTCGGGCGAACTGGTGATCCGCGAGGAAAACGGCGAACGCGCCCTGTCGACGTCGCTGTTTTCCCGTTGGAGCAGCCGGTAGCCTGGGTCCGTACCCCTAGGGTACGGACCCATAAATGAAGTCAATTTGGTTAGGATCGTTTTGACCGGCGGCAAGGAGCGAAAGCGCAGGAAATGTGGTTCATTTTCAAGCCTTTCGCGACGAAGCAGATGGCCAAAACGGTCAAATCCGAAGGACGGCAAAATGGCTTCACCTCGCAGCGTCAACGCGCTTGACCGGGCATAAAGCCCGCTCTTCACACGCTTCCTTGCGTGATTTCGCCATTTATGCCGCCAAATCGGCTTCATTTATGAGTCCGTACCCTAGTCCTCATTCGGCTGCAATTGCAGGCTGGAAGTTGTCGTTCGACCGAGGCGCCTTCGCCTCAGCTTGCGTCTTAAGCGCTGCGGCCTCCGACGCGCTCGCCTGTGTGGGTTTGCGCCGTCGTGCATAGACAAGCGCGAACATGGGTGGCGCGAAATAGAACGAGATCACCGTCGACAGCAACACGCCCCCGGCAATCGACATGGCAAAGGGAGGCCAGAAACCGCCACCGCCGACAATCAGCGGCAAAAAGCCTCCGAAGGTGGTCAGCGTTGTTGAAACGATATGACGGCTCGACCCCATGACAACGTCAACCATTGCAGTCCGGTCTCCGTTTACCGCGGCTTCGTTTTGTTGCATCCCAGTCAGAATGATGATGGCGGCGTTTATCGACACCCCAATGGAACCGATCACACCGATGATTGCGTTGATGCCGAAGGGATACTGAAACACAGCCAGGGCGAAAATGCTCAAGCCGGCGGACAGTATCGCAACCAGGAACGTGACGATTGACAGGCGGAACGAATTGAACGTCAGCACAATCGCGGCAATCGACAGCGGAACGATCAGGCCCAACGAGCCAATCAGGTTCGTCAACGTGTCGTCCCTGGCGTCGGAGTCGCCACCTGTTTCGATGCGATAGCCTTCGGGCATCTCAAATCCGGCGGCGACCATTTCCGACTGCAGTTTCTTGAGCGCTTCTTCCGGCAAAACGCCGTATTGGACAAAGGCCTGGACAGTGTTGGTCCGTTCCCCGTTGCGCCGGTTGATCTGGCCTTCTGCCGGTTCGACGCGGATATCCGCGATTGCAGACAGCGGGACACCCTGATAGCCCGCGCCGCGCTGCGCACCCCCGGCGGGCAGGATCGGCAAACTTGCAATACGCACCAGATCGCCTCTGCCGTCATCGCCGATACGGACTCTGACCGGCAGTTCTTCCGTGCCTTCGATCAGGCTGCCGCCCGTTGCCCCTTCAAGGGTCGCTTCGAGCTGACGGGCAACGTCGCCAAGTCCGAGACCCAGGAGGCGGGCCTTGTCCTCATTGACGGACATCTTCAGTTTCGGCGACCCGCCATCCAACGTCGTGCGAACCACGGTGACTTCTTCCACACGGGCTGCAAGCCGGCGCAGGGCATTGCCCTGTTCGCGCAGGACCTCCAGCGAAGGTCCGACCAGACGCAGCTCAACCGGAGCATCGACGGGCGGTCCCTGCACCAGGTCACGCACGAGAATACGGGCGTTCGGGAACTGCCGTGACAGGGTCTGTTGCAGCTCCGGAACCAGGCGAACGGTTTCGTCCTCAGAAGCCGTCTTTACAAGCGCCTGCGCGAAGGCGGGCGCCTGATCGCGATTGCCGACGATATTGTAGTAAAATGCGGGCGCACTCCTGCCGACGACCCAGGAAACCTGCTCGATCCCATTTGTGACGGCCAGAACGCGGTCAATCTCAAGGGCCGTATTGGATGTCTCGGCAATTGCGCTTCCATCCGCTAGTTCAACCTCGATGTGAAACTGGTTCCGGTCAACACCAGGGAAAAACTGCGCGGTAAGGGTCGGCATGCTCAGAAAACCGACGACCGGCAGAACGAGTGCCAGGGCGACCGAGCTTGCCGGATTGCGCATCGCCATTTGAAGCGAAAAGCGGAAAGGGCCGGCAAGAAGCGATGAAACAATGGATTTTCTGATGGGGCCGCCTTCGCTGCCGGCGGGCAGCAACCAGCCTGCAATCGCGGCTGTCAGGGTAACGGCGACGACGAAAGACCACAGCAGCATGATGATCACGGCAATCGCGATTGCCCCGACGAAGTCACCCGCCGGACCCGGCAGCAGCACCATCGGGGTGAAGGACAGTGCGGTGGTTACGGTCGAGGCAAGCAAGGGTGCGAAAAGACGACGAACCGCCTTGCCGACCGCCTCGCTCCGGCCAAGTCCTTTCCGAAGCGCCTGTCCGATCTCATCCGTCATGACGATGCCGGCATCAACCAGCAGCCCGAGGGCGACGATCAGACCGGTCAACGACATCTGGTGAAGCGGCAGGCCGATCATGCTCATGGTCGCAAAGGAGGCGAGCGTGACCACGGGCAGAACCATTGCGACGATAAAGGCAGACCTGAGCCCCATGGTCACCAGCAGAACGGCAACAACGAGCCCCATGCCGATCGCAATGTTGACGCCGACATTGGAAAGGCGATCGATCGTGTAAACACTCTGGTCGAAGACAAGTTCATGCTCGATCGAATAGGGCATCGTTTTTTCGAACCCGGCGATGCGCTCACGCACGCGTTCCATCCAGGTATCGACCTGGAGCCCATCGGCAATCTTGGCCGCGACAAGAATGGCGGGCCGTCCGGTGGAAAACGCCATCTCCTCTGCCGGTTCCCTCTTGCCTTTCGTCACCACGGCGACGTCGCCGACGCGGGTGACGATGCCGGTTTCGCTGACCGACACCGGCACCTGCCGAATACGGTCGAGAGCTGCGATCTCTCCTTCGACCTCGATCAGGAACTCACGGTCGAGGTTGCGCAGGCGCCCGGCCCGAACCTTGGCGTCCGCGTTGCTGATTGCGGAAGACACCTGGTCAACTGTGAGCGAAAGCGATGTCAAAAGCGCCGGATCGATCCGGACCAGGATTTCCTCTTCGATCTCACCGAAAATCTCCACCGACTTGGTTCCGGGCACATTGCGCAAAGTGTCCGACAATGCTTCTGCATAGCGCAGCAGAACGGCTTCGGAGACGTTATTGTGCCGCGGGACAAGTGCGCTGATAGATGCAAAGGCACCTGCTCCGTCCGTGCTGAATTCGGGCTCCTGGACCCCTTGCGGAAACTCCCTCGTCGCATCACCGATCTTGTCTCGGATCTCGGACCACGCCTGTTCGATGACTTCTTCGTTCAAAGTGTCGAGCAGCTCGATCTGGATAATCGAAATGGATGATCCGGACGTCGATTCGATCACATCGATCTCTTCGATCTCCCGAAGTTCATCCTCGATCTTTTCGGTGACCAGCGCCTCGACCCTGGCCGGGTCGGCACCCGGATAAACCGTTGTCACCGTTGCAAATAAGTTGGTGATTGTCGGGTCTTCCTGGCGCCCGATACCGACCAGTGCAGACAGTCCGGCGGCGACGATGACGAGAATTGTGAGTGCAACCAGCCGGGGTTGCCGGAAAAACAGGGTCGCCATGGCCTTAAACTCCGCTGCCGATCAGGTTAACGCTTTGTCCAACCACCACGCGGTGCACGCCATCGGCGACGATCCTCGTGTCGGTGGAGATTGTGCCACGCACGAAGGCTCTTTCCGCATCCGCCGTCAGGACTTCGACCGCTTCCTGCCTGATCACGAAGCCTTCGCCATCTGCTCCAGTGCCGGCTTCAACGACGGCCAGAAGCGTCCACAAGCCTCGCGGTCCTTCCTTGAGCGCGGCCGTCGGAACCCAGAAGCCATCTGTCTCCACCCTCTCGGTCAGGGTGAGCTCGGCAAGCCGGCCGAATTGAGGAGCCACATCGGTGGTCTCCAATTCAAAC